>Ga0209266_1002927_pt1 | contig 10605 bp, 10 predicted proteins | sample GraSoiAngelo_132_FD_185889 | JGI IMG/M metagenome (GOLD analysis project Ga0209266, IMG submission 185889) | Grasslands soil microbial communities from the Angelo Coastal Reserve, California, USA - 14_0929_02_40cm (SPAdes) (version 2) | ecosystem: Environmental > Terrestrial > Soil > Grasslands ...
TCCAGATGATTTGCTCTATACCAAAGAGCACGAGTGGCTGCGGATTGCGGATGACGGCGGGACCGTCGGCATTACCGATCACGCACAGAAAGAACTTGGCGATATCGTCTACGTCGAATTGCCTAAGACGGGAACAAAATTCAATTCCGGCGAGACCTTCGGCAGCGTGGAATCGGTCAAAGCCGTTTCGGAACTATACATCCCGGTATCCGGCGAGGTCATCGAGGTGAACGAAGATCTCGGTTCAACCCCTGAGAATATCAACGAAGATCCTTACGGAACCGGGTGGATGATCCGCATTCGGCTACTCAACACAAACGAGACGGAAGGCCTCATGTCCGCTGAGGAATACGACGAGTACTCCAGCGAAGGAAAATAGTACCGCCCCATAAATGAGATACATCCCGAACTCGCAAGCCGACCGCCAACAGATGCTGGCCGAGATTGGCGTCGATTCGACGGAACAGCTTTTCGCAGGTATTCCGGAAAAATTGCGGCTTCGCCGGTTTCTGGACCTTCCGAAAGCCCTCAGCGAGCCGGAACTGCTGGAATACTTCGGGAAAAGGGCGTCCAAAAATGAAATCGAGGCGGCAGCGTTCATTGGCGCCGGCATCTATCGCCATTACATTCCGATCATCATCGACGCGTTGATATCGCGATCGGAGTTCTATACGGCTTACACGCCGTATCAGGCCGAAATCGCACAGGGGACCTTGCAGGCGATCTTCGAGTTTCAAACTTATATCGCGCAGTTGACGGGAATGGATGTTGCGAATGCGTCGCTTTATGACGGCAGTACTGGCCTGGCCGAAGCCATACTGATGGCCCAGCGTATCACTCGCAAAAACAAGTTCCTCGTTGCTCGCACCGTGCATCCCGAGTATCGAGCTGTCGTCGATACTTACGCTAAAAATCTCGGCATCCAAATCGAGCTTATCGGCTACTCGCCTGACGGACAAATGAACTTAGAACAACTTGCTAGGAAATTGGATTCGAACACGGCCGCCGTAGTCGTGCAATCGCCCAATTTCTTTGGAACCATCGAGCGAACCCACGACGTCGCCGAAATAGCGCACAAGCATGATGCAATGTCTATCACGAATGTCTGCGAGGCAATCTCTCTCGGTATACTCAAGCCGGCTGGTGGGGACCAATCGGAGAAGCGAAGGGCCGATATTGTCGTCGGAGAGGCACAATCTTTTGGCGTTCCACCCAGCTTTGGCGGGCCGCATGTGGGTTTTATCGCCACTCGTGAAAAGTATGTCCGGCAAATGCCTGGACGCCTGGTGGGCATGGGAAAAGATTTTTCCGGACGCCGCGGCTTTGTGCTGACGCTATCTACTCGCGAGCAGCATATTCGGCGCGAGAAGGCAACGTCGAATATCTGTACGAATCAATCTCTCTGTGCACTGATGGCGACGATCTATCTCGCCATCATTGGCCCGAAAGGTCTGCGCGAGATCTGCGAACACAATGTTCTCAAAACCGATTACGCGGTAACTCAGATTCGAGAACGCACGAAATTTCATGTGCTCTTCTCCGCTCCACGATTCAACGAGTTCGTAGTCCAAAGCCCTCTCCCCCTCAGCGATGACAGGCGTGCACGCGAGGGGTTCCCTGGATTACCCCTTCGGCGCTTTTATCCGGAGCTCGGCAACGCCCGTCTTCTCTGTGTGACAGAAATCAACTCCCGTGAGCAAATCGATCGCATGGTCCAAGGACTCGCTTCATGAGCAAGCAGGAGCGCGCCGCAGGGCATTTCTCAATAAATGAATCGCTGCTCTTCGAGGAGGGATCGCCCGGGCGCCGGGCGTTCGATCTTTCTCCGTTGGACGTGCCCCTTAAGCAGCTGGGCGATCTCTTGGACCCAGAGCTTTTGCGCGGCGAGATCGACGGCATGCCGGAACTGAGCGAGGTGGATGTGATCCGTCATTTCACCCGGCTCTCGACCTGGAACTACCACATCGACCTGGGTCTGTATCCACTTGGCTCGTGCACGATGAAATACAACCCCAAGATCAACGAGAGAATGGCACGCCTGGAAGGTTTCGCATTTGCGCATCCGTATTCACCGGCCGAGATGATTCAGGGCGCATTGGAGGTGCAAAAGACCCTCGAAGATTGTTTGGCGGAGATTAGCGGCATGGATGCAGTCACTCTACAGCCTGCGGCAGGAGCGCACGGAGAGTTGACCGGCATACTGATGGTTCGCGCTTACCACGAGTCCCGCGGAAATCCGCGAAGGAGCATCCTCATCCCGGACTCGGCTCACGGAACCAACCCCGCAAGCGCAGCGATCGCAGGTTACGTTGTCGAAAGCGTTCCTTCAAACAAACGCGGCACTATTGACATCGGTGCACTACAAAGAGTCGTAAACGATGAAGTGGCGGCGATCATGATCACGAATCCGAATACTCTTGGAATTTTTGAAAGCGAGATCGCCGAGACTACGGAGCTCCTTCATGGGCACGGCGCGCTCGTCTATATGGACGGGGCGAACCTGAATGCGCTGATGGGAATGACGCGGCCGGGGGACTTCGGGATCGACGTGCTTCATATCAACCTGCACAAGACCTTTACCACGCCGCACGGAGGAGGAGGCCCGGGTGCCGGGCCGGTGGCGGTAAAGAAGGTTCTCGAGCCGTTTTTGCCGTATCCGGTTATCGAAAGCAAAACCGACGGCACTTACAGTTTCAACTACGACCGTCCGCACTCCATCGGCAAGATCAAGGCCTACAACGGGCAGTTTGGAATGCACGTACGCGCGCTATGTTACATCCTTGCGAACGGCGCGGAAGGGTTGAAAGAAGTCTCGGAAGTAGCGGTCCTCAACGCAAACTATATCCGCTCGAAGTTAAAGTCGGCGTACGCCCTGGCGTATGATTCGGCATCCCTTCACGAGGTTGTTTTTTCAGATCGTCTTCAAGCCCGAAAGGATGTGCGCGTTTGGGATATTGCGAAGCGTCTCATGGACTACGGCTTCCATCCGCCGACGGTCTCATTTCCGCTCATTGTTCCTGGCGCGATCATGATCGAGCCGACAGAAACGGAAAGCAAACAAGAGCTGGACGCGTTCGTTCAGGCCATGCTGGCCATCGACAGAGAAGCGCAGCAGAATCCAGAGATCGTCAAATCTGCGCCACATACGACTCGCGTCGGCCGCATCGACGAGGCGGCCGCTGCTCGAAAGCCGATCCTCCGCTGGCGCGCGGGCTGAAACGCATCGCGGGAAAAAAGGTACAAGAACTCAAAAGAATTTTCTATGAATCTTGTGCCTTTTTGCGGCTAACCCCTACTGCCCTTCGATCCAGATCTCGCCGTCTTCAAAGAATTCTTTTTTCCAGATCGGAACGATCTTCTTGAGTTTATCAATCGCGTAATGGCAGGCATCGAAGGCGGCACGTCGGTGGGCGGACGTGACGATCACAGCCACACTAGTCTCCCCGATATTGAGATGGCCCAGGCGGTGAATCATTGCGATGGAGTCGATATCCCACGCCTGCCGGACGAAAATTCCAATCTCTTCCAACCTTTTCAGAGCCATCGTTTCATACGCCTCGTAGACGAGATGCAGCGTCCGTTTTCCCTTCGAATTGTTGCGCACGACACCTTCGAATACACAAACCGCGCCGTCCTCGCCACGGAGAAGCTGCCTGGAGATATTTTGTGCATCGATGACGTGGCGTGTGATCTGATAGAGTTCGCCCAGCCGGCTAATTACCGTGGGGACGGAGTCCACCTCTCCGCCGCTAACCGGCGGGAAAATGGCCACCTCATCGCCATCGTGAATCGGCGTCCGTTGATCGGCGTACTCTTCGTTGATGGCCGTAAGTACCACGGGCCGATAGTCGCGAATACGAGGGTAACTGGCCTCGAGCCGCGCCAGGACGTCCTCAATCGTCGCGCCATGCGGCACGTCGAGCAGCAATTGCCGCGAGCCGACAATGTCTTTCAAAGAAGCAAAAAAGAGGAGTTTGACCTGCATTTTGTTGGATGTTAACACAGATGGTAGACTGTAGTGGCGGTCCGCGAACCGCTGCAAGCGCGATGGCGCATAGCCGCAGTATATGACGCCGATTACCTCCCAGCTCGCAACATATTTCGGTAGAGGATGAAACACGTTCTCTTGCTCGGCTGTCTCGTCCTCTGCTCTTGCACCTCAGCACGTCTTTCCCATGATGAAGCGCGAAAGAAGATCGCCGAGATCGGACGGTCGAATCTGGTTCCCGACGCCATCGAAATCCGACGTATTGTTTCTCAAAGCGATACTCAAGCTATCGCTGAAGCCACAATCACTTTGGCGTTTCAGTTCAAACGCGACGCCCCCAACGCAGAATGGCGGATTCAAGCCGTCCGGCTCGGGGATCGCGACTGGATCAGTCTCGATGAAATCCTCGCCGGCATCAACGAAGGCCGCCGCCATACGACTACAGACGCGATGCAGAAACTGGTGGAGGCCGTCGAGAAGTACCGGAGCAGTAACGGTTCGCTTCCCAACGCAACCGACATTGTCGGCCTCACGGATATTTTGCACCCGATTTACATGAGTGATCTGGTCCGGGAAGACGGATGGGGTAACCCAATCATTTATGAGGTCACTGGCCCCTCCGCTTTCCGCCTTATTTCGCGAGGGGCTGACGCCCTGCCTGGGACGCGCGACGACATCGTCGTGACCGCAGGCTCAACAGCCAGCCAGTGATATAATTATCGCCTGATGAAAGCTACGAAGGTCGCGGAAACCAGCCTTCCGACGCCGTTGGGCACGTTCCGGCTATTCGGTTTTCAATCCGAACCTAAGACGGAAAACGTACTTGCTCTGGTGATGGGTAATCCCAACCAGGATGAAGCAGCACTAGTACGCATTCACTCGCAATGCCTGACCGGCGACGTCTTTGGATCCGAGCGGTGCGATTGCGGTGACCAACTTCATTTCGCGCTCAGCACGATCGCCGAGAGTGGCAATGGGTTGCTGATTTATCAGTTGCAGGAAGGCCGCGGCATCGGACTCATGAACAAACTACTGGCGTATGAGCTTCAAGATTCCGGCCACGATACCGTGGAAGCCAACGAGCACCTGGGATTCGAAGCCGACCACCGGAATTACGATTTATGTGCCGGTGTTCTCCGTCATTTCGGAATCACCCGCGTCCGCCTGATGACAAACAATCCGCAGAAATTTGATGCACTGGAAGCGGCCGGCATCCACGTTGTCGAACGCGTTCCAATTGAGATTCCGCCATCCGACGGCACAAAAAATTATCTCAAAACGAAGAAAGCCAAGATGGGCCACCTGCTTTCGAAGGTCTGACATTCCTCTGCGAGGACGGGAATGCCTAGGCTCGCATCAACCGCTCTGCGATCGCCGCACATTCTCCAATCAGATGCTTCGAATCCACGCTCATCTCCCGCCCGCCGATGAACGTGGCGCGAACATTATGCCGCGATGCGGAATAGACCATTGCGGTAATTGGGTCGTACACCGGCTGTACGGCGGGATCGGTCAGATCGACCACGACGAAGTCAGCACGCTTTCCGGGATCGAGACTCCCTAATAGTCTCGATAACCCCAGACACTCTGCACCGCCAAGGGTGGCCATCCGGAGTGCGGACTGCGCATCGATCGCGTCGAACTGTTTGGTCCGGGCACGCTGTTGGAAAATCGCGGCACGCATCTCTTCGAACATGTCGACAACGTTATTGCTGGCAACGCTGTCTGTACCCAGTCCAATTGTGATTCCAGTATCGCGAATCTCGGGAATGCGCGCGACGCCGTGCGCGAGCTTTGCATTCGATTTTGGACAATGTACAAGGGCCGGTTGTTTGCTTCGAAGAAGGTCGAAATCGGTGTCTTCAAGATCAATCGCGTGAACAAGAAGCATTTCGGGCCGGAGCAACCCCAAGCCATCGAGGTAGGCAAGTGGGCTACAACCTGCGGGATCCAATCCAATGCCTCGTTCAGCCCATCTCTTCGCAAATACGCCAGCGCTCCGCCTCACAAACATTCCCTCATCCTCGGATTCCGCGATATGCGTGGTCATTCGGAGACTCTCTTGCTCGGCAAACCGGTTCACGGCCTGAAAAAGCTTTGGAGAAACCGTGTAGGGAGCATGCGGGGACACCCCAACGCGCAGAGTGTCGGTTTGAGCCGGACGATAAGCGTCAATCTTTTTCTGCAAATCGGCGATCGCCTCGTCGGCCTGACTTTCTGCGGGACCGAAGACTTCCTGAAACGCAATGCCCTGCAACCCAAATTGCCGCATTGCCTGCCACGCTGTGCCGACGTCCATCACCTCGCCGAGGCATGTGACTCCAGCGCGAATCATTTCGACGCAGCCGAGACTAGCCGATGCCAGCAGTTCGTTGCGAGTGAGGTGCTGATACTTAGTCCTCGTGAGCTTGGGGATCCAATCGGTGAAGGAAAGATCCTCGAGGAAGCCTCGAAGAATAGTAAGTTCGAGGTGCGAGTGGGCATTGACGAAGCCGGGAATGATGGCGCAGCCGGGAAAGAGGATCGTCGCGGGATTGAGACCCTCACGCGGCGCACTTTCAGCGCGCACGCCCTCTCCCCGGGGGAGAGGGATGATCTTGCCGTTGTCGACGGCGAGCCGGCCATTGCGAATCGGAGAAGAAGAGATGGGACAGATCCAATCCGCTTCGTAAATTGTCATGCGGTGAAGACCTGGGAACGGACAGTCAGGCGTTCGACGAGATCTTCTTTGATCGAATATCCAATGCCAGGGTGTCCGCTCTGGGTAATCTGTCCATCCGCCGAGACTTCGACAGGAGGATCGATGACGTCCTCTGGCCAATAACGCTTACTCGCCGAGACATCGCCCGGCAACGCAAAATTCACGAGACTGGAAAGAGCGACGTTATGTGCGCGCCCGATGCCCGACTCCAGCATGCCGCCACACCAAACCGGAATTCCGTGATCGCGGCAGACGTCATGCACGGCCTTGGCCTCCCTGTACCCACCAACGCGGCCGAGCTTGATATTGATGATTTTGCAAGCACCGATCTTTATGGCTTGCCGTGCATCCTGGGCGGAATGTATCGATTCATCGAGGCAGATCGGCGTCTCGATATGTTTCTGAAGTTCGGCATGATCGAGGATGTCTTCGTGATGCAAAGGTTGCTCGAACATCATCAGGTTATAGCGGTCCATTTTTTTGAAGGTCTCAATGTCTGCCAGCGTGTAGGCCGAATTCGCATCGCCCATCAGCCAAATATGGGGGAATGCGGCTCGCACTTCGCGGATGACCTCCAGGTCCCAGCCGGGTTTGATTTTAATCTTGATCCGGTGATAACCGGCCTTCAACTCCATATCGATCTTTGCTAGGAGCATGTCGATCGAGGGGTGAATGCCGATTGAAACACCGCAATCGATCCGCTCGCGTGATCCGCCAAGCATTTTCCACAGCGGAACGTTTTTTATATTGGCTTCAAGGTCCCATATGGCCGTTTCCAGGCCGGCTCTTGCCATATTGTGCCCGCGTATGCCGCGCACCAGCGAACCGAAATCGGAGGGTTCTTGGAAGTCGTTACCGACTACTCGCGGCGCAATGAAATCGCGCAGAAGGTGCCAGGCTGTCTCCCAAGTTTCGTAGCTATAGAAAGGCCCCTCGGCGGCTGTGACTTCGCCCCAGCCGGACTTGTCCCCATCCGTCACCTTGACAACGATGACATGGCGGTCTTGTGTCGATCCAAAGCTGGTTTCGAAAGGATGGAGCAGCCGCATCCGCAACTCGCGCATCTCAATCTGTTTGATAAACACGCGATGCTCCAGGCATAAAGAGATATTCACTCCACTCGTCCTTCCGCTCGAAGCCGGCGACGAAGTGGTCGTCCGCAAAGTTCTTCAGGAACTGTTCGCGCACACGCTGTTGCACATCCTGGGCCGATTTGAGACTTTGTTTCTTGAGAGCCTGAAGATCGGCTGGAATGAAGACTCGACGAATGTCACCCGCAACCTTTAGCCGCGGTTTATCGAGCCACCATTCGGCAATGACGCGATCACTGTCGATCCCTTTTTGTAAGGCGGAAGTCGTTGTGCCGTACAGGTTGACGTAGTAACGGCGGACAATGGCGCCCAATTTTCGAATGTTGAGATGCGCGTTCTTCGACTCGAGTGGATCGTACGTCCACTCGATGAGGTGAATTCCCCGCTCGAGGGCGTGCCCGCGTTGACTGAGCTTGAGTTGGGCGCCAATTCCGGAATTCCAGTAACCGCGAGAGATGGCCAACATGTGCGAGCGCCAATACACTATTCCATTTCGCAGCGCCGGTGTCGCATTCACAAACCCGACGAACCGGTCGCCATCGAACGCACCAAGCACCACTCCACCGATGTGGGTGCTCGTCACGAAGTAACGGGCGGGCATGATGTCGATATCCGCCGATCCCCAGGTCTCGCGCTGCAGTTCCACACAGGCCTGGAATTCGGCGATCTCGCTAAGCGGGCGAATAGTCATGTGGGAATCGCTTCGGATTTAGCCTTTTGCCAGAGTACTTCCATCTCTTCCAGAGACGCCTGCTCCGGAGTCTTTCCTTGTTTTGCCAATTCGCTTTCCATGTATCGAAACCGGGCCTTGAACTTTCGATTCGCACGCTTCAGTGCAGCCTCCGAATCGATCTTCAAATAGCGCGCGATATTGACGATGACGAAAAGCATGTCCCCGATTTCGTCTTCGAGACGTTCGCGGCGACCGGCGTCGTCACCGGTGGAAATCACCTCTTTGAGTTCCGCCACTTCTTCTTGAAGCTTATCGAAAATGCCTTCAACGTTGGGCCACTCAAAACCCACACGAGCGGCGCGAGAAGAAATCTGGTGTGCCTCATGGATGGCTGGTAGCTTACTCGGAATGCCTTCCAGGAGCGACCGCTGGTCCGGCGTGCGGGTTTTGAGTTTTTGCGCTTTTTCCCGCGCTTTGATTGCTTCCCAATTCTTGATCACCTCATCCGCCGTAGAGGCCGATTCCTCGCCAAAGACGTGCGGATGACGGCGGACCAGTTTATCCGAGATTTTATCGATCACTGTATTGATATCGAAGTGTCCGGCTTCCTTTCCAAGATAGGCGTGGAACACAATGTGCAGGAGAAGGTCACCGAGTTCCTCGGACATGCCTTCAAAATCGCTATTTTCGACGGCCTCCAGCACCTCATAGACTTCTTCAACCAACATCGGCTTCAGCGAGTTAAAGTCCTGCTGCTTGTCCCACGGGCAGCCATTCGGACCGCGCAGTGTGTCCATGATCTCAACGAGCCGCTCAAACTTTTCACCTGTGCTGTTGGGTAGACGCGCCATAGCCCGATTATATCGTGTTAAATTCATAGCCTGATGAAAGTCGCGACCTCACTGGCCGATGCCGATATCTCGCATCCTACAATCGTCAGCATCGGCAACTTTGATGGCCTTCACCTCGGCCATCTGGAAATCCTGAAAATGGTCCTCAAGCGGTCTAAAGAACTCGGCTTGCAGTCTCTCGCCATGACATTTTCGCCGCATCCGATTCGCGTTCTCGCGCCCCACCGCCCGCTGCGCCTGATCAGCACGCTTGAGCAAAAGCTCCGTTTAATCGAAAAGGCCGGCATCGATATGGTATTCGTCGCGCAGTTTGACCAGGCTTTTTCGCGGTTGTCGCCTGAAGAGTTCATTCAGAAGTATCTGATTCAGACGTTCAAGGCGCACTCGGTGTGCGTCGGCGGAAACTTCAATTTTGGGTATCGCGGAAGCGGGACAATCAGCACGCTTCGAGAATTTCGGCGGCATTTTGAAATCATCGAAGTCCCGCCCGTCCGTGTGCGGGGGACGCTCGTCAGTAGCTCCGCTATTCGGCAACGGGTGTCGGATGGCGCTGTATCGCGAGCTTGTCGTCTTTTGGGACGATGGATCGAAGTTGAAGGGAAAATTGTTGCGGGGGCTGGACGTGGCCGAACGATGCAGGTACCCACGCTGAACCTGGAATCCGAAAACGAGCTGATTCCGAAGATCGGCGTTTACGTTTCCCGCATTTCCCTGGATGGGAGTCCGTTCATGGATGCCGTGACAAACATTGGCGTTCGCCCCACATTCGACGAATCGAATCGCACAATCGAAACTTTCGTCCTCAACGCGGCCCCACCCGCTGCCGGCCGGGCGCGCCTGCAACTGTTGCACTGGCTCAGAGACGAAATGAAGTTCCCCACGCCCGAGGCGCTCCGGGAGCAAATCGTCCTGGATGTCACCCGCGCCCAACGATTCTTCCGAATCCTCGCCTCACCCTCTGGAAGAGGCCGGCCGCCCGCGAAGCGGGAGCCCGATAGGGCACAGCCTCAAGAAAAGCCGGCCGGGTGAGGGTCTCAATGCCGGACCATTCCATCCAAATTGAAATTTATTCCCGTCCCAACTGCCACCTCTGCCACCAGGCCGAAGGAGTCGTCGAACGGGTGCGCCAGCGTGTCCCCTTCTCTATTCAGATCGTCAACATTGAAACCGATCCCGAGCTTGAGAAAACTTACGGTGAGCAAATCCCCGTCGTTTTCATCAATGGAAAGAAGGCATTCAAGTACCATGTGGATGAAGCTGAACTCGAGAAAAAGGTGAGGAAGCTATGGAATCCATCGACA
>Ga0209266_1002928_pt1 | contig 10604 bp, 9 predicted proteins | sample GraSoiAngelo_132_FD_185889 | JGI IMG/M metagenome (GOLD analysis project Ga0209266, IMG submission 185889) | Grasslands soil microbial communities from the Angelo Coastal Reserve, California, USA - 14_0929_02_40cm (SPAdes) (version 2) | ecosystem: Environmental > Terrestrial > Soil > Grasslands ...
TCGACCCGCCGTCCTTCAAACGCCGATGCGCGCCAGCAACCGAATGAAGAGCGCAACGCCAAGTCCCCAGGCACCGTTGAGAATGAGCGCGCCGATGATGACCCTGGGATCCCAGCCACCGGCCATCGGCATGGCCTTGAGCGGAAACACGATGAACAGCGCCACGGCGCTCGGCAGGACGGCGCCGATCAGCAGAGCGCGGAACCAATACGCGCGTCCCGCCGCGTTGCAGAGCAGCTGCCAGATCGTCACCCCCCAGACTCCGCCCCAAAACGCTAGAGATATCACCGCCGGCACACCCAGCGGCGGCGCTGGAGCCATGTCGTACGGCGCGCGCGGAAGCGCGCCGGCCAACCAGAACAGCGTCAGCACACCCTGGTGAAACACCGGCGTGGACAGGAAGCCGGCGATGGAGGCTCTCACGTGGGGCACGAGCGCTCTCCCGTGCCGTGATGCATCCCGGGCTCCACGTTCCCCGTGCCCTCGAGGAGCCGGTACATCAATACCTCGCCTTCGTCTGCTCAGCGCGGCGGCTTACTTCGTCCCACTGGATGTTCTGGAAGAAGGCGTCGATGTAGCTCTTGGCGTTCGCGCCGTAGTCGATCGCGTACGCGTGCTCGTACATATCCATGACGAGCAGCGGCGTGCCCCAGGCGAGACTGTGCGCGTGGTCCCACAGCCAGTAAGTGTGCGTGGCCTTCTCGTGCGGATCGAACGCGAGGACCACCCAGCCCGAGCCGCCCGCGAGTGAGAGGCCCGTCTGCCGGAACTCCTGCTCCCATGTGCCCATGGAGCCGTACTGGGCCGTGATGAGGTCGGTGATCGTGCCGCTCGGCTTCCCGTCGCCGCCGAGGTTGCCGAAGTAGAACTCGTGAAGCACCATCGAATTGGTGGCAATCAACTCCTCGCGCTTGAGTGAGCCAGTCTGATACGGCGGCGCGTCCTTCGGCATCTGGCCAAGCTGCTGCTGGATCAGGTTCAGCCGCTTCACGGCGCCCGTATAGTTGTTCTCGTGGTGGGAGCGGAGGAGCTTCTCTGACAGTCCACGCAGCTTTGACGGATCGAACGGGAGCGGCTTCGGCTCGTGACTGCCACGATAGGCAGGGGGCGTGGTCATACTGTCCGCCATGGCTTCTCCTTCCGTGGTGCTCTCGACGCCGACGAATGTGGCGACGCCCGCGCTGGCCATGACCGTGAGCATCTCGCGTCGGGTGAGTTCCATCAACGAACGCGCGCTCATTTCTTCCTCCAGTGAGCCTTGATCGTTAAATGGATCGAAGCGCTCGGCGAAACCCTGCGCATCGCTGGGCCCCGTTCCGCGCATCTCGGCTCCTTCAGAGTGAGCGATCACTTCCTGCGGAAGGGGCTGTCTACTCATCGCTGCCATATTCCCGTTGGCAGCCCCGATGTGCCTGCGCCTCATGGCAGTGAGGCCGTCCGCGTTTGCGCGGACGCATGCCGGCGCTCGAGCCCGAGACCGTACACCCCCTGCGACTCTCCCATCGGGCCCAACCCGACGCCGACGAACACCATGTCGTTCACGACTGCCGGGCCCGACGTGATGTCGCCTCCGAGGTCGAGCTTCCAGAGCAGCGCACCCGTCCCGGCATCGAACGCCCGAAGCTGACGCGAGCTGTCACCCACGAAGAACACACCGCCCGCAATTCCAGCGGGCCCGAAGCTGAACACATTGCATTCCGTTGGCGGACACTGCCACGCGACGGCGCCGTTCGGCGTCGAGGGCGAAGATGTACGGCGGCCCGGTGAAGGTAGCGGCGTAGACCTTCCCGAACGCGACCCCCGTCGACGGGCTGACCCCGCCGGAGATCCCTCCCGACACCACCGCTTGCTGCCAGACGGGAGCGCCGGTGTCGCGATCGACGGTGTAGTAAACGCCGTTCTTGCTCCCGACCCCGACCAGGGCCCTGGGCGTCGTGCCGCCGGGTATGGTGAACAGGTTGGGAGATGCGATGAAATCGAGGTCGCCGAGATTCCCGCTCGGGATCGGTGAGAAATCCCACCGGAGCGCGCCCGTCTCGGATACGCCACCCCTCCCGGCGTCGATCGCTGCCGATGAAGTCACGCCGCCGCCCAAAGGCGGCTGACACGTCCGGTGCCGTGCAGTCGGCGTCCGAGGCACAGAGCAGGCTCTGCGTCTACTCTCCCGAGCCGGATCGACACACGAGGAAGGGCACGCAGCTGCTGCCCGAGCAGTCGGTGTCGGTCGTGCAGGGCTTACGACGATCATCACGTAGCGCTTCATGACATGCTCCTCATTCGAAACAGTGGGTGGCGGAAGCGACTACGAAAGTCTGGTGAGATCAGGACGGGGGGCCGCCCGCCCGATCGACGGGCGGCCCGGGCGTCGGCGCTTACCGATGGCATTTCGGTATGCCGGTGCTTCAGCGGTCGTCAGCGTCGCGGCCAGTAGAGGCCGGGACCGCAGGGCTCACGGGGACGCGTGTGCCGGTCAGAATCCAGGCGCGCTGGCTGGGAGCGAAGCGTGGCGCCAGCAACCCGTCGTTGATCTCCCGCGTCACGGCGAAGCGGTTGAATGCAGGCGGCGTGAGGAACAAGCGGGTGTTGTCCTGGAAGCCGTCCGATGCCGTGTCGATGTCGCCTTCGACGGCCGAGATGATGCCGTCGCCGTTCTGGTCCACTCGGGCGACCTCGGCCGCGTACGCATCGAAGAGCCGTCGCTGCAGGTTCATAACGGTCGGTTCGAACGACGCCGGTCTTTCATAGACATCCAGAAAGACTTCGTTGGCCAGGCCGCTTGGAATACCCCGCTGCCGGAACTCCCGCTGGGCATCATTGGTGTCGCTATCGAACTTGTCGGGGTCTCTCGGCAGGTTCGGATTGTCGCCGACCACATTGGCCATGTTCTTGATACCGCTGGGTCCCGAGCCGGGCACGATCGACTGTAGCAAGCCGATCTCGCCGTCCTCGAACGTGTCAGGCGCCTGCCCAAAGTCATCCGGAAACCCGCCCGTGAAGGGGAGCTCATAGAGAGGATGGACCCAGTTCGTTCCCTGGTAGTTGAACTCCCAGTATGCGTGCACGTCGGCCTGCTGCATGGCGTTGTATGCGCCCATACTCACCTGAAGGGGCACGACGTTCGTCTGCACGTCGGGAAAGTGATCCGTCACACTCGGTAAGCGCACGGCCTGGCCATCCATCGTGAAGACATTCCCCGGAACGTTGTTCCCTGTACCCATGGCCGCCAACGCGGCCGCGTCGGCGGCCGTGATCGTGCCGAACGAAGCCGCGCCCGTGCCCTCCGACCGCGGCGGGGCGATGTTCGGTACGGTCAGGTCGTGGATCATCCACCCCTCGTACCAGCCGCTCTCGTTGTTGATGACGAACAGCGGATCGATGTCGGTGAAGACATCGATGAAGGCGTTCGGATCGTTGGGATCGGTGGGCAGGCCAGGCTTGGGCTCGAGGACGAGACGGACCGTGCCGATCGTCGGCTGTCCACAATTTCCTCCGGTTACTGACAACTCTACCTGATCGTTGACTCCCGGGATGAGCGTCGTGAACACGTTCGGCTCGAACCCGGTCGTATCCAGGAGATAGTATTGGAACAGCTGGCTCGGCGGATCGGCCTCGTTGAATACCTGCAGGGGCAACACGCTATGGGGTCGTCCGGCAAGTTGAACCAGGCGGTCTTTGAGCGCGGCCGGCAGGTTTTGGATGTCACCCCGGTTGGCGACCGTCTTCATGTCTTGTTTTGCTCGCGGGTTGGGGTGGCAGGGCGGCGGTGGTTGGTCCCCCGGCACGGTTCTGGCGTGCGCGGGAAGGGTCGCGAGACCCAGGATCGCCAGTATGGAACCCCAAGCGATGATGCTTGCTGCGCGCTTGGTCTTCGCCTCATCTGATGGTCGGTGTGTCATATTTCTCCCCTCGAGACAGTTGTAGTTGTGTGGCGAACCGCGATCGCTAGTGCACTACACCGGCCGGCCCGGTGCACTGCTCGTGTGACGTCCTGGCGCCGGACGCGGCGCCGCCTATGGCAGCCAGGCACGTCGCGACGAGCACGGGTTGCAGTACAGACTGTTTCATAGATGATCTCCCTCCATTACGGGTTCGCTTTCGGTCCCGGCTCTCATACGCGTGCCGGTACGCCGCGCCCGCGCGGCCCGGCGGTCGAGCCCGAGCCCGTACACTCCCTGCGACTCCCCCGCTGGAGAAAAGAATCCGGTCCCAACGCCGACGAACACCATGTCGTTCACGACCGCCGGGCCCGACGAGATTTGGCCTCCGAGGTCGAGCTTCCGGAGCAGGGCACCCGTCCCGGCATCGAACGCCCGCAGCTGACGCGAGCTGTCGCCCACGAAGTACACACCGCCTGCGATCCCGGCGGGTCCGAAGCTGAAAACATCGCACTCCGTCGGCGGACACTGCCACGCGACGGCACCGTTCGTGGCGTCGAGGGCGAAGATGTACGGTGGCCCGGTGAAGGTAGCGGCGTAGATCTTCCCGAACGCGACGCCCGTCGACGGACTGAATCCGCCGGCCTCGCCTCCCGCCACCACCGCTTGCTGCCACACGAGCGCACCGGTGTCCTGTTCGACGGCGTAGTAGACGCCGTTCTTGCTCCCGACCCCGACCACCGGCGTCGGCGTCGAGCCGATCGCTGTAGTGAATATGTTGGGCGACGAGATGAAGTCGAGGTCGCCGAGATTCCCGTTCGGGATCGGCGAGAAATCCCACCGCAGCGCGCCCGTCTCTGCATCGAGTGCAACCAGCGAGTTGGAGAAGCCGGTGTTGCCTGCGCCAATGCAGTCGCCGAAGTCGACGTACACCGCACCTCTCCCGGCGTCGATCGCTGCTGATGACGTCAGGCCGCTTCCCAACGGCTGCTGACAGCTCGCCGGTGGCGTGCAATCGGCGTCCGAGGCGCAGAGCTGGCTCTGCGTCTGCTCTCCGGAGCCAGATCGACACACCAAGAAGGGGACACAGCTGCTGCCCGAGCATTCGGCGTCCGTCGTGCAGGCGTGCCGCGTATCCGTCCCACAGATGCGCTCGGGGAGCGGGTCGAACCGCCAGACCTCGGCGCCCGTCTCAGCATCCAACGCCATGACGTTCCCGCGGACGCATGGGGCATCGCGATGCGACGATTTCCCGACGTAGACCTTGCCGTTGAAGACGGCGGGCGAGGACCACACGTGCGCGCCCTCGACGCTCGGATCGGGGTTTCCGAGGGAGTGTTTCCACTTGAGCGCCCCCGTGAGCGCGTCGAGCGCGTACACGTTCGCGTCGGCGGCCCCGAAGTAGACGACGCCGTCGACGACCGCCGCGGAGGACTGGATTCCGGGAAAGCCACCCCGATCCTCCGCATGCGGATCGTTGATGTTGAACGTCCACAGCGGCTGACCCGAGAAGGCGTCGAGGGCATACATCGTGCCGTTCCACGCGCCGACGTACACGACACCGCCCACGACCGACGGTGTTGCCGACACGAATGCCATTCCGCTGCCGGTCGAGAAGAACCATTGGACATCCAGCTGGGAGACGGTGGCGGCGTTGATCAGTCCCTCCTCGGGGTTGAAACGCGTTTGCGTGAGATCGAAGCCGTAGCTGGACCAGTCCACCGGGGCAGGGCACGACGCGGGTGCCGGCGAGGTGGTCGCGGTGAATCTTTTACTCGCTTGGAATTTCGCCTTGCCACCGAACGCGAGACAGTAGTGCGTGGCGCCCGTGCGCAGCATGAGCTCCACAGGATCCGGATTCGTCGACAGCGTCGCCGTGAACGCGCCCTCGACCCGTATCCTGCGGCCTGGCACCACCGTGACTCGGTTGATCGGCCCCGTCTTGCTCGTGAACTGGTAGCCCTTGTTCTGACCTGGAGCACCGATAGTCTGCCAGCCAGCCGGCGGCAGGTTGTACGTACTGTCGAAGCGATCACCCGTGGTCGTGAGGACGCGAAGGCTGCCGCCGAACTGCGTGGGATCGTCTGCGCTCCCGTTACCGCCCCCGAGCGTGATCGTGGGGTCTTTCGAGAGCGCGAAGAGGCGTCCCATGGCCGCCGCGGGGCGGGCGTTCAGCGAGAGCCGCTCGCCGATGATCGGCTGCTCGTCTCCGGGTGCACTCGCCGCAGCGGTCGTCGTCGCACAGAGCGCAGCGGAGAGGCCGACCAGCAGGCACACGATTCTCAGATTGATGCGCAGCATGACGATCTCCTCCGTCGGCGCGGCGCTACTGCACCGTGATGGTGCCGGTCATGCCGAGCGAGAAGTGCACCGAGCAGTAGTACGGGAACGTACCCGGCTGCGTGAACGTGTGCTCGAAAGTGAACCCGTTGCTCGAGAGCGGGGGATTGTCACACCCCGTGTTGGACGGGGAGCAGAACTGGTTGTCCGCGTTCCCGTCGGTCCCGCTGACGACGCTGTGACCGGAGCTCCTCCACACCCAGCGCACGGTGTCACCGACGTTGATGGTGAGATCGGCAGGCGTGAACACGAGCGACCCGCCCTCGCCGACCATGACGGTGTGTGTCTGGGTACCGGACGTCATCGTCGTCGACGTCGTCGTGCCGCCGGCGGGTGTGGTCGTGGTCGTCGTCGCTCCCGCCGCGGCGGACTGGATGCTTCCGAAGAGGCCGTGCGACCCCTTCTTGGGACCGGCCGTGAAGTAGAGCGTGTTCGTGGGTCCGGCTGGGCCGCCGTTCCCGAACTGCAGGCCCCACAGCCCGTCGATCCTGAGCTGCTTCCGTTTCGAGACCCTGAGCGCACCGTGAAGCTTCCAGCTGCCGTTCGACTGCTGCTGATAGGCGTGGATCATGCCGTTGCCGAAGTTCCCCACCAGCAGATCGCCACTGAAGGCACCGAAGTCGGACGGCGCGAGCGCCAATCCCCACGGAGCGTTCAGGACGCCCCTGCTGGCGACGCGCGTGAGCAGGTTCCCGCTCGTGTCGAACGCGTCGACGAAGCCGAACCCCGCCCCGGGGGCGTCGTTCATCTTGGCTTTGTCTTGCTTCGCGTACGTGACGAAGATCGTGCCGTTGATGTTCTGGATGCCGTGGGGCGCGTAGCGGCGCGGAATCTTGTCGTCGACGAACGCGCCTGGCGTGCTCAGCAGATTGAAGCTGCTGTCAAAGACGTCGACGCGGGCGTTGTGGAAGTCGGCGGCATAGAGCTGGTCGCCGGCGGCCGTGGAGGCGATCGCGAGGCCCTTGTACACCGCACCCACGCCCGAGCGGTCGACGCCGGTGAGCGCCTGGGTCGAGGCCGGCGGAGGGACGGCGCGGTTCCAGCCGCTGATGACGCCGCTCTCGGTGCTGAAGATGAATGTTGCCGGCCCCGAGTGAGTACCGTCGCTGACCACGAACCCGCTTCCGCCGTTGAACACGATGCCGGTGGGTCCCCCTGGAACCGTGACCACGAGGGGCAGGACGGCGCCGGTGGCGTCGTAGAGCGTCGACGTGTCCGTGTGGTTGTTGTTCACCCACCACGGCGTGGACGGCCCGGCGACCAGAGCCCAGCCGTTCACCAGGTTCGGATCGACTTGTGCCGCCGCGCCGGCCGTGTCGGCGACGAGGTGCCTCGAGGTGTACCCGCCCGACGTGGCCTTGTGCCCCGACATACCACCCGATCCACCCAATCCCCCCCCGCCTCCATATTGCGCAGTGGCGGCGCTGACGACGCCGAGCACCACGAGGATGCCGAACACAAAAAGCACTCTCTTCAACATAGGAACTCCTCTTTCGCGGGCATCAGGTACTTCGCCCTGGCCCGCGCATGTAGAACTTGTGCGACTGGTCCAGTGCATTAGCCGGACCATCGCGAAGCCCATATTTTCCAACGAGATCGGGAGTCGGTGCTGCCCACCACGCGGCACGTGCCCACATTTGGGCGACAGGCGACTCCTCCGAGGTCGTCGGCACCGGTCACGCCGATGAGTCCATGCTCGCGGCGCGCGCGTGAGCTTGCGAAGATCGATGCCGACGCGGCGGCTGCGCGCCGCCGTATTCGCTGCGACCGCCCGGCGGCATGCCACGCGACTTGGCGCCGCGACGGCGTTGGTCGGGCACCTGATCGGAGCGGAACCGTCAGCCGCGGGGAGGATCACCGCTCGCTCGATCAGGTCTTCAGGTCGCGGACGTGTCCGAGTTTGGAGCCCGTGTCGGCCGCTCGGCACCTCTTGCCGGCCGTTCGGCACGGGAAAGTCCGGGGTTCGGCGGAATCTCCCGTGCCATGCGGCTCCCGGTCGAGCCCCCATCGGCACAGGGGTTGCGACGGGAGCAAGACGACGATGTGGAGGGTCCCGCCCGCCGTCCGGCAGTCCTGTCCGAACGCGGCGGAGAACGCTTCGGCGGCACGCTTCCAGACGCTGCTAGATGTCGCCGAATCGATCACGGCATGCCGGGGCCTCGAAGAGCTTTTCCGCGGTCTAGCCGTCCACTTGCAGCGTGTCGTAAGCTTCTACGCTCTGGGCCTCTGTCTTGTGCACCCGGACCGCGGAGTCACGAGCGCCCGGGTTCTCGAGACATCCGGCACGGGATTCACGACCCTTCCCGGGTATCCGATCGACGACATTCCCTCCGGGTGGGTTATCGAGACTCAGCAGCCGCTCATCGTCGCCGATACAGCGGCCGAGAACCGGTGGCCCCATGCCATGGCAGAGCTCCAGGAGCGCGGCATCGTCAGCTTCTGCATTCTGCCACTGACGACCGCATGCCGGCGGGTCGGTACGCTCGGCTTCGGCAGCCGTGAGCCGGTCCGATATAGCGCTGAGGACGTCGCCTTCCTGAGCGAGGTCGCGAAGCTCGTGGCGGTGGCCGTCGACAACACGCTGAACTTCGACGAGGCGCGGGCGACGCAGCGGCAGCTCTCGACCGAGCGGGACCACCTGCGGCTGCTGCTCGAGGTCGCGAACGCCACGGTTTCCAAGCTCGAGCTGCCGGAGCTGGTGAACGCCGTATCGACGTCTTTGGATCGCGCCATCTCTCATCACTCCGTGACGCTCGCGCTGTACGACAACGATCACGGCGACCTCGTGGTTCACGCGGTCGCTTCCAAGTCCAGCGATGGACACAGATACATCGGGGCGCGCTTCGCGGGCGCCGCGGGCGGCGAGGCGTTCAGCCCGGAACGGACGTTCGTCTTCGACGAAGGCGACCTGAGGGATCGATTCCCCGACACGGCGGCCGCCCTGCGCGAGACGCGCATCCGGTCGGTCTGCGCCGTCCCGCTCGTCGTGGGCGACCGCGGGCTCGGCACGTTGACCGTGGGCCATCGGGAGCCCGATGCCTTCCCGCCGGAGGCGGTCGCGATCATCGAGGCCGTCGGTCGCCAGGTCGCGATGGCCGTCGCCAACGCGGTCGCCATCCAAAAGCTGGCGGAGGAGCGTCTCTACCTCGAGAGCGAGATCCGCACCGAGCACCCCTTCCGAGAGATCGTCGGCGACAGCGCTCTTCTCCGCGCGGTGCTCGCGCACGTGGAGACGGTCGCGCCGACCGTCGCGACGGTGCTCGTTCTCGGTGAGACCGGCACCGGGAAAGAGCTGATCGCGCGGGCGATCCACGACCGGAGCGCCCGGCGCGTCCGGACGTTCGTCAAGGTGAACTGTGCCGCGATCCCGGCGGCACTCTTGGAGAGCGAGCTGTTCGGCCACGAGCGCGGCGCGTTCACCGATGCGGTCTCCCAGAAGATCGGTCGCTTCGAGGTCGCCGACGGCGGTACGCTCTTCCTCGACGAGGTGGGCGAGCTGCCGCTCGAGCTGCAGCCAAAGCTCCTGCGGGTCCTGCAAGAGCAGGAGTTCGAGCGCCTCGGCGGTACGCGCACGATCAAGGTGGACGTCCGCATCGTCGCGGCGACGAACCGCGACCTCGTCCGGCTGGTGGAGGAGCAGCGCTTCCGCGACGATCTCTACTATCGCTTGAACGTCTTTCCCATCCACGTCCCCCCACTGCGTGAGCGAACCGAGGACATTCCGGCGCTTGTCCGGTTCTTCGTGCAACGGCTCGCCCGTCCGATGAATCGACACGTCGAAGTCGTCCCGAGCGAGGCGCTCAAGGCGCTTCGCCGGTATGCCTGGCCGGGAAACGTGAGGGAGCTGGCCAACCTCGTAGAGCGGGCGATGATCCTCTCCAAGGGAAGGACGCTCGAGATTCCGCTCGCCGAGCTCGGGCGGTGGCAGCGGCCGGACCACGGCGACAGAGCCGCCACCCTCCGGGCCGTGGAGCGGATGCACGTCCTCCGCGTCCTCGGAGAGACCAACTGGACACTCGGTGGCCCGCGGGGAGCCGCGGTCCGGCTCGGTGTGAAACGGACGACGCTGCAGGCGTTGATGAGGAGACTGGGGATCACCAGGCCGCGGGCGGCGTGAGCGGCCCGCCGCGAGCCTCAATCCCGAACGGCGACTGCAGGCGCCGTGCCAGGAGGAACTCGGGGCGCTTCGGTCGTTCGCCGTGGACGACGGCCGAGATCTCGACCCGTGCCGACATGGCGGCGCCGCGGCTGTTCAGGCGGGGTGGGAGTCGGCTATCTTGCCGGCGTCATCATGTCTTCGGCACACGGGGCTCGGCGCGGGCCCGGAAGATGCCGCTCCTGACCCCTCCCTCGCCGCGGCCGGCGGCGCCGGCCCGATACGGGCTCGCG
>Ga0209266_1002931_pt1 | contig 10597 bp, 12 predicted proteins | sample GraSoiAngelo_132_FD_185889 | JGI IMG/M metagenome (GOLD analysis project Ga0209266, IMG submission 185889) | Grasslands soil microbial communities from the Angelo Coastal Reserve, California, USA - 14_0929_02_40cm (SPAdes) (version 2) | ecosystem: Environmental > Terrestrial > Soil > Grasslands ...
CGGCGCGGGCTGGAGTTGATGGCGCGCCGGCTGGGGCACGAGGTCGCGCTGGCCGCGGACTATGCGGAGGCGGTGCGGCGGCTGGAGCGCCGCGACGCACCGTACGACGTGCTGCTCATCGACATCCACCTCGACGAGCATCACACCGGCTTCGACCTGTTCGAGCAGCTGCGGCTGGAGGGTCGCGGCCGCGAGCGCCGCGTGGTGTTCACCACCGGGGATTCGATGTCGGCGAAGACGCGCGACGCGCTGCGCATCTCCGAGCGGCCGGTGCTGCGCAAGCCGTTCAACCTCGAAGATCTGCGGGAGATGCTGGACCGGGTGGCGGGGGCTTAGTTCAGCGGACCAAAACTCTCTCCGGTCGAGTGATGGGTGAGCAGCTGCCATCGCCCCGCCCGACGCACGTAGACCCTCACATAGCGGATCGTGTACTCGCGCCAGCGCGGGTCGGACGATTGCTGGCGTACGTGGATCCGCCCGGTGGTCAGGGCGATATCCCCGTGCACCTCCACATCCAGTGAATCCAGGTCCCGGGCGAAGACCGTGTCGCGCCGCGCGCGGAGCGCGGCCAGCCGCGGCCCCCGTTCCTCGAGGGTCCCGGTCGAGTGCTTGAAGCGGAAGGAGGGGGCGTACACGCTGTCCAGGTAGGCGACGTCGCCGCGCAGGGTCGCTTGCTCGATTCTATGTTCCAGTGCCGCGACGACCGCGCTGTCACTTGATGCGGCGGGCGCCTGCGCCAAGGTGGCGAGGAGGCAGAGGCACGACGTCATTGAACACAACGCCGGGCTCCTCAGCTCACCGCTTTCTTCACGAGCGCGACGATCCTTGCCTCGGCGGCGGCGGTTACCTCCTTCAGCGCGAAGGCGACCGGCCACAGGGCGCCGTCGTCGAGGTTCGCCTTGTCGCTGAAGCCGAACGTCGCGTACCTCGATTTGAACTTCTGCGCGTTTTGGAAGTAGCAGACGACCTTGCCGTCCTTGGCGTACGCGGGCATCCCGTACCAGGTTGTCGGCGAGAGGGCTGGCGCGCTGGCCTTGATAATCGCATGGAGCCGCTTGGCCATGGCGCGGTCCGGTTCCGGCATCGCGGCGATCTTCGCGAGCAGGGCGCTTTCCCCGTCCGCCTTGTCCGCCTTCAGCTCTCGGACGCGATCCTTCATCGCGGCTCGTTCCTCGTCCGTGAATCCCTTGACCGCCTTGCCGGTCCTGGTGGCGCTCTTGGCGGACTTCTGTGGATCCGTCTTTGGGCTCATTAGAGCCTCCTGCTGCGGCGCGCTGATGAAAGAGCAGTCATTCAATATTCTACGCGCGCCGCCAGCTTCAAGCGCTGGTTGGGTGGCGCGAGCAACCCCTACTTTCCGCGTGCGCCCGGTGTCACGCCAAACGTGGCTCGCACGACCGGGCCCAGCTCGGCAAGCGGTAGCTGGGCTATGCCATCCATGATCACTCGCATCGCCCAGCAGGCGTCTTGTCGGGTCGGGGGCGGGTTCCGAGCAATCCAGATCATGCGCTGTCGATCTTCCACACTGAGCCGTCCTGGAATCGTAGCGTACGCTGCTCGGACCTCCGTGTCGCTCGCCACGCGACGACTTGGCGCGGGTTTTGAGCGTGCGCGGACAATGCGCTCGAGAATGGCCGCCCACTTATCCGCAGTGCTAGAGTCCACGTAAACGAGCATAGCCGGCAAGTCGGGAGGATCACCGGCCGCCTGGAGGAACTTGCCGCAGAGGGAATCAGGTACTTGGTGCAAGGTGCCCGCCATCAGGCGCATGAAGTCGCTCGCTGCGGAATCGTCGAAGAATCGGACGTAACTGGAGTTGATCGGCCCAGCCAAGTCTGCGGTCGTGAGGTGTCGCAAGCTGTCTGGCAGCGTTCGATCCGCTCGGAGCCTCTGGACCAGGCGCCCCAGAGCCCGCCCCGAATAGCTGGTGTCGGCGCTCTGTGCGCGGGCAAGCGAAGCCCCGGCTAAGAGAGCGATCAGGATTGAAGAACAGCGCAACGGGTGGCCTAGGTGCATTCGTGCGACCTAACGATTTTGTCGTTCAGCGGCGAACGCCGAACGCCTCGATGGGCCGGTTAGGAGGCAATTCTAGTGAGACGCTCGTGCACATCCATGTCAACACTGTTCACTAACCCCACGTGTGGGTGATATCGCGCACCCGAGTCCTTGATTTCGGCAGCCTGGATTGCGACTCTCGCGTTTTCCTTAGCTGACAAAGACTTTCCCAACTCTGCATGGATAAGTGCAGCAGATCCATAGTGTTTGTAGTTCTCAACGGGGAAGAACGGTTCTTTCTTGTTCTTTTCAAGCAAGGCCAAGGCGATATCATACTTCGATTTCAGCTTTTGCCGCGCTACTAGCCAACAAAAGTCGAGGTAGGCTCCCGCCTTCACATTCGGAAACGCGTCTTGTGCGGCCACGGATAGATCGAAACATCGAAGAGCTTCGTCAACATTACTCAACGCCTCGTGGCACCGCCCAAGTCCTAAATGAAGTTGAGCATTCTCGAACTCGTGCGGATAGTCTCGCAGGGCCATTCGGAACAGCTCAATTGCAGCCACGTAATTGACAGCTTGATGCGTCTCAAGAAGCGTAAAGCCCTGGACTCGTAGATACCCACTCTTGTTTTTGGCTCGCTTGAGCTTGCTAAAGAATTGGGCACGTTCGTCGTGTCCCCAGGTCGCCTGCCGACACCAGTCCGTCCGGGACATAGTGCATCCTAACGGGGCGCGCTTAAGTCGCGGCGCGCTGAAGAAAGATTCATTCCTTAATCTACGCGCGCCGCCAGCTTCATGCGGTTGTTAGTTGGCAACCCTAGAACGTTTCGATGCGGTGTACGCCTATCCAGACGATGCGACCTCTTCGTCGGATGATCCGCAGGCCAGCCGCGCCGTCGGCGGACATTGGGGCCCCGCCGTTGATGGCGGGGTCTCTGATGGTGCGGGTCCACTGTGTGCCCCAAGTCAGCGTGTCACCACGTAGACTCGGCGGGCCCAACCGGCGCTGGATCGTGGCCAGGCTGGTGCTAAGGTCGTACACCCGGCCGTCGTAAAACAGCTTCACTGGTGTATTGATGTGTGGGCAATTGTGGTAGGCACTGGAGTCGGTGGTGAGGGAAGCCATCCAGAGACCAATGTCTTCGTCGTCCAACACAAGAAGGGCTGCATGCTCCCCCTGGCCGACGGAAAGGCACAGGGTGTTGGCCCCCTCGTGCGTGGTATCGCGGAATGCACGGGCTCTCGGAAAGCTATCCGCACTCGAGGGAAGAAAAACTCGCCGCGCACCAAGCTGGACCGCGGCCAGCGGACCTGAGTCTGCCGCGGTAGCGCGCGGCTGCCTTGCTTGAGCGAGCCCTCGCGCTGTCGAAGTCGCCGTGATGACGCAAAGCACTATGCCGAGGCGCACTTAGGTCCCGAGTTCAGCGCGTAACCCGGAGGAACAGACTTTCCTGCGTCGTCAACTGTCCACTGGCGACCCGCTGCGCGTTAAAGTAGATGACCGTGTGGCCGGTCACCTCGTGCCTTCCTACCGCGAACGCCGCCCGGGTCCCCGTTCTCGTCACCGAATCGACGGCCTCAAGTTCCCAGCGCGGACCGCTCCAGGGTCCGGTGGCGCGCTGCGCCGGGCTGGCACGAATGGGTTGGGCCGCGAGGAGGTTGCCAAAGGCACAATGGACCTCATTCCGTACCGTGTCGATCTCGAGTCCGCGCAACGCGTCCAAGGTGGTCGCAACCCCAAACCGCCAGCCAACGGTAGTTCGTTCGATGACGACGGTTTCCGTCCGAGTGGGCCGCATTTGCACGCTGTCGGAGAGGCGCAAGAACTCTTGGTATTCGCCTTCGGTGAGACCAAGCTTGCGGTCGTAGGGAAGCGGCCGCCCGGGAGGGGCGCGGCGCACATGTTCTTGCCACCACGCAGGATTCGCCTGCGCAGCCCGTTGAAGGCGCAGGCTCAACTCGTTCAATCGAGGTGGCGACCAGAGTTCGAGGACCTCGACCCTAACGGGGCCCGTCGGCAACAGTGCGCGTGCTCGAGCGCCCACTGATTGGGCGTTTGACACCCGTGCAGCGATGGCCAGTACGATCATGCTCATGACCCACTGCGAACCAACGCGCCTCATGAAGCCTCCGGGCTGCCTAACGGATCGCGCTTAAGCTGCAGCCCACTGGTGAAAGATCAAATACCCCTACGTGCGCTGACAGCTTCAAGCGCTTGTTAGGCAGTGCAGCGTCGGGAGCCACTCTACCGAGCCGCCTCGAGCTGGCGCGGCGGGCATTTCGAGGAACCATACGAGCAAAAGACGCAGCAATCCCCAGGCTTGGGCTTGAGTATCTCATGACAAGCCGAGCACTCATAGAAATGGACGCAGGCATCGGTGGGCATCGACTCGAGTTGCCGATGACCGCACAGCGGGCAAGTAATAGTTGCGTTGAGATTCACGAACCCCGCAAGAAAAGTGGGCATCCGCCTAACGGACCGCCCTTAAGCTGCGGCGCGCCGACGAAAGATTCATTCCCTAATCTACGCGCGCCGTCAGCTTCAAGCGCTGGTTAGACGGCACGGCTCGGAAGAACCCCGTACACCGCGCCGACAACGAGCCCGACTAAAGTGAACTGGAGGAGGTAATACACTCCCTCGAGCGCGATCCACGTTCGAAGGGATCCAACCTGGTTCTTGCCAGCCTCCGCTAGGACGGCGTTGCTGCCCATGAAAATCCCGAGAAGCAGACCGAAAGTCGCACCCTCCGTGAGTGGATTTCCCCCACGGTAGAAGAGCGGGTAGAGGTACGCGACGACGATCGCTTGGAGGACCATCGAGAGGATCCCCAGTGGGATGATGGGGCGAGGTCTGGTGAAGACGCCCAGGCGCGCGTAGACGTCCTTGAAGAGCGCGAGGTGCCAACTGGCAGCGATGATGAACGTCAGTACCAGGTAACTTGCTGCGGCAAGCCAGAACTTGGAGTCCACGACGCCCTCCGGGCTCGGTGTCGGGAGTCTGTGAGGGAAGCCTTTAGGAATGCCGTGCCGTCTAACGGCGCGCGCTTAAGCTGCGGCGCGCTGAAGAACGGTTCATTCCCTAATCTACGCGCGCCGCCAGCTTCAAGCGCTGGTTAGGCTGCCACATTACCGCAAGCTCTCCACGAACCGGTCGATAAACTCGAGTGGCCGCACGAGAAGCTCTCGCGCCCGACGAATCGTCTCGGCTTTCTTTCGCTCGGCATACTCTCTGAGCGCCGGCTGAAGCGCTGGATCTCGCCATGCACAAGGGAAGCACACGCCGCCGGGAAGGACAGGCGCACCTTTCGCGGCGAGTGTAGCGTAGTCGGCCTCCGTGTAGGCCGTCCGTTTGCCACAGCGTGTGCATGGAATAGTCGTCGCCATACCGAGTCTCTTGGGGCAGCCTAACGAGAATTAGACGGACCTGTATAAGACATTTCGTCACGTGCTTCTTGATTGTGAACCCATCCGAAACTCCTGCTATGGCGGTTAACGTATCACGGATACGCAGCCTAGCGCCACCATATCAATGAACAACGTGGTAGGAAATCACTTGATGAAGAAGAAGTTGATATCAACGTTTATTCTCATCGCCTATTGCGCCATCCTGATAAAGGTCATGGTGTTCAAGGACATTCCAACTATCAGGATAGGCTCATTGATGTTGAATTTTGCAGGAACGAACGCAGCTCATGCACCCAACTTTGTGCCGTTCAAGACGATTTTGCCGTATCTGCTCGGTCATAAGGGGTGGATTATCGCAGGCGTGAATCTGGTCGGAAACATCGCCTTGCTCGTGCCGATAGGATTGCTTGCTCCTTTTGTCTATCGGAGCACGACCTGGAAAGCCTCCCTTGCGCTCGGCGTTGCCGCCGGTCTTTGCATCGAGGTGATGCAAACGGTGCTGCGCGTCGGTATCTTCGACATTGACGACGTGATACTCAACGCGCTCGGCGTCATGATCGGCTACACCGCGTTTGCGCTTCTCGCACAGTGGATCCGTTCGAGAAACTATAAGAAGGTAACTATTGCAGCAGTTACAGCTCTCGCCGCTGCTGCCGCGTTTTATGGTGGTGTTGTGTATCCGATGACTCACCAGCCGGTGAATCCTCTAAGGGACGCCGGCGGCGTTCAGTCCGATCGTTCTGATAATGGAGGAGATCTCTGCGGTGGCACCGGCGGTACCGGACAGATCGTTAGTATGGGAAATCATACGATTACCATCAAGCGACAAGACGGCGTCATTCAAGCTCTTGCACTTACGGATCGCACAACGATCAGAACTTCAGCGGGTCCTGCATCCGAAGCGGACTTGAAAACAGGAGACCGAGTCACGGTAGTCGTCTATGACAGGGAAACCGCAACGACCGTTTTGAAGTGCAAAGATTCTAGTTAGGCATACTCTAGTTCTCGATCCAGTAGCCGGTGTACACGAACGAAGGCTGCCGCCCCGGGTGTTGCCATTCCTCGAGCTCGCCCTGACCGCACCAACCAAAGGTCTTGCCGTACGTCGTGTGCCGCCTAACGGATCGCGCTTAAGCTGCGGCGCGCTGGTGAAAGACTCATTCCTTAATCTACGCGCGCCGTCAGCTTCAAGCGCTGGTTAGGCCGGCGCTCACCGAGGAATCCAACGCACGATGCGGAAGAGAGCAATACCGCTGAACAGGGCGCCGACACCCACGATCACCGTTTCGGTCGAAGTCCCGATCGATGGAGCACGCACGAGCAACAGGACGCCGCCAACGATGTCAGCGACTCCGACTGTGTAAAGAATGCCCCGCTCGATTTGATCGCGCATGATGGTGGCGCTCGGCCTAACTATGAATTGGACTGACCGTCTTATCCTACAGTCGGCTGGGCATCCTCGCAATCAAATCGCAGATTTCAGTCGCGGCCGCCGTGCTTAGACTGCGACCGGCGCGCAGTCTAATCCGAATACCAGGCTTCGCCCGCCGGGCAACCGCGCACGCCACCCGCTACCCGCGCTTGCGCGCCTTCGCCTCCGCCTTGGGTTTGCCCCCTTCCCCTTTCATCTCCTCGACCCCGTCCTTCGTCACGCGATGCGAAATGAGCGGCAGCGGCCGCTCCGTGAGCCGGTCCCCGATGACGATCGCCTGCGTCAGCGCCTCATAGCCCACCTCGATGCCGGCCGCGTCGCGGGCGAACACCGAGGCGATCGGCTCGCCGGCCAGCACCTTGTCGCCCGGCTTTACCGTGATCACGAACCCTACGGAATGATCGACCGTGTCCTCGACCTTCTGCCGTCCCCCGCCGAGCGCGATGATGGCCCGCCCGATAGCGCGGGGCTCGACCCGCACCACGACGCCCGTCTCCTTCGCCTTGTAGATCTCGACCGCCTGCGCCTGCGGCAACACCGACGGGTCCTCCACGACCTTGGGGTTCCCGCCCTGCGCCTCGATGACCTGCTGCAACTTTTCCGCAGCGCGGCCGGAGCGCAGTGCGTCCTGGAGGCGCTTGCGCGCCTGGGCCGCCGTCTTGTCGATGCCGCCGAGCAGCAGCATCTCGACGCCCAGCGCGTACGTCACTTCCAGCAGGTCCTCCGGGCCTTCACCGCTCAGCGTCTGGATCGCTTCCTCGGTTTCGAGCGCGTTGCCGCACGCCCGGCCCAGGGGCCGGTCCATCGCCGTCAGCAGGGCGACGGTCGGGCAGCCGCGATCCTCGCCGAGGGCGATCATCGTGCGCGCCAGCTCGAGCGCCGTCTCCGTCGGCGGCAGGAACGCGCCGCTGCCGTGCTTGACGTCCAGCACGAGGCCGGTGAGCCCCTCGGCGAGCTTCTTCGACATGATGCTCGCGGCGATGAGGGGGATCGCCGCGACGGTGCCGCTGACGTCGCGCAGGGCGTAGAGCTGCTTGTCGGCGGGGGCGATTTCGGGCGTCTGGCCGAGCATCGCGCAGTACAGCTTCTGGACCTGCGCCTTCGCCTCGGCGAGCGAGAGCGTGGTGCGGAAGCCGGGGATGGCCTCGAGTTTGTCCAGCGTGCCGCCGGTGTGCCCGAGCCCGCGCCCCGACATCATCGGGACGGCGACTCCGCACGCCGCGACCAGCGGGGCCAGCACGAGGGACACCTTGTCGCCGACGCCGCCGGTCGAATGCTTGTCGATGCGCGGGACGGGCCAGCGGTCGAAATCGAGGCGGTCCCCGGAGGTCAGCATGGCGTCCGTCAGGGCGCCGAGCTCGGCGCGGTCCAGCCCGCGCCACAGCACGGCCATGAGCAGCGCCGACATCTGGTAGTCGGGCACGGCGCCGGCGGTGTACGCGGCGATCAGCTCGCGCCACTCGGCCGGCGTGAGGGCGCCGCCGTCGCGCTTGCGCTCGATGAGAGGAACCACGAACATTGACGGCCCTTTACGCCTGCGGGAGTTCCCGATGCGCGCGCTGCGCTGCCTGCCGATCCTCGCTCTCGCCGCGGCCCCGCTCGCGGCGCAGATGACGGCCGCCGAGCACGTCGCCCGCGGGGACAGCGCCCAGCCGTACCTGCATCCCGACGTCGCGCTGCGGCACTACCAGGCGGCCCTGGCGCTCGACTCGCTGAGCTTCGAGGCCAACTGGAAGGCGGCCCGGGCGATCAGCGACGTCGCGAAACAGCTCCTGGGTGATTCCCTCAAGGATCGGCGCGACAGTCTCTACTCCGTCGGCCGCACCTATGCCGAGCGGGCCCTGCGCACGGACTCGACCCGCGCCGAGGGCCATTACGCCGTGGCGCTGGTGCTGGGCCGGTTGTCGCGCACCCGCGGCGGCAAGGAGCGCGTCCGCTTTGCGAAGATCATCTTCGACGAAGCCACGCGGGCCGTCCAGATCGATTCGACGCTCGATCCCGCCTACCACATCCTCGGCGCCTGGCACGCCGAGGTGAAGCGGCTCTCCGGCTTCACGCGCTTCTTCGCCAAGATGCTGTTCGGCGCCGGGTTTATGAGCCGGGCCACCTGGGACGACGCGGTCAAGAACCTCGAGCGCGCGGTGGCCTTGAACCCGCAGCACATCTATCACCGGCTCGAGCTCGCGGAGGTGTTCGAGGACATCGGGCAGTACGCGGAGGCCCGCGACCAGTACGAAAAAATCGCCACCCTCCCGATCGCCGACGCGATGGACCCGACCTACCAGCGGGAAGCCGCCGAGCACCTCGTCGAGATCCGGGACAAGAAAGACAAGACCTGAGGGTCACCGCCCAGCGCGAAGCTATCGCGCGCCGAATCGGCGAGCAATGGCTTGACGCGCCCTCCGCCCCGGGGCGAAACTAGGAGCCATGGCCGCCACCGCTCCCACGCAAGCGGATGCCCAACGTCTCGCCGCGCGCGTCGCCGAGCTCGAGCACGAGCGCAAGCACCTCCTCGCCGTCATCGAAATCCTCAAGGAGATCTCGGGCTCGCTCCATTTCGTGGACATCCTCCAGGCGATCGCGCGCAAGCTGGGCGAAGCGTTCGGGCTCGACCGCTGCTCGATTTTCCTCACCGAGCGCGGCGGCAAGTCGGTGCGGCTCGTCGCCTCCTACGAGGATCCCACGATCCGCAATTACCTGGTGGATCTGGATCGCTATCCGGAGCTGCGGCGCGCGATCCAGAGCGGGGAGACGGTGTTCATCGCCGACGCGGCGACCGATCCGTCCCTCAAGCACGTCAAGTCGGAGCTGATCAACCGCCGGGTGAAGTCGATCACGGTCGTGCCGATCAATTGGCGCAGCGCGGCCATCGGCGCGATTTTCCTGCGCACCTTCCGCGACGGCCCCACCTTCTCCGACACCGACGTGCAGTTCGTGCAGGTCGTCGCCGCGCTGACCGCCCAGACCCTCCGCAACGCCCACCGCTACGAGCGCCTGCTGCAGCGCCAGCACCAATCCGACGATCAGCTGCACAGCGTCGAGCTGGAGCGCGTGGCGCTGCTCGCGTTCCTGCGGCGCCTGCTCGAGTCGTTCGGCCAGCGCGAGGGCGCCTGGGCCGAAGGGATGCTCTCCCACGCCTCCGGCGAGGAGCTCGACCGCCTCGTCGGCGTCGCCATGGCGGTCATTCAGGAAGAAGCCAAGGGCCGGTGACGGACGCGGCGGCGCGGGCCGCCGAGCTGCGGCGGATCCTCGAGCGGGCCAACCACGCGTACTACGTGCTCGACCGTCCCGAGATGTCGGACGCCGAGTACGACCGCATCTTCCAGGAGCTGCTCGCGCTCGAGCGCACCCACCCCGCGCTGCGCACGCCGGACAGCCCCACGCGGCGCGTCGGCGCCGAGCCGTCGGCCGCGTTCTCGCGACACCGCCACCTCGTCCCCATGCTGTCGCTCGCCAATGCGTTCAGCGCGGAAGCGCTGACCGCGTGGGAAGAGCGCAACGCGCGCCTCGTCCCCGAAGTGGTCGCTGCGGGCTACACCCTCGAGGTGAAGATCGACGGCGCCGCCGTGAGCCTCACCTTCGACGACGGCGTGTTCGTCACCGGCGCCACCCGCGGCAACGGCATCGAAGGGGAGAACGTCACCGCGAACCTGCAGACGGTGCTCGACGTCCCGCTCAAGCTCCGGGGCGACGGCTGGCCGAAGAAGATGGAGGTGCGCGGCGAGGTCTACCTGTCCAAGTCCCGCTTTGCCGAGCTCAACCG
>Ga0209266_1002934_pt1 | contig 10594 bp, 5 predicted proteins | sample GraSoiAngelo_132_FD_185889 | JGI IMG/M metagenome (GOLD analysis project Ga0209266, IMG submission 185889) | Grasslands soil microbial communities from the Angelo Coastal Reserve, California, USA - 14_0929_02_40cm (SPAdes) (version 2) | ecosystem: Environmental > Terrestrial > Soil > Grasslands ...
CCCCCGCGATCACGTCGAGCGCGGGACCGAAGCTCCCCCCCGCGCTCGCCTCGCGCGGCGGCGCGTTCAGCGCGGTGAGCAGCCGTCCGGCCTGATCCTGCATCCGCTCCCGCCAGCCGAGCGCCGCCGCCATCTGGTTTACGCCGTGGGCGATCGTGCCGAACTCCTCGGGCTGGTCCTCATCGAGTCGCTCCTCGTAGCGACCCGCCGCCACCCGCTGGAGCGCCCCGACGACGTGGGCGAACGGGGTTGCGAGGCGCCGGCGGTTGTACCAGAGCCCGACGCCGAGCGCCACGAGCACGATCACGAAGATCACCGTCGTCTGGGCCGCCGCCTGGATCGCGTTGTCGCCGACTTCGGCGGCGAGCTCCCGCATGGCCACGATCTCGGGCTCGAGGGCGGGCGAGGGCGAGACGCGGGCCAGCTGCTCGAGGCGCTGGCTCAGCTCGATCATGTCCGCCTGGGTGCGTCGCGCGCTGCGCCAGATGGCGACGCGCTCCGCCAGACCGGCGACCGCGATGGCGAGGAACGCCGCCGCGAAGAGCCGGCTGATGCTCGGAACGGGCGAAGGGCGAAGCGGCGCTGGATGGGTCATGCGACCGCTACAAATAGGGGAACGAGCCGTGGCAGGACAAGAGCGGCGGCGCGGCGCCGGCATGCTGGCGGGGGGCTGGGGCGCGTTGTAAGCTAGGCCCCGACATCCTGTGCCCGATCTGCTCGAGTCTCTCCGTGCCGCTCTCGCTGACCGCTACGCGGTCGAGCGTGAGCTGGGTCGGGGGGGTATGGCGACGGTGTTCCTCGCGGAAGACCTGAAACACCATCGGTCGGTCGCGATCAAGGTTCTGCACTCGGAGCTCACGGCGGCACTCGGCGCCGGGCGGTTCTTGCGCGAGATCGAAATCGCCGCCCGGCTGCAGCACCCCCACATCCTGCCGCTGTACGACTCCGGCGCAGCGGCGGGCTTCCTCTATTACGTCATGCCGTACGTCGAAGGGGAATCCCTGCGCGACCGCCTGACGCGCGAAAAGCAGCTTCCCCAGGACGACGCGCTCCGGATCGCCACGGAGGTGGCAGGCGCGCTGGCCTACGCACACAGCCGCGGGGTCGTGCATCGCGACATCAAGCCCGAGAACATCATGCTGTCGGGTGGTACGGCCGTGGTGGCGGACTTCGGCATCGCGCACGCCGTGACCGCGGCCGGAGACGCGCAGCACCTCACTCAGACGGGCACGGTCATCGGAACGCCGGCCTACATGAGTCCGGAGCAGGCGACAGGCTCGACTGAGATCGACGGCCGCAGCGATCAGTACAGTCTCGCGTGCGTCGTCTACGAGATGTTGGTGGGTGAGCCGCCGTTCACCGGGCCGACCGCACAGGCGGTCATCGCGCGCCATTCGCTGGACATGGTTTCGCCGCCGTCGATCGTGCGAAGCACGATTCCCGACGCTGTGGAGGCCGCGATCCTGCGCGCGCTCGCCAAGCTGGCGGTCGACCGCTATGCGACGACGGCGTTGTTCGGAGAGGCGCTCAACGCGCCGTCGGCGGCGACGGGAGCCGTGCGCCGGGCAACGCTCGAGCGGGGCCTGGCGCGCCCGAAGAGCAAGTGGTGGCGCGTGGTCCCGGTTGCGGCCGCCGTGGCCGTCGTGGGAGGCTACCTGGTAGTCCGGTCGCTGGGTCCGGCGCGCGTGGCGTCCGAGGGGGGACCCGATCCGCGGCACCTCGCGGTGCTCTACTTTGCCGACGACACCAAGGATCACACACTCAGCTATCTCGCGGACGGCCTCACCGAGGCGCTCATCGAGGAGCTGCGGCAGGTGCCCTCGCTCACCGTGATCTCGCGCAACGGGGTCGCCCCGTACCGCGATCCGGGCATCCCCGCCGATAGCGTGGCCCGAGCGCTCAAAGTAGGGACGATCGTGCGCGGCGACGTGGAAATGGCGGGGGGAGGGCGCGGCTTTCGCGTCTCGGTGCGGCTTATTGACGGCGCGAGTGGCGCCGACTTCAAGCGCGCGAGCTTTGAGCAACCGGCCGGCGCGGTGCTCGCAATCCGCGACAGCCTCGCTCAAAAGGTGGCGGAGTTTCTGCGCGAACGGCTGGGGGAGGAGTTGCGGCTCCGAGAGCAGCGGGCCGGCACCCAGAGCATCGAGGCGTGGTCGCTGGTCCAGCAGGGGGAGCGGGCTCGCAAGGAGGCCGAAGCCCGCCTGCAAGCGGACGATCCGGCCGGGGCGTTCGCCGGGTTCCAACGCGCCGACTCGTTGCTCGCGCGGGCCGAGACACCGGATCCGCTGTGGGTGGAGCCGGTAGTGCAACGCGGTTGGATCGCCCATCGCCAGGCACGGCTCACGCGCGATCGGCAGGATGCCGCGCAGCTGCTCGGCCTCGCCCTGGGGCACGCCGAGCGCGCGCTGCGCATGGCGCCGCGCGACCCGCGGGCGCTGGAACTGCGAGGCACCGTGCGCTACACCACTTGGCTGCTCGAGCTGTCGGCGGATGCGGCCGTGCAGGCGGGACTCCTCGCCGGCGCGCGACAGGACCTGGAGACGGCGACTCAGGCCGATCCCTCGCTCGCCGGGGCCTTCAGCACGCTCAGCCACCTCTATTACCAGACGGAGGACGTGCCCGCGGCGGTTCTGGCGGCGCGCAAGGCGTACGAGGAGGACGCCTATCTCACGGTCGCGAGCGACGTGTTGTGGCGCTTGTTCATCGGCTCCTACGACCTCGAGCAATTCGCTCAAGCCAAGCGGTGGTGCCAGGAGGGCGAGGCACGCTTCCCCAGGTATTACCGGTTCGCCGAGTGTGGGCTCTGGCTGATGACGACCGACGCCGCAGAGCCGGATGTGGGCGAGGCGTGGCGGCTGTACGCGACGCTCGATACGCTCGCGCCGGCGGCCCGCAAGCCATATCAGATGCATCAAGCCGCGATGATTGTGGGCGCGGTTCTTGCACGTAAGGGGCTAGCGGACAGCGCTCGGCACGTGCTCGTGGCCGCTCGCGCCGACTCCCGAGTCGACCCGAAACAGGAGTTGCTGCCAGTCGAAGCCTTTGCGCGGACGCTGCTTGGAGAGCAGGGCCAGGCGATTGAGCTGCTGAAGCAGTACGTGGCAGCGAACCCGGCCCACATGTTCAAGCGCGGCGGGGATATCTCATGGTGGTGGCGGGACTTACGGAAGGATCCCCGGTTCTCGCAGCTCGAGCGGTAGGGCTCGCGGGGATGTTGAGCGCAGCGTGCGCGCAACGCCGCTGCGCTCGCGCGACACGAAGCGTCGTCCGGTCGGAAGGAGCCGCACCATGAAGCGTATCGTCGCCCTTGCGTCAGCGCTTGCAGTGTGCGGGGCATGTCGTGATCAGCACCCGATCACGTCGCCCCTGCGGCCGTCCGCGGACTTCTCCGACGGCAGCGTCCCGGGCGGGAACCCGCATTTCTTCTTCCTGCCACCGCTGGTCAAGCAGCCGAGCTTCTCGGGTACGTTCAACCCGGCGCTACGGCCCGTGGTCGAGATCTGTCAACTCGACGTTGACATCAACGACATCCCGATCGCTTGCAGTGCCACGGGCCCGACCATTAATCCCGGAATCGTCGAGGTCGATCTTGTAGACGAGCTCTATCGGGTCAATTGGAACACGCTGCTGCCTCCGATCGACCCGACCAAGTTCTACCGTATCCAGGTCCGGGTCGCGCCGGGCGGCAGCATCCTCGGGTTCGCCGATGTCGATCCGGTGCTGAATGGCATTGAGCTGCACAATGTCAACACCGGGGAATTCATCGGGTTGGTGGATGGCCGCAGGCTGCCGATCAAGTTCCGCATCGAGATTGGCACCACCTGCAAGACGACCGACTGCTTCGAGGGGACAGTCGGGGCCGCAGGGGGTACGTTCATCACGAGCTCGGGGCTCGCCGGGACTCTCTTCCCCGCGGGGGCCTTGAGTCAGGATGTATTCCTAGTGATTGACCGGGTCGATGCGCGGCCGTGCGTGCCCATCGATGTGCCGCAGTTCCCCGGCTGCTATCGTTTCTCTACCGATCCGCGGCCCGAGCAATTCAACGTCAACGTGATCGTGGGGATGTGTGCCGACAACACCGGGCTGAGCCACCCGCAGCGGGACTTGGCCCAGATCTTCCGATTCGACCCTGGCTTGCCGGCGCTCGCGCTGGCCAATGTGCCGGCCACGTTTCTGACGTGCGATCCTGGCCATTTGCTTGGCGAGCAGCTCCCACCGGGGTTACGCCAGCTCGTGCGCTACCTCGCTTCGCTGCTCTTGCCGGGCGAGCTGCGCGCTGAACACCTCGGGGTCGGCGGGTCGACGGGCTCCTACAGCATCTTCGGCTGGGGGCTGCCGACGCAACTGAGCATTAATGGTGGCAACGGGCAGACAGCCGTGTCCGGCACGGCGGTGCCCATCCTGCCCTCCGTGCTGCTCCAGGCCCCGCCGGGCACGGTGATCGCGGGGGAGGCCGTGACGTTCACAGTCGGCCCCGGCAGCGGCTCGATCACCGGGCCGTCGCCGGTCAGCGACGCCAATGGGATTGCGACCGTCGGGTCGTGGACGTTAGGCGACGGGGCGAACACACTGTTCGCGGCCTCCCGGGGTGCCAGCGGCAGTCCGCAGATGTTCACCGCGACCGGGGTCACGATCTCCGCCGCGGTGACGGATGGGGTGGGCGACGCGATCGCGGATCCTCGCGTGCTCGTGACGCCGGACCTCGTGAGCGCGACCGCCGCGGCTGGCAGTGGGAACCTGGCCTTGAGTGTACGCTTCGCGCCTGGGACGTTCGATGCCACGGCGGCGCACGTGGTCTTTAACCTGGACACGGATCAGAATCCCGCGACCGGCTTCCCCGGGGTGGATGCAGCGCACAACGACGCAGCCCTACTGGGCGCCGATTATCAGGTGGTCCTGGGATCGAATTCTGAGGGGGGCACCGCGAAGGTGCTCCGGTGGGACGCCGCGAGCGGCTCGTTCTTGCTCGTGGCGACGGAGCCGGTGAGCGCCGGGCTTGCGGGTTACGATGGGACGGTGCCGCTCGCCGTGCTGGGGAACGACGACGGCCAGATGAACTTCAAGGTCGTGGTGCAGTCACAGATCCTCAGCCTCCTCCAGCTCGGCTACACTGGTGTCCAGGACTATCTGCCGGACCTGGGAGTCGCACCCGGCCAGTTGGTCCTTCCCTCTCGCTGATCGGGCAGGGGACTACGCACTCGCGCCCGCAGGGCGGCCCTGACCCGGCCGCCCTTCTCGTTTACGTGCCCGCCCGGCGCCGCTAGTTCCCCCGCGTGTGCCCCTCGAAGGTCGGCGTCATCGGCCTCGGCGCGATCGGCGGCTCGCTCGCCCTCCAGGCGAAACGGGCCGGCATCACCACCGTCCTCGACTGGTCGCCCCAGCCCGCAGAGCGCGTGGCTGCCATGCGGCAGGGCGCGCGGCGCCGGCCGCTGGCGGGGGGCTGGGGCGCGGTGTAAGCTAGCCCCACGTCCCGTGCCCGACCTGCTCGACTCCCTGCGTGAGGCTCTCGCTGACCGTTACGCGGTCGAGCGCGAGCTGGGTCGGGGGGGCATGGCCACCGTCTTCCTCGCGCAGGACCTGAAGCACCATCGGTCGGTCGCGATCAAAGTCCTCCACGCCGAACTCACGGCGGCGCTCGGGCCCGAGCGGTTCCTGCGGGAGATCGAGATCGCCGCCCGGCTGCAGCACCCCCACATCCTGCCCCTGTACGACTCGGGCGCCGCGACCGGCTTCCTCTATTACGTCATGCCGTACGTCGAAGGGGAATCCCTGCGCGACCGCCTGACGCGGGTGAAGCAGCTCCCCCAGGACGACGTGCTCCGCATCGCCACCGAGGTAGCAGGCGCGCTGGCGTACGCCCACAGCCACGGCGTGGTGCACCGCGACATCAAGCCCGAAAACATCTTGCTGTCGGGCGGCACGGCGGTGGTGGCGGACTTCGGCATCGCGCACGCCGTGACCGCGGCCGGAGACGGGCGGCATCTCACCCAGACGGGCACGATCATCGGAACGCCTGCCTACATGAGTCCAGAGCAAGCGACCGGAAGCGCCGAGATCGACGGGCGTAGCGACCAGTACAGCCTGGCATGTGTCGTGTACGAGATGCTGGTGGGGGAGCCGCCCTTCACCGGACCGACCGCGCAGGCCGTGATCGCGCGTCATTCGCTGGACATGGTGTCGCCGCCGTCGATCGTGCGGGACACGATTCCCGACGCGACGGAGGACGCGATTCTCCGGGCGCTGTCGAAGACGCCAGCGGACCGGTTCCCGACGGCGGTGCTGTTCGCGGAAGCGTTGAACGCGCCCTCAGCCGCGACCGGGGCTGTGCGGCGGGCAACCCTCGCAGGGGCGCGAGCCGGCCGGCGCCCATGGCGGCGGCCGTTGCCCGTCGCCGGCGCGCTGGTGCTGGTCGCAGCGGCGGTGGCCGCGGTGCTCGTGCGCGAGCGAGGCGCTCCCCGTGCCAGCACGGAGGGCGGACTCGATCCCCGGCGCATTGCCGTGCTCTACTTCGAGGACCTGAGCCCCAAGAGGGACTTGGCCTACCTTGCCGACGGATTGACCGAGGCACTAATCGACGCGTTGGGCCGGGTACCGTCCCTCAGCGTGCTTTCCAAGAACGCAACGGCAGCGTACCGAACTCTGAGCATCCCGCGCGACAGTGTGGCCCGAGCTCTGGCGGCGGGAACGCTCGTGCAGGGAAGCGTCGAAGAAACCGGAACCCACTACCAGGTCACCGTCCGGCTGATCGACGGGGCCAGTGGGGCGGACTTCAAACGAGCGAGCTTCGAGCAACCGGCCGCGAGCGCACTGGCGGTTCGGGATAGCCTGGCGTCGAGAGTCGCAGAGTTCCTCCGCGAGCGGCTCGGGGAGGAGGTGCGACTGCGCCAGGTTCGGGCGGGGACGCTCAGCGTGGCGGCGTGGTCGCTATTCCAGCGAGCAGAGCGGGCACGAAAAAACGCCGGCGCACTGCTCGAAGCGGACAGCCTTGCTGCCGCGAAGAGTGCGTTTCGGCTCGCCGACTCGCTCGCCGCCGAAGCGCAGCGGCTCGACGCGCAGTGGGCCGAGCCGGTGGCGCTCCGGGCCGCGGTCGCGTACCAGCAGGCGCGAGTCGACTTCAACGCCGGGCACGCAAGCCCCTGGATCGACAAGGGACTCGCCTTCGCGGCGGAAGCATTGAAGATCGACCCCAGGAACCCGCAGGCGCTCGAGGTCCGGGGCACGTTCCTCTTCCTGCAATACTTGCTGCGCCTGGGGCCGACACCCATCGCGAATGCTGACCTGCTACGCCGGGCCGAAGAGGACCTGCGGGCCGCCGTGTCGTTGGCGCCGAGTCAAGCGAGCGCCTGGAACATGCTCAGCCTTCTCAACTATCAGAAGCCTGACTTCGTCGAGGCGAAGATCGACGCGCAACGTGCGTACGAAGCGGACGCCTATCTGAGCGTCGCGGATCAGATCCTGTGGCGGCTCTATACCACCTCATACGACCTGGAGCAGTTTGCGGACGCGCAGCGCTGGTGTGAAGAAGGGCGTCGGCGCTTCCCGGAGAGCCTGAATTTCGTGAAATGCCAGCTTTGGCTCATGACGTCGAGCGCGAAGCCTCCGGACGCGACGCTGGCCTGGGAGCTGCTGGATCAGGCCGTCAGGCTAACGCCGAAGCAGATGCGCGACTACGTGCGGCTCGAGTCGCAGAACGCCGTTGCTGCCGTCTTGGCGCGCGCCGGGCTGGGCGATAGCGCGCGGCGCGTCCTCGCGCGGTCCAAGGCCGGTCCCGACGTAGATCCGGAGGCGGAACTGCTTTCCTACCAGGCGTTTGCGTACCTGCTCCTGGGTGACCGAGAGGAAGCACTCCACCTGTTGAAGGAGCAGATCGCTGCAAACCCCGCGCACCGAGTCGGGTACGCGCGGTCCACCCATTGGTGGTGGCGGGACATCAAGGACGACCCACGCTTCAAGCAGCTGATCGGTACGGCAAAGTATTGAGGAGAGCACGACACCGGGCTTGCCAACCCCCCTGTTTCAAGATATATCGTGGAGATATAGCTCGTCCTCGCCGGGATGCCACGGAGCATGTGTGTGCGGCACGTGTTGCCGTCTTAGCGCAGGAGAGCCCCACGCAGAGAGGGGATCGCTATGCGCCGTGTCCTTGCTACGAGCGTGCTCGTGGTTGCTGGACTATTCGTCACCGCGTGCTCCGATCAGCATTCGCCGTTGCCCACGGAACCACCGCTTTCCCCCAGCCTCACAGGGCGCTCGTGCACGAGCCCGCTGCAACTCGCCGCGCTGACGGTGGCCCTTTTTGCTCCGGGGGATCTCCTCACGTTCGCTCGGAGCACTCAGAGCACTATCAACCTGAAAATGTCGCGGGGCGACATCGCTGGCGCACGGAAGCTGGCGCTTGCCTTCGTCGATTTCACCCTGAAGAGCTACTATCAGGGCAAGCTGCGTGATCCGAACGGGGACAAGCCACCGACGACAGCTGAGGCCGCCGTCACACTGATCGACGGTGTGCTGTGCTGGGTAGGATTGCCGCCCTCGGGGCTCGATCTTACCAAGAAAGCTGATATAACGGTGACCACCAAGGTCATCGGGAAGGATGGAGGCGAGCTCGTAGCGGGGGACAAGCTTTCGGGCCTGAAAGTCGAGCAGGGCACGGTGTCGGAGGATGCCCTGTGGGTGATCACGCGACGGGACGACCTTGCCAAGAGTGGGACCTGCGTCAGCACCACTCTGACGCAGATTCCCTTGTGCGTCGACTTTTCAGTCGTGCCAGCGCAACTGGTGGCCAAGCCTGTGCTGGTGGTGATCTGTCAGCCGGAGGACCGTCACCCGCTCGACCGAAGGCTGGCTCACAAGCTTCCGGACAATAAGGTCGAACTCTTGGCAGTAGTGCCGGACCCGTTCGCAATCGAAGTGGAGCGCATCGGTCTGGACTGCACGAGCACTCCGGACTTCCCACCTTCTGGCAGTAGCCGTATCGGCCGGGCGGTGTGGCAATTCGGTTCGCTCGTCATGCGCGTACTCGGTCCAAAACGGTTGCACGCCGGCCACTCCGGTCTCGGCGGCTTGCTGGGGCCGAAGCTAAGCCCGGTCACGGCGGTGCAGGTCCGGCTGAGCTTCGACGTACAGCCTTCAAACACCGAACCCGGCTCCGCCATCACCCCCGCGGTCCAAGTCGCCCTCAGGGATCTTGGAACGGGAGCCTTAGCGACCGAGATTACGAACCGAATCAAGGTGGGGATCGGGACAAATCCGGGCGAGGCCACGCTCGGCAGCGATACGATACAGTTTCCAAGCAACGGAATCGCGACGTTCGCCAACTTGAGGATCAACAATGCGGGGACCGGCTACACGCTCGTAGCCGATGCCCTCAGCTCGACCTTCACAGGCGACTCGCTGATTCACACTCCGGCGACGAGTACCGCATTCGACATCGGGGGAGCTGATCTGGCCGTGGAACTCACGCTCGCGCCCGAGAGCCCCACCGACAAGCAGCCGAGCGTCATCACCGGAGTTGTCCGGAACATCGGCAATGTCGAAAGCAAACTGCCTGGCTTGGTATTTCAGTTCGGCGGTGCGGAGGGCGTAATCCCGGCTATGCCAAAAACGCTCGGCGCGGGCCAGACCTTCACCTTCACGAAGGAAGGATGCTTCTCGGCAGGAGCCTACACAGCTACCCTGGTGGTCGATCGCGACAATGTCGTGCCCGAGCTGAATGAAGCAAATAATGCCGCCACGTTGAACTTCAGCGTGACAGAAGGAGCGGTGCCGGTTATCGACGGAGTCATGTGTCCTGGCGAATGGGACGTGGCAGCTACTCGGATCGACTTCACTGCCAACGTGCCGGGCGGTGGCACCACGCCGGCTACGGTGTTCTTCAGGCAGGACGCGACCCGTCTCTTCATCGCCGTGCGTTACGAGCGATCGACGCCGGACGCCGGTAGCCTCTCGTTCGAGTTCGATAACAACAATAGTGGCGGGGCGCGAGAGAACGGGGACGATGCTCTCGTGTACAACCCGAACACGACCATCGGGCTCTTCGATGATGTCCGCACGAACCAGTCGCCGCCCTGTGCAGCTGACAGTCCGCCGGCTTTATGTGGGCCGCAGGATATCGATGTTGGAGGTAGGACCGACGGTGCTGGTGCGTTCGGTATCACTGGCACGGAGAGTGTTTACGAGATCGTCCACCCGTTAAACAGCGGAGACCTGGGTCATGACTTCGCTCTAGCCGGAGGTAGCGCGGTGGGGTGGTACCTTCTACTCAATATCGGTCAGGTCACCACCACTTTTCCGAGTTCTGGGTTCCTAGCCCTCACCATCTGCTGCAGTAGTCCGTAGGGAATCCTGCGCCGAGTGGGGAGGGCGGCTCCTCGCGAGCCGCCCTTCTCGTTTACGGCATCGTCAGTTGCGGCTAGCTTCCTCCCCGTGCGCCCCTCCAAGCTCGGCATCATCGGTCTCGGCGCGATCGGCGGCTCGCTCGCCCTGCAGGCGAAACGCGCCGGGATCGACACCGTGCTCGGCTGGTCTCCCGAGCCCGCCGAGCGGGTCGCGGCGGCGCGCCAGGGCGCGATCGACGACGCGCCGCCCCGCGCCG
>Ga0209266_1002945_pt1 | contig 10571 bp, 8 predicted proteins | sample GraSoiAngelo_132_FD_185889 | JGI IMG/M metagenome (GOLD analysis project Ga0209266, IMG submission 185889) | Grasslands soil microbial communities from the Angelo Coastal Reserve, California, USA - 14_0929_02_40cm (SPAdes) (version 2) | ecosystem: Environmental > Terrestrial > Soil > Grasslands ...
CATGTACTCCGTGCCGAACGTCTCGCACAGCGTGGGCTCCTCGTAGAGGACCACGAAGAGGTGAAAGGCGAGCGCGACGACGGCTGCGTAGACCAGCACGCTCGTGCTGGTGAGGAAGAGTCCCTGCCCGAGGATGATGGACACGGCGCAGAGGTAGGCCGGATTGCGCACGTATCGGAACGCTCCGCCGACGACGAGGCGCCGGGGTGGGGCGAACGGTGCCGGCGTCCCGTGCCCCTCGCGCACGAAGCGCACCAAGAAGTCGAGGAGCGGTGGAATGGGCACGATCACGAGCGCGCCGCCAATCCATCTCGACGGAGCCCAGCCGAAGAACGGCGCGTCGAGCTTCCAACCTGACAGGAGGTACGGACCGAGCACGATCACCGATCCTGCGAAGAGAGGCGCGAGGGTGATCGTCCCGATCACCGCGAACCAGGGCGGTCTCTCCGCTTCCCGCCGAGCATTGCCCGGCATTAGCCCTTCTCCCAGGCGGCCCTATAGACCTTCGGCCGGAAAAGTCGAGCGGGTTCGCAAGATACTCGGCGTCCTGCGGGGAGACGAGCCCTTCAGGTGCGGGCACCGGCCGCGACGAGTCAGCGGCGGTCCTGGCCGCCGAAGAGTCACGCTCGGCCCTCAACGGCGCGCAGTACCATCTGCTGACCCTGCGCACATGGTCGCGACCCCAGCGCGTATAGGCATCCAGCGCGGCCGCGAGTTCCGTCGCATCCAAGGAGCCACCCGAAAGGATCGTGGTGCCCAGCGTCTCCATCACGCGCTGCCAGATTCTGAGTGCGGCTTCGAATTCCGGTTCGCCGCGACGAGCGACCTCGTCCTCGGTGCTCGATGCAATCTGCGTGAGACCCGCGTCTGCGTACAGAGCAGGCAGGCGGTCGCCAAGCATGTTGTCCCAGCCGTTCGCCGCCCGCCACTTGAGGAAGGCCTCGTAGAAGCGCCGAACGGGGGTCGGCGGCGGCGGGTCCCAGGCCAGCCGGGAGTGGTTGTAGTCCAGTACGATGACGAGGCCGCCAGGCTTCGCTGCCGCCCGCATCCGCTCCAGTGCGCATTCCGGTCGGTCAATCCACTGTAGCGTCCGAGCAGCGGTCACGATGTCGAATTGCCCCATCACGGCAAGGGCGAGCGCATCGCATTCCTCAAAGGACAAGCCGGGAACGTGGGAAAAGCGCTCTCGGGCGAGTCGGAGCTTGGGATCGCGGTCGATACCAAGGACGCGACCTCGCGGTCCCACTGCCTGCGCGACGCCGGCCGTGATCGCTCCTGTTCCACAACCGACATCCAGCACTGCCATGCCCGGCCGGAGGGCCGCCGCGAGCCGGCGGTGGTCGCGGTGGAGCGTGCGTCGCTCAAGAATCTCTGGATCGGAAGTGTGGCCTTGGGTGCTCACCGGGCGGCTAGCCTCGACCACGAAGGTAAAGCGAAGCCCACGGCAGCGCCAGCCGCCTCATGAGGGGCGCCGGCGCGCCCCGACGAGACGATAACCTGCCCGTCATCCACGCACTCCCATATCGGCCTCGGAGTGGCGGCTCAGCATGTCCGCGCTCATGTGGGTGAGAACGACTCTCCGGCAGTCGAGCCGCTGACGATTCTCACGGAGGGTTTGGTAGTCGTGACGACGGAGCCAATCCTTGACAATCGCGCGCGGGCTCGGCTACGCGCCGCGGGATGGAGTTCGGCCTCTTCGTCCAGGCGCACGTCCCGCGCCACGAGGTCGAGGTCGACCCCGCCGGCGCCGAGCACACGCGCCTCCTGCGCGAGGTCGAGCTGGCCGAGGCGTGCGACCGCCACGGCTTCAAGTACGTCTGGTCGGTCGAGCACCACTTCCTGGAGGAGTACTCGCATCTCTCGGCGTCGGAGATCGTGCTGCCCTTCATCGCGGCTCGCACCAGGCGCATCCACGTCGGCTCGGCGATCTGGAACCTGACCCCACCCGTGAACCATCCGGCACGCGTCGCCGAGCGGGTCGCCATGCTCGACCATCTCAGCGAGGGCCGTTTCGAGTTCGGCACCGGGCGAGGCTCGTCGTCGACGGAGTTCAGGGGCTTCGGCATCCCCGACGGGGAGACCACGCGCGCCATGTTCGACGAGGCGCTGCGCGAGATCCTGCGCATGTGGCGCGAGACGCCGTACGGCTACGAGGGCCGCTTCTTCTCCATGCCGGCGCGCAACGTGCTCCCCAAGCCGTGGACGCGCCCGCACCCGCCGCTCTGGGTGGCGTGCGGCAGCCCGTCGACCTTCGAGAAGGCAGCCCGCCTCGGCCTGGGCGCGCTCTGCTTCTCGCTCGGGACGCCGCGCGAGTTCGAGCCCCTCATCCGCACTTACAAGGACACGATCCGCCACGCCGAGCCGATCGGCGCCTACGTGAACGACAACGTCGCCTGCGTGACCCAGCTCGTGTGCATGGAGGACCGGCAGAAGGCGCGCGCCGTCGCCATGGCGATGGGGAGCAGCTACCACACGAGCCTCGTCTTCCGGTACCTCGACACCTTCCCGCGCCCGCCGGGCGTGCCAGAGTGGCCGCGGCTCATCCCCGAGCCCGATGCCGCGACGCTCGAGGAGCGCATCCGCACCGGCAACCGCCTGGTCGGCGACCCCGACGAGGTGGCGCGCGGCGTCCAGTTGTACGCCGACGTCGGCTGCGACCAGCTGATCTTCGGCCTGCTCGCCTCGCGTCAGCCGCAGGAGGTGGCCCTCCACACGATCGAGCTCTTCGGGCGCGAGGTGATCCCGCGCTTCGACGAGAGTCCCGTCCACTCGACGGCGCGCATGCGCGCGGCGGCGCGCCGATGAGAGGCCTCCTCCAGGACCGCGTCGCGATCGTGTCGGGCATCGGCCCCGGGCTCGGGCGCGCGATCGCACTCGCCTGCGCGCGCGAGGGGGCGGACGTGGTGCTGGCGGCGCGCACGGGGGCGGCGCTCGAGGGGGTCGCGGCCGAGGTGCGCGCCCTCGGCCGGCGCGCGCTCCCCGTCCCGACCGACGTGGCGCGGCCGGAGGACTGCCGCCGCCTCGCCGACGCGGCGCACGCCGAGCTCGGGCGCATCGACGTGCTCGTCAACAACGCCTTCCGCTCCGCGCCCTACGAGCCGGTGGAGGAGGCGAGCATGGAGGACTGGCGGCGCATCTTCGACGTAAACCTCTTCGGCGCGGTCCAGCTCTCGCAGGCCGTCATCCCGTGCATGAAGGCGCAGGGCGGCGGGTGCATCGTCATGATCGGCTCCATGTCGATGCGCGTCATCGAGCCCCGCTTCGGGGGCTATGCGGCCTCCAAGGCCGCGCTCGTCTCCGCCGTGCAGACCCTGGCGAAGGAGCTGGGCGCCGCGGGCATCCGCGTCAACTCGGTCGTCCCCGGTTACATCTGGGGGCCGGCGCTCGAGCGCTACTTCGAGCAGCTCGCCGCGCAGCAGGGATCGACGCCCGCGGCGGTGTACGCCGAGATCGCGTCGCGCACGGCGCTGGGCCGCATCCCCGACTCGGACGACGTGGCCGCGGCGGTCGTCTTCTTCGCCTCGGACCTGTCACGCGCGGTGACGGGCCAGGCGCTCGACGTGAACGCCGGGCACTACTTCCACTGAACCGGCGGCCGCTACTCCAGCTCCACACGCACCCCGCCCATCGACACGCTCCTCCCCGACACCGGGAGCCCCCGCGCCCGCGCCACCACGAGGGCGCGCGCGGCATCCGTCGCCGTGACGCCGAGGGCGCACACGCCCTCGCCGCGGCCGTCGGCGACCGGCACGAAGCGGATGGCACCCGGCGCGAGCCCGAGCGTGACCGCGGCGTCGGGGCGCCGGGGCGCCGGCAGCCCGAGCACCTCCGCCCAGCGCGCCGCCATGCGCGGCGGATCGTCCGCCTGGATGGTCACGCTCGCGATGCCGCGCACGACGTCGGTGCGGGCCTTCGCCCGCCACTCGGACCCGCCCCAGCGCCACGACTCCGGCGGCACGGGCTGGTCGAGGGAGACGATGGCGCCGCCGATGTCACGCGGATGCAGGTGGACGGTCGCGATATCGTCGAGCTCGACCTCCCAGACGGTGCGCACGCCGAGCGCGCCGAGGCGCGCACGGTCGGCGCGCAGGTCCGCCGTCTGCAGGATCACCATGTAGCCGCCGTCGCCGCCCCGCTTGTCGAGCAGGCGGCCGGCGGTGGTGCCCTCGCGCACGGGCGAGACGACCTCGAGGAAGGTCTCGCCGATCGGCATGACGGCGTTGTGCAGGCCGAACGCGGCCACGCCCGGGTCGCGGAACGCGACCTCGATGCCGAGCACGGCCGTCAGGTCGGCGACGACCGGCTCCAGCTCGCGGGCGACGAGCGCCACCTGGCGGATGTGCACGGCGCTCACCGGCCCTGGAAGCGGGGCTCGCGCTTCTCGAGGAAGGCGGCGACGCCCTCGCGATGGTCCGCGGTCTGGCCGCAGCGGAGGTGCGTCACGGCCTCGCGGTCGAGCACGGTGCGGAAGTCGGCGGTGAGCGACAGGTTCACGTTCTCCTTCATGTAGCGGTAGCTGACGAGCGGCCCGTGCGCGATGCGCGCGGCGATCTTGCGCACCTCGTCCAGGAAGGCGTCGTGCGGGAAGACGCGGTTCACGAGCCCGAGCGCCGCGGCCTCCTCGGCCGGGACGAGGTCGGCCAGGAAGAAGAGCTCCTTCGCCTTGGCCGGGCCGACCCGGCGGGTGAGCTGCCAGGTGGTGCCGTAGTCGCCCCCGAAGCCCACCTTCGCGAAGGCCGTCCCGAACCGCGCCCGGTCGGAGGCGAAGACGAGGTCGCAGGAGAGGGCGATGCCGAGGCCCGCGCCCACGACCGCGCCGTTCACCGCGGCGATCGTCACCTTCGGCATCTCGGCCAGCAGCCGCGAGAGCTCTTGCCCGGCGCGCTGCCGGTCGACGCGCTGCTCGAAGGTGAGGCCTTCCCTGGCGCCCGAGCCCATGGCGGAGACGTCGCCGCCCGCGCAGAATGCGCGCCCGGCGCCGGTGACGACCACGGCGCCCACCTCCGCGTCCCCGGCGCAGTGCCGCAGGTGCTCGATGCCGGCGGCGATCATCGCCTCAGAGAGGGCGTTCAGCTTCTCGGGGCGGTGGAGGGTGAGCGTCGCCACCCGGTCCGAGAGCTCGAACTTCAGGTCCTCGGTGTCGGTCGCCATCGCTTGCCTCCTCTCGGGCCGGCAGGCCCCGCGGCGCGGGACTATAGCGTGCCCGTGGCCGCTTGAGTATGAGGACGACGATGGTGGTCATCCGCCTCGCCGACGAGGCCGACGCCGGCGCGATGCTCGCGATCTACGCGCCCTACGTGCGCGAGACCGCGATCTCCTTCGAGACGGAGCCGCCCTCCGAGGAGGAGTTCCGGCAGCGCGTCCGGAGCACCCTCGAGGTCGGTCCCTGGCTCCTCTGCGAGGAGCGCGGCCGCGTCCTCGGCTACGCGTACGCTGGGCGGTTCCACCCGCGTCGCGCGTACCAGTGGACCGTCGAGGTGACGGCGTACGTGCTTGCCGAACACCACCGCAAGGGCGTAGGCCTCGGCCTCTACACCGCGCTCCTCGCCTGCCTCGCGCTGCAGGGTTTCCGGAACGCGGTCGGCGTCATCGCGCTCCCCAACCCGGCGAGCGTGGGGCTCCACGAGCGGGTGGGCTTCGCGCCAGCCGGGGTGCTGCGCGCGGTCGGCTACAAGCACGAGCGCTGGCACGACGTCGGCTGGTGGCAGCGCGCGCTCGGCGCGCAGGACCAGTCGCCCGAGCCGCCGCGCTCGCTGGCGGCGGTACAAGGGGACGCGCAGTGGCGCCACGCCCTCGCGGCCGGTGCCGCGCTGGTGCGCGCGTAGGTCTTGCCGCGGCCGGGCGCCGCCGGTAGGCTCGGGCCCGAACACAGGAGGACTCGAGGAGCCATGGCGAAGCGAGACGTGTGCGTGATCGGCGTCGGCATGACCAAGTTCGAGCGCTGCGAGCTCGACTTCACCGACCTGGTGAAGGAGGCGGTGACCGCTGCCCTCGGCATGGCCGGCATCGCCCCGGACAAGTTCGAGCAGGCCTTCGCCGGCTACGTGAACGGCATGAGCTGCCAGGGGCAGCGCGCCCTCTACTACATGGGCCTCGGCGGCATCCCCGTCTACAACGTGCACAGCTACTGCTCGACGGGCTCGAGCGCGCTCCACCTGGGCTACCAGGCGATCGCGTCGGGCATGAACGAGTGCGTGCTCGCCTTCGGCTTCGAGAAGATGGAGAAGGGTCCGCTCGACGGCCAGCTGACGGGGCTCAAGGAGAGGTACGACGAGGAGGCGAAGAAGCGGCCGCCCGCGGCGGCCGTGATGTTCGGTGACGGCGGCCGCCACCACATGGAGCTCTACGGCACGACCAAAGAGCAGTTCGCGAAGGTGAGCGTCAAGAACCACCGTCACTCCGTGAACAACCCGCGCTCCCAGTACCGCGAGGCGTGCACGCTCGAGGAGGTCCTCGCCTCGCGCCTGATCTACGACCCCCTGACACTCCTCCAGTGCTGCCCCACCTCCGACGGCGCAGGTGCGGCGATCCTCTGCTCGCAGGATTTCGCGCGGGCGCACGGGCACAGCCGGCCGGTCAAGATCATCGGGCAGGCGATGGCGACCGATCTGCTCGACGACTTCGCCCAGGGCGCCATGGGCCTCATCGGCGTCGGCATGTCGCGCCGGGCGGCCAAGGCGGTCTACGAGCAGACGGGCCTCGGCCCCGAGGATGTGCAGGTGATCGAGCTGCACGACTGCTTCAGCACGAACGAGCTCATCACCTACGAGTCGCTCGGGCTCTGCCAGCCCGGCGAGGGTGGGCGGCTGATCGACGAGGACGAGGTGACCTACGGCGGGAGGTGGGTGGTGAACCCCTCGGGCGGCCTCCTCTCCAAGGGCCATCCCCTGGGCGCGACCGGGCTCGCGCAGTGCGCCGAGCTCGTCTGGCAGCTCGCCGGGATCGCCGAGAAGCGCCAGGTCGAGGGCGCCCGCGTCGGCCTCCAGCACAACGTCGGACTCGGCGGCGCCTGCGTCGTCACCATGTACAGGAAGGACTGAGCGTTGGGAGGCTACGATCCCTTCGCGCGCGGGCCATTCCCGGTCGGCGTGCGCACCGTCGTGCTCTCGCGGCAGGACCGTCCGCTGCCCGTCGAGCTCTGGTACCCGGCGACCGACGAGTACGCGGGCAGGGACGTCGCGGAATCGGCGCGCGACACCTACCAGCTGATCCCCGGCTTCCCGCCCGTGTGGCAGGAGGCCGTGCGCGACGCGACACCGCGCCCCGGACGGCACGCGCTGGTCGCGTTCTCACACGGCTACGGCGGCCACCGCCGGCAGTCGACCTTCCTCTGCACGCATCTCGCGAGCCACGGCTACGTGGTGGCCGCGGTCGATCACACCGGCAACACGATGCTCGAGGTCGTACAGGGGGTGCTGATCCTCGGGGCGGGAGGCAGGCTCCCCCATCCCGACACGGTGCTGCGCGAATTCGTGATACTCCGCCCGGCGGACGTGAGCTTCACGATCGACCACGTCCTCGGCATGGACGGCCTCGCGGATCCCGACCGCATCGGCATGGCGGGACACAGCTTCGGCGGCTGGACGACGCTCACCACCACGGCGCGCGACCGCCGCATCCGGGCCGCGCTGCCGCTCGCGCCGGCGGGCGGAGCGAGCCCGCTCCCCGTGAACCTGCTGCGCGAGTCGGTGGACCTCCGCTGGGACCGCGAGGTGCCGACGCTCTACGTGGTCGCGGGCCGCGACTCGCTCCTGCCGCTCGCCGGCATGCACGAGCTCTTCGAGCAGACCCTGGGGGTGAAGCGGATGGTCGTCGTCGAGGACGCCGACCACTTGCATTTCTGCGACCGCGTCGAGGAGACGCACGAACTCTTCCGCATGATGCCGCAGGATCCGCTCTTCGAGGACGTGCAGAAGGCGATCCCGCCCATCCAGGACCTCATACCCGGCGAGCGGGCGCATCTCGCCATCCGAGGCCTCGCGGTCGCGCACATGGACGCGCACCTGCGCGGCGACGAGGCGGCGGCGCGGCTGCTTGCCGGCGACGTGCGCGCGGCGCTGAGCGAGCGCGGCGTGGCGGCGACGGTCGTCTGAGCAGCGAGGGCTCGAGGGCGGCGGCTGGCGCGTGACCGGCGCGCACGCCGGCGCGGAGCCCTGCGCGGCGGTGGCATGCCCGGGCTCTCCGTCCTTCCAGACTACGCCTTCGCGCAGGCCTACCCGCGTGCGTAGAGCCGCGCGAAGTACTCGCGCACCATCCGCGCCGCCGAGAAGCGTTCCTCGACCGTGGCGATGCTGGCCTGCATCATCGCGAGCCAGCGCGCGCGGTCGGCCCACGCGGGCAGGACCTCGCGCTCCAGCGTCGCGTAGAGCGCGTCCACGTCGCGGGCGTGGTCGGGCTCGCCGCGGTCGCCGATCGCCCAGCCGTTCTCGCCGTGCCGGCACGCCTCCGGCCACCAGCCGTCCAGGATGGAGACGTTGATGGCGCCGTTCAGCGCCGCCTTCATGCCCGACGTGCCGCACGCCTCGAGCGGGCGGAGCGGGTTGTTGAGCCAGACGTCCACGCCGCGCGTCAGGCTGCGGCCGATCGCCATGCCGTAGTCGTGCACGAACACCACGGCCCCGGGGTGGCGCCGCGCCATGGCCACCAGCGTGGCGACGATCTGCCGCCCGTCCCCGTCGTCGGGATGCGCCTTGCCGGCGAACACGAGCTGGAGGCGTCGGCCCGCGAGCAGCGGCTCGATGCGCGCCGGGTCGGAGAAGATCAGGTCGGCGCGCTTGTAGCCGGCGGCGCGGCGCGCGAAGCCGAGCGTCAGCACGTCGGGGTCGAGGCGCACGCCGGTGCGTGCGGCGACGTCCTCGACCGTCTCGCGCTTGAGCGCCTGATGCGCCGCCCACAGGGCATCGGGCGCGCCGCGCGCCGCGCCGATGCGCGGGTCCTGCCAGGTCGGGACGTGCACGCCGTTGGTGATGGCGACGATCTCGCTCGCGCCCTCCACGTCGCGCCACATGGTGCGCGAGACCTCGCCGTGGAGCGCCGACACCGCATTGGCGCGGCGCGAGAGGCGGAGCCCGGCCACCGTCATGTTGAACGGGTCGCCTCCGATCGCTCGCATCTCGCCATCCGCCAGCTCGCGGCACGCGCCGAGGCGCCTCAGCTCGGCCAGCGGATGGGTTTCGTTGCCGGCAGGGACGGGCGTGTGCGTGGTGAACACGATGCGCCGGCGCACGTCGGCCCAGGCGGCGGGAAACGCCGCCCCCAGCGCCATGCGGTCGGCGATCATCGCGATGCCGCCGAACACCGCGTGGCCCTCGTTGAAGTGGTAGGTGTCGACCTCGAGCCCGAGCGCGGCGAGCGCGCGCACGCCGCCCACGCCGAGCAGGATCTCCTGCGCCACGCGGCGGTCGAGGCGCGGCTCGTAGAGGCGGTGCGTGATCCACGTGTCCTCCTCGGCCACCGGTTCCAGGAGGAAGAGCGGCGCGTTCCCCCAGCGGTCGGTGCGCCACACGCGCAGCTCGACCTCGCGCGCCGCCACACGCACGCGCACACGCGCGCCCGTGTCCGCGAGGAAGCCGGCATCGTACTCCGGGAACTCGTCGACCGGGACGCCGTCGTCGCCGATCCGCTGGCGCGAGTAGCCGCGCGCCCAGCGCAGCCCGACGCCCACCACGGGCAGGCCCAGGTCCTGCGCGGCCTTCAGGAAGTCACCCGCCAGGACGCCGAGGCCGCCGGCGTAGATCGGGAACTCCTCGTGGAGTCCGAACTCCATGCAGAAGTAGGCGACGGTACCCACGCGGACGGGGTGCCTCAGCGCCTCGCTGGGTAGACGCCCGGGCGCTTCTCGAGGAAGGAGAGCATCGCCTCGCGCCCGTCGGGCGTCATCGCGCTCGTCGCCATGGCCTCGCAGGCGCCCGCGTAGGCCGCCTCGAGGTCCAGGTCGATCGTGTCGTAAAAGGTGCGCTTGCCGAGCGCCTTGGACGCGAGGCTGCCGCGGCTCGCCGCGCGCGCGAGCGCCTCGCTCTCCTCGTCGAGCCGCGCGCGGGGGACGACGCGGTTGACGAGCCCCCAGGCGAGCGCGGTGCGGGCGTCGATCGGATCGCCCGTCAGCGCGAGCTCGAGCGCGCGCTTGGCGCCCACGGCGCGTGCCACGGCCACGCTCGGCGTGTGGCAGAACCAGCCGCCCTTGCCGCCCGGGGTGGCGAAGCTCGCCTCCTCGGCCGCGACCGCGAGGTCGCAGGAGGCGACGAGCTGGCAGCCGGCGGCGGTGGCGAGGCCCTGCACGCGCGCCACGACCGGCTGGGACAGGCGCCGGAGCGTCAGCATGAGCTCGGTGCAGGTGGCGAGCAGGCGGCGCATGCCGTCGAGGTCGCGCTCCACCATGTCGGCGAAGTCGTGACCCGCGGAGAAGACGGGGCCGTTCGCGGCGATCACGATCGCGCGGGTGTCGGGCTGCTCTGCGGAGGCGCGGAGCGCCGCGATCAGCTCCCGCATGTGCGCCTCGGAGAGGGCGTTCCGCCGCTCGGGGCGGTTCATGGTGATGGTCGTGAGCCCCGCGGCGGCCGAGACCAGGATGT
>Ga0209266_1002954_pt1 | contig 10548 bp, 8 predicted proteins | sample GraSoiAngelo_132_FD_185889 | JGI IMG/M metagenome (GOLD analysis project Ga0209266, IMG submission 185889) | Grasslands soil microbial communities from the Angelo Coastal Reserve, California, USA - 14_0929_02_40cm (SPAdes) (version 2) | ecosystem: Environmental > Terrestrial > Soil > Grasslands ...
CGGTTTTCAGAGGCGCATCGACCGGTTGTTGACCATCGCGTCGCGGCATCATATCCGTCCCATGTTTGTGCTCTTCGATTCCTGCTGGGATCCGTTGCCGCGTCTGGGTCCGCAGCATCCGCCGATTCCGGGGGTTTACAACTCAGGCTGGGTGCAGAGCCCCGGGGCGGCGGCACTGGCGGACGCAAATCAATATCCGCGCCTGAAAGCGTACGTGCAGGGGGTCGTGGCAGCCTTCGCGAAGGACGGCCGCATTCTTGCCTGGGACGTATGGAACGAGCCTGGCACGGATAACGCCGGAAGTTATCCTAAAGAAGAGCTGAAAGAGAAAGATAAAACCGCTAAGGTGACGGCGCTTTTGCCGCAAGTATTCGAGTGGGCGCGAGAAGCGAATCCTATGCAGCCTCTCACCAGCGGGGTGTGGGCCGTCGACACCTCGCCAGATGGAGCAAGCCTTGGTGAGCTGCAGGAGATTCAACTGCGCGAGTCTGACGTCATCACTTTTCACAACTATACTTGGCCGGAATACTTCAAGCGCCAGGTGAGCTGGCTAAAGAAATACAACCGGCCGGTGATCTGCACGGAATACATGGCGCGTCCGGTGGGCAGCACGTTTGACACGGTGTTGCCGATTGCGAAGGAGGAGCGGGTCGGAGCGATCAATTGGGGATTCGTCGCTGGCAAGACGCAGACATATTTGCCGTGGACTCGTGGGAGCATCCGTACGTTCTAAGCCACCCGCCGGTCTGGTTTCACGAGGTTCTGCATCCCGACGGAACACCGTACCGGCAGGCCGAAGTGGATTTGATCCGGTGCCTAACGGGGAAGAAGTAGCAATCGAGAATTACGCTGGACGGAGTCGTTACCTGATTGCTGCTTTGGCAGCGAAGAATTTCGGCTGCTTGGCGCGTTACGCCGCCATTGACGCGACTCTTGCACCTTGATGTGCCTGGGCTTTCCGGGCGGATATTTCAGGCGAGGCGGAAGGCTTTTCCGCCAGCTTCGCTCGTGTCTCCTGGAGTACATCCGCGGCCTGCCGGTATTTCGCCCGTGTAATATTTCGCAACGCCGCGATCAGGACTGCCCCCTGTGCTCCATCAAAGACGCCTTCGGCCCTTTCTGTCAGCTTAAGCCAGTCATGCCAATCCCCAATTACGTCCTGCATGCGCTTAAGCTGCTCGACTAGCTGCTTGGCCTGCGGATCATCGCCCGCTATTTCCGCCAGATATCGTGCTCGCTTGCCCGCGATCCGGTACTGGTGCACTCTCTTCTCGCTCAGCGGACCTTGATTAGCCCCAAGTTGAAGCACCGGACGGATGGCCAGGTCCAGGAGCTCTGCGGTGCTGTTCGGCACCTCGACTTTCACAGCACACCGTTTGAGCCGTTTGCGAAGTTGAGAAACTTGCTCTTGGTCAAAAGCCTTGCCCAGCTTTTGCTCCCGCGCCGCCCGCTCGTCCGCCAATACACGCAGCAATTGCGATTTCCGCTCAGCTTCCTGCGGCAGCTTTAGACTTCTAAGCGCTGCAATCTGCACGTCCAGGTCACGAACCCTGCCTGCCTTCTTACGCAGGCGAACCAACAACTTTAGCAGTCTCTTATCTTTACGTTTAGGGTTCGCAACCAAGGCCTCAACCAGAGCCTCCACCCGCCGACTGTAGGTGCGAAATTTGTGCACATTCGAGGCAGCGGGTTTGTTTGCCAGCTTCGACAACTGGCGGCTTAGTTTCCGGAATACAGCGCGACTTTGGGCTTCATCTACTGGCATAAGGTCAACCACGCGGGAGCAAAATACAGCTTGATCCTGGGAAATGCAAATCGAGAAGAACTGGTATTATTGGCCGCTCAACAGAACGTCCAACACGGCAGGCGCAATCCGCTATTTTAACACTGTAGTAACACTAGCGTGCTAGCCTCGCCGTGATGGCCAATCGAGCTTTAGGAGCGCCAGGTTTGAGTGGACCGCAACCTTTTCTGAAATCAGGAGTTGCGGTGGACGCTGTGGGAGAATCGCAGCCCTTGCTGAAGGCCGGCGACAGCCGTTGGGCTGACCGCAGCTTCTTTGCCCTCATTCTGGCATGCGGTCTCTGCGTGCTCGCACTGGTAGGATTAATTGTCTACGAACTGATAACCAAGTCTTCGCTCTCTTGGCACGCTTTCGGCCTGAAGTTCTTTTTCCGCAGCGAGTGGGATCCTGTGAACGAACAATTCGGTGCCCTGCCGTTCGTTTACGGCACCATAGTTTCATCTGTCGTCGCTCTCGCGATTGCAGTGCCGCTTGCCATTGGAGTAGCAGTTTTCATTACTGAAATGTCTCCGCGCTGGTTGCGCGGCTCGCTCGCTTTTACTACCGAGTTGCTAGCTGCAATTCCCAGCGTGATTTATGGCTTGTGGGCCATCTTTATTCTTGTCCCATTACTCCGCACTTACGTGCAGCCTTTCTTAGCACGCTACTTCGGCTGGACTGGCTTGTTTGAGGGGCCGCCGTATGGCATAGGCATGCTGGCGGCTGGAATTATTTTAGCGATCATGGTCATCCCGATTGTTTCGTCAATCACACGCGAGGTCATGACCGCCGTCCCGCAACAACAGAGGGAAGCCGTGCTGGCACTGGGAGCCACCCGCTGGGAGATGATTCGCACCGGCGTCCTGCGCAATGCGCGCGCCGGTATCCTGGGCGGAATCATTCTGGGCCTTGGCCGCGCACTCGGCGAAACGATGGCCGTCACCATGGTAATCGGCAATCGACCCGAGATCGCGAAGTCTCTGTTCGCTCCCGGCTATACCATGGCCAGCGTAATCGCAAATGAATTCAGTGAAGCCACGGGTGATGTTTATCTCAGCGCTCTGGTTGAAGTAGGGCTGGCGCTTTTCATCGTGACCATTATCGTGAACATTCTGGCTCAGTTCCTGGTATGGACCGTCACACGTGGAATGCCAGCGAGGACCCATGTATAAAACCCGAGCTGCCAAAAAGGGGGGTACGACTTCAGTCGTGCGCTTAGGCATGATGATGCGAGGGCGTTAGCCGCTGAGGTTTAATATGGCAACATCCAATTCCGCAAATCTGGTGACCGAGATTGCGGCTGCCCCAGTCAGCTTCCGCCGTCGCGCCATGAATGCATTGGTCACCGGTGCTGCTGCTGGCGCCGTCTTGCTTGTGCTTTTGCCGCTGGGCGCGATTTTTGTCTATCTGGTCTACAAGGGCTTCGGCTCATTGAACTGGGCCTTTCTCACGCAAATCCCGAAGCCGGTTGGAGAAGCCGGCGGCGGCATGGCTAACGCCATCGCGGGCTCTGCCTACATTCTTCTGATCGCCAGCGCGATCGGTGTGCCCATTGGGATCGGAGCCGGCATCTATCTTTCCGAATATGGCCGCAATCGCCTTGGCGATCTGATTCGCTTCACCGCCGACGTACTGAACGGCGTGCCATCGATCATCGTGGGCATCGTAGCCTATGGCTTGGTCGTCCTATCTCAAGGACACTTTTCTGCTCTGGCCGGCGGCGTCGCCCTCGCCATCATGATGATTCCCACAATTACGCGAACGACAGAAGAGATGCTGCTGCTCGTGCCACAAGCTGTGCGGGAAGCTGCATTTGGACTTGGCGTCTCCCGCTGGCGCACCACCCTCTCCATCACGTTGCGCACCGCCACTTCGGGCGTGATCACCGGAATCATGCTGGCCTTCGCCCGCGTGGCTGGTGAGACTGCCCCGCTGCTTTTTACGGCTTTCGGCAATCAGTACTGGAACTGGAAAATGAACCAGCCCACGGCCGCGTTGCCGCTGCAAATTTTCACTTACGCCATCTCTCCATTTGATGAGTGGCATCGCCAGGCCTGGGCAGGCGCGCTGATCTTGATTATTCTCATCGTAGTTTCAGTCAGCGCTGTCCGCATCGCCGCCGGTCGCGGCATGCTCAAAGGAGTGAGCTGATATGGGCGTCGGCATCCAGGTCGAGCACCTGAACGCCTGGTTCGGCAAAACTCAGGCGCTCTACGATATCAGCATGAACGTGGCGGCCAATCATGCCACCGCGATCATCGGCCCATCCGGTTGTGGGAAGTCCACATTCGTGCGTTGCCTGAATCGTATGCATGAGACGATCCCCGAAGCTCACGCCACTGGCCGCGTGCGCATCGGCGACCTTGACGTCTACAACGGAACCTCCGCGGTGCAAATCCGCCGCCGCATCGGCATGGTCTTCCAAAAGCCGAACCCATTCCCCACGATGTCGATCTATGACAACGTGGCTGCCGGACTGAAGCTCAACGGTTTCCGCAATCGCCGCAAGTTGGATGAAATCGTGCAGCGTTCGCTCACCCATTCCGCGCTTTGGGACGAAGTCAAAGACATCATGCATAAAAAATCCGGAGCCAGCCTCTCCGGAGGCCAGCAGCAACGTCTTTGCATCGCCCGCGCCCTGGCGGTAGAGCCGCAAGTTATCCTCATGGACGAGCCTTGCTCCGCGCTCGACCCGATCTCCACCGGAAAAATCGAAGAGCTAATTTTTCAGCTCAAAGAACACTTCACCATCGTCATCGTCACTCATAACATGCAACAAGCGTCGCGTGTTGCTGAGTTCACCGGATTTTTCCTTCTTGGCAAGCTGATAGAATTTGATAAGACGGAAAAGATTTTCACCACTCCTTCCGACAAACGGACGGAAGACTACATCACAGGCAGGTTTGGATAATGCGCAGTCGCTTTCATCAGGAATTGGATGATCTCCGGGCCCGATTACTCCGCATGGGTGGACTCGCCGAGCAGGCTGTCGATCGTGCCTGCCAGGCTTACATCGATCGCGATTTGAATCGCTGCCACCAGGTGCTCGAAGGCGAAACTCAAATCAATTTGACCGAGCGCGAAATTGATGAGATGGCATTCGATCTTCTCGCCATGCAACAGCCAATGGCTGTCGATCTACGCTTCATTCTCGCAGTCACCAAGATTAACGCCGACCTCGAGCGTGTCGGCGACCAGGCGGTCAACATCGCCGAGCGTGTCATGGACATGGTGGAGCTTCCTAAGGCCGATCTTCCGGTGGACATTCCGCGCATGGCGACAGCTGCTTCAGCAATGGTCCGCCGGGCACTCGAATCCTTCATCGAAGGCAAAGCCGAGCTGGCGCAAGCCGTTCTTGAGATGGACAACGTCGTCGACCGTATGCGTGACGACGCTTTCATTCGTCTAGTCAAAACCATGAACGATCGCCCTGAGGTCACGCGCCAGGCGCTCGACGCGCTGCTGATTGCGCGTAACCTGGAGCGCGTCGCCGACCACGCCACCAACATCGCCGAAGATGTCATTTTCTGGGTGCGCGGGGCAGACGTGCGGCACAACGTGGCGCAAGAGGCTGCTGCTGCGCAGCCGACCATCCCCGACACACACTGATCTACTCGGAGCCCTGCGAGGCGGAATTCTTACAGCAACAACATTTACAATCCACCCGGAGGCTGAGAACGTTTGAAAGTCATTCTTCGTGTACCTTCGCGCCCTTTGTGGTTTGTGAAATCAAGCGTCTTCTGTGCGACGCTCGCGGTTCTGACCGCTGTGTTGTGTGCACAGGAGCCACCCAAGCAGATTCCGCTGCCCACAAGCAAAATCCTCATCAGCCCTTACCCCGGCCGCATTGCCCGAACCAACAGCTTTCCCGCCACAGTCGCTATAAGTCCGGATAAGCACTATGCCGCGTTCTTAAACGACGGGTACGGCACGCAAGCCAGCGCGCTACATCAATCCATCGCGATTCTCGATCTTCAAACCAACCGCCTGACTGACTTTCCTGACGCGCGGCTTGGAAAGAATGCGCGCCAGAGCTACTTTCTCGGCCTCGCCTTCAGCTCAGACGGCGATCACCTTTATGCATCGGTAGGATCAATTACTGATCCCACCGGCGAGAAATCGGGCGATACCGGCAACGGAATAGCGATTTATCAATTTCGCGAAGGTAAGATCACTCCCGAGCGATTCCTTAAGATTGCCCCGCAAAAAATTGGCACCGGGAAAAAAGTAGCGCGCGCCCTGCGCAAAACTGCGCCTGAGACGGCGATTCCTTATCCCGCCGGCATTGCGGTTATTCGGGCAGAAACACACGACGAGCTTCTCATCGCCAATAATCTTTCAGATAACGTGATTCTGCTAGACACGGCCGACGGTCGGGTCCTCAAGACCTTCGACCTGAGCACTCACGCGATGATTCCTTCTTCGTTTCCCTACACCGTCGTAGCCACACGTGATGGACAGCGTGCCTGGTGCAGTCTGTGGAACTCATCGCGTGTAGCCGAACTTGATTTGCAGCACGGGACGGTCTCCCGCTGGGTTCCGCTGCTTGAACCCTCTGGTCCTACTGCGGCCGGCTCGCACCCCAATGCCCTTCTGCTGAATGCCGATGAGTCCCTGCTTTATGTCGCACTCGCTAACTCGGACAGAGTCGCTGTAGCTTCTACGGCCCGTGGTGATTTGGTCGCGATGTTCGATACGTCTTTGCAGGACCAGAAATTTTCCGGAACATTTCCAACCGCCTTGGCCCAAAGCACTGACGGAAAACAGTTGTTTGTCGCCGATTCTTCGCTGAACGCAATCGCCATATTCGATGTATCGCGTATAAACCCCAGCAATCCTGTTTACGATGTTGCGGCCCAGCGCGCACTCGGCTTTATCCCTACAGGTTGGTATCCCAGCGCTCTTGCTGTGATCGGCGACAATCTTCTGGTCGCCACCGCGAAAGGTGAGGGCACTGGGCCGAACAATGGCCCGAACGCGGTGAAGGAGGAAGGACCTCGCCGCCGTCATCCCTACATTGTCTCGCTGCTCTATGGTTCCATCTCGCGGATACACATTCCCACGATCAAAGAGGAACTGCCGGAGTTAACTCGCCAAGTGGAAGAGAGCAATCTTCTCCATCGCGATCCGGGAAAAATCGAGTTCCAGTCCGGATCCAATCCCATCCGCCACGTCATATACGTGATCAAGGAAAATCGCAGCTATGATCAAATCTTCGGCGACCTGAAAGTCGGCAACGGCGACCTATCGCTCACCATGTACGGCGCTGACATCACTCCCAACGAACACAAGCTGGCGCTGCAATTCGGTGTGCTCGACAACTTCTATGACAGCGGCGAGGTCTCGGGCGATGGGCACGATTGGTCTACCGCGGCAATCACTAGCGATTACAACGAAAAGACCTGGCAGATCGCTTATCGTGGCAAAGAACGAATATATGACTATCAAGGCTCTGTAGCCGACGAATATCCCCTGGAAATTGGCGAACCCGATGTAGACGACCCCGCGACTGGCTTTCTCTGGGACAACGTCGCCAGCCACAATCTCACTTACCGCGACTACGGCGAATTCATCGAAGGTGAATGGTGCAAGCCACAGCGGCCTGAACTTGCGTTGCCAACCTCAGGAACCACTTCCCCGCGTAGCGCCAAATGCGTTCGCGACCAAATTCGTAAAGGCGAGCCGCTGCCGGAAAACGTCGGTGACCCGCATGGTTCTGTCAGCCCGTGGCCTTGGCCAGTTCCGCTGTTTAAACGCATGCATCCGACTAAATCTGCTCTGCGCGATCACTTCGATCCGCGCTTCCCCGACTTCAACACTGAATATCCGGATCAGCTTCGCGCCGACGAATTCCTCGACGAGTTCGCCGACTTCATTCGCGCCAAGAAAGAAGGGAAGGGAACCGAACTGCCGCAGTTCGTACTGCTCTATCTGCCTGACGATCACACCCGCGGCACCGCTCCGGGCAAGCCGCGCCCGGCCGCATCAGTCGCCGACAACGATCTTGCGCTGGGCCGCGTAGTCGAAGCGGTCTCGCACAGCGCTTACTGGGATGACACAGCCATTCTCGTCCTCGAAGACGATGCTCAGGATGGCGCCGATCACGTCGACGCGCATCGCTCCATCGCCTTCGTCGTCAGCAAGTATTCCCCAGGTTCAACTGCTCATCCCTTTATCGATAGCCGCTTCTACACGACGGTAAATATGGTGCACACCATCGAGACCCTGCTCGGCCTGCCACCCATGAATCAAAATGACGGCTACGCTCCCGTTATGGCTCCTCTATTCTCCGGCCCAGGCAACCAGCCGCCCTTCACCGCTGATTGGCGCAATCGCGACAACGGTCTCATCTACCAGGTGAATCCCCCAAGGGGTCAAGGGGCGAAGGAATCTGCCAGAATGGATTTCTCCCGGCCGGACGCTGCCAATCCGGCTCTTCTTAATCGCATTCTCTGGCGTGATCGAAAAGGAAGTCTTCCCATGCCCCCTCCGCACCATTCAGTCTTTGCTGGGAAGTGACTGGGGACTGGGGACTGAGAACTGTGCGGATCCTAAGATGCATGTGTGGGACGGGCCACCGTCGAGAGTAGAAAAGCGCGTGATAGGCTGGGTCACCCGTCGACGACGCTCACGGCGAAGCACAGAGAGAAAATGGCAAGCGTTTTCATGGAGAGAACCTCCGTTCCAAACGACTAATGCCTCCGCACTTTGTGTAAGTTGGGAAGGCGGAGTTAACCGCCCTCTCGTGCGAAAAGCTCACAGTTCTATGCTGATACAGGAACGGCGAGCTTATGGAAGGTCGAGGTGACAACGTCAGCGGTCTGAACCTTGGGCGTTCCCTCGATAAATCTTCCGATCGTCTTCAACACTTCCGGATAGGTATTGGTGTTGTAAGTCTCGGCATCGGTTTTGTTTTCCCACAGACTGATTGCAGTTACATCAACTCCGCCGGGACCAGAGAATGTGATTTCGTCTTTAAAACCATTCTGTTTACGAAGCAAAGGAAGGACGTCCTTCTCAAATGTTCGCGTGTAATCGGAAAGCATATTGGATTTCAGATGAATTGAGACATTGCGTGCAAACATGGCAACCTCCTTAAGGTTGGGTGGCTAAGGAAAGAAAACTTCAGATGGGCTGACTTAGTTCAGGGAACCTGAAAGAGGAGAAGGTGGTAACCGCCTCAACTACAACCCTATTCTTATGCGGCAGGACTGTCAAACAGCGCGGTAGTGTCCCGAATGGAGTGACCTGTCAAGAGCTGCTCAGTGGTGTTGCTTTTATCGTTGTTTGCCTTTTTGAAGGATGAGAGTGGGTTAGCGATCGAGGAGCTTCTGCGACGGTTGATCACTCTGATATTCGCGGGTCGAAACCGCATAATCGTGATCCGTCGGGAGCTGCCTCGGACTAAGAGCGCGGGTCGAGCCCCGAAGGCTCGCCGCATAGTGTCCTCGAGGATTCTCCATTCCGGGTGCCCTTCGACCGTCACCGATGCTGCGTCCCTCTCCAGAATTCTAGTGGCTGCCTTCTTAGGCAGCCGCCGGCTGCGGGTGGTGCTCTTTGGCTTCAACAGTGACACCGATGGCCCAGATGAACCCTAACAGTTCGCGCCCGACCGCGGTCACGGCCTGTTGCTTCGTTTTGCCCTTGGCGGTCAAAGTGCGATATCGCGCGTGCAGGCGGTGCTGGGCCTTCCACGCGATCGCCTTCACCTCGTCGTCGAGGGCCGCGTGACGTTTGCGAAGGGTGGGGCCGACCGACGGCCGGTGTCGATAGGCCCACGCCGCTTCGATGACAATGCGCCGAAGGTGCGCATTGCCCGTTTTCGTGATCGCGCCTCGACGGATTCGTGGCCCACTGGAATCCTCGCTCGCGACCGCGCCGCTATAGCCCATCAGCTGGCGCGGTTTGACAAAGCGGGAGAGTTGGCCCACTTCCGCTACGACAGTGACCGCCGAGACGAGGGCGATCCCACGCAGGGCTTGGAGCGCGGCGATCACCGCACGCATTTGCCTCGGTGCCGTCTTGACCGCCTCGTCGATCGCGCGCTCGAGCCGTTCAATGCGACTGGCCACGTGGTCGACCTCGTGGAGGTAATCCAGCAGCGTCGCCTCCTGCGCAGCGTGATCAAAGTGGACCGCCTTCTTCACCCACCCGAGATGGGCCTGGGTCCACGCCTTCATGGTGACCGGCGGTCGCCGGCCGTGCCGCAACAGAAATTTGCCCAACCGATGGCGCGCCCGCAACTGGTCCTTCTTCGCCGCTTCCCTGGCGCGCACCAAATCGCGCAGCGCCTCGTGCGCCGAGTCGGGTACCCACACCGGCGTCAAGTCGCCGGCCCGGTAACTGCGCGCCAGCTTCAGCGCGTCGCGGCGGTCCGTCTTCACGCGATCGCCAGCCTTGACGGGCACCAGCGTCGGTGCCACGACCTGGCACGCCACATCGAGTGCGGTCAACTGCCAATACACGACGTACCCGGTCGGGCCAGCCTCGTAACAGGCGCGCAACTGCGCGGGTGGCCCCAGTTTCTTCACCAGCTTTCGAATCGACTCGGGTCGGTTGGGAATGACGCCCAACGACCGTACTTCACCGTCTGGCTCGGCGACCGCCACCACAATCGTTTCCGCGTGGACATCCAGACCGATAAATCGTACGTTGCTCATGACCGGCTCCTTCGCATGTGGCTCTGCGATGTGTTGACTCCAATCACGCAGCGTAACCCACGAGCTGCGAATCGGAGCCGGTCGTTCCATTCTGACTAATGTGTA
>Ga0209266_1002960_pt1 | contig 10542 bp, 7 predicted proteins | sample GraSoiAngelo_132_FD_185889 | JGI IMG/M metagenome (GOLD analysis project Ga0209266, IMG submission 185889) | Grasslands soil microbial communities from the Angelo Coastal Reserve, California, USA - 14_0929_02_40cm (SPAdes) (version 2) | ecosystem: Environmental > Terrestrial > Soil > Grasslands ...
CCGTGAACGGGATTTCGCTTGGCCGTGCCACCGTCCTGTTGATATTCAGCCGGGCGGGGACCTATGGGCTGGCGTTGGTCAACTCGATTGTCCTTGCACGCGCTCTCGGGGTGGACCGCCTCGGCGCCTATGCCTACGCGATGGGGCTTGCCGGGCTGTTCGCGCTGCTGCCGAACTTCGGGATCAACACCGTAGTCACCCGCACCTTCGCCCAGCAACCGGAAACCGGCCCGGGTGTCCTGGCAAGCGCTCTTCGTGCACAGACCCTGCTTGCGGGCGTAGTTTGTCTTGCAATTCCAGCTTTCGCGGCGATGCTGCCGGGTCAGCCGATTCCCCTTAGCTACGTGGTACTAGCAGCCTTGCAACTCGCACTAGGCACACTGAGCTGGCCCTACTTAGCAGTCCTGGGAGGGTATGCGCGGTATGATCGCGTGGCACTGGTGGAACTGGCGGCCGGTGTCATTGGGACGACTTTTCTCCTTGGAGCAGCCGTGCTGTATGGCGATGTTGTTGCGGTATTGGTGGCGCACGTCCTGGGGGCAGGGATTGCTGTGCTGGTCGCACGAAAGGCCGCGCAACCTTTCCGCGGCAAGTCCGAGGGGTCGCCAGCTATCGGCATCGGCACGCTCCTGCGGCAAGCGGCCCCGTTCGGCGCGGTGGCGGCGGCGCAGAGCCTCTACACGCGACTGGATATTCTTCTTTTGGGACAGATGGCAACAACGGCGGCCCTTGGTCTTTACAGCGTTGCCTATAAGCCGACGAACATGCTCGTCTATTTCGGAAGCACGGTGGCGGTGGCCCTGTTCCCTCTCCTGGCCCAGCCGCCACGTCCAGGGACGATGATTCCCTTTCAACGGGCCATGCGAGGCTTGGGTGCCGTGGGTCCTGCCATGGCGTTGACCTTGAGCGGCCTCGCCGGCCCTTTGCTCCAATCCTTGTACGGCTCCGAGTATGTGTCGGCCGCTCCGATTTTCGTTGTCTTGGCCTGGTCGGCCGCAGTGAACTGGCTCTATGCGCCGCTGGGAATCGCCCTTCAGGCCAGGGGCCGAGAGCGCGGATGGCTGGCAAGCCTGATGTGCGCCTTGCTGCTAAACGCAGCGAGCAACTTGTGGGCTATCCCCCGCTGGGGTGCGCTCGGGGCAGCCGCGGCCACGTTAGCGTCAGAGATTGTATTGCTCCTATTAGGTACAGTGTTGGCCTGTCGAGAGTTGGACAAATTACCTCCTCTCAAGCCTGTTGTCGTCGGTCTTAGTGCTACCGTTACGGGCGGTATAGCGATGTGGCTCCTACAGGACGGAGGCCCATGGTTGGCTACTTTGGCCGCTCTTCTCGTTTATGGAGCTATCCTTGTTGTGTTCCGGGTCGTAAATGCCGCGGACGGTGCAATGCTGATCAGTTGGGTGCGAGAAGTCGTTCCGAAGTGGTCACATGGTTGAGGAGTAACAAGTCGCTATCACTTTAAGATGGGACAATGTATGGACTTTGTGTTGTGGAATCGTATTGCAATTCGAGTTTATCGGTTGTCGAAGGGGAAAACTCAGGATCCTGCTGTCAATGTGAACTGTAGTGAATTCGAAGTCAATAATTGGATCATATCCGAATTTATTTTCCAAAAGCTGGTGCCGATCGTTGGCATTACTCCGTATCCTATTAATGAATTGGCGTTGATGGTTGCAGCGGTATGTAGGCTGAAGCCCACACATATAATCGAATGGGGAACCTATATCGGGAAATCCGCAAGAATCTTCTATGAGACAGCGAAGCATTTCGGGTTATCCGCTGAGATTCACTCAGTTGACTTGCCTGATGAAGTAGACCACCACGAACATCCCAGGGAAAAGCGCGGGATGTTCGTTAAAGGCATTCCTGCTGTTAGGCTTTATCAGGGCGAAGGGGTAGAGACAGCGATGGAAATATATCGAAAGGTGTCTAAGATGTGCAGGCCGCTTGTTTATATCGATGGCGATCATAGCTACTCAGCAGTGAAGAGAGAATTGGGCGAAGTTATCAGAAATATGCCAAGCGCTAGTATCCTTTTGCATGATACGTTTTATCAGTCTGCTGAATCGGGCTATAACGTTGGGCCTTTTCAAGCAATCACAGATACTCTGTCGAATTTGCCGCATGAGTATAAAATTATCTCTACGAAAACCGGATTGCCTGGCATGACCCTCCTGTATCACCTGTAGGCGCAACATCTGGTCGGGGATAGATTTCTCTATCCGCGAAAGACGTTGAAAACCCGCTGCTTAGTGCTAAACTACTCGGGACCGGGTAGGCCCCCGACAACCAGAGTAGTACCGGCCAGGTTTACGAGCGGGAGCTGGGAGGCCAGTTCCTGAAGCCCCGTGGTGACGTCAGGCCAGACGCCGTAATCGTGCCAGACAATCCAGCCGCCCGGACGAACGAGTGAGAAGGCACGAGCAGAGTCTGAACGGACATAGGCAAGGGAGTGGGAGCCATCGATGAAGACAAAGTCCATGCGGCCTAGATACGGCTCGTACGAGAATGTGGACGAATCTCCAAAGAGTTGGTGGATTTTTCCTGCCGCCGGAGTCCTTGTGAAGCGGGCGCCGGTGGTCGGCTTGTCGATGTATCGTTTATCCTCAGGCAGCACTGGAAAATGAGTCTGATCCATGGCGTCCGCGGGCAGGTCGAGAGTCCACACGACGGCGTCATCAGGGCTGTTCAAGGCGAGTTGCAAGGTGGTCGTTCCGTCGAACGTGCCGATCTCAAAAATGGCTCGTGCGCCGCAGGCCCGTACGAGCGCGCCGAGGCAGAACAGCTCGACGGGCGTCGGATTGCCATCTGTAAATGGAAGGAGCTCCACCACTACACGTCCCGGCTGGAGGCCAAGATCAGTCAAGCTGCGCACTGGGATCATAGTTTCGCGTAGCTCTGCCGACCGCATGGCCTGTAGTTTGTTGCGAAAAGAGGACGCCCGTGCCGGAGTGAGGAGAGGATCAACCGCGAGACGCCGGGTCAGATAACCACTGAGTGATGCAAAGTTGCGTAGCCTGTGGAACATGCGCCTTTGTGCCGTCAGGTCGGCACCTTAGCCACGATGTCGCTGACATAAAAGGAAAAGCGACGAGGGGATTGTAGCATAATTCCGGCCGTTCACGATTGAGGAGACGCAATGGAGCCGGATGGCAGATCTGAACGAGACGAGTGGGGAAGTTTTGGAAAGCACGCGGCCCTAGCGCTGGCCTACCGTCTGACTGCTCGGCGATCCAGTAACGCGATGGATCCTCCCCGTCGGATCCTGGTCGTTGATCTGGACAACATCGGCGATGTTCTACTGGCCACCCCTGCAATTCGCGCGCTTCGGCGATGTTTCCCGGAGGCGGTGCTCGACGTCCTGGTGACCGACTATGCCGTCCACGTGCTGCGGGGCAATTCTCATGTCGATGGCATTATCACCTGCGACAAAGGAATCGTTGCAGCCTCGTTGTGGGAGCGTGCGACCCTTGCCTGGCGGATCCGGCGCCGACAGTACGACCTGGGTGTGGTGCTCGAAGCCCATTGGGGCTACGCGGGATTCGCCGAGCTCCTGTTGGCTCTGGCCGGCGTCCCCATCCGGATTGGCCGCGACCTCGGCAAGCATCGTGAATTGCTGACCGCAGCGGTTCCGGTCTGCCAGCAACATTGGATTGACACGCACTTGGAGGTGGTCGCTCTGGCTGGTGCGAAGCCCGATGGCGACGACCTGGATTTTCCGATCAGCACCGATGACGAGACAGAAGCCGCAGACTGGTGCCGGGAGCGGGGACTGACAGGGTCGGCCCCGATTGTGATCTTTCCCGGAGGGAATCAGCACTTAATTTCCCGCCGGTGGGGGGCCGAGGGCTTCGCGGCCGTCGGCGATTCGCTGGCTCGATCCTGGCGGGCCCCCGTCGTCGTCATCGGTGGCCCTGCCGACGCGGCTCTGGCTGAGACGGTCGTGGCCCGAATGTCTATTCCGGCGCTGTCCGCCGCGGGTGCCTTGTCTCTGGGAGCCACGGGCGCGCTTCTCCGACGGTGTCGGCTCTTCATCACCAACGACAGCGGGCCGCTCCACATCGCCGCTGCGGTCAGGGCTCCGATCGTTGTCATCCTGGGACCTTCCGACCCCCTGGTATTCGGCCCTCGCGGCACCCTGCACGAGATCGTCCGGGTGCCCCTCCCGTGCAGTCCGTGCATCCGGGTAGGGGACTTCCCGGATTGTCCCATCATCCCTCGTGAACTCTGCCTCAAGGAAGTGACGCCGTCCATGGTAGTGGATGCCGCGGAGCGATTGCTGGCCAGGACTGCGAGGCCAATGGGCGCAGCTCGTGGCGACTGATCATTTGGAAGAGCAGCGAGAGCTCGAGCAAACGTGGCGGGCGCGCTTGCTCTCCGAGCCGTCGGAGCGGGCCTTTCGCGAAGCCTACGATGAAGTTCATGCGGCGATGCGGCGTCGCCCTGGTCGCGAAACGATCTATGCGGCCAGCTTGAGCCAGGTTGACCGGTCGTTTCTTCGGGCGCTGAAGTCGGCCTGTCGGATTCTTGATATCGGCGCTGGCAATGGCCGTTTTGCGCTCGCGGCGTCAACCGACCGATCTGTCGTCGCCTTAGATATCTCGACTGAGGCATTCACCGCCATGCGGGATCTCGCTACCGGCCATGACAGCCCGACCTTCTGCCAGGCCAGCGCCCTACACCTTCCATTCGGATCGTGCACCTTCGATGCGGTAGTGAGCCTGGACTTGGTGGAGCATCTTCATCCGGACCACCTCGATCCTCACTTGGCTGAGGTCTATCGGGTTCTTATGCCAGGGGGACGCTATCTGCTGCACACCCCCAGTTCGCTCCACGGGTCTACATCGCTCGGCTTGCACTTGCATGAGTATCGGTTGCGAGAGTTGGGGCGAGCCGCCATCCGGGCAGGATTTCGGCCGCGGTGGCTCTGTCTGAGCCTGGCTCGCTTTGGATGGGTGAAGACGTTGCCGGGATGGCTGTGGCCTGTGGTTGCTGCCTGGGAGGCTGTCTGGAACGTGGCCGGATCGGCGGGTCTTCGCAAGGTGGGGGGGCGCTGGTATGCGATAGCTATCCCGGATGTCGATGTCGATCTCGTGAAACCGGGTCTATGATGAAGGTCTTGCATCTGATCCCTGATCTCGGCCTGGGCGGCGCCCAGCGCGCCCTCTGCTACCTTGCTGCAGCCATGGACCGGAACCGCTTTCAGATGCAGGTTGCCATATGGGGGCACCAGGAGGATCTCTGTAAGGAACTCGAGAAGCTGGGCGTGGATGTGGTGCATCTGCAAGGTGTGGACAAGTCCTTAGTCCGCCTTGCTGTGGCGCTGGGTCGCCATGTGCGTGAAGCGCGACCTGATATCATCCATACCCATCTCTTTGATGCAGACTTGGTAGGGACTGTAGTGGCATGGGTGTGCGGCGTCCAATGCTGCTCGACCATCCACAGCGCCACATTCTTCACAACACTCGCGCACCGGTGGCGCTATCGGTGCCTGGCCTTGCTCACCAGCCGATTTTTCCCGGTGTCGCAGGCACTGGGTGATGTGCTTATCCAACAGTGTCGGGTCCCCGCTGCCCGGGTTCGTGTGATTCGGAACGGGATTGATACGACCCGCTTCGCTCCGTCTCTTGCCCGCGACGGCGCGGACGCCAGAGGGCCGATCATCGGCACGCTGGCCCGCTTGGATCCGCGCAAGGGTATCCGTTTTCTGCTCGACGCGATGCCGCATCTCCTTCCGGAATATCCGGAGGCACTTCTCCTGGTCGGGGGCGCAGGAGAAGAGAAGGGAGCCTTAGAGTGGCAGGCCCGCGCGCTCGGTCTCGCCGATCGCGTGGTGTTTGCCGGCCCGGTCCACGAACCGCGCGATTTCTACCGACGCCTCGATCTGTTCGTGCTGCCCAGCCTGGACGAGGGGTTTGGCCTAGTTTTGCTCGAAGCTTTGGCGACAGGATTACCTGTGATTGGCACGCGCGTGGGTGGCGTACCCGAGATCCTGACTCACGGGGTGAATGGTTGGCTGGTCGAGCCTGGGGACTCTGCGGTACTCGCAGCGGGGATCCGAACACTTTGGGCGGATCCGACTCTGCGAAGGCAGGTTGCAGAAGAAGGGCGTCGAACGGCTGCGCACTTCGATGTCACCAGAGCGGCTAAGGAGCTCCAGGCCGAGTATGAGTGCATGGCATGAACCGCATCGATCGCAGCAATGAACGGCCGACGGTCGTGCTTGTTCATGCGACGGACATCGTGGCTGGCGGGGAGCGCTCCCTGCTCAACCTGGTGCGTCACCTTGATCGGGACAAATTTCACGCATGGGTGGTGTGTGACGCGACCGACGAGTTCGTCAAGGCGGTTCGAGAGGCCGGGACGCCGGTGCACCGGGTACGGTTCCCGGGGCTGCGTCGACCGGGGTTGGCAGCTTGGCGCGCGGTCCGTGAGCTGCTGGCGAGCTGCCGGATGGCGGGAGGCGCCCTGCTCCATGCCAATACCCCCCGCACGAACCTCTACGTCGCCGCGGCTGGCCGTCTGGCTTGCATTCCGGTGGTGTGGCATTGCCGGAATCTCTTGGAAGCGGGGATGTGGGACACGGATCGAATCTTCGCCTGGCTTCCAGACCGGATCATCTGCAACTCAGACGCGATCGCGGCGCGCTTCGCTGGCAGCCGGTGGCAACGCCGGGTCAGGACGGTTCTGAACGGGGTGGATCTTGGAGAATTCCATTCGGACATCTCCGGCGCGACGGTCAGGGCGGAACTGGGGTGGACACGCAATCCTGTCATTGCGGCCACGAGCCGGCTGGACCCGGGAAAGGGGCATGAGACCCTCCTGGACGCCATGCGCATTGTGGTACAGCATCGCCCTGACTGTCGCTTGTTGATTGCAGGGGCTGCCTCCGTCAATCAGGCAGGCCGGCACACCGCGTTGCAGCACCGCATCAGTGCACTGCAACTCGACGGAGCAGTCCGTCTCCTCGGATTCCGTCACGACATGCCGCTGCTGCTGGCTGCTGCGGACATCTGCGTACTCCCGGCCGATGCCGAAGCCTGTGGGCGGGTTCTCTTCGAAGCCATGGCGATGGCCAAACCCATCGTGGCAACGATGTCCGGAGGGACTCCGGAGATCGTTGTAGATGGAGTCACCGGTCTCTTGGTTGCCCCCAGGAATCCCAGCGCTCTGGCAGAAGCCCTGTTGGCTTTGGTCAAGGAGCCGGCCAGATGCCTAGCCTTCGGTGTTGCCGGTCGCGAGAGGGCTGTGAAACAGTTCAGCATCCAGGCCCATGTCAGCAAGACAATGGAGATATACTCCGAGGCCTTGGTCGCTAGAGGCGAAAGGTGAGTGTAGGGGCACAGACATCGCAGGCTGCCCAAGGCCCGTCGAACTTTGAGACGGAACCGATCCGGTTACTCCTCGCTCTCGTGGTGCTGTTTAGCGCGGTACGCTACCTGCACGACCTGGTCAAGTTCCTGGTTGAGTCGCCCTTTATTGATTTCGCCCATTACTATACCTATGCCACGGTCGTTGCCATGGGCCTGGACCCGTTCGACCCTCAGGCAGTGGCGCGCGTGGATGAGCTGCTCCATATCCGACGCGCAGGAAGCGCGGCGAATTATCCCCCGCTGTTCTACCTGTTCATGCAGCCATGGGCACTGCTTCCCTTCCGGACGGCGGCGGTAGCGTGGTTCATTGCAGGCCAGGCATGCCTGCTCGGCTCCTTCATGCTATGCATGCGCGCCTCTGCGCCCGTTTCACCAGTTCGTGCGGCGGCGGTCCTGTTCGTTATGCTGAACTTCCAGCCGTTGTTCGAAAGCGTAATGCTGGGACAGAGCAACCTTCTGCTGCTGTTCCTGGTGACGCTGGCGTGGTGGAGCCTGCGTGCAGGATATCCCTGGGTCACGGCCGGGGCGGTGGCCGTTGCCTTTCATATCAAAGTGCAATACGGGCTCTTGCTGCTATTGCTCTGGTGGATGGGGCGCCGCGCCGAGAGCCTCCGGGCCGCTGTCCTGGCCGGACTCGGAGTGGGAATCGGCCTGATCGTGCTCGGCCCGGTGCATCATCAGGAGTATCTGCGCTACGTTGCGGCGATGCCGGATTACCTGCTGAGCTGGACCGCCAACCTGTCCCCGCGGGCGACGTTTCACCGCCTTTTCGACTCGTCCGGCCTGAGCCCCGTCGTGGCTGACGGCCTCTGGCTTGTCATGGGGGTGGGAGTGCTCATCTGGTGCATGCGAATCATTCCGAATCCCCTGCCGTCCTGCCCATCTGTGGTTGATTGGGTGTGGGGCCTTGGACTATGTGTCATGCTGCTCCTGTCACCGTTGACAGAAGAGCATCATCTCGTTGTCTTACTCCTTCCCTTGACGCTGCTCGTATTGGACCGCGCCGACCCGCCGCTGCGACCACGCGATGTGGCCATGCTCATCGCCAGCATCCTCCTGCTGGGAAGTCGGTACTCGTTTGAGCGGTTTCCGTCGTTTCACCAAGGGATTCTTTCTCTCCTGATGACGGGGAAGCTGCTGGGGGTGATCGGCCTGATCTGGGTGCTGTGGAGTCGCCTGCGGGCACAGTCGCAGATACCCGCAATGCCACGGTAGCCGCATGAGTTCGCGTCAGCCGTCTGTGCTCTGGCCACTCTTGGCTCTGGTCGCACTGCTGGTGGCCGCGCTTGCCACGAGTGCGATCGTTGACTGGGTGCCATGGTCCAGCCCGTTCAAGGGGCATTTGGCGACAAGAACCCTGCAGTTTATCGTATTGACGCTGGCCGGTGGTGTCCTGGCGGCGTGGTGGGCGGGACGAGGTAACAAGCCAATCGTCACGGTATCGCCTCATGCGATGTGGCTTGCGCCCCTCGTCGGTATTGCAGCCTATGCGGGCGGGCTGTCTTATCTTAGCCTCTTCCGTCATCAGGCGCTGCTGACCGGCATCTGGGATCTGGGCTACTACGCGCAGCTCACCTGGGAGGTGTCGCAGTTGCAGATGCCGCGTAGCTCGATCTGGCACGATGCGGTGTGGGGGAACCATGCCACCTTCATCCTTGCGGTGGCGGCGCCATTCCTTCGTCTCCACCCGGATCCGGCGACTCTGCTCGTGATGCAAAGCATCGTCTTGGCCCTGGGGGCCGTGCCGGCCTATTTCCTGGGCCGGCGGGTATGGGCGCAGTCATCGGCCGGAGTTGTGACCGCCGGTGTGTATCTCCTGTACCCACCGCTCCAGTTTGCCAACCTGTTCGACTTTCACGCGGACACCTTTGCTACGCCCATATTGCTGGCCGCCTTCGCGTCCATTTTTGCGGGGAGGACTGGCTGGGCGTTGGTCTGGGCCTGTCTCCTTATGCTGGTGAAGGAGGACATGGTACTTGTCTCGCTCATCTTCGGCCTATACGTTGCGGCAGTTCATCGGCGCCCCATCGGTCTTGGGCTCGCGGCTGCTGCGGCTGCGGTGTTCGCGCTGCTTATCTGGGTCGTCCTCCCTGGCTGGATTCAGTCCTCCTATTTTTCCGTGCACAATCCCTGGGGTCATCTGGGAAACACGTCGTGGGAGCTGATCGCGTCTCCGGTGTTACGCCCGGACGTCTTCTTCAGTACGATCCTGCAGCCTGAGCGCCTCGGCTATCTCGCCATGCTGGTGGTTCCCCTCGCAGGGCTACCGCTGGTCGCTCCGGAAGTCCTGGCCGTCGCGCTGCCGCCGCTGGTGTCCAACCTCTTGTCCTCAAACGAAATGCAGTACACCATCCGCGGCCAATACACTGCGGCCCTCACGCCGATCCTGATCGCGGCAGCAGTGGTCGGGAGCCGTCGGGTTGCAGTCTGGGTCGAAAAGCGAGGCTGGCGTCCTCGCGCCGTACTGGCCGCCATGGCGGCCACGAGTGTGATCGCGAATTTAACGTTCAGTCCGCTGCCCTGGTCTCAGGACCCTTTCGCACGTAAACAGTTCTGGGACGTGAACCCGCGTTCTGCTGTGGCCGCGATCGTAGCTCGTATTCCTTCAGACGCTTCGGTGTCCGCCGCCAATCACATCGGCGCGCACTTGGCCTTGCGGAGCGCGATCTATTCCTTCCCGGATGGATTGGACCGGGCCGACTACGTCATCCTGGATGTCAGTGGGCTGGACTATATCGGTTCGTCTCCCAATCCTGAGGCCTTTCGACCGCTGCTGCGTCGTCTGGTGGAGACCCGACCGCTCGTCACGGTTCAGGACGGGTTGGCGCTCTTCGGCCGTGGAGAGCCCTCGGCGGACACGGTCGCGCGATTGGTGAACCTACGTCAAACATCGGCAGCAGATGCCGAGTCGGTTGGTCAGTTCGCGCTGGTGGCCAGCGTAGTCACACCGACACGTGTAGCGCCACGTGCCAATCTCAGGACGCGTTATAGCTGGACGTTACGGGTAGCGGGCCAGGCGATGCCATGTGTCGCTGAGGCCCTGGTTTCCGGCGGCGGTGTTCCGGTGTGGGAAAGCAGGCGGCCGATGTTTCACGCCTTGCTTCCGGCAGAGCACTGGCCGGCTGGCATGGTTGCCGACGACCAAGCTGTATTCGTCGTGACCGAGACT
>Ga0209266_1002963_pt1 | contig 10530 bp, 8 predicted proteins | sample GraSoiAngelo_132_FD_185889 | JGI IMG/M metagenome (GOLD analysis project Ga0209266, IMG submission 185889) | Grasslands soil microbial communities from the Angelo Coastal Reserve, California, USA - 14_0929_02_40cm (SPAdes) (version 2) | ecosystem: Environmental > Terrestrial > Soil > Grasslands ...
GGGCGGCTCGAGTGCCAGTTTTGTCCAGGCCTCCATGAAATCGCCGTTGACTTCAGCAAAGGTTGGGGCGTCCTGCCATGGCGACGGGTGCAGTGCATCGCTAAGCGCTGCCAACATGCCCTCCACTCGGCCCAGCTCATCCATCCGCCACGGAATGGCGGGACGGCGTCCGTCGACCTCTTCATACACAAGTGCTATCCAGTTGCCGTCGTCGTACACGTCAAGCAGGCGTGGCACTGGCAAACCCGCCGGGAGGTGGGCCATGGTGGCTGCTTCGGTGCGGTACAGCTGAACGCTAAATTCATGGATGTCGACGCCCAGCGCCTTAACGAAGGCTGTATTGCCGTTCGCCAATCGCAACCGGACTGCGGCTCCAGGTGAGAAGCCGCCCTCTTGAGTGTGTGCCTCGACGACTCCGCTTCCCAATGTAGCCTCAATGGCGCTGCGAACGCGAGGAGGTACCTCCTGCCAACCGATGCGCCGCCGCGCAGCGTGCTCCGGCATTGTCATGGTCGCCGTAGTCTGCCGAATAGCAGCTGATTCATCTTGGCCGTGTCGCTTACGACAGTATCGACTTGACGATTACCTCGTCGGGCTGAGCTAAGTGGCCCAGTCAGGGTTTGGCGTCGGACACGGGAGAGGCACGTCGTGAATTCGAATCGCGATTTCTGAACGGGCTGCAGCTATCTGTTAACCGCAAGGTTCGGGGTTCGAATCCCCGTCCCGGAGCCAAGACCCCGGAGTCCAAATGTTTCCCGGAGCCGGCCAGCAGTCAGATTCGCCCCTGTAGACCTTGGTGACCCTGAGATCACGCGTCCTTAACTTATGTGTAACCATGACCGACACATCACCTGGGCAAATCCGAAGGGGCGGCCTCCGTCGCCTTGACACTCGTTTCGCTCACGGGCACGGCGCCATGGATCCGGGTTCCACTCCCGTTTGATTTCACTCGCAGCGTACCGCCGACTGCCCCCAGCCGGTCGCGCATGTTGGTGAGGCCGATCCCGTCAGGATGCCGGTTGGTGTCAAATCCGGCGCCGTCATCACAAACCTCAAAGAGCAGGCCGCCCGCATCTTCCCAAATCCGCACGCGCGCAGAGGCTCCGGGGCCGGCGTGCTTGGCGGCATTCTGCAGTGCTTCCAGGCAGCAGAAGTAGACGGCTGCCTCGATCTCCAATGCGTGCCTGGCGACGCCGGCCGCCTCGAGACTTGCCGGAAGCGGCGCGCGCCGGCACGCGGCACTCATGGCCACACCGAGTCCGGCGCTGGAGAGCAGCGGCGGGTAAATCCCATGGGCCAGCGACCTCAGCTCTTCGATGGCCGACGTGACGTCATCCTGCAACTGCTTCATGAGCGACCTGGCGCGTTCGGGGTCGCGTTCGGCGAATTGCTCGAGCAGGCGCACCTTGACGGCAAGCGCAACGAGGTGCTGCTGGGCGCCGTCGTGCAGGTTGCGTTCGATCCGTCTCCGCTCGGCGTCCGCGGCCGCGACCAACCGGCCCCGCGACGCCTGCAGCTCGGCCGCCTGCTGGCGCAACTGTTCGAGAGTGTTCTGAAGCGAAGCGTCCAGGTGCGCCTTCTTCAGCGCCACGCCTAGCTCGCGCGCCACCTCATCGAGGGTCACGTCGACCTCGGTCGCGAGGCTTTCGCCATTACGAGCCCGCTCGGCCACGACCAGGCCGAACAGCTGACCGCTGTTGCTGACCGGCGCCACTCGCAAAGTTGCTTGGTCCCGGCCATCGAGTAGAGCGGGCACCCAGACTCTGGCCCAGCCGGCGCTCGAGACATGGGCGTTGGCGGCGATGGCCTCCTCGGCGGGGGTGATAGGGATGGGCTTCCTTACGGTGCGTGGCTCTGCGACAGCGAGTCGCAGGCTGCCCGCCTCGCAGAGCCATAGTTCGGCCACATCGAGCTTGAAGCCGTCCCGCAGCGCCTCCACCATCTGGAGCAGAAGCTCGTCAATAGGCACGCCACGAGCGAGCTGGGAGGCGAACGAGGTGCGCACGAAGTCAATGGCAGACAGGCTTTTCGTCTCGCGGCGCCGGCGCGACAAGGCCGAGGCAGCGGAGGTGCCCAGAGCGACCACCACGATCGCGGCCACGAGCGCCGCCAGCATGATGATCGGGCGGTCGAGCTGGCTCAGGTAAGGCACGTCAGGCTAGTCTGCCGCTCAGTCCTCCACGCGGAGGGCTTCAACTGCGGGCAGCCGCGCGGCGCGAAGGGCGGGCGGGATGGTGACTGCCAGCACTGACAAGTAGATCAAACCGACGATAAGCGCCAGCGACGCGTCGATCTCGATGCGGGCTCCGGGCCGGAACACGTTCATGACGACGAGTGAAATCAATATCCCGACCCCAATGCCGACCAGAGCGCCGCAGGTGGCCGTGATCAGCCCCTCCGAGACGATCCCGGCCAGGACCTGGCCCGGCCGGTAGCCAAGAGCCCGCAGCATGCCGATCGACCGACGGCGTTCAATGACCGCCCGAAGGGCAAGGATGCCCAGGCTGAGGACCCCGACCAGGAGCCCGATTCCCATCACCAACCGCATGAAGTCCGCGACGGCCCGGGTGCCGACGCCGAGGGAGGCTCGCATCTCCTGGACGGTCGTCGTCTCCGCGCCCTGTCGGAAGACTTCGCGCTCGATCTGCCGGGCCACGGCGCCAGCTTCGGCGCCGGGCGCTGTCTTGGCCAGGATGGTCGTGCCGACCGGCAGCGTGGTGAAGGGCGCCATGGCGGCCTCGGAGCCGGCCAGACCCCAGAGCGCCAGGGTGCTCGTGGCTCCGGCGACCCGAAATTGCACCGGCCCTTCTGGTCCCGTCAAGATGAGGATCATGCCGGGATTCTGGTAGGACGGTGTGATGACAAGATGGGGGTCTTCCGCCATGGCCGCCCAGACTTCGGCGTCGCTCTTGAAGCGACTTTCTCGACTGGCGAGCTGGAAGGGTCTGGCCGCCAGCTGGTCGTGGTTCAGCGTGTACAGGGGTACGTACTGGCCCTTTTGCAGAATTCCATTACCGAATTTGACATCCCCACGGTAGTGCCGGGTCGGCATTGCGATCTCCCGCAAGATCTGAGGACGGACCGAGTCGGGAAGCGACAACCCCGATGTGGTGGGCGCGTCGACACGGATGTCGTATTCAGCCTGTCCAGAGTCGACCGAACCGACGAATGTCGGAATCAGCACTGAGGTGAGGGTCATCAAGGCCAGGACGAGAGCGAACGCCGCAATGCCCAGACCGGCCTTGAGTGGCCGCCGGGTGAGGTAGGCGAGTGACGGCCTCAGGGTCGCCCGGGTCGCACCCTGCAGCCAGCCCGCAGGGATCTCCAGCAGACGGAGGTTGGAAGCCACCATCAGGCTCAGCCCGAAGACCGCGACAAGGGCGCAGAGGCCGAGCAGCTGAAACTCCTTTGACCCGAAAGTTGTGATGCTTCCAGCGACCACCGCCGCCCATGCCGTCAGGGCAGCTCCCGTCAAGGTCGCTCGCGACCGGTCTGAGATTCGGCCACCGACCAGCGCCGCCGCGATGATCACCAGGCCCACGCCCCCCGCAAGCCGGGCCGAAATGTCGCCGGCGACCAATGCCGCCAGCGACACCAGGCTGAGGCCGGCAAGGAGTGCAATCCGCCACATCGCCCAATTCCGGCCGCCGGCGGGTTCCGGCAGGTTTTTGATCGCTGACGAGATCTGCATCCTGGAGCTGCGCACGGAGGTAGCGAAAAGTGTGGCCAGCACGATCAGGGCTCCGATCGCGACGGAGAGGGCCACCGAACCGAGAGTGATCGGCGTCAGCAGAGGCCCGACGCGGCTATCCAAGACATCGGCGTAGAGAACTGCGCCGCCTTGAAACCTCTGCGCAAGGACGAGGCCGACAATGGCACCCGGCACAAGGGCCGTTATGGCGCCAGCCAGGCTGTAGAGCGCGCCCTCGAGAACCGACAGCGTTATCATTCCGGCCCGGCTGAGTCCTAGCGCCCGGAGCACGGCGTGCCGCGGGCGCCGCTCCGCAGCCAGCGCGAACCCGAGGTTCACCACGAGGGCCGCGCCGGCCAGGGCGACAAACAGGCTGAGGCCGGTGAAGAGGACCCCGTCGTCGCTTGCCCTTTTGACCAGGAAATCGACGTCCTCGCGCTTCGCTTCCCGCACGTTCAGGCTGGGTCCGCCTGGTAGGGTCCGCAGCGCCGCCCGCACCTGCGGCGCCAGCTCATGGGCCCGGTCCAGCTCGGCCCGGCCTGCCCCGGGAACCGACAAGCGGATGACGTTGATGCCCTGGTCTCCGATCAGCGGGCGCAGGTTGGCCAGGGGAGAGAAAAGTGCCGGCCGGAGCGTGAAGGCGCCTGGGCCCTCGGCCTTGGCGATGCCGGCCACGCGGAGCTCCACCTCCCGATCGGGTCCGACGGCGACGCGGAGCCGGTCGCCGGTCCGTGCCTCCAGCGCACCGGCCAGCGAGGCCGAGATCAGCACCTGGTCCGAGGTCAGGTCCTGACCGAGGGTGGTCTTGCCGTCGCTGAGCCGGTAGCTGCCGAATGGGCCCTGGGCGGCCGGGTCGAACCCGATCAGCGTGACCATCCCCTTGGCATTGCCGCGATCGAGGTCGACCACCGAGCTGGGAAGCTCCACACCGGCCTGCACCCCGGCCAGAGAAGATTGCATTCTCGGATCGGCGGCCAGGCCAGAGGCCAAGGTGGGGTCGAAGAAACGGCCTTCATCGTCAGCGACCAGATCGACCCGGCCCCAGGACAGGTAGGCTGCACTCGTTGAGGACTGGACAAAGGAGTCGCTGAGGACCTGCGTCGCAAAGATGGCGGTGGTCCCGACCATCAAGCCCAAGACCACCACGGCCGACTGACCCGGCCGCCGCACCGCTTCTCTGAGCGCGAGCCGGGCTAAGAGCGGCCGGCGTACGGCGAGTACCACCAACGCGGCGTAGATCAGCAGGAACAACCCGATCACGACCCACGACAGGTTCATCGGACCGCTTCCACGCGTTGGTCATTGGTCGCTTCGATGCGGCCGTCGCGCATGCGCAACGTGCGCCGCGCGCGCTCGGCCACCTGTGGGTTGTGGGTGACCAGGACGACGGTCTGGCCGTCCCTGTTCATGCGCACCAACAGCTCGACTATCACGAGCGTTACCTCGGTGTCGAGGTTGCCGGTCGGCTCGTCGGCCCAGACTACGGCTGGCTTGTGGACCAGCGCCCGGGCCACCGCGACACGCTGCTGCTCTCCGCCCGACAGTTGATCTGGGCGGTGATTGGCGCGATGCGCCAGCCCCAACGTTTCCAGCATCTCCAGCGCGCGCCGGCGGGAGTCGCGCGAGCTGACGTTCTGGAGCAGGAGCGGGATCTCCACGTTCTCGACTGCGGAGAGCACGGGCAGCAGGTTGAAGGCCTGGAAGACAAAGCCCATGTGGTCGCGGCGGTAAGCGGTGCGTGTGCGATCGGACATGGTGGAGAGGTCCTGGCCGTCGACCACGACCTGGCCGCCGTCGAACGCGTCGAGCCCGGAAAGGCAGTTGAGGAGGGTGGTCTTGCCGGAACCGGAGGGCCCGACTATGGCCACCATCTCGCCGCGCTCGACCTCGAGGTCGATGCCGCGCAGGGCCTCGACCTCGTTGGCGCCGCGATAGACCTTGCGCAGGCGCCGGGCCTGGACGATCGAGCCGTGTGTCGGTGAAAGCATCAGCGCGTTTCCTCCCGCCGGTGGCCGGCGGCTATCTCGACGAGCTCCTTTCCGTCCGCGTAGCGTCGCGGAACCGAGGCCACCCGGCAAGGGGTCAGCGCCCTCAGTGTGGCGGTTCGCAGGCCCGTTTCGAGAGTCGCGCGCTCTCCGACGATCGCGCCCGGACCCACCTCAGCCACCTGCTTGCCGTCGACTTCGACGGCAAACGTGCCGTCGAGGACCAGGTAAAGGTCGTCTGCAGCCTGGCCCTGCTCGACAAGGGTTTTGCCTATGGCCAGGCTGCGAACCTTGGGCTTGCCGCTCTTGATCACCATCCGGCCGAGCTCGCGCTCGAGCTCGCTCTCGACCTGCTTGGTGAGCGCCGGCGAGTCATAGGCGCCCCACGGGGTGCGCTCGCCGAAAGCGTCGTTGATCCACGTGGCGAAGTCGGTCAGGCCGGTTTCCTCGACCAGCTTGCCGCTGTGGTCGTAGATCCAGTGACGCGGGAAGGCGCTGGCGCCGGCCAATCCGTGCTCAACGTGGCCGTCGCTGTGGATGGTGAGCGAGAGCGTTGTCCATGCGACAGCGGAATCGATCTGGAGGAAGGGCTTGCGTGCAACAGGTCGCGGCGCCGGTACGCCGGTGCGCCCTCCGCACGTCTGCGTGAAGCGGACGTATGTGTCGGTGACCTCAGGCAGCGGCCGGATGTCGGGCATGGGCTTGGCCTTCACGGTCACGGTCTTGGGACCAAGCTTCAGCCGGGTCGCGCCGATCCGGCCCTTGCCGTCCTGGCCGTAGCCGGTGATCCTCCCGTCCTCGACCTCGATCCAGCCGCGCAGCTCGTTGGCCTCTCGGAAGAGGTCCTGACGGTGCCAGCCGTCGATATCGTCGAGCTGCGAAGGCAGGGGTTCGTCGTAATGCGCCAGGCCCATGTCGAAAGGCATGGCCAGGAATCCCTTGACGGCGTCGAACGGAATCCAGGAAACCGCGGTAACAGAGCTTTCGTATTTCATTTGATCAACCTCCGCCCTGCAAGGTAGGGCCCAAAGAAGTTGTGGTCGATGGTGTCGGCTGGCCTCTTTGATTAGGGCCAGCCACCTGCTCTGAGTGACGCTGGCTCCCTTGCTCGGCCCCGATTCAGCACGTCCACTTACAGAGATGGGACGGATCAGCGTGCTGCTGGCCGACGACAGCCTGATCGTGCGCGAGGGCCTGCGCGCGCTGCTCGAGGCCGCCGGCGATGTGGATGTCGTCGCCGTGGCGTGCGACTACGAAGAGTTGATCGCACGCGCGGAGGAGCTTGCGCCTCAGGTGATCGTCACGGACATCCGTATGCCGCCGACTTTCCAGCGCGAGGGGATCGATGCCGCTCGGCTCGTGCGCAAGCGACATCCCGGCACCGGGATCGTGATCCTGTCTCAGTTCGACGACCCCGAGTACGCCATCGCCCTGCTCAGCGAGGGGGCCTCCGGGTGCGCCTACTTGCTCAAGGATGGCGTGGCGGCCAAAGATCAGCTGGCTCGCGCAGTCCGCGCCGTGACCGCCGGCGGGTCGGTGCTCGATCCCAAGATTGTCGAGGCCCTGGTACGCCCGGTCGGCGGGGCGGACCTGTTGCCGGCCGAAGACGAGCTGCTCGCCTGGGTGGCCGTAGGAACGCCGATCAAGGCGATCGCGGTCAAACGACATACCACGGGCGCGGATGCGGCCGCGTCAGTCGAGCAGCTCTTCCTGAAGCTTGCCCAACAGGCGACCGGCGGCGGCGAGGCGGGCCTTCGCAACCTGCGACGCCTGCACCAGGCCATCGTCGATCGCGAGGAGCAGGGCGAGAGGCTCAGCCGCCTGCTCCCCGGCGGCATCGCGGCCCGTGTGCGCGGGCGTGGTCAAGGTCTCGGTGGCATCGAACGCCTTGTGGTAACCGTCCTGATCTCTGACGTCCGCGGCTATTCTGCGATTGCGGAAAGTTCTGACCCGAGCCGGCTGGCGGGTCAGCTGAAGGAACATCGCATCGCGGTGAGCGATGCCATCTTGGCCGCGCGGGGGACGGTCATGCAGTTCGTCGGCGATTCGGTGATGGCTGTGTTCGGCGCCCCTGAGCCACTCACCGATCACGCCGACCAGGCCCTGGTCGCGGCCAATTCGATGCATGCAGCTCAGGTTGCCGTGAACCGGCGGTGGAAGGCAGAGGGGCTTCCGATGTTTGACCTCGGTATCGGTCTTTCAACAGGATTGGTCGCGGCCGCGCTCATCGGGGGCGACGAGCGGGCCGAGTACTCGCTCGTGGGTGACGCCGTCAACCTCGCACAGCGCCTGCAGCAGCTCGCGTCGCGCGGTGAGACGGTGCTCAGTGACGCGACCTTGATGGCCTTGAGTCGGCGTCCACGGTGCGAGGAACTCGGCCCGACCGCGGTCAAAGGCCGCCATCAGCCGGTTACCGCCTATCGGGTTCCCGCTCTTCCGCCAGGTAGATCAGGGTCGCCTTGACCCGTCGATGGACGGCAGGCTCCTCGGTGAGCCCGAGCTTGGAGAAGATGGAGCTGATGTGCTTCTCGACGGCCCCCTCCGTGAGATGAAGCGCCGACGCGATGGCGGCATTGTTCTTGCCCTCGGCCACGGCGGCGAGGATTTGTTCCTCGCGTGAGGTCAGGTCGGCGAGAGCTGAGCGCTTGTTCCGGGAGCGGGCCGCAATGAGATTCTCGACCACCTTGGCGTCGATGACCGAACCGCCGCGAGCCACCTCGCGGATGGCATTGACGAGCTGGTCGAGGTCGGACACTCGCTCCTTCAGCAGGTAACCGCGGCCGGAGGCACCTTTATCCAGCAGCGCCACGGCATATTCCGCATCGGCGTACTGGCTCAGCACGACGACGCCAATCGATGGATTGCCGCTTCTCAGCTGTTCTGCCATCCGGATGCCTTCATCCGTGTTCGTAGGCGGCATTCTGATATCCGTCAGCACCACGTCCGGCCGCTCTCGTTCAACCGCCGCCTGCAGCGAGTCCAGGTCGCTGCATGTCGCCACGAGCTCGAGCTCGTCTACCGACTGGAGAAGCTCTCGCATGCCCTCGCGGATCAGGAAACTGTCGTCGGCGAGCACAACCCTGATCGGCATCGGGCAAAGGATAGGGCTGGCTGCACCTTTCCGATGGTGCAGGCACCCTTGGCCGCCGCCGCCTCGCGGGGCTACGCTGCTGGCGACTATGGCGGTGCTCGTGTTGATCTGCGACGACCAGGCGGCCTTTCGTGCAGCGGCTCGGGAGGTGGTGAATGCGACCGACGGCTTTCAGGTGGTAGGCGAGGTGGAGAGCGGCGAGGAGTCGGTCGTGCTTGCCGGCCGCCTCCACCCGGACCTGGTTCTGATGGACGTCCACCTTCCAGGCATCGACGGGCTGGAGGCCAGCCGTCGTATCCGCGCCGCGGACGCCAAGGTCGTGGTGGTGCTCCTTTCGACCTATGACTCCGCGGAATTCGCGGCTCGCCTCGCCGGGTCGGGTGCCAATGCCTTTATCTCGAAGATGGCGTTTGGCCCCGATGGGCTGTCGGACGTATGGGCCCGCTCAATCGTTTGAAAACGCTCATCGTCGGCGCCGGCATCGGGGGTCTTGCCACTGCAATCGCGTTGCGCGACGCGGGCGTGGACGTAAAGGTTTTCGAGCGCTCGAATGAGCTGCGAGAGAGCGGCGCCGGATTGATGATCTGGCCCAACGGCACACGTTCGCTGCAAGCGCTTGGCGTCGAGGTTAGACGGTTGGCCGTCGACCGGATCTCTTTCCGCGACTGGCGTGGCCATGAGCTCATAGACATATCGGTGGACATGATCTCGAAGCGCTACGGCTCTGGCATCGCCTTCGTCTCCCGCACCGACCTGCAAACGGCCCTGATCACCAGGCTCGGCCGGCAACCGCTGAATCTTGGCGCCGAAGTCTGTGGCTTCAAGGACCCCGGAGATCACGTAGACATCACATTTGGGGACGGTCACTTGGCCACGGGCGATCTACTCGTCGGGGCAGATGGCCTTCGCTCCGTCGTGCGCCGCGAGTTGCTGCGCGATGGCGAACCCTTCTATCTGGGTTCGACAATCTGGCGCGGGGTTGTCGACAGCGACGGCCTGGCGCTCGATCGGGGGCATGGAGTCAACTGGGTCGGTCGTGGCTCCGAATTCCTGGCATTCGACCTTCCGGATGACCGCATCTACTGGGCGGCCGTGACCAGGGAACCGCCTGGCGAGAAGCCTGGGCCAGAGGGCCACAAACAAGACCTCCTGGAGAGGTTTGGCCGCTGGCAGGATCTCGTACCCGCCTTGATCGCGCGAACGAGCGACGCCGCGATGGTGCGCAACGACATGTACGACCGAAGGCCTTCGAGTCACTGGAGCCGAGGTCGAGTCACGCTGGTCGGCGATGCAGCGCATCCCATGACCCCGAATCAAGGCCAGGGTGCGTGCCAGGCATTGGAAGATGCCGTAGCTCTCGGACGGTGTCTCACGCAAACTTCGAACGCGACCGATGCTCTCCGGCTGTACGAGCGTCAGCGCTTGCGTCGAGCCAATCGAGTCGTCAGAGCATCGCGCCAGGCCACGCGTGGGGTGCAGATCGACAACCCGGTCCTCTGTGCGATTCGTGACACGTTGGTGCGCCTTCTGCCGCGAACACTGATGCTGAGGATGCTGGACGATACTTTGTCCGCAGCGCCCTCGATCGGCTTGAGCTGACCTCATTCATCCGAGCCCCCACCTGAGTCATACACGGAGATAGGCGGGATGGCCCGGCACGGACTCGAACTTTTGAGGCGGAAGAGCTGCAGCAAAGGGTCGATGAGACCATGGTTTATCCAGGACCTCGCGCACTTCAAAGGTTGGGGCGAGGAGCAGAGTTC
>Ga0209266_1002964_pt1 | contig 10530 bp, 8 predicted proteins | sample GraSoiAngelo_132_FD_185889 | JGI IMG/M metagenome (GOLD analysis project Ga0209266, IMG submission 185889) | Grasslands soil microbial communities from the Angelo Coastal Reserve, California, USA - 14_0929_02_40cm (SPAdes) (version 2) | ecosystem: Environmental > Terrestrial > Soil > Grasslands ...
CGTCTCGCGCTGGACCGGGATCCCGCTCAGCAAGCTCGAAGAGAAGGAGTCGGCCAAGCTCGCCCGGATGGAAGAGGCGCTGCACGGCCGCATCATCGGCCAGGACGACGCCGTCAAGGCGGTGTCGCGCGCCATCCGGCGCTCGCGCGCGGGCCTCAAAGACGCCAAGCGGCCGGTCGGCTCGTTCATCTTCCTCGGCCCCACCGGCGTCGGCAAGACCGAGCTGGCGCGGACGCTCGCCGAATACCTCTTCGGCGACGAGAACGCGCTGATCCGCGTGGACATGTCCGAGTACATGGAGAAGTTCTCGGTGTCGCGCCTCCTCGGTGCCCCGCCCGGCTACGTCGGCTACGAAGAGGGCGGCTTCCTCACCGAGAAAGTGCGGCGGCGCCCGTACTCGGTGGTGCTCTTTGACGAGATCGAGAAGGCGCATCCCGACGTCTTCAACATGATGCTGCAGGTGCTCGACGACGGCCGGCTCACCGACTCGCTCGGCCACGTCGTGGACTTCAAGAACACCATCCTCATCATGACCTCGAACCTCGGCACGAGCCTGATCGGTAAGCGCATTACGCCCGGGTTCATGCAAGAGGGTGAGGACGCGAGCTACGAGAAGATGAAGGATCGCGTGATGGAGGAGATGAAGCGTGCGTTCCGGCCGGAGTTCATCAACCGGATCGACGACATCATCGTCTTCCACGCGCTGTCGCTGGCGCACATCCAGCAGATCATCCGGCTGATGATCGACAAGATCAACAAGCAGCTCACCGACAAGGGCATTGAGCTGATCCTCACGCCGGCCGCCGAGGCGGCCCTCGTGGACAAAGGCTACGACCCGCAGTATGGAGCGCGCCAACTTCGGCGGACGATCCAGAAGCACATCGAGGATCCCCTCGCCGAGGCCATCGTGCGCGGGCAGGTGCCCGAGAGTGCTCGGATCGAAGTGGACATCGTCGGAAGCGAGTTCGTCTTCCGCGAGGCCCAGGCCGCCGACGCTCCCCTCGAGCTTGCAGAGCATTAAGCACTACTCCGCACGAGCCTGAGCCAGTCGGTGGCGCCAGGGGGGGGCCTGCGTGTTACCGTCGCCGTCATCGCGTTCGCAATCGTGGCCGGTCTCGCGGGAGTCGCGTCGGCCCAGCAGCAGCCGCCGGTCCTCATCAAGGAGATCGTCGTCGAGGGCAATCGCCGCGTGCAGGAGGCGGTGATCCTCGGCCGCGTGAAGTCGACCATCGGCGCCCTCTTCAGCCCCACGCAGCTCTCGGAAGACGTCCGCTCCATCTTCGCGCTCGGCTTCTTCGACGACGTCCAGGTGAGGGTCGAAGACTTCGAGGGCGGGGTCAAGGTCAGCTACGTGGTGATGGAGCGGCCCTTCGTCCGCGACATCGACTTCGTCGGCAACAAGGAAATCTCCACCAGCGACCTGCAGGACAAGATCGACCTCAAGCTCGGAAGCGTCTACAACCCGGTGGAGGTCCAGCGCGCGCGCGAGAAGATGAAGGAGCACTACGAGAGCGAGGGCTACTTCGAGGTCCAGATCACGCCCGACATCGAGAAGTTCGCCGACGGCGACGTGAAGGTGGTCTTCACGATCAACGAAGGCCGACAGATGAAGATCGACAAGATCGTCATCCGGGGCAACCGCGGCCTCTCGGACAACGAGATCAAGGAGGCGATGGCCACGAAGGAGCGCCAGTATTGGATCCTGCGTGGCACCGTGCAGCGGCAGCGCCTGGACGAGGACGTCGACCGAATATTACAGCTCTACAACGACCACGGTTACATCCAGGCACGCGTCGAGTCCCACGACGTGACGGTCGATCGCGACAAGGCGCGCGTCATCATCAATATCGTCGTCGTCGAGGGCTCGCAACACCGCGTGGCCGCCGTCGCCTTCACCGGCGTGACGCTGCTGCCGGAGGACGAAGTGCGCCGGCAGGTGAAATTCAAGCCGGGCGACGTGTTCTCGCGATCCGCGCTACGCGAGTCGGTCAGGGCGATCGAGGACCTGTACGCCAACGTCGGCCGCGCCTCCGTCGACGTCAATCCGAAGATGGACATGCAACCGGAGAACAAGATCGCCATCTCGTTCGAGATCAACGAGGGGCCGACCGTCTACGTCGAGCGCATCAACATCGCGGGCAACGTGCGCAGCCAGGACAAGATCCTCCGTCGCGAGCTCCAGCTCTCGGAGGGCGAGATCTTCACCCTGCGCAAACTGCAGCGCAGCAAGCAGCGGCTGACCAACCTCGGCTATTTCGAGAAGGTCGACGTCACCACGGCGCCCGGCTCCGACAAGTCCAAGATCATCGTCAACGTGGACGTCACCGAGCGGCCCACCGGCCTCTTTTCGATCGGCGGTGGCTTCTCGTCCGCCGATGGTCTCCTCGGAACGATCGATCTGTCGCAGAACAACTTCCTCGGCCGCGGCTGGCAGGCCGCGATCAAGATCCGCGCCGGCGCGAATCTGCAGCAGGGTCAGATCAGCTTCACCGAGCCGTGGTTGTTCGACCGGCCGCTGTCCGCGGGGGTCGACCTGTTCAGCGTCCAGCGTCAGTACACGGAGTACGACTACCGATCGATCGGCAGCGGCGTGCGCCTGAGTCATCCATTCGAGGAGTACTGGCGCTGGCATCTGGGATATCGGTTGACCCAGGACCGGATCTCCAACGTCAGGACCGAAGACACGTTCCTCGAGGAGGAGAAGGGCACCCTGATCACCTCGTTGGTCACGGCCGCGCTCACCCGCGACAGCCGCGACAGCATCCAAACGCCGAGCCGGGGCGGCCAGTTCACCTTGTCAAGCGAGGTCGCGGGCCTTGGCGGCGATACCCACTTCGCGAAGGCCACGGCGCTCCTGACGTACTTCAAGTCGATCTGGTTCGGCCACATCCTGTCGGGACGCGCCGAGGGCGGTTACGGCTTCGGCTTCGGCGACGAGCGGCTGCCGGTCTACGAGCGCTTCTATCTGGGCGGCCCCAACTCGATCCGGAGCTTCAAGGCACGGCAGATCTCGCCGAAGGACGAGTTCGGCACCCGGATCGGCGGCACCAGCGAGGTTCTGGGCAACGTCGAGTACCTCATTCCGCTGCCCTTCGATATTCGGCTGGCGGCGTTCTTCGACGTCGGCAACGTGTACGGCTTCAAGACGAAGTTCGATCTCACCGACCTGCACTACGCGGCCGGCGGCGGTATCCGCTGGGTGTCGCCGTTCGGGCCGATCCGCGTAGACTACGGTTTCAACCTCAACCAGCAGCCGGGTGAGAAACCGAGCAACTTCCATTTTTCGGTGGGTTCGCCGTTTTGAGGAGGCATGGATGAAGGCAGTACTCGGTTCGGTGGTGGCGGTGGCCGCGATCGCGGTGCTCGTTTCGGGAACGGCGGCACAGCAGCCCGCCCCCGCCCCCGCGCCGGCGGCGGCGCCGGCGCCGGCACCCGCGACGATCACGACGAAGATCGGTTACATCGACGTGCAGCGTGTGCTGGCCCGCTCGGCGGCCGGCGTCGCCGCGCGCGAGCAGCTCGAGAAGGAGCGCGGCACGATTCAGAAGGACATGGACGGCCGGCGACAGGAGCTCGAGAAGCTGCGGGACGAGATCGAGAAAAAGGGCCCGCTCATGAGCGCCGACGCGCGCCGCGAGAAGCAGGAGCAGTTCGACCGCAAGCGCCGCGACGCCGCGCGCGCCGCCGACGACTATCAGAAGGAGCTCGAAAAGAAAGAGGGCCAGCTCCTGCAGAAGGTGCTGCAGGAGGTCGGCGGCATCATCGAGAAGGTCGGCAAGGAGAAGAACTACTACATGATCGTCGAGAAGCGGAACGCGGGCGTGCTGTACGCCGCCAACGACGCCGATCTCACGGACGAGGTCATCCGCGCCTACGATCGTGACGCCGGGGGGAAGAAAAAGTAGCCACGATGGTCAATGGAGCCGAGTTCACCCTCGGCCAGCTCGCGGAGGCGCTGAGCGCCACCCTCGAGGGGGACGCCGGGCGCGTCGTTCGGGGTGTCGCGCCGCTCGAAAGCGCGGGTCCCGACGACGTGTCGTTTCTCACCGACGGCCGCTACCGCGCCGCGGCGCAGACCTCGCGCGCCGGCGCGTTCGTCGCCGGCGCCGGCGTCACCGGTCTCCCCGCGCCGGTCCTCCGCGTGGCCGCGCCGCAGCAGGCGATGATCGACTTGCTCCTGCTGTTCCACCCGGCCCCACCGCTCGTGGCCGGCGTGCATCCGACCGCGATCGTCGCCGCCGACGCGCGCATCGACGCAACCGCGGCCGTCGGTCCGCTGGTCGTCATCGAGGCGGGCGCACGGATCGGCGCACGCGCCCGCGTGGGCGCGCTCGCGTACGTCGGCGCCGGCGTGGAGATCGGCGAGGAATGCGTGCTGGGCCCGCACGTGACGTTGCTCACCGGGACACGATTCGGACGGCGCGTGCTCGTGCATCCCGGGGCGGTCATCGGCGCCGACGGGTTCGGCTTCGCCTTCGACGGCGCGCAGCATCGCAAGATTCCGCAGACGGGCGGCGTCGTCGTCGAGGACGACGTCGAGATCGGCGCCAACTGCGCGATCGACCGCGCGACGTTCGGCAATACGATCGTCCGGCGCGGTACCAAGATCGACAATCTCGTGCAGCTCGGCCACAACGTCGAGGTGGGCGAGCACTCCATCCTCGTCGCGCAGGTCGGCGTCTCTGGCAGCTCGCGGCTCGGACGCGGCGTCGTCCTGGCGGGGCAGGTGGGCGTGGCTGACCACGTGCGCGTCGGCGACGGCGCGCTGGTCGGTGCGCAGGCCGGCGTGGCGGGCGATCTCGACGCCGGCGGGCGCTATCTCGGCACCCCCGCGCGCCCGAGCCTCGAGGCCAAGCGGATCTTTGCGGCGGAATCGCGGCTGCCCGAGCTGCTGCGGCGCGTGCGCGCACTGGAGCGCGCGGTGGAGGCGCTCGGGGGTGGGCCACTCGGGCCGAAGGCGGCGCGCGATGAGTGACGCGATCCATCCCTCCGCGATCGTCGATCCGCGCGCGCAGATTGACAGCGACGTTCGCATCGGGGCCTTCAGCGTGATCGGCCCCGACGTGACACTCGGCCGCGGCGTCGAGGTCGGTCACCACGTCGTCCTCGAGGGCCGCGTGACCCTCGGCCCGCGCGTCAAGATCGGTCACGGCAGCGTGGTGGGCGGCGTCCCGCAAGATCTGAAGTACAAGGAGGGCACGCCGTCGGGCGTGCGCGTGGGTGCCGGCACCGTCCTCCGCGAATACGTCACAGTCCATCGCTCGACGCGCGCAGAAGGCTGGACCGAGATCGGCGGCGACTGCCTCGTGATGGGCCTGAGCCACGTCGCCCACGACTGCCGTCTCGGCGACGACGTCATCGTGATCAACTATGCCGGCATCACCGGCCACTGCGAGATCGGCGATCGCGCGACCGTCGGCGGCCTCACCGGCATGATCCCGTTCAGTCGCGTCGGTACCTGCGCGTACGTCGGCGGGATGGCGAAGCTCACCGCCGACGTGCCGCCGTTCGTGCTGGTCGAGGGGCAGCCCGCCACCGCGCGCGCCATCAACGTGATCGGGCTGCGACGTGCGGGCATGGCGGCCGGCGATCGGCGGGCGTTGCAGGATGCGTTCCGGATCTTGTATCGCAGCGGGCTTGCGCCCGCGCGCGCCGTCGAGCGCATTCGTGAGGAGCTGCCCGGCACGGGGCCGATCAGGCTGCTCCTCGACTTCATCGCCGGGGCGACGCGGCACGGCATCGTCGGGCCGTTCGAACGCTGGGACGGCGAGGTGCCGCCGCAAGCGCCCCCCGATTTGCCCGGGGTGTTCGACCGCTCCGGAGCGGAGGACTGATGGCCAACGGAGCGAAGGTCCGCGCGGGTGTCGTCGGCACCGGGCACATGGGCCAGTACCACGTCCTCGTCTACGCGGAGCTGCCGGACGTCGAGCTCGTCGGCGTGGCCGACGCCGACGCGGCGCGCGCCGCCGCGGTCGCCGAGCAGTACGACACGCGCGTGTTCGCCGACCACCGCGCTCTCGTCGGCCGCGTCGACGTCGCGAGCGTCGCCGTGCCCACCGACCAGCACTTCGCCGTCGCGCGCGATCTGCTGGAGGGCGGCGTGAGCGTGCTCGTCGAGAAGCCGATGGCGCCGACGCTCGAGCAGGCGCGCGAGCTCTTCGAGGTGGCCGAGCGGACCGGCGCCGTCCTGCACGTCGGCCACGTCGAGCGCTTCAACGGCGCGGTGGACGAGCTGCGTCAGATCGTGCGCGCACCGATCCTGATCGAGTCGCGCCGCCTCGGTCCCTTCGCGCCGCGCGTGCAGAAGGACACGGTGGTGATGGATCTGATGATCCACGACATCGACATCGTGCTGGGGCTGGTCGATTCGCCGCCGGTGCGACTGGCCGCGCAGGGGACGGCCGTGCACACGTCGCTGACCGACGTGGCGAGCGTCCAGATCCGCTTCGAGTCGGGCACGATCGCGACGATCACGGCCAGCCGCGCCACCGAGGAAAAGGTCCGCACGCTGGCGATCACGATGCTCGACGCGTACATCCATCTGGACTACACCGACCAGGACATCCGCATCTATCGCCGCGCCAACCAACGCTATACGATGAGCCGCAAGGCCATCCGCTACTCGCGCGCCTCGCTGGTCGAGCATCTGCAGGTGCACCGCGAGAATCCGCTGAAGCTCGAGATCCAGCATCTCATCGCCGCGCACCGGCGGCGGCAGGCCGGAGACAAGGTCCAGCTGAATCTCGCCGAGGATCTCACGTCGCTCGCGATGGCGTTGCAGATCGAGCGCATGATCCGCGACGGTATCCCCGAGATCGAGTGGCCGAAGGAGCTGCCGTGGAGCGGTCGCTCGGACTGATGTGCGGCGCCGGCGAGCTGCCGGCGCTGATGGCGTCCGAGGCGCGACGACAGGGGTGGCGCGTCGTCGCGTTCGCCTTCGCGCCGGACACGGGAGCGGCCGCTCACGCCGCGCGTGTCGTCCCGTCCGCCATCGCTGAGATGGCGCCTGTCATCACCGCGCTGCAGGAGGAAAAGGTCACCGGCGTCCTCTTCTCGGGCAAATTCTGGATGGGCGACCTGCTGCGCGCCGAGGCGGTGGACGACACGCACCGCGCGATGGCTCGCCGCGCGGGCGGCCTGCTCGACGGTGCCATCAAGACCGTGCTGCTCTCCACGCTCGGCGGAATGGGGATCGAGCTGCTCGACCAGCGGCCATTCCTGAGCGCGGCCCTGCCCGGCGAGGCCGTGCTGGGCGCGCGGACGCCCACGCCGGACGAATGGGCCGACGTGCGCCGCGGCCTCGCCGTCGCGCGCGCGGCCGCCGCGTGGAGCATCGGCCAGACCGTCGTCGTGCGTCGTGGCGCGGTGAGCGCAGTCGAGGCGATCGAGGGCACGACGGCCGCCATCCGCCGGGGCACCGCGCTGAGCGGCCGGGGCGCGGTGATCGTGAAGGCCGTCGGCGGCGAGCACGACTTCCGCTTCGACGTGCCGACGATCGGGGCGGAGACGATCGACGCCGCCGCCGAGGGCGGCGCCGCGGTCGTTGCGCTCGAGGCCGAGCGCGTGTTCGTGCTCGAGCGGAAGACCACGGTCGGCCGAGCGGACGCGGCGTCGATCGCGTTGGTCAGCACGCGTGCCGGCGGCGCCTGAGCGGCCGCGCTCGATCATGCTGGTCGCCGGCGAGGCCTCCGGCGATCTGCACGGCGCCACGCTGGCGCGCGCGCTGCGCGGGGCCGCGCCGGGCGTCCGGCTCTACGGCATGGGCGGCCGACGCATGGCCGCGGAGGGCGTGCAGCTCCTCATCGACGTCACGGCGGCGGCGACGGTGGGCGGCACCGAGGCGATCGCCGGCGTCCCCGGACTCTATCGTGCCTACCGCCGGCTGCGCGCGGCCGCGGCCGGACCCGGCCGCCCCGACGCGCTCGTCGTGATCGATTTTCCCGAATTCAATCTTCGACTGGCCCGCGCCGCGCGGCGCGCCGGCGTCCCCGTCGCGTACTTCCTGCCGCCGCAGATCTGGGCCTGGCGGCCGTGGCGCGTCCGGCTCATCCGCCGCGTCGTCTCGCTCGTGCTCGCGGTGTTTCCGTTCGAGACGTCGCTCTATCGCCTCGCGGGTGTGCCCGTGGCGTTCGTCGGCCACCCGGTGCTCGACGCCCTCGCCGGCGCGCCGGCGCGCGCCGACGCGCGCAAGGCGCTCGGCGTCGACGGCGACGCGCCCGTGATCGGCCTGCTGCCCGGCAGCCGGCGCCAGGAGGTGGCGGCCGTGCTGCCGGAGATGCGGCAGGCCGCCGCGCAGATCGCCGCCGCGCATCCCGAGGCGCGCTTTCTCGTCGCGCAGGCGCCGACGGTGGACGCGAACGAGCTCGCGGCCAATGGCAGGCCGCCGGTGCGCGTCGTCGCCGGGCGCACGTACGAGGTGATGCGCGCGGCCGATCTGCTGCTGGTGGCGTCGGGCACGGCCACGCTGGAAGCGGCGCTGCTCGGGACGCCGATGATCGTCTGCTATCGCATCTCGCGACTCAGCGAGCTGCTGTTCAAGCCGCTCGTGCGCGTGCCGTGGATCAGCCTCGCCAACATCACGCTCGGCCGGTCGGTGGTTCCCGAGCTCTATCAGCGCAGGCTGACGGGTGCCGCGCTCGGCCGCGAGGCGCTGCGTCTGCTCGATTCGCCGACGGCGCTCGCGGCTCAGCGCGAGGCCTTCGGCGAGCTCGCGGGCGCGCTCGGCGCCCCCGGCGTGGGCGCCCGCGCCGCGCGTCACATCCTCGATCTGATCGCGGCGCCGGGGGAGCGATACGACGCTGGAGTACGCCACGCACCTCGCGAGCCGATCTCGCGGGCGTCACGATGACGCCGCGCGCGTCCGAAACCACCGACGCACAGCACGAGCCCGCGCGGTCGCTGCCGCTCGCGACGCGTCTGCTGCCCGTGCTCGCGGCCGCGGCCGTCCGCGCGCTCGGGACGACGCTGGCGGTGCGCCTCGACGGCGTGGACGCTTTGCGCCCGCTGTGGCAGGCGCGGCGGCCGCTGATCTACGCCGTCTGGCACGCGCGCATCCTCGTCGTGCCGTGGCTGAATGCGCGCCTGCGCCGCCGCGAGGGCGCACGGCGCGTGTGCGTGCTGGCCAGCCGCTCGCGTGACGGCCAGCTCATGGCGGAGTTCGCGCGGTGGTTCGATCTCGACGTCGTGCGCGGCTCGTCGTCCCGCGGCGGCTTCGAGGCGCTGCGCGAGCTCGCGCGCACGGTCCGCGGCGGGCAAGACGTGGCGATCGTGCCCGATGGTCCGCGCGGCCCCGCCCGCCGGCTGCAGGGCGGCATCGTGGCGCTGGCGGCGACGACGGGCGCTCCGATCGTTCCGGTGGGCGTCGCGGCGCGGCCGGCCCGGCGGCTGGCCTCGTGGGACCGCTTCATGGTGCCGGCGCCGTTCGGCCGCTGCGCCGTCGTCTTCGGCGGATTGATCGAGGTGAAGTCGCACGACGATCGCGAGGACGCGCGCGCCCGCGCCGAGCGCGCGCTGGATGAAGCCACCGACGCCGCCGACGCCCTCGCGGGTGCGCCGCGATGACCTACGCCGCGTACGTCCTCTATACCGCGCTGCTGGCCGCCGGCGTCACCGCCTACGCGCCGGTGGCGGTGGCGCGGCGGCTCACGCGCGGCGTGCCGCTGAACCTGCGCGCGCGCTTCGGCTTCGGCGGCGAGAACGGCGCGGGACCGCGCGGCTGGGTGCACGCGGTCTCCGTCGGCGAGACCATCGCCGCCGCGCCGCTCGTAGACGGGCTACACCGCGCGTATCCTTCGTTGCCGCTCGTGGTCACGACGGTGACGCCGACCGGCGCGCGCGTCGTCGCCGAGCGTTTCGCGGGGATCGCGAGCCATCGCTACTTTCCGCTCGACTTTCCCAAGGCGGTCGAGCGCACGCTGACCGCCATCGACCCGGCGTTCTTCATCTGCATGGAAACCGAGCTCTGGCCCAACACGCTGCGCGCGCTCGCCGCGCGCGGCGTGCCGACGATGATCGCCAACGGCCGGCTGTCCGATCGCTCGTTCCGGCGCTACCGGCTGGTGCGCTCGGCGCTGCGTAGCATGCTGGCGGGCATCACCGTGTTCGGCATGCGCTCGGACGAGGACGCCCGGCGCATCATCGCGCTCGGCGCACCACCCGAGCGCGTCGTCGTGACCGGCAATCTCAAGAACGACGCGCCCGCCGACGCGGCGGGCGCCGCCAACCTCTGGCGGCGGCTGCTCGGCATGCCGCGCGACCAGCGCGTGTGGATCGCGGGCAGCACGCATCGCGGCGAGGAAGAGGCAGTGCTGACCGCGCACGCCGCGGCCTCCGGTGCGCATCCGGGCCTGGCGCTGGTCCTGGCACCGCGGCACCCGGAGCGCGTCGACGAGGTCATCGCGCTGATCAACGCGCGCGGCTTCCGCACGGTGCGTCGCAGCGCGCTACCCGGCGGCCGCACGCCCGGCGCCGTGATCGTCGTCGACACCGTCGGCGAGCTCGCCCAGATGTACGCGGTCGCCGAGGTCGTGT
>Ga0209266_1002968_pt1 | contig 10523 bp, 10 predicted proteins | sample GraSoiAngelo_132_FD_185889 | JGI IMG/M metagenome (GOLD analysis project Ga0209266, IMG submission 185889) | Grasslands soil microbial communities from the Angelo Coastal Reserve, California, USA - 14_0929_02_40cm (SPAdes) (version 2) | ecosystem: Environmental > Terrestrial > Soil > Grasslands ...
GGCGGGACGCGCCTTCTTGAGCGCACTCGCGTAGTACGCCTGGACCGTGGGCGCGAGGAGCGGCAGCTGATCGAGCACCGCGGTCACGAGGATGGGACTGGTCAAGCGCTCGAGCGTGGTGGCGGCGGCGATCTGCACGGCGGGATGGTCATCGCGCAACAAGCGGAGCACCCGGCCGATGTCGTGCGGCGTCGCCGCCACGGAGAGGAAGTGCGCGCACTCGAGCCGCTTCCACCAGCGCGCCGACCGGTTGTTGATGCGCACCACGCGTGCCCACCACTGGCTGGCCAACACCCGCGACAGGTCCTGCCATCGCTCGCCCGGCACCCGGGCGGACCACGTGACGAGCGCGTCGACAGCCAGCGACACGGGCAAACGCGCCAGGGCGCGCTCCACCTCGGCGGCGGGCGCCTGTCCCATCGCCCAACGCTGCATCGCCGCATCCAGCTCGTGCCGGCGCGGCTGCAGCCGGGCGCTGCGACGCAGGCGAAACCAGCGATTCAGGATGATGAGGATCACCAGCGAGACGAGCAAGACGCCCTGCGCGACGGCGACGACCCAGAGGAATTGCAGGCTCGTCACCGGCCCACCCAACGCCTGATCTTCTCGAGCGCCACACGCAGGCTGATCGGCTTCACGAGATAGTCGAGCGCGCCCGCTTCGAGTCCGCGCAGCTGCTCCTCCTCGGTGCCGTGGACGGTGGTGAAAACGACGCGGTAGGTGCCCGGGCGCTCCCGCTCCAGGGCGCCGAGGATCGAATACCCGTCTAGGGCGGGAAGGTCGACGTCCAAGAGAAGCAGCGGATGCGTGCTCCGCACGTCGAGCGCGAGCAGCTCGCGCAGCGCATCCCGCCCGTTACGATACGCCAAAAACCGATACCCGTGCGCGCGCAACCCGTACTCGAGCAGCTCGGCGAGCGCCGCGTCGTCCTCCACGTAGATCACCTCCGGCACCAGGACGGCGTCGGCCGCTGCGACGACGGGCGCCCCTGGCCCGTTCGGCGAGGGCGTCGCCGGTTTCGGAGGCGACGGGGGAGAGACAATTCGCGCGGGCCGCGCCACAGGGCGCTGAGTCGGGGGTCTCGGTGCCGGGCGGGGCGGCGGGCCGACGCGCGGCAGCGGCCCGGAGCCGGGTGGCAGTGGCGCAGCGCTCGCGGGCGGCACTTCCACTCCCAGCAGCTCCGCCAGCCGCTTGACGAACCAGCGGGCGAGCGAGCCGCGTTCCACGTCCGGTTCGTCCGGTCGGGCGGCCCAATCCTTCACGGTTGCTTCCATGCCGGCCGCGAGGCGTGAGGCTTCCATGAACCCATACGAGCCGGCGGAGCCGTGAACCTTGTGCGTCTCGCGTCGCAGCGCGTCGAGCGCCTCGCGGTCGCCCCCTGCGGCGACGAGCCGCTCGGCGAGCCCCGCGAGTACGCCGAGCTGCGCGCGCGCGCTCTCGAGGTACTCCGCGAGCAGCCCCGGCGGCAGCTCGGGAGGAGGCAGGGGGGGCGGCGGAGGCGGCGTGGCGTCACCCGGCATGGACTACCAAGATGGGGAACCGCCCCGTCAAAATGCCATAGCCGATACGCTGTGCGTGGTTGCGCGGGGAGGACCGGGTGCGATATTGCCTCAAGAGCACCGGGAGGAGGCAACTTCCATGAGACGGTCACTGCACCAGCTGATCGCCGACGGCGTGGTCGGCGGAGTCATCGCCGGATTGGTGGTAGCGCTCTGGTTCCTCGCGGTCGACTCTCTCGCGGGTCGGCCCTTTCACACACCTTCCGCGCTCGCGAGCGCGCTCACCCGTCAGGCGGTCGGCCCTCCGACGTTCCGGCTCGTCGCGGCCTACTCCGTCCTGCACTTGGCTGTGTTCGCGGTGCTCGGCATCGCGATGGCCGGCGCGATGGCCGCGCTGCGAACGCCTCCCCGTCTGCTGCTTGGCGTGCTGTTCGGCCTGGTGGCACAGGAGATCGCCTTCTATGGGGGCCTGCTGCTCAGCGACGCGTCGCGCGTCGCCGTGGTCCCGTGGCCGCACGTGGTCGCGGCGAACGTCCTCTCTGGGTTCGTCCTCATGGGCTATCTCCACCGGGCGGCGCGCGATCAACATCCGTTCGGGCTGGGCGCTCTCAAGGGCCACCCCCTGCTCACACAGGGTCTCGTCACTGGCCTGATCGGGGCCGGCGTGGTGGCGCTGTGGTTCCTCACGCTCGATCTCGCCGCGGGCCACCCGCTCCGCACGCCGACCGCCCTGGGCGCGGCACTCCTGTTCGGCGCCTCGAACGTGGCGGTGATCGACATGAACCTCGGCATGGTGGCGGCCTACAGCGTGGTTCATGTCGCTGCCTTTGTCATTGCCGGCGCGCTCTTCGTGGCCGTCGCCGAGCAGATCGAGAGAACTCCGGCGCTCATCCTGCTCGCCGTCATGGCCATGATCGTGCTGGACGCGGTCGTCGGCGCCGCGCTCGCACTCGGTGCCCAGTGGGTGCTGGGCACGCTCGGCGTGTGGTCGGTGGTGGTCGCGAACGTGCTCGCGGTCTGCGCGATGGGCTGGTACGTCTGGGCGACTCACCCGCTGTTGCGTCAGAGGCTCCGCGAGCACGTGCAAGTGCATGTGTGAGGGACGACGCGGTTGGCCTCTGCCTCACCTGCCGCTGGGCGCGGACCATCACCAACCGGCGCGGGTCGACGTTCTTCCGCTGCGGCCGCGCCGACACGGACCCGCGCTTCGCCCGCTACCCGGCGCTCCCGATGCTGACCTGCATCGGGTACGAGGAGGGCCGCCCGGGTGACCCGACCGGGAGCGGGGAGAAGGGAGAGGTCGTCTAAGCACGGAACAGGCCCCGCCTATTGCGCCGGCGGGCCGGTTTCCCCACTTTGATTTTTGCGCCCCCCTGACACCGCTTACGCTCGAGGTCTCTCGTGGCTCAATCGCGTCCCCTGGAGCGCGCCAAGGTCTTCTTCTTCCGCCACTTCGAGCGGGTTTTCGTGCTGCTGCTGGTGCTGGCGATGGTCGCGATTCATGCGTTGGTGGAGCAGAAGTTCGCGTTCCTGAGCTTTTACTATCTGCCCATGATTCTCGCCGGCTTCTACGGCGGCCGACGGTTCGCGGTGATGGCGGGCGTGTTCGTCGTCTCGCTCATCTTCTTCTACCAGTACGTGCAGGGCCTCGACATGCTGCCCGGCTTCTACCCCGACGCGCTGCTCGCGCTAGGGCCCTGGGCCGGCTTCCTCATCCTCACCGGCTACGTCGTGGGCGGGCTCGCCGAGCAGCGGGAGGCGCGGCTCGCGGAGGGCAAGAACGCGTACATGGCGACCCTCGAGCTCCTGACCTATCACATCGAGTCCGCCGAGCGGAATCAACAGGGGCACTCGAACCGGGTGGCGGAAGTGGCGGCGGCGATCGGGCGGGAGCTGAAGCTCGCCGACGTCGACGTCGAGAACCTGCGGGTGGCGGCGCTGCTGCACGAAGTAGGGACGCGCGACCACCGCCTGCTGCGGCTGCTGTCGCGTTCGGTGACGGGTTCCTCGGTGGGTGTGGCGCGCGCCATGCGTGGCGCCGCCGAGATCATCGGTGAGTACGGGCACTACTACGAGATCGTGGGCGAGGACTGGGACATCGAAGCGCTCCCGCTGCCGGTGACCGTGAAGATCCTCGCCGTGGCGGACGCGTTCGAAACCCTGCAGATGGCGACGCCGGTACGCCCGGCGTTTCCCAAGTGGACCGCCCTCGAAGAAGTGGAGAAAGGGGCGGGCAAAACGTTCGCGAAGGATGCCGTGCGGGCCCTGCGCAGCGTCGCGGGCCGGCCGGAGGCCGCGGCGCCCGAGGCTGGCCTGAGGGTGGTCTAAGAGCCGGGCGGGAGCTCGAGCGTCCGCCGCCCGCTCGCGACTCCGCCGGCCACTCCCACCCCGAACGCCGCCGCCGTCCACACCGTCACGGGAAGAAGCGCCCCGAGGGGGAGCGCCACCGCGGTGGCGGCGAGCCCTGCGGCGAGCCCCGCGACGAGCGGCGCGGCGGGCTTCCGCACCGCGTCGACGAAGCGCAGCCGGCGCCGCACGAAGTTGCGCGTGGCCACGAACCCTCCCCCCAACGCCGCCACTCCGATCAACAAGCCCAACATATCGATCTCCTTTGTCGCGCGCCCTACGCAACTTGCGGGAAGGGAGTTTCCGCCGCAAACCGCCCGGCCTATGTGTTCGGGTTCTGTGAGGGCCGCACGGGGACGAGAGACGACGGGTAATATTCGCTGCATGGCCCGACTTGCGACCGCGACGGCCGTGGTGCTCGGACTCCTGTCCGCCCGTCCGCCCGTACACCTGTTCGCCCAGTCTCTCCGCGTCCCCTACCAAACGTTCACCCTCCCCAACGGCCTCCAGGTGATCGTGCACGAAGATCACTCGGTGCCGGTGGTGGCGGTGAACACGTGGTATCACGTCGGCTCGTCTGACGAGAAGCCGGGGCGCACCGGGTTCGCCCACTTGTTCGAGCACATCATGTTCATGGGGTCCCAGCACGTGCCGACCGGTGCGTTCGACCGGCTGCTCGAGGCCGCGGGCGCCGACAACAACGGCTCGACCACCGAAGACCGCACCAACTACTACGAGGATGGGCCCGCGAACGCCCTTCCCCTCATGCTGTACCTCGACGCGGACCGCATGGGATTCCTCTTGCCCGAGATGACGGCGGACAAGGTCGACCTGCAACGCGGCGTGGTGCAAAACGAGCGGCGGCAGAGCTACGAGAACCGTCCCTACGGGCTGGCGGAAGAGAATATCCTCGAGCGCCTCTACCCCGCGAACCATCCCTACCACTGGCCGGTAATCGGCTCGATGGCGGATCTCCAGGCAGCGACCCTGGACGACGTGCGACAATTCTTCCAGACGTACTATACGCCGAGCAACGCGTCGCTCGCGATCGCGGGCGATGTCACCGCACGGGACGCGCGCCAGCTCGTGGAGCGCTACTTCGGCGATATCCCCCGCGGGCCTGCCGTGACCCGCACGCCGCCGCCCCCGGCGCAGCTGGCGGGAGCGGTCGGCGCCGTGCTGGAGGACCGCGTTCAGCTGCCGCGCGTGTACGATGCCTGGCACACAGTGAAGGCGTTCAGCGCCGACGATGCCACGCTCGACGTCCTCGCGAACGTGCTCGCCGGCGGCCGGTCGTCCCGCCTCTATCGACGGCTCGTGTACGAACTGCAAATCGCGACCGACGTCGTGGCGTTTCAAGACGGCGGCCGCATCGACGGCAAATTCGAGGTATACGCCACCGCCCGCCCCGGCCACGACCTCGGCGAGCTGCAGCGCGTCATCGACGAAGAACTCCGAAAGCTCGCGGACCGGGGCCCGACGCCGCGCGAGGTGGAGCGGGCTCAGAACACCGTCGAGGCGCAGTTCCTGTCACGGATGGAGCGCGTGGGCGGGTTTGGCGGCAAGGCCGATCAATTGAACTTTTACAACTACTTCGTCGGGACCCCGGACTATTTCCAGAAGGACCTGGAGCGGTACGCCCGCGTGACGCCGGCGGCGGTGCAGCGCGCCGTGCAGACCTACGTCACCGGCGCCCACCGCGTGGTGCTCAGTGTGGTGCCCCAGGGGAAGCCGGAGCTGGGGGTGAGACCATGACGGCGGACGGGCGGACAGGCGGTCTGGCGGTCGGAGTGGGACGGGCGAGTCTCGCGCTCGCGGTGGCAGCGGCGCTCCTGACCACCGGTCCGCCCGACCGCCTGTCCGCCCAAGTCGACCGAACCAAGCCACCCGCACTGCCGCCTCCCCCGGCGCTCAAGCTCCCCGCCGTGCAGACCACGACGCTCCCGAACGGCCTCACGCTCGCCGTCGTCGAGATGCACAAGGTGCCGGTAGTGGACGTCCAGCTCCTCGTGGACGCGGGTGCGGCGCGGGATCCGTCGGCCGCTCCCGGGCTCGCCACCTTCACGGCGACGATGCTGCAGCAGGGAGCGGGCGCGCGCAGCGCCCTCGACGTCGCGGACGAGGCCGCGTTCCTCGGCGCCCAGCTCAACACGGCGGCGAGCTTCGACGCGGCGAGCGCGTCGATCCACGTGCCCAAACGACGACTCGACGGCGCGCTCGATCTGCTGGCGGACGTCGTGCTGCGGCCCAGCTTCGCCGATTCCGAGGTCGCGCGGCAGCGGCAGCTGCGCGCCGCGCAGCTGGTGCAGCAGCGCGACGAGCCGGTCGCGGTGGCGAACGTCGTCTTCCCGGCGATCGTGTACGGTCCCGAGCACCCGTACGGGCACCCCCTGAACGGCACGGACAGCGCGACCGCCCGGCTCGCCCGCGAGCGCGTCGCGGAGTTCTACCGGAGCTACTATCGGCCGAATGGCGGGCGCATCCTGATCGTGGGCGACGTCACGCTCGCCGAAGCGCGCCGCCTCGTGACCGCGCGGTTCGGCGGCTGGGAGCGGGGGGACGTGCCCGCGTTTCCGAGCGCTCCGGCTCCGGCGTCCGCGGCACGCACGGTGTACCTGATCGACAAACCGGGGGCGGCGCAGTCGGTGATCCGGATCGGCCATGTGGGCCCCGTGCGTACGACACCCGACTGGTTCGCCCTCGAGGTCTTGAACACCATCGTGGGCGGTGCCTTCACCTCGCGCCTGAATCAGAATCTGCGCGAGACCCATGGCTACACGTACGGCGCCTTCTCGCAGTTCGCGCCGCGCCGCCTCACCGGAGCGTTCGTGGCACTCGCGTCGGTCGTGACCGCCAAAACCGACAGCTCGCTCATCGAGTTCCTGAAGGAGCTGCGGCGCGTCCGCGACGAGGCGGTGGGGCTGCCGGAGCTCGCCAAGGCGAAGGCCTACCTCACGCTCGGCCTGCCGGGGGACTTCGAGACGACCGGGGGCGCCGCGGCGCGGTTCCGCGAGCTGCTCACGTTCGGCCTGCCGCTCGACTACTACGACCGCTACGTGGATCGGATCAACGCCATCACCGCCGCCGACGTCCAGCGCGTCGCGCGGCAGTATATCGACCCGGACCACTTCGACATCGTGGTGGTGGGCGACAAGAGTCAGATCGAGGCGGGCATCAGGGCCTTGAACGAGGGGCCGATCGCGTACCGCGATCTCTGGGGGCAGGAGATCAAGTAGTCACCACCGGATCGCCGCGCTGGCCCACGTGAATCCCGAGCCGAACGCCGTCAGGATCAGCAAGTCGCCGCGCTTGAGCCGCCCCTCGCACAGGGCTTCGTGCAGCGCGATTGGAATCGAGGCGGCGGTCGTGTTGCCGTACTTCTGAATGTTCACGTAGACCTGGTCGTCGCGCAGGCCGACGGCCTTCTGTACCATCTCGAGGATGCGCAGGTTCGCCTGGTGGGGGACCAGCAGGGTGATATCGGCGGGGCTGAGGCCGTTCGCCTGGAGCGCGGTCGCGACCGACTGGGGCATGAGCACCGACGCGAACTTGAAGACCTCGCGCCCTTCCATTACCGCGCGGTGCTTCCCCTCCTTTATCAGCTCCGCGCTGATGAACGGGTCGTGCGCCAGCCCGGGGGCGTCCACCCACAGCTTCTCGGCGTGGCGGCCGTCGGCGTAGAGGTGGGTCGAGAGCACGCCGCGCCGCGGGTCGTCGGTCGGGCCGAGGATCGCGACCCCCGCGCCGTCGCCGAACAGCACGGCCGTGTCGCGTCCGCGCGTGGTCCGGTCGAGCCCGCGGGAATGCACTTCGGCGCCCACGAGCAGCACGCGGGCGTACTGGCCGGCCCGGATCCAGGCGTCCGCCACCGACAGCCCGTACACGAATCCGGCGCACTGGTTGCGCACGTCGATCGCCGGGATGTCGCTGATCCCGAGCTCGCGCTGCAAGAACACGCCGTTGCCGGGCTCGAAATGGTCGGGAGTGCAGGTGCAGTAGACGATGCAGTCCAGGTCCGCCGCCTTCATGCCCGCTTTGGCGAGCGCCTGCAGAGTGGCCCGACGCGCCAGCGTCGCGCCGGTTTCGCCGTCCGACACCCAGTGTCGCGTCTTGATCCCCGAGCGCTGGGTGATCCACTCGTCGGAGGTCTCCATGATCTGCGAGAGGTCGTCGTTGGTGACGACGCGCTCGGGGACATGGAACCCGGTGGCGATGAACTCGGTGTGTGGCATCGGTTCCTTGCGGGAAAGGGGCGCCGGGAGAAGATTTCGCCCCCGAGCCGCCATTGGCAAGGGAGGCATGGATCTCACGGTCAGCCCCGCGCAGTACGAGGCCGTCCGCGGGGCGCGGCACCTGCCCGACGTCCTCAACAAGGTCCTGGACGGCGCCACGCGCCCGAAGGGCGGCGACCGCTACATCCTGCACCTCACGTACGAGGAAGCCACGGCGCTGAACGAGTTGTGCGCCTGGAACGTGCACACCGACGCGAGCGGGGCGGTGACGGCCGAATCGAAGGTGTTCGATGACCTTGTCAAGGCGATCCTCACGCATCCTGACTACTGACGAGGGACTGTCGGACGGTCGGACAGTCGGACGGAAAGGCGATATGACGACAAAACTACTCGTCTTGCTGGGATGCCTCACCCTTCCCCTTTCTCCTTTCCCGTTTCCCGTCCTCTCCGCGCAGAAGCGCGCAATGACGGTCGACGATTATCTGGCGCTCAAGTCGGTCGGCGACCCGCAGCTCTCGCCCGACGGGAAGTGGGTCGCGTATACCGTCACGGAGAATTCCCTCAAGGACAACCGCGGCATCGCCCGCATCTGGCTCGCGGACGTGTCGAGCGGGCAGGTGCGCCAGCTCACCGCGGGCCCGGGCTCGGATCGGCAGCCGCGCTGGTCGCCCGACGGCCGCACGCTCGCCTTCGTGTCCACGCGCGAGAGCGGCGCGCAGCTGTGGGTGCTCCCGATCGCCGGGGGCGAGGCGCGGCGCGTGACGAGTCTCGCCGACGGCGTCTTCGACCCGCTGTGGCTGCCCGACGGCACGGGGCTCGTCGTCACGAGCGACATCAAGTGGCCTGCGCGACAGGAGATCGACGGGCGTAACGGCGACTTCCCCACCGACGCCCGCCTCTGGACCGGCCTCCTGTGGCGGCACTGGGACGATTGGCGCGCCGGGAAGCGGCAACACCTGTTCGTCGTTTCGCTCGCCGACGGGAGTGGGACGGCGAAGGACGTGACGCCCGGGGACTACGACGTCCCGACGATCGCGACCGGCGGCGATGGGGACGTGAGCGTCTCGCCCGACGGCAGAGAGATCGCGGTCGCGATGCATGGCGATTCCACGGTCGCCGACAATACGAACGTAGACGTCTACATCATGGGACGGGATGGTTCCGGGATGCGCGCGCTGAGTGCGGGACGCGGAGCCGACAACACGCCGCGCTATTCGCCCGACGGCAAGTGGCTCGCCTACCTCTCGATGGAGCGGCCCGGCTTCGAGGCGGATAGGCTGCGACTGATGCTGGTGGGACGGTCGGACGGTCGGACCGTCGGGCCGAGTGTCGAAGCGACGAAGGGCTGGACGCTCTCGGTCGGCTCCTACATCTGGTGCCCCGATTCGAAATGCCTCTACGCCGTCGTCGAGGAGCGTGGGCGAGACAACATCTACCGGATCGACCTGCCATCGTTCCACCGGTCCGTCGCCGTTGGCGGCGGCGGCGTGAACACCGGCGTGCAGGTGATGCCCGACGGTCGCGGCCTCGTGTACCTGCACCAGAGCAACACCCAGCCCAACGAGGTCTGGGCCTCCGGCCGGCAGGTGACTCATCACAACGACGCGGCGCTCGAGGCCCTGGATCTCCGGCCGCTCGACGAGTTCGGCTTCGTCGGCGCCCTGGGGGACTCCGTGTTCGGCTGGGTCCTCAAGCCGCCCGGCTTCGCCCCGGCGAAGCGGTACCCGCTCGTCTACCTGATCCACGGCGGGCCGCAGGGGGCGTGGACCGATTACTGGGGGGCGCGCTGGAACTACGCGCTGTTCGCGTCGCGCGGGTACGTGGTGGCCGCCGTCAACTTCCACGGCTCGACCGGCTACGGTCAGAAGTTCACGGACGCCATTTCGCAGCACTGGGGCGACTATCCGTACCAGGACCTGATGAAGGGCCTCGACGTCGCGGCACGCCTTCCCTACGTCGACTCGACGCGGATGGGCGCGGCGGGCGCGTCCTATGGGGGCTACATGATCTACTGGATCGCCGGGCACACCGGACGGTTCAGGACGCTGGTGTCACACGACGGCGTGTTCAATCCGGTCAGCATGGCGGGCAGCACGGAGGAGCTGTGGTTCGTGGACTGGGAGTTCGGCGGCACGCCGTCCGCGAACCGCGCGCTGTACGAAAAGTGGTCGCCGCTGAATGCCGTGCAGAACTGGAAGACGCCGATCCTGATCGTACACTCCCAGCTCGACTATCGCGTGGACCTGTCGGAGGGCTACCAGGCATTCACCGCCGCGAAGCGGCAGGGCGTGCCGGCCAAGTTCCTGTACTTCCCCGACGAGGGCCATTGGGTGCTGCGGCCGCGGAACCGCCGGGTGTGGTGGGGAACGGTGCTCGACTGGATCGATCAATACTTGAAGCCGGCGCCCCCCCCGGCCGGGGGGGGGGCCCGCTGATGGGTGGGGGG
>Ga0209266_1002971_pt1 | contig 10520 bp, 11 predicted proteins | sample GraSoiAngelo_132_FD_185889 | JGI IMG/M metagenome (GOLD analysis project Ga0209266, IMG submission 185889) | Grasslands soil microbial communities from the Angelo Coastal Reserve, California, USA - 14_0929_02_40cm (SPAdes) (version 2) | ecosystem: Environmental > Terrestrial > Soil > Grasslands ...
TCCCCGCGGCCTGCGCCGAGCCGACGAAGGCATAGGTGCCCGTGGCCGCATACTTCAATGTGGCCAGCGCCCGCGCCTGCGGAATGAGCATCGAGACCGTCCGCAGCACCGGCACGGCCTTGCCGATGTCGTCGATGGCGACCTGGACCTCCATGACGCCGGGGCCCGGCTGGTCGACGACCTGGAACTTCTGCGACAGCGCATCGTTGAGCGCCTTCGTGAAGTAGTTCGTCAGCGCCAGCTGATCGGCCTTGGAGACCGACGTGTCGTCACCGCCCCAGAAGCTGACCGGGGCGATGATGACCTTCTTGTACTGGGTCCACCGGGCGTCGGGGTTGAGGTAGCGCAGCCCCATCACGCCGCCGCCGCCGACGGCCGCGGCCGAGAAGCGACCCGGGGTGGCGTTCGACGTCAGCTTGGAGCAGACGTCGTTCCCGAGGAACGGACAGTACACCTGCGGCTTGTCGGCGACCTTCACCTGCTGCGTCGTCGTGCAGCCCGCGAGGCCGACGATCGCCCACAGGCCCGCTACGCCGGTGACGAACCGAGCGCCCCGCTGCTCCTTCACGATGTTGATCTGCATTCCGACTCCCTTCGTGGTTAGTGCCGAACCGACGTGGGCGAAGTGCCGCCGCTGAGACGGTGCTTCTCGACCCACTAAGCCCGCGCGTCTCGACGACGAACTGGAAGCCCAAGGCCGGCGCCTCCGGCGAGGTCTCCACCACTGCGAGCAGCAGCTCGTAGCCTTGCGACCGGAGGTGGGCCTCGAGCTGGTGCGCTTCGTCCCAGATCTCGAGATACAGGGCGGCCCGGTCGAGTCCGACCTCCTCGTAGACGCCCCCGCCGAGGCAGCCAGACGCAACGTAACCGTCCGCGGACTTCCGAGCCGCTCGACCTCGCCTTCCTGCAGGACGCGCAGCAGCTTCGCCTGGAGGTCGAGGGGGAGCTCGCTGACTTCGTCCAGGAAGAGGGTCGAGCCGTGGGCGAGCTCGAAGCGTCCGACCTGGCGGGACAGCACGCCCGTGTACGCCGCCCCGTCTCCCGTCCGAAGAGGTCGGCCTCGACCAGCGTCGCCGGCAGCGCCGCGCAGTTGAGCTTGACCATCGGACGCTCCGCGCGGGCGCTCCCGGCGTGGATCGCTTCGGCGACGAGCTCCTTGCCCACGCCGGTCTCTCCCATGATCAGGACCGCCGCGTCGGTTGGGGCCACCCGCTCGACGAGCGAGAGCGTGCGCTGGATGGCACGGCCCTGACCGACGATCCGACGCGTCCCGATGGCGCTCCGCGTCTGCTGGCGAAGGACCTTGTTCTCGCATTCCAGACGCTCGCGCAGCTGCTGCACCTCGGCGAGCGCGGCGCGGAGCTGTCGATCCACGTGCCTCCGGGTGAGCACGGAGCAGACCATGTGTGCCACCGTGCCGAGCCGATCCAGCACTGCCGGGGCCCACGTCCGTTCCGTCCCCATCGAGCCGAAGGCGAGCACGCCAAGGACCTCGCGGTCGGCGACTAGCGGCATCGTGACGTTCGCCTTCGGCCGAATCGCCGGATGAGCGCCTTGTCGGCGGCAGCTTCCTCGGGGAGGTCGTCGAGCCGCGAGAAGATGACGGGTTCGCCGCGCATCACGCGCATGAAGCTCCACGGCAGGTCGGCGCGTGCCCACACCTTCGGGAACGCGTCGCGTCCCGGCACGGCCCAGGAGTGGGTCGCGACGAGGTCTTCCCCGGATCGCTGAAAGGGGGTGCTCCGGTCGAGGCCCAGCGCCCGGACGATACGCCGCAGGCACTCCTCGATCGCCTGATCGACCCGCTCCGGATCGATGCTGACGAACCCGGCCGCGAGATCGATGATCAGCGACTCGAAGCGGACGCGTTCCTCGACTTCGAAGCGGGAGCCGTCACGGTTCGCGTCCCGGGGACCCGACGGCGGTGCGACCTCATCTCGGCTCAAGTTCTCCCTCGTCTCGCTGGAATGCCCAGGCGTCGCCCTCGGGCCAACGCAAGGCCCATGCCGGGCCGATGAACCTACTCCGCGGCGGGCATCACGTCTTGCCATCTCGCGCCACCCGGGGAGTGATCCCGGGGGCTGGTCCGGGTCAGCCGCGATTGAAATGGACCCCGGTGCTGGCGTGAGATGGCAAGCATCCCCCGTAAGCATCGACTATCCTCTCGCCGCACCGACACGATGGGGTGGTCACTCGAGGAACCCCCTCGGAGGGAAATGAAGATGAACCAGCACTGTACGAATCGCTCGCGGTCCCGATCTTCCACGCTCGCCTGGTTCGTGTTCGCCGCAGCGCTCGTCCCAGGTGCCGCCTGGGGCGCGCTCCCCTGCGAGGCCGACATCCAGAAGTTCTGCGCCAGCGTCCCGATCGGAGGGGGGCGGATCCAGGCGTGCCTCAGGAAGCACGCGAAGGAGCTCTCCCCCGCATGTGCAAGCCGCTACCAGAACCTCGAGCAGGAGATGGGTACCTTGGCCGCCATCTGCCGCTTTGACATCTCCCGCTTCTGCTCGGACGTCTCACCGGGTGGGGGCCGCGTCGCCGACTGCCTCAAGGCGAATCAGGACGACCTCTCCCCCGAGTGCAAGGACGGGCTGCGGAGGGCCAGCCGGCCCGCGCCGAAGTAGGCGCAGCACGATACGACTGCTCGCTAGACTGGCATGAGACCTCGTGCGGATCTCCACGTCGCGACGAGGAAGAGGAGGACGGAGATGAAGAACGGCTTGATTGGCATTGGCCTCTACGTCGGCGCGCTAGCGGGCTGCGCGGCCGAAAAGCCCGCCCCCCGACCGGCACTCGCGCCGCCGGCTCGCGCCGCGACGCCTCCACCTGCTCTCCCGTCCGGGAACGTCGAACAAACCCTGACCGGCACGGCAACGGTGCAGAAGGTCGATCCCTGATCGCCTCGCACTACGAGGCGGGGCGCTTGCGCGAAGCGCTCACGTACGACGAGGAAGCTCTCGATAAGCCTCCGACGGACCTGATGATGGGTGCCGCGAACCTGCGCCTGGTGAGCGGTGACGTGCGGGATCCGTCCGATTTCGTCGCCGTCAGCCCCTACATATGGTTCGTGATGTTTCGGGGTCTCCTGCTCATGGCAATGGGACGACTCGACGACGCGACCCGAGACTTCGATCGAGCAGTCGAGCTCGCGCGCGCGCATGAAGAGTTCGAGGTCCTCGCGCAGACGCACTCGCTCTACTCCGCCCTGGCGCATCTCAAGGGCGATGATCAAGCTGCTCTCGGTCACGCGCACCACGCTGTCGAGGTCGCGGAGAAGATCGGGAGCGCCTTCTCCCGGGTGCTGGCGTACCATGCCCTCGGCCAGGCGCGGATGTTGCGGGGGGAGTCGACAGCGGCTGTAGACGCCCTCGAACGCGCCCTAGCCATCGGGCGGGACAGGCATACGGCTCGCCAGAACGAGGCAGAGGTTCTGGCGTTGCTCGCCGACTCCAGCAGGACCGACGAAGGATGGCGCGTGGCGGCCTGGGCGTGGGCAAAAGGCACTCGATAGCGAGTTATTGCGCCCGGCTTCTCACATCTACCACGGCGACGCGGAGCCGGTGACTTGCAGCACATCCGACTTGTGCGGAAGACGACAAGCGTTCACGGGCGCGCCGTGGCGGTTCTCTTGCTAAGAATCGGCCTCGCTCGCCTGTCCCCTCGCCGTCAGGTTGAGCCGACGAGCCACGCTGGCTGCCAGGCGGCCGAGGATCCCCGCATAAGTGGGGAACGAGAGCGGAACTCGAGCGAGATCGTCCACACGCATCCCGGCCGCCATCGCTATCGTCGCGACTTGGACGATGTCGACCGCGCGCTCACCGACGACGTGGCATCCCAGAATGTTGTAGGTTGCGCGGTCGACGATCAGCTTGCAGAACCCGTTCGTCCGTCCGTCGATGATCGTGCGGGTGGTGGAATCGAAGCGGATGATCCCTGTCACGACGTCGTGCGCTTCGCGGGCGCCCGCTTCGGTCAGGCCCACCTGGGCGTACTCCGGATCCGTGAAGCTCCCGATCGGGATCGGCCTAGGGGGGAGCACAGTCGTCGCACCGAGCACCGCGTTCGTGGCCGCGACGAAGCCCTCTTGTATGGCCTGGGGGACGAGCAAGAGGTGACCGGTCACGTCGCCGGCTGCAAAGATGTGCGCCGCGAACGTCGACAGGTGAGCGTCGACCCGAACGTACCCGCGATGGTCGGTCTCGACGCCTGCCGCCTCGAGATTCAGCGCTGCGGTATTGGCCACCCACCCGACCGCGACCACCACGACACTGGCCTCCGTGCCGTCACGGAGACCGTCCTTCGAGAAGTTCATGCGCACGCCGTCAGCGGTCTTCTCGAACGATTCGATGGTCCCGAAGTCTTCCCGCACCATCATCCCAGCTGCCCGAAAGGCCGCCGCGACCGCGGCCGAGACATCTTCGTCCTCGGTCGGCAGAATACGCGGGCCCGCCTGGAAGAGCTGGACCCGCGACCCGAATGCGTTGAAGACCGAAGCGACCTGCGCACCAGTTGCTCCAGCGCCGATGACCAGCATCGAGGGTGGCACCGCCGTGAGGCTCCACGCGTCGCTGTGTGTGGCCGTGTATTCGACCCCAGGAACCGAGAGCCGGCGGGGTACGCCGCCTGTGCAAACGATCACCTTTTCGGCGTGCAGCCGCAGTCCACTCTCTGTCTCGATGGTGTGCGGGTCCACGAACCGCGCCATGCCGGCGCGTTCATGGACGGCCACTCCGGCGGAATCGATCTGCCCGCGGAAGGCAGAATGGGCTCGCACGTCATTCGTGACCTCGCGCACGCGAGTGAGCAGCCGGCGATACTCCAGCGCCGGCTCGCTCACGGCGATGCCGTACTGCCCGAGCTGTCGGGATTCTCGGATCAGACGGGCGGCGTGGGCCAGCGTACGCACGGGCACGGGTCCATCGTTGGCCGCCATCCCTCCGAACTCCCCGCGGGTCACGAGGGCGGTCTTCGCACCCAAATCTGCTGCGCGGAGCGCGGCAACCACCCCCGCCGGCCCGGCGCCGACGACCACGATTTCGAACATGCGTTCCGTCCTACGTCTCCAGATCGGCGAGCCAGCGAAGGGCGCGCAATCCGGGCATGAAGGCGTATTCACCGCCCCGGGTGACCACGAACCGCGTGAGCCCCTGAAGTCGTCTGGGAATCGGGCGGCGTGGAATGACGAAGCGGCCGGGGTCCAGATGCGATCCGACGATCGGATCCTTGGCGTCGCCGCCACCGAAGAAGACGCCGTCCCCGACCCACTGCGACTGAACGAACTCGAACTGCCGCCCGAGGTGCGCTCCGACGAACGCGAACATCAACCCGCGATCGGCGCCGTCGTCCTGGAGGACTCCTTCCGGCAGGTGAGGACCGTAGGCGGCTCCACGTCGGATCATTCGATGGATCCGCGCGACGCCTGCAATCGACGCATCGCGCGGGTTCGTACGTCGAATGTGCGAACCCGGGGGTGTTTTGAATCCTGCGACATCGTCGGCTTCGTATTGGAAGTTGTTATTGCGTTGCGGATCCGCCCCTAGCTCGGGATCGTCGTGGAGCGGGCAGAGCGCCAACGGCGCGCCGCTGCGCCAGCGGCCCATGACCTTCGCGGCCAAGAGCTCTTCGTCTTCCGGGCTGGTGGAGTTGGCCTTCAGGTAGCTACGGAATGCAGCAACGCGCTGGTGCAGCTTCCGGAAGGCGACGTAGGTTCCGTTCCGGCCGAGAATCTCGGGTCGAAGCGTCTGGACGCCGCCGATCTCGTCGCGATAGCCGAGGACGAATTCACCCGCTTTGAGCGGCTCTTCGTTGGGATTGGTTCCCGGGATTCCACTCCCCTCGACGGCCGGGTGGCTGATCCCGTCGCGGAAGCCGAAGGGCTCCTTCTCCGTGGGCAGCGCGTGGCAGTCCTGGCGCCAGATCGCGGCCACCCCGGGTAGCTCCTGGACGGCCTTCAGCGCGCGCTCGAGCGCGACCGCGAGCCGTGCCGAATCCTTCGCTACGGCGGCCACGACGACGTGAACGTCGGCGGTCCCGAGTGGAGCTTCCCAGTGCTCCGGGCTACTCTCGCCCGTATCGCCCAGCTCCTTCGCTCGCGCCGCCATCCCCTGCCGGAATTCCCACGCGAAGCTCTCGAGCGAGTCCTTCGGCACGCCGAGCGCCCGTAGCCCGTGATAGGTGAGCGCGACGCTTACCCCCGTATGGGCCGCGAGATGATCGCGGTTGGCCGCCGGGGTTACCGCGCCGCTCGCGCGCCGCATCAACTCCCGGCCCGCCTTTCGATCGTCGATCCGCAGCAGGATGTAGGCAGCGGCATATGGCGATGGACGTGGGCGCAGAACCCCGCTCTGGATGTCGTCGAGCTCGAGGGTCACTTCTCCTACCATCCCGGCCCCTTTCGTGAAGAGCGACGGTCAGCTCGCCGTCGCGATGTTTCTCCAGAACCGCTCCAAGCTCTCATCGGCGCCGAACAACCGGTTGAAGACCGTGGAGTCGGCCAACAGGACGTCGCCCGCGCGCTGGTCCTTCGGGGGCATCCATAGGAACGCGTTGAACTCGGTGTTGCCCGCGTCGGTGAACGGATGCGGCCGCGACGTGTCGATCGGCTGCCTCGCGAGGACGTGAATGGACCGAGTGTCGTCGGTCGTCAGCGCGTAGTGCGGAAGATGCATGTGGAAGTTGAACGACGTGACACCCGTGAGCCAGCCTCGGCGATCCAGGTCCCTCGCGATCGACAAGGGCGCGATCTTCTTCGTCCCGGGAACGAGCGCTGGGCGCAGGCCGTGGCGGTTCTCGACGGGTACGCCGAGTCCCCGCATCAGCGATCGCGTGTACCTCCCAAAGCGTTGCTGGCGGGGCACCAATGCATCGCCGTGGTGGTGATACTCGACGTCGCGCACCTTCGGATCGTCGGAGATGCCGACCTCGTGATGGGGACCCAAGATCAAGCACGTTCCCTCACGCTCGAGGAACTCCCGGAGGGCCTCGATCTCCTCCGGCGCTGCGTCTTGCTCCGTGATCATGTGATCCAGTCCGAACACGAGCAGCGTGTCTGCATCCGCCAGGACTCGCTCGTCGAGCGGAAGCTTGACGCCAGCGTGATCGATCCGCTGAAACACGGGCACTGCATGCCCGGTCGTCTCCTGGGCGAACTCCTGGAAGGGCACCCAGGCCCGGAAGAACAGCTCGAGTGCTCCCGCGATGCCCTGCTGATACTGCAGGGGGTTCGACCACTCGGGCCCCTCGTAGGCGGGCCATGCCACGCGCCGGACCTCCGTCATCGTCGAGAAGCGGTTGTCGAGCTCCGAAGGATCCCGGCCTGCCTCGGCGGGGTAGCTCCACGAGATGTAGATGCTCACGCGTCGTCGGCCCGGCGTGTATTTCCGTCGCACGTGGCTCTGGTTGTAGGTACGTGCGCTGTTTGATGCGCTCATAGTCACGTCTCCGGATGCCGCACTTTCACTGGAACTGATCGAAAATTTCCGAGAATGCGTTCTTGACCCTCAACGCCTTCTTGATCTCGTCGGCGGTGACATACGGATACTCGCCGTATTCGATGAAACTCGGGCACTGGTGTGCCCGGACGAACTTGATGAAGGCGTCCGGGTTCGTCTTCCAGTCCATCGGGAAACCTTCGAGGTTCTCGAACACCGTATTGACCCCTGCCTTACCGAAGAGGGCTATTGCGTCCTCGGTGTACTTGTCGAAGTTGGTGTCGAAGATGCCCTGGTACATGAATCGCGTGTCGTCGTCGAAAAGCACCCACCGCAGGTAGTGCAGCTTCAACGGGGCCAAGAGGTATGGGTCCTTCTCCAGAGCGCTCGCGAGGTTGAGGCCGTAGCCACGGATGGCTTCAGCTCGGCCAGGCTTCACGCGCGAGATGATCGTGAAGCCGTAACACGCGGGCGTCCGGGGATAGATGGGGCCGTATTTGCCCTGCTCGAGTTGGTCCGTCTCCTTCGGTATGACGACAGCCTGTGGTTTGATCTCCATGCCGGTCCTCCTCTTCTTTTGCGTGCCCTAGAACTTGACCGCGACCGTAAACTGCAATGAGTAACCCTGGAACGTCGACCGATTCGCAAACTCCTTGAAGTACTTGAAACCCGTGTTCACCTTCCAAACGGGCAACACCACGTTACAGGCGAATCCAAGAGCGTTGACGACGTAGTGCGCGCTCGCCTCCGTCGGCGTGACGTTCGGTCCGGTCTTGTCCGTCGTCTGCCACTGATTGTAGCCGACGATTCCGAGCTGTAAGCGCAACGCCTCGTGCAACGCGAACGTCTGCGTGAGCGAATAGTCGAGATTGAAGGTGTCACCGGGATGAATTCCGGTGCCCTCCTGCTCGGTGTGGAATTCGTACATCTGGAAGGCGGAGAGTGCCGTCGCCTTGTTCTCCGTCAGGTAGAACGTCTCGCCGCCCGAGACGGTGGACGTCCAGTAACCGGACCCGACGTTGTCGTTGGCGCCCGCGCTGAATCTGCCTGTGGGCGCCAAGAATCCGTAGACGGCGCGAACGTCGGCACGTGGCTTCCTCCAGGCGAGGATCAGCGGCTGATAGTACGAGTCGGCCAATCCTTCTCCTCCGCTGAGTTCTCCCCGGCCGGTCGCGGTGAGCGAATTGTTGGCGACCGGCACCGTGGCGGAGGCGGAAGGGACCGCACCACCCAACAGCCAAATTTCCGAGTCTCCGACCCAGACTAAAGTGTTCAAGTCCATCAGCACGGACTGCCGCCCTGTGGCGAGGACCTCACCATTGGGGCCCCGTAGTTGGTCGCGAGAGTAGAACAAGAGCGCGTTAGCATAACTGAAGCCGGCGCCTGGCGTGACTCCGGAGTTGGTCGCGTTCATGCCGAGCGGGTATACCCCCCTGACCTGCGCTCGGCCCGGCGAAGCGAACGCGACGACGGCCACGACCAGGCCAACCCATGTCGACCACAGAAGCCGCAATGTCTCGTCTCACCGATCGGCGGTCAGTCCTGGCATCTCCTCCGCTGCCTTCGTGAGCCGCGGCGGCGGATGTCTCATGGGTCAGCGTCCCCTCTCCTCGCCACGCACGGCCAACGCACGCGCCAGTGGGAACAGGAGCAGCAGGCCGACGATCGCCACCACGACCACCATGACGACGACCTTCGGGTCTGTGAAGTTCTGGCCGCCGACCACCAGTGCGGCGGCAATGTTCCGCTGCGCGGTTCCGAGCGCCATGACTCCCCGGATGTCCGAGACCGGTCCGCCGAGAAGCCACCCGATACCGGCCCCCCAACAGAGAAAGAGGACGCTCGCCAAGACGCCGCGGGTGCCGAACAGTCCAATCAGGTTGTTGACGTTCACCGTGAGTATCAGGAGCGTCAACAAGGCGAGGCTCACGCTGGAAGTTCGGTCTAGCAAGGGCCGCATGCGCTCGGCTGTGACCTCGTGGCGAGCCTTCACTCCAAGCCCCAGTGCGAGAGGCAGCAGCATGAGGAGCACGAGCGAGCGGGCGATCTGTGTCGCATCGACCGACACGCCGTTCAGCAACCGCGGCAGAACGAGCGGCATGTAGCCCACGGTCGCGACCATCAAGAGGACCATGAGGCCGACCGCAAAGGCGAGGTCGCCCTTGGCGATTCCCGCCAGCTTCGGGAGAAACGGCGCACCTGCGGCCGTGCCCAGCAACAGGAGGGCGACGCGCAGCGGCTCGTCCAGCCAGAGCAGCCGCGCGACGAGGATGGCTCCAAGCGGCATCAGGACGAAGTTTGCGAGCAGCGCGAGTGAGACCACCCGTCCGTTGCGTAGCGGCGCGACGACCTGCCCCACCGTCAGACTGACCCCTACCGCCAGCATGCTCGATACGACGAACGCGAGCATCGCGGCGGACACTGCGCTATTGAGCAGCGTCATTCTCGGGCTCCTTCTGCAGTCGGGAGGTCGCCGCGTCAACCTCACGCGCACGGTCTGCGTCGACATGACGATGCGCTACAGCCACCTCGCGCCCGCGCACAACGCCGCCGCCGTCGAGAAGCTCGCCGCAGCCCTGGAACGTTCGACGAGGCTGCTAGGGCCTCAAAACCCCCGCTTCGGCGGCAACTTACCTCATGACCGGCACTTCAAAGCTTACCGCGAGGCCTGCCCAAAGTTGCTCAGTTTTGCTCACTCGCGGACACTGCTTTTGGAACCGTTCCAAGCCGCGCAGTCGCGTCCATCCGCGCGATCTTCTCCTCCAGTGGGCATCCCTGGATCGCATTGCCCTGCTACGACCCGTGATGGCTACAATTCTCATCCGCGCGTCGGGCAGTGGGGTTCGCTCGCGCGCATCACGCGGCTCGGCGGTAGTCGTGATGGAGCCCCCCGAGGACAGGGATGCCCGTGATGCGGCCCTCGAGCTCGGAAGGACGCGGAATCGGCTGCTGCTGCGCGAGAGCTTGGTGTGGACCCGCCTCGTTGTAGAAGCGCACGAACTCGGCGACGAGGCGTCGGAGGTGGTCCTCGCTGAAGAGGAGGACGTGGTCGAGCAGCTCCCGCCGCAGGGTGCCCGCGAACCGTTCGGC
>Ga0209266_1002973_pt1 | contig 10513 bp, 7 predicted proteins | sample GraSoiAngelo_132_FD_185889 | JGI IMG/M metagenome (GOLD analysis project Ga0209266, IMG submission 185889) | Grasslands soil microbial communities from the Angelo Coastal Reserve, California, USA - 14_0929_02_40cm (SPAdes) (version 2) | ecosystem: Environmental > Terrestrial > Soil > Grasslands ...
GACCGCGAGCATGGCAGCATCGTCCCGGCAATAGCGCTGACAGCGTACGCAACATCCATTGATCGCGACACTGTCCTGTCCGCCGGTTTCCAACTGCACATGCCCAAACCCTTCGAACCCGATAAGCTGATTACCGCCATCGTTGACCTCGCCACTAAGTACAAGCAATCCAACGCCGGTTGACGTCCTTCAAGCGGTTTTGCGGCGGTCCTTTTCGGAAGCCCGAGATCCCAACACAGACGTGCGCTTTGCCGAGTACAGCCCGATTCCCTTCCTTGCAGAGGTGCTATTTGCCCAGTCGGATCGCATGTCGAGCTTCAGGAATTCCGAGTACGAATGTCATCCCTAAGAACACTAATCCGTACGGGCCGAGGACGAGAGCCGCTGTAATAACAGGATGAAAAACAGGCACGTTAAATTTGACGAGCCACGCAACCGCTGCACCCGCAAGAGCGGCGCTCCATAGCTTGATGACAAACCCGATCTCGAGTCCCGTGTGGCCGATTTGTGAATTGAGAGTTCGCCGTAACAGGAGCATCTCTACCCAGCCCGCCAGCCCCGCTGATGCAGTTAATCCCGCTGCGCCCCAGATGCTTGGGATTGCTAACCAACGCGGAAGAGGAATGGCAAACACATAGCCCAAGAGTGTGGTAAGCAGCACGCGAAGCAACGCGTAGCGCAGCGGCGTGCGTGTATCGCGTAAAGCGTAGTACGCGGATGAGTAAAGCCTGCCGAGTGTGGAAGCGAGCAGTCCGACGCCCGAGCCAGCGAGGATGCCCCAAACGTAGAGGGCATCCGCGTGCCTGAATCGGCCCGTCTCGAGAAGCGCCGCCGCCAAAACATCGCCCAGCAGAAGAAAAGCGACGGCCGAAGGAACGACAAAGAATGCGATGTGCCGCAATCCGGAGTTCAGCCGTCCTCTGATCGCTTCCACCCCGCCGGGATTGCCTATCGCACCCGACATCGCCGGCAACTCTGCGGCAGAAATGGACATGCCGAACAGACTCACCGGGAGCGTGTACAAGAGTTGGGCGTTTGCCAAACCGGTCACCGCGCCCGTCGGCAGCAGACTCGCCAGCAGCGCATCGATGTAGGCGCTGACTTGAACCACACCACGGCTGATAAATACCGGCACAAAATTTTTCAATACCGCGCGAACGTGTTCGGAAGCTGTATCTAAGGCGAATTTCAAGTCGCGGGCGAGACGCAAAACGACCGGCAGTTGTACGGCAAATTGGAGCGCGCTGCCGGCAACAGAACCCCAGGCTAGAATGATCGCCAGTTGCGGCAACGTCGAGTGCCCGTAGAGTAGAAGGGTTATGATCATCGCCGCGTTCCACATCACGGGAGCCGTGTACGAGAGAAAGAACCGGTGATGGCTGTTCAGCACTCCAAGACACCACGCGGATAGGACCAGCAATCCAGCCCCCGGAAATAAAATTCGCACGATTTCGATAGTCAGCTCCCGCTTTGCCCCCTTAAAACCGGGCGCAATTGCAGCGATCAGCACTGGCGTAGCGAAGATTCCGATCAGAACAACGACCCCTACGATCAATGCCAGCAGCGACGCGACGGCTCCTGCAACGCGATCGGCCTCGCGCCTGTCTTCGCGCGCCAGCAGGGCAGCGTATACGGGAATAAAGGATGCGGAGAGCGCGCCTTCCCCGAATAAATTTTGCAGGAAGTTTGGAATTCGAAAGCCGGCATTGAAGGCGTCTGCCGCGTCGGATTCGAGCCCGAAATAATAGGCGAACGCACGCAGTCTTACGAACCCCGCCAGGCGGCTCGTGAGAATTCCAGCGGCTACCAAGATCGCGGACCGGCCCGTCCAGGCGCGCAAGGGAACGGCGTTTTTTGAGGCTTCGCCCTCAGGGGCTCGCGCTTCGTGCTTCACACTGCCATTGTATTATCAAGGCGGTGGACTTCAGGTTTGATCTCGTTATCATCGGTGGTGGAATCGTTGGACTGGCGACAGCCTTGGAAGCGACGCGCCGCTTTCGCGATCGCCGTATTGCCGTTCTCGAAAAGGAAAGTGCGATCGCTTGTCACCAGACCGGCCATAACAGCGGCGTCATCCACTCCGGCATCTATTACAAACCGGGCTCAATGAAGGCGAAGAACTGCGTTGCCGGAGCGGCGGCCATGGTTCAATTCTGCAGCGAGCACAATATTGCTTTCGAGATCTGCGGAAAAGTTGTGGTCGCCACCGTTGAATCTGAACTGCCCGGTCTTCACGAGTTGATGCGCCGCGGGACTGCCAACGGTGTGCCGGGCCTCGCGATGATCAATACCGAGCAGTTGCATGAACTGGAACCGTATTGTTCTGGAATCGCTGCGCTCCATGTTCCCGCTACGGGCATAACCGACTATTCTGCCGTGGCAAAAAAATATGCGGATCTCGTTGGATACGCCGGCGGAAAAATCCTGACCGAATGCGCTGTCGAAAGCATTAAAAAGAACGCGGGTGACGTCATCGTCGAAACCACACGCGGCTCCATTCAAGCGAACTTCGCCTTCAACTGTGCCGGGCTATACAGCGACCGTGTCATGCGGCTCGCAGGAGATGCACAAGGGCTGAAGATCGTGCCGTTCCGCGGTGAGTACTACGAAATCGTTCCGGAACGGCGGAAACTCGTGCGCAATTTGATCTACCCTGTCGCCGATCCTCGCTTTCCATTCCTGGGAGTTCACTTCACGCGCAGGATCGCAGGCGGGATCGAGGCCGGGCCCAACGCCGTGCTTGCTTTGAAGCGCGAAGGCTACCGCAAAACCGACTTCGATCTGAAAGACACTTTCGAGACCGCCGCCTTCCCAGGCTTCTGGCGGATGGCGGCAAAATACTGGCGGAACGGCGCCGGCGAGTACTACCGGTCGTTGAATAAACGAGCGTTTGCGCGAGCGCTTCAGAAACTCGTGCCTGAAATCCAGGCCGCCGATTTGGTGCCCGCAGGCGCCGGAGTGCGAGCGCAAGCGCTCGATACGCGCGGCGCGTTACTCGATGATTTCCGTATTGTGCGCTCGGAACGGATGATTCACGTCTGCAATGTTCCGTCTCCGGCGGCAACTGCATCGCTGGTGATCGGGAAACAGATCGTCGATATGCTTCCGTTAGATTGACTACAGCATCATCAACGGAAGTGGCTTCAGTCCCTGATGTAGCGGATCGAACAACAATCCCAACGCTTCGAGAGTCGTCACACCAAGCAGTGGAAAGTCGCCCTTCTCTCCGAAAACGACGGGTGCGGCACCCGGTTCGCCCTTGTACTCGAATTCAGCATTGCCCATTTTTCGTTCGAATTTTTCGCCATTGGCGAGTACAAAAGAACGCTTCCTCCGAGGCCGTATGCCGAGTTCTTTCAGAATTTCTCTCGGGACTACCGCGAAATGCTCCCCAGAATCCACGATCAGTTCAACATCGCGATAGCGGCGCGGATCCGCCGGGTTCACAATGCGAACCGTTAGTTTCGTTAACCCCATTTTTCCCTCTTTGCGTTTCACAGGCGGGCAAAAGGCAATTTAATCATAGCATTTCTTGCTTGACGCATCAGCCTGACCCATATATACGGAGCAGAGCCGGAGGTGAATCCATGAAGCGAAAGCGTGACCTTTTGATTGCCGCGATTTTCCTTTTTCTGATTGCCGTACTGGCAGTCGGACAGAAGTTTCTACAGAGCCGCGCAGTGGCCGAAGCTGCCGGAGTTCAGGTGCCGGTATTTGAAGTCGATCCGTTATGGCCGAAGCCGTTGCCGAACCACTGGATTCTGGGCATGACTATTGGTGTATCGGCGGACGCGCAGGATCATATTTGGATTATTCATCGCCAACAAACGCTCGAGCCCAAGGAGGTGTATGCGACCACAGATCCGCCGGGCGCTTCATGCTGCCTGCCGGCGCCGCCGGTCCTTGAATTCGATCAGGCCGGAAATTTGATCGGGCACTGGGGCGGTAAAGGACAAGGCTATGAATGGCCGGAGTCCAACCACGGCATCACTGTCGATTACAAAGGGTACGTCTGGATCGGCGGCAATGGCCGGGGCACTCCTCCCGGCGGGGCTCGAGGCGGAGCGGGCCGCGGCGCAGCTCCTGACGAGAGCCAGACGTCGGGAACTTTGGGTTACTTCCACGACAGTATGATCATGAAGTTTACCCAAGACGGAAAGTTCGTGATGCAAATCGGAAAAGTCGCCGCCAGTAAGGGCAGTAACGATGTCGAGAATCTCCGGCTTCCGGCAAAGATCTTTGTCGATAAGAACACGAACGAAGTCTATGTTGCCGATGGGTACGGCAACCATCGCGTCATCGTGTATGATGCCGACACCGGAAAATACAAACGCCACTGGGGCGCCTACGGCAACAAGCCTGATGACGCTAATCTTGGCCCATACAACCCGGATGCTCCGCCCGCCCAGCAGTTTCGCAATCCGGTGCATTGCGCCGAGCTCGCAAACGACGGCCTGCTCTACGTCTGCGATCGTGTGAACGACCGGATTCAAGTCTTCAAAAAGGATGGAACCTTTGTGAAAGAGGTATTCATCGCAAAGAGAACGTTGGGTGACGGGTCTGTTTGGGACATCGCGTTCTCCAAAGATGCCCAACAAAAATATATCTACCTCGCCGACGGTGCGAACGAAAAGGTCTACGTTATGCTCCGCGACACGCTCGAGATCCTCACCAGCTTCGGCGACGGAGGACGCCAACCCGGCCAGTTCTATGCCGTGCACAGCATCGCAACCGATTCCAAGGGCAACATCTATACAACGGAAACCTATCGAGGCCAGCGCGTGCAACGGTTCTTGTACAAAGGTCTGGGTTCCGTCACGAAACAGGATCAAGGAACGATTTGGCCGAAAAAATAGAATTGGGGGGAATTTTGAAATCGGACGAATCCTGCATCTCAAATCCGAAATCCGAAACTGCAAATTGGACTATGCGAACTGCGACAGTCCAATCTGAGATTTCGAAATTTCGGATTTGAGATGCAGGATTCGTCCGATTTCAAAATTTCTATTTAAAGAGGTGGACCATGAAAACGGCATCTCTCCTCGTAACCATTGCCTTCTTCCTGCAGGGCGACATTCAGCCCACGAACTCGCTACCCGAACCCTACCAGACAATCAAAGACTGGGCGCAGATGCCCGGTGGCCGGGCGTGGGGATCAACGAGCGCGGTCGAAATCGACAAAGACGGGAAATCCGTGTGGGTAGCCGAGCGGTGCGGGCAGAATATCTGCCTGGATCGCGCAACAGGCCAGATGTCGCCGCTCGCTCCGATTCTCAAGTTCGATCCTTCTGGAAAGCTGGTGCAGAGTTTTGGTGAAGGGACGCTGATTTTTCCGCACGGGATCTTCGTGGATCGTGGGGGCAACGTATGGGTTACCGACGGCCAGGACAACGCGCCGCAGCCCGCGCGTGGTGAAGGTCCGAGAGGCGAAACTCCGCGTGGTTCCGGCCCGGTTGGCCCCCTCCCGGGAGCAACCAAAGGGAATCAGGTATACAAATTCAGTCCCCAAGGAAAACTTTTGATGACGCTCGGCAAACCGGGCGGCGCAGCAGAGCCCGACTATTTCTACCAGCCGAATGATGTGCTCGTTGCGCCCAACGGCGTCATCTTCGTATCCGAGGGACACGGCGCCGGAAATAATCGCATTCTGAAATTTTCGAAAGAGGGCAAGTTGCTCAAGACGTGGGGCAAGTTAGGCTCCGGACCGGGCGAGTTCGATCAGCCCCACTCCATGGCAATGGACTCGAAAGGACGTCTGTTTGTCGGCGACCGCAACAACAACCGGATTCAGATCTTCGATCAGGACGGCAAATTTATTGCAGAGTGGAAACAGTTCAGCCGTCCTAGTGGCGTTTACATTGACAAGAAGGACATCCTGTACGTCGCAGATTCGGAATCCGAATCGGTCTCGCGCAATCACGATGGATGGAAACGCGGCATCCGTATCGGCAGCGCCAAAGACGGCAAGCTGCTCGCATTTATTCCCGACCCGGAAACGCGCAAACGTCCCGAATTCACCGTAACCAGCGCTGCAGAAGGTGTGGCTGCCGACGCGCAAGGCAACGTTTACGGCGCTGAAGTCGGCCCGCGCGCGCTGAAACGCTACGTGAAGAAATAGCGATCGAACCTATAGGTCCCTCCCGCAGCTCAGGCTTTCGTCCTCTGACGTTTTCTGTCAATTAATTGGCAAACCTGGTCCCGAAACGCGACGGTGTTTTCGTCTCTAAAGCTTGGGTCATCGATAAATCCCCAATTTTAATTTAACAATGACTTGGGATAGACCATGGCTAATTCGACCGCGTAAACCTGGCGGGACGCGGGATTTAGGCGTGATGAGTTGTCTTACCTAGGTTTTTTTCTTTGCCAGATCATCCAAACCGAGCATTTTAGCGAGTGGTTTTGGGGAAAGGTTGTTTGCAGCGCACAACTGCGGCGCGCTGCGGTCCTTTTTTCTCCTGGGCCGGATAGAGGAGGACGAACTGCTGAATCTCGCGTAACTCGTCTAGCGATAACGAACTCAGGCCGGCGCTTCAGGCTTGTACTTCGTTGAAAACACCAGGTGTTTATGAAATCCGGCTCGTGCACATGAACACGTGGCTTTGCAAATCTGCACGCAGCTTTGCAAATTTGCAGTCGGCTCTGCACATAAGCAAACGGCCCTGCACATATGCATGAGATCGATGCCCATGTGCAAAGCGCCGTGTTTATGTGCAGAGCCGCGTGTTTATTTTGCACCTCCACATGCAGGCGTGCACGTTTCACCAGATCACTTTCAGGGCAAATTGAACCTGGCGTGACGACGTTTGGGCGGAGGTGATCAGTCCCGCCGCTCGATATGGAATGACCTATCTGATCGAAGACGGTTAGGTTGTCGGTAGCTAGCGGGAGTTTACGGAAAGGAGAGAATTCCAGCGCATCAACCTCTCCGGATGCGGGAATTAGGCGTGAGGGGTGTCCTATCTACGTTTTTTGTCTGGCCAGGTCATCCAAACCGAACATTTTGGAAGTGACTGGCGCACGCCAAGCGACGCACACGCGGACGCGTGGATACAGGAATGAGGAACCGAGTACACTACGGCTAGCTACTTTTCGTCTAATTTTGCGACGAAAAGTTGCTAGATCGCAGATTCTGACGGACCGCGTAACGTCCGAAGAGACCACTGCAAAGAGAATGGCATCCGACCGATTCATCGCAGACGAGTTCAGCGTCATCGCGCCATCTTTAGGCATTCGATATTCGGGTATCAATGCGAGCATGACCGCCGTGCTGCCCGAACAAGCGAAACGCATCCGGATCGCGGCACTGGGTTTCCACATTGGGGACCCGATTCCTCAGATCAGTGTCTGGCAGTTCTGTCGTCATTGCTGGCGTAGTCGATGGCGCGTTTGGCACGCCCGGCGCAACATCGACATGCTCGTGGGGCTCATCCTCAGGTATGTCTTTCATTTCAGGCTGCTGCTCGTCTTCACGTCTGCGGCGCAACGCAGGCACAGCTGGATCACACGATTTTGTTTGGGTCGTATGGATGGACTGATTGCCACAAGTACTGCCGCGGCCGGCTACCTGAACAGGGACGCCGCCGTCGTTCCACACGGCGTGAATATCGATGTGTTTTCTCCGCCAGCCAACCGCACAGCCACATGGAATGATCGGGGGCTTCCGGGCAAACATGGAATCGGGGTGTTCGGCCGCGTCCGGCCTCAAAAAGGAACCGAAGAATTTGTGGATGCCATGATTCAGGTCCTTCCACACCGGCCTGACTGGACTGCGGTGATCATCGGAGAGACTACGCCGGAGTTCCGGACCTTTCAGCGGCGGCTTCGAACGAAGATCGGTGACGCCGGTCTCACGAAGCGAATCCTTTTCACCGGATTCCTAACGGAGTTCGAAGATATCCCAAACTGGTATCGTGCGCTAAGTGTCGTCGTTTGTCCCAGCCGCACAGAAGGGTTCGGACTCTCGTGCCTCGAAGCAATGGCTTCCGGTTGTCCGGTGGTCGCCACCCGTGCCGGAGCTTGGCCGGAGTTGGTTTGCGACGGAGTCGATGGTCACCTCCTTCCTTGTGCAGACACAAATGCATTATCCGCAGCGGTCTTGAAGATTACTGAAGATCCGCTACGTACGTTCCAAATGGGGCAACGAGCACGAGAGAAGGTGGTTCGCCAGTATCGCATCTCGACGGAAGCAGATGGCATTTACGCCGTTTACCGTGAACTCCTCGGTAAGCGTGGCATCGATATTTGACCTTCCTTAACGGAAGCCGATGTGCAACTGGAATAGCATGATGATATTGTCCAACTGGGAATCCGCTCGATTCCACCGGATACCTCAATCCGTAAAGCTGCCTAGCGTTCCGTTTCGAATTGCAGTGACTTATTCCCCTCCTCTGCGAGCAGGGGAATGTCCACGCACGATCAGCCATTCGTAGATCTCGTAAGGCCGAAACGTGGTTATCATAAGAACATGCGGGCGATGGTTTTGTTTCGAACGAGAGATGCGCTGAGCGAAACAGAGCTGCCGAAACCTCAGCCAAGCCCCGGCGAGGTATTGGTCCGCGTCGACGCATGCGCCGTATGCCGAACCGATCTTCACGTGGTGGACGGAGATCTGCCTGATCCAAAACTCCCGCTGGTACCAGGACACCAAATCGTTGGACGTGTTGCAGCTACCGGAGCCAACGCCAAACGATTCAAAGCCGGTGAGCGAGTGGGCATTCCCTGGCTCGCATGGACCTGCGGCAGCTGCGAATACTGCAGATCAGGTAAGGAGAATCTCTGTGATTCCGCGCAATTCACGGGCTACACACGGGACGGCGGTTATGCCGAATTCACCGTTGCTGATGAGCGTTTTTGCGTTCCCATTCCGGACCAGTATGGCGACGTTGAGGCCGCGCCTCTGCTGTGTGCTGGCCTGATCGGATTTCGAGCACTTAGAAAAACAGGAAACGCCGGCAAGCTCGGCATCTTTGGTTTCGGCGCCGCTGCCCTGCTCATTACGCAGGTCGCTGTGTATCAAGGCCGCGACGTCCATGTCTTCACGCGTTCCGGGCACAATCGGGAATTCGCCAGGTCACTCGGCGCTCGGTGGGTTGGGGATTCCGCAGAATCTCCTGCCAATCAACTGGACGCCGCAATCGTCTTCGCGCCTGCCGGAGAACTGATTCCAGATGCGCTTCGCGCTGTACGCAAAGGAGGAATTGTCGTTTGTGGCGGAATCCATATGAGCGACATTCCTCAGTTTCGATACGATCTGCTGTGGGGGGAGCGCACTCTCTGTTCCGTGGCGAATCTCACAAGAAAAGATGCTGAAGATTTCATGGATATCGCGCCGAATGTTCCTGTTCGGACATTCTTTGAAATATTCCCGCTGAGTGATGCGAACACAGCTTTGGACCTTTTTCGCAAAGGACAAGTCCGCGGGTCAGCGGTGTTAGTCTCCCCCTCGTGAGGGGAGACGCGAGCGAAGCGAGCGAAGGGTCGCCCCACACGAAATGGTGGGCCACTTGCTCCTTAATCGATTATGACTCACGACAACAAGTGCCTTCGCCCGACATGTAGCTGCCCTGCCCCGGAAGGCGACAAGTATTGCAGCGTTATTTGCGAGGATGCCGGCCCCTCAGCCGAAGTCCCGTGTAATTGCGGGCACCGGGGTTGCAAGCACGAAGCACTCCCGAAAGCCGGCCGGCAAGCCGAATAGTGCAACTGTAGGGGCGCTCTATTTCTTGAGGCTGCGCGCTGCCGCGCGCAGCCTCAAGAAGTGTCCGCCCCTACAGCGCATTCGTCGTTTCGAATGGGTTTTCAGCAGACACTCGGAATGTTGCCGGGGAGTCAAGCTCCTTATCGCTTGGAACTCTAGCTTTTCTTGGAGGTCACAACGTTCACGCTCGTAAACTGTTCCTCGACCTTCTTGCTTTTACAATGCGGGCAACGGTACCGCTGTTTCTCAAAATCGGAAACGGATAGGGGCAGAGTGAATTTTTTCTTGCAGTCCAAACATCGAAATTCGTAGAGGGGCATGCAGTCCTCCATTCAGCGATCTATCGGGGAGGCAAAAATTATACGTCCCTTTGTTCAAAGTTGCGCTGAAATGCCTCGAGGCGCGTGCTACCGCTCTTGCTTCTGGGACCACCGTTACAGTTGAACACCCGCTCTCAATTGGCCACCGACATCAGACCACCGACATCGGCGTCGCGGTCCAGGAGGAATCCGAGATTGGGAGCCATCATTTCTTCCCAGCTCTGAAATCCCTGATACACCCATCGAGTCGGATCGGGGTTGAACTTGTTGTTGGGCGAGTTGTCGTAGGTAAATCCGAAACGCATCCGGCTCCCTTTGGGGACCTTCAATGATGTTCCGTAGGAGAGCTGCCAGTTAAAGTCGTAATGCGGAACATCGAGGACGATTTCTTCCCGTCCGTCCGGATAGGTGATCCGATATTGGGCGCTCTTGCCGCGGACATGCGCGTGGGGGCGCAGGCGTACGATTTCTACGTCTTTAAGGAAAGTGATATCCA
>Ga0209266_1002988_pt1 | contig 10477 bp, 9 predicted proteins | sample GraSoiAngelo_132_FD_185889 | JGI IMG/M metagenome (GOLD analysis project Ga0209266, IMG submission 185889) | Grasslands soil microbial communities from the Angelo Coastal Reserve, California, USA - 14_0929_02_40cm (SPAdes) (version 2) | ecosystem: Environmental > Terrestrial > Soil > Grasslands ...
CCCCGGCGGCCACTGCGAGATGGACGATCCTGGCCACGAATCGACTCGCCGACGTTACTTGCCGGCGACGTTTCTCCGGTCCCTCGACCACCCGCCCACGGGCAGCGGGTACGCACGGAAGCTCGGCCAGATCGCGCACCAGCAGCGGCTACACCGGTCCACGACGCTCGACAAGACCCCATTTCACTCGTCACCGAATCCCGCACAACTGGTCCTTGAACTCACGTGTATGAGGAGCTCCGCCGGCTCGGCGGCGATCCCTAAGGCCTTCGCGTCGCGCTACTGGGTTGAACCGATTGCGGGGCCGCTTACTGCTTCACCTCCCGCCATTGACTCCTTCGGCTCACGACAAAATGGCCGCGCGACTCATCGGAATATTGCCGAATCCTACCAAGAGAGGCGGATTGCACGGAGAGCGATCCCTCGGGAACGATGCAATTAGGCTTTACCATCAGGGTGTGTCGCCACCCAGGCGAGCCGACGGAGCGGTATCATGCCGCTAGCCCTTTTCCATGCCATTCACTACAAGGAGGATGCGATGCCGTGCGTAGGCCTGATTGGAGCGAGAACGTTTCGTTTCATCGCGTCGGCGCTCGCCGGCGCCGTGCTCGTATTCTCCGGCGCCTCGGCGGCTGATGCCGCGTCGAGTTTCAGGCAGAACCCGATCGTCTTCGTGCACGGGATCGAAGGCTCGGGCGCTCAGTTCGAGTCGCAGAAGATGCGCTTCATGAGCAACGGCTATCCCGAGCGCTGGATCGACGAGGTCGACTACAACTCCACGCGGGCGGTCGCGGACAAAAGCGAAGTCGATCAGCAGATCGACGATGCGATCGCCGCGCTAGAGCAGCGGACGGGCAAGTCCCAGGTGGATGTGGTCGCGCACTCGCTCGGCACCTCGGTGATGTACGATTACCTCACGAATGGGGATATGGCCGCCCAGCGGAGGGCGAACGTCGCCCACTACATCAACGTTGACGGCCAAAATCAGAATCCTGGTGTGCCGACGCTAGCGGTATGGGCTGGCAGGGGCACGCCGGGCCGGAACATGGACGGCGCGGAGAACGTCACAATCCCGGACCAGACCCACGTCCAGACCTGCACCTCGGCCGAGTCATTCGTCCAGTACTACGAGTTCCTGACCGGCCGCCGGCCGAAAAGCGACATCGTGCCGCAGAGCTCGATGGAGATCGCGGGGAAGGCCCTCAACTTTCCGGAGAACAGCGGGCTGTCGGGCGCAACTGTTCAGATATGGCAGGTAAACGACAGCGGGCAGCGGACGAGCGCCGTACCGGTCGCGTCACTCCCGATCACCGACGGCTCGACCGGCGGAGGCGCGTGGGGACCGGTTTCGGTCAAGCCGGGCCAGCGCTACGAGTTCGCGCTCGTGCAAACGGGCCTTCCGACGCTCCACATCTACTACGAGCCGTTCGTGAGAAGCGACTACACCCTCCGCCTGCTTGCGTCGCCCGCGGTCGAGGAGTACGCGGGAAATCGCCCGGGCAGCGTGTCGGCGGTCATGATCAGGTACAAGGAGCTGTGGGGCGATCAGGGCTCAGAAAACGACCAACTGCTGATCAACGTCCTCAACGTCTGCACGGAAGTCCTCTGTCCGATCAGCAAGCAGGTCAACGCGTTCTTCGCCTTCGACAGAAACGACGACAAACAGACCGACCTGAGCGAACCGGATCCGGTCCTGAGCCAGCTGCCGTTCATCCAGGGCGCGGATGTCTACATCCCCGCCAGCTCGCCACCGGATGAAACGGTCTCCTTCCAGCTGATCTCACGGGGCGGCGGACCGGTTCGGACGCTGAACATCCCCAACTGGGATTCGTCGGCCGACGGGGTCACCATTCAGTGGAATGACTTCGACAAGCTGACCTTCTAGCGAGGCTGTGGTGGCGGCCATCGCAGTTCCCCGTGCGCGTTAGTTGCACGCCGTCTCGACCACGATCTGTCCGGCGCTGTTCGACAGCGGTGTCCCATCGATGCGCGTCGGGTCGCCCGGCGCTCCGCCGCCGAACACCAAGCCGCACGTGCCGAGGTACAAGGCCGGCAGCGGGTACGGGTCGTTGCCGTTCCCGGTGAGCGCCTGCTTCACCTGATCGAGACCGACCAGCGAGAGGATCCCGGGCGATGCCTGCGGGTCCGGATCCTCGTAGATCTGGATGCCCGGTTCCGTGTACACGGTGCCGTCGATGTTGTACCAGTACTTGAGGTTGTGCGAGCCGGACGCGTCGCTGCAGTACAGCGGGCTGTCGGTCGGGCCGGCGCAGTCGTACGGGTCCCAGCGCATCGGCGTGCCGTCGCTCCACTCGTAGTTGGCGACGTCGCGGTAGATGTCGGTCCTGCCGCCTTGGAACGCGACGCGGCGCTGCGTGGTGACCGCGATGCAGAAGCCGTCTGCGCAGGCGCCGAAGCCGCCGTTCGCGAACGGCGCCGGCGCCGAGAGCAGCCCCGCCGCGTCCGCCGCTTGCAGCGTGGCGATCCATGCGCTCGCGGCCGCCGGATCGATGTTGACCTGTATCCCGCCGCCGTCGCTCGGGCCGTTGGACACCTGGTTGGACGAGTCGTGCTCGCCGCCGTCGAGGTTGTCGTCGGCGCCAAAGTACACATCCACTCCGGTCGTCGGGTCCCCCGGCGTGCTCGCCGTCACGGCCGGCGTCTGATCGACGGTGCCGGCGGTCAGATCGAAGTTCCACGTGTAGCGAGATCCCGCGCCCGGGTCGAGCCAGACCTCACCGCTGTGCACCACCGTTCCGTCGGGCGTCTGGTCCAATCCCCACCCTGCGTACTGATGCCCGGTGCCGTCGGCCACGAACACGATCATGTTGTGGCAACCAGCTTCGGTGCGGTTACCTGCGTTCGAATTGTCGGCGTTGCCCGTGCAATTTTGGTTGGCGGGCAGATACTGGCCGTCGCTGACGGCGAACGCAGCGTGGCCTGCCAAGACGGCTACGGCCGAGAATACGATGACGAGGTGTCGCATGATGGGTTCTCCTTCCTCTCGGGGCGGCATTCGCAAACCCGGAGTGTTTCCCTCCACGCGCGGTCGCTCTAATGGTTCCAGAGGCAAGGTTTGATGACCGCCAGACCCAACCCGCATCCCCGCGGGCCGGCGGAGCCCTGATCTGCGTCTTTGCGCCCGTTGACGCACCAGGCTAACAGGGCAAGCGCGAATTGCCCATCGGCCAACCCGTTATGGGTGACCCAGACGAGTCATGACCTACATCCTGGAAATAGGGGACAGACGGAGACTCAAAGCGGGTATCCGCGTTCTCACCACACAGGCCATCGGGCCACTACGATCCGGCGATGCCGTCGACGCACCCGAACGGGAGCCACGTGGTCACGGTCGAAGTCGACGTCGAGTCCGGCAAGGTCCACATCCTCCGCTACATCGCGGTCGAGGATTCGGGTCACCTCATCAATCCGCTGCTGGTGAAGGGACAGATCCAGGGCGGCGTCGCGCAGGGCATCGGCAGCGCCCTCTACGAGCGACTCGTCCTCGGTGACGACAACCGGGTCCTGACCGGCACGCTCGTCGACTACGTCACGCCTGCCGGGCCCGAGGTGCCGGAGGTGGAGATGGCACACTACGAGAGCCCCTCGCCGCACACGCTCGGCGGCTAGGGAAAAAGTCTCACCTAAGGCGGGGGTGGCGCATCCGCGGCGCGGGCAGCCCGGCATGCGCCGCCGCCGCGTCTTGACAGAACGTACGAAAAATTTTAAACGTTCGCAATGTTCGGGCCATCCGGTGGGTCGGGCCGCCGGCCGGCCGACGCGCTCGACCCTGCGTGTCCTAGGAGGTGCTTCGATGGAACCTTCGATCCTGATCGCGCTGTGCTGGCTCCTGTTCGCCGCCACCCACATCGGCCTGGCGAGCCGCCGCGTGCGGCCGGCGCTCGTCGCCCGGCTCGGGCCGTCGAGCTTTTCCTACCTGTTCTCTTTCGTCGCGATCGTGACGTTCGGCCTGCTCCTCCACGTCCTCTCGCTGCATCAGCACGCCGGCGCCGCCGGCCTGGATCTCGGCCGCTTCACGCCCGTAGGGGCGATCGGCATGGTCACGATCACGACCGGCGTCGTGCTGACGATCGTGGCGTTCCAATCGCCGCCCGCCTCGATGCTCGCGTTGTTCATTCCGGGCGGCGTGAAGGAGCCGTACGGCCTGGAGCGCGTCACGCGCCACCCGTTCTTCGTCGGCACGGCGCTGCTCGGCATCGGCCACGTGCTGCTCGCCTCGCGCATGGTCGGCGTGGTCGCGTTCGGCGGGCTTGCGATCTACTCGATCGCGGGCGCCATGCATCAGGACGGGAAGCTGCGGCGCGAGCTCGGGGAGCACTTCGCCGCCTACCTCGACCAAACCTCGCTCGTTCCGTTCGCCGCGATCGTCGCGGGACGGCAGCGGCTGGTCGCCCGGGAGCTGCCGCTTGCCGGCATCGCTGTGGGGCTGCTGCTCGCGTTCGCGCTGCGGTCGGTGCATTCATCGATCCTCGCCGACGGCGGCGCTTGGGCGATCGGCGTGATGGTCTTGGGGCCGCTAGTCGCCACGTGGCTCACGTTGCTGCGGCGCAGGCGCAGTCGCCGCACGCGCGGTCATGCGGATGCGAGCCGCGTGACCGCCTAGTGGAGTGTCTCAAGCTTGGCTTTACAGCGATTTACCTTGGCGATGATCGCCCTACCAGCCACCGCGCGTCAGCCAGTCGTCGATCATCGGCAGGCGATCCCAGCCCCAGAAGGGCTCATCGTCGACGAAGAACCAGGGCGAGCCGAAGACGCCGCGGCTGATCGCCTCTTCGGAACGCGCCTTGGCCAGGGCCTTGATCTCAGGATCGCCCACCGCCTCGGCGGCGAGGCCCGAGAGTTCCAGCACTACGCCCAGGTCGCCCACATCGCGGCCGTCCACATAGGCGGCCTGGAAGGCGGCCTTGGCGAACCGGACGGCGGCGGCCGGATCAGACCGCTCCAGCGCGTAGAAGGCGCGCATGGTGGGCAGCGCGATGGGCGGATGGGTCGGCGAGGGATTGTAGGTCACGCCGCGTAGCCGGGCGATCCGGCGCCAGTCGTGGCCGGCGTATTCGCGTTTCATTGGCGTGCGCGACAGCCCGCGCGCGCCGGTGACCTCAAAGGCGGCGCCCAGCATGAACGGCCGCCAGGCAACCGTCCGGCCATGCTTCTCCATCAACGCCTCGACTTCGAGCGAGGCGAAGTAGGCGTAGCTGGAGCCGAAATCGAACCAGAACTCGACGGCGGGCTTTGCCATGCGGGCAATTAGCCCCAGACCCGCCGCTCAGGGCAAGTCCCCGACAGCGTCCCTCGAAACGGGCATAGAGCGCGCGGTGCCGTGTCAACACAAAGTAGAGATGTCCGCCTTTGCCCCAAGTAGAGATGTCCGGGGTTGCGTGGATCAGGGATCGATTGAGGACACGGAGGACGACGCGGCGGCGCGAAGCTAGAAAAGTGCGAGGAGGGGGACTTGAACCCGATGTCAGTCCCGAAAAACGTAGGTTTTTCAAGGGGGACTTGAACCCCCACGGGTTTTACCCCACTAGCCCCTCAAACTAGCGCGTCTGCCAATTCCGCCATCCTCGCAAGGACTTACGAGGCCGCTGTCCCACGACCGTCCCACTACCGCCTCGCATCGCGCGCGAACCTACCCGACGCGCCCCGCCAGCTCAACCCTTCCCGGTCACACTGCTGTCCCCGGCCGTGCCCCGTCGTCGAACCGCGCTCGCCGTGGTGGGCGCTGTGCGGGTCGAGCGAGCAGGCGACGCCCTCCAGGAGGGTGACGGCGGTGTGGAGGTCCCGGTGGGACACGATGGCGTACCTGTCGAAGACGGTGCGCGTCTTGTGACCCGCGAGTAACGCCCCAAGGCGGACGTGCGCCACTTTGCCTCCAGCTAGGACAACGGAGGCCGAGCGCGCCCGCCTGGAGACAGCGCTCGCCGGCGAGGCCGCCGAGCGCGAGCGGCTCGCGGCGAGCCTCGGAACGGCGGAGCCCTCGCGACGGCGAAGGAGGGCGCCGCCGCCGCGGCCGCGGAGATCGAGCGGCTCACGGCCGAGCGGACCGCGCCGCCCCCCGCGCAGGTCGCGGTCGTGACCGTCGCGCCGCCGGCGCCCGTCGCGCCGGGGCCCGCTCCGGCCGCGCCGGTTCGACCGGTCGCTGGTCCGCCCGGCCTGTCCATCGTCAAGTTCCTGGCCGCAACGTCCGATAGTGCAGGGGAGAATCGTGGGCGGACGCATGCGCCCGCGAGGGATGCAGATGGAGACAGCCCCGAGGACGCCGGGCCGGAGCGGGCCCGCCGCGCCGCGCCCGGCCGCAAGCCCGGCGGCGCTCCGCCTCGCCGAGCGGCTGCGCGAGCTGGGCGCCGGTGCCGCGGCCCTCGAGGAGCTGCTCGAGCCGGCGCTGCGGGCAGTGCTGGAGGCTACGAAGGCCAACGCCGGCGCGCTCTGCCTATTCGATCAGCGCCACGAGCTGCTCCGGCTCGCCGTCGAGGTCGGCCTCTCGGACGAGGGCTGCCAGCAGCTCCGCCTCGTCCGTCGCGGCGGGATGAACGGTTGGGACATGCCGCTGCACGGACTCCTCAACCGGCGCGTCTACCTGATCGAGAGGGCATCGCGGAACCGCTACGTGCCTCCGCTCGTGGAGGCCGCTGCCTCCGTGACCACGATCGGATGCGTCCCGCTCTACGCCGCCGCGCTGCCGGTCGCGAGCATGGTGCTCGTCACGCTCGCCCCGAACCGGCTCACCGAGCAGCAGATCGGGCCGATCGACCAGCCGCTGCGCGAGCTCGCGCGCATCATCGAGACGGCGCGCCGCCGATGCGTCGCGGCGCCCGAGTCGCCGGCTCCCGTCACCGCGCCGCGCGGGACCTCCGCACGCGGGCCGAGCGACGGCGCGCAGCCACATGCCGAGGCGGCGTCGTTCGCCGAGGCGGAGCGCGAACGGGCGCGGCTGGCGACCGCGCTGCACGCCGCCGCCGCCGAGCGCGCCGAGGAGGCTCGACGGCAGGCCGCGGTGGACGCGGCCGACGCCGTCGAGCGCGCCGGCGAGGTGAAGCGGCTCATGGCGCGCGTCGCGGAGGCCGAGGGCGCCGCCGAGCGCGAGCGCGAGCGCGTGACCGCGTCGGAGCGCGAGCGGCAGCAGCTCGCGGCGTTGCTCGAGGACGCGGCGGCGCGCGAGCGGCGCGTCCAGGAGGAGCTGCGCGCCGCGAGCGAGCGTCTCTCGGCGCACGACGACGAGGTGCGCCGGGCGCTGGCGGCGGCGCAGGCGGCCGAGGAGGCGCGGGCGGCGGCCGACGCCGAGGCCGCGAGTGCGCGCGAGGCGCTCGCGCGCGCGGAGGCCGCGGTCGCGGCGCTGGAGGAGGAGAAGCGACGGGCGCGCGACGAGATCGAGCGCCTCCGCGAGGAGGGCGCGGCGCTCCTCACGGAGCGTGCCCGGCTCGGGAAGGGCCTCGAGGAGGCGCGGGTGCGCGAGGCCGAGGCGCGCGTCCAGGTCGCGGACCTCGAGCGACAGATCGCCGCGCTGCGCGACGAGCGGCATGCCGACGCGGCGGCGCGGGCGACGGAGCTCGAGCAGCTCGAGGCGCGCCTCGTCGAGGCGGAGGCCGCGGCCGCCCACCGTCACGAGCGCGTGGACGAATGGCAGCGCGATCGCGATCGACTGGCGGCCGAGCTGCACGAGTCGGCGGCACGGGAGCAGCGAGCTCAGGAGGAGCTGCGCGCGGCGACCGAGCGCGCCGCGGCGGCGGCCGAAGGCGACCTCCGTCGGGCGCTCGACGCCGCGCGCACTGCGGAAGAAGCGCAGGCCGCGGCCCGCGCTGACGCCGACGGCGCGCGGGCCGCGCTCGCCCGCGCCGAGGCCGCCGTGCGTGAGCTCGAAGGCGAGCGCCGGGAGGCTCAGGCGGAGATCGAGCGGCTGCAGGCCGCGGCGAATGACCTGCTCGCCGAGCGCGAGCGGCTGGGGCGCGGCCTCGCCGAGACGCGCGCGCACGAGGAGCAGGCGCGGACGCGCCTCGCAGAGGCCGAGCGGGAGGCGGTCGCGCTGCGCGAGGCGCACGAGAGGGAGGTCGCGGCGCTCGGTGGACGGCTGGAGGCCTCCATCGCGGAGCGCGAACGCCTGCGGGCCGCGCTCGAGGCGGTGGAGGCGGAGCGCGACGCCCTCGCGGCCGACGAGGCGGCGGCCGACGCCGCGCACGCGCGGCTCGAGGAGGCGGTCGTGCGCGACGCGGCGCGCGCGGGTCGCGCTGCGAGCGAGACGACGGCGCCCGCGGCGGCGCCGGAGCCCGCGCTCGCGGGCCGGCTGATCGTCCTCGACGACGACCGCACGTGGGAGAGCGCGGGCGGCGGGAAGGTGAGGGTGGTCCGCCCGACGGAGCGGGGCATCGAGAGCGCCGTGGGGACCGGCGGCGAGCCGATCCTCGTCAACCTCGCGGCCCCCCATGCGCTTTCAGCGCTCGCCACGCTCCGCGCGGCGGGCTCGAGCGCGCGCTTCTGGGGCTGCATCGCGCAGGCCGGCGCCGGGCGGGCCATTCCGCTCGGGCCCGTGGAGCCGGTCGTCCGGCCCGTCGACCCCGACGCGGTGCTCGCGACCCTCGAGCCGTACGCGGCTCGCGACACGCGCGTCCTCGCCGTCGGCAGCGACGCCGACGCGCTCATCAGCCTCCGTCAGGCGCTCGTGCGCGAGGGCATGGTCGTCTGGCTCGCGTGGGACACGATGCGCGCGACGGAGCTGCTCGCGACGCTGCGTCTCGAGATCGTCGTCGTCGATCTCTCGCTGCCGAACGGAACGGCCTATCCGTTCCTCGCACGCCTCTCGGCATGTGAGCCGCGTCCCATGGTCGCGCTCGTCCCCGACGAGCGCGACAACGAGGGCCTCGCCGGGGCGCTTGCCGATCCGAACACCCTGGCCCACTCGGTCCCGATTCGCGAGCTCCTCGCGTCGATCGCCACCAGCTGAGTTTACGTACCAACCCTCAAACTAGCGCGTCTGCCAATTCCGCCATCCTCGCACAGATTGAGAGAGGCCCGGACGGGCACCTCGTCCTAACAAACCGCCCCGGGGCTGTCGAGGTCGGATCCGCCGCCCGCGCTCCCTCACTCGGTGGCGGGAGCTTCGCCGGCGGGCGCTTGGCCCTCGCCCGCAGGTGCCGCCGGCTGGGGCGGGGCCGCGGGTGCTTCCGGCGCGGGCGCCTTCGCCTCCGGCTCCGGCGGCGCGGCCGGCGCCTCGGCGGCGGGGAGGCGGTTCAGGAGGTCGGAGGAGGGCGCGCGGCTCGCATGTATGGTGAGGAGGAGCGACGTCAGCATGAAGGCGATCGCGGTCCCCGTGGTGAGCTTGGTCAGGAAGTTCCCGGCGCCGCTCGAGCCGAACAGGGTCTGGCTTCCGCCCCCGAACACGGCGCCCATGTCCGCGCCCTTTCCGGTCTGCAGCAGCACGACCACGATCAGGAAGAGGCACGCGAGCACGTGGATCACGGGCACGACGTAGCTGATCAGGACGCCTGTCATCGCTGCTCCTTGGCTACTGGTACTGCACGATGCGGGTGAAGGCGGCGGCGTCGAGGCTCGCCCCGCCGACCAGGGTGCCGTCGATGTCGGGCTCCGCCATGAGCGCGTCGATGTTCTCCGGCTTGACGCTGCCGCCGTAGAGGATGCGCACCCGCTCCGCGGTGGTGGCCGAGGCGAGACCCACCAGCTGCCGGCGAATGGCATGGTGGACTTCCTGCGCCTGCCCCGGGGTCGCGGTGCATCCGGTGCCGATCGCCCACACCGGCTCGTAGGCGATGACGCAGCCGGCGAGCTGCTCGGAGCGCGCGCCGGCGAGCGCGCTCCCCACCTGCCGCGCGATGACGGCCGCGGTGGCCTCCGCCTCGCGCTCCGCCAGCGTCTCGCCGACGCACACGATGGGGATGAGCCCCGCGGCGAGGCAGGCGTGCAGGCGGCGGTTCACGCTCTCGTTGCTCTCGCCGAAGTGCTGCCGGCGCTCGGAGTGCCCGATGATGACATGCGTGCAGCCGGCCTCACGCAGCATGGCGACCGCGATCTCGCCGGTGTAGGCGCCTTTGGGCTCCCAGTGGACGTTCTGGCCCGCGAGACGGATGTCGGTGCCGGCGATCGCCGGCCGGACCGCCTCGAGGGCGGTGAAGGGAGGTGCGATCACGACCTCGCGCCCGCGCACGCGGCCCACGCTCTTGGCGAGCGCGCCTGCCAGCGCGACCGCCTCGCCGCGCGCGCCGTGCATCTTCCAGTTGCCGGCGATGAGCGGCGTGCGGCTCATCGGGGCACCTCCGCGTGCTCGGCCGGGGCCGCGTCCTCGAGCGCGGCGAGCCCGGGCAGCCGGCGCCCCTCGAGGAACTCGAGCGACGCCCCGCCGCCGGTCGAGACGTGGGTCACGGCGCCCTGCAGGCCTGCGCGCGCGAGCGCGGCCACCGAGTCGCCGCCGCCGACGACCGTCGTACCGCTCGAGTCCGCCAGCGCGCGC
>Ga0209266_1002994_pt1 | contig 10465 bp, 7 predicted proteins | sample GraSoiAngelo_132_FD_185889 | JGI IMG/M metagenome (GOLD analysis project Ga0209266, IMG submission 185889) | Grasslands soil microbial communities from the Angelo Coastal Reserve, California, USA - 14_0929_02_40cm (SPAdes) (version 2) | ecosystem: Environmental > Terrestrial > Soil > Grasslands ...
AACGTGCTCGCGCACGAACTGGAGCTCGCCGCAAAGGGTCAGAAGCTCGACCCCGAGACCATCTTTACCGCGGTGGCGAACGTGCATCGGCGTTGCCGCGGCGCCTATGCGGTGGTGGCCTTGATAGCGGGCTATGGGCTGCTCGCGTTCCGTGACCCGTTCGGAATCCGTCCGCTCGTATTCGGCCGCAACCACACCGACGAGGGACCCGAATATCTGGTCGCTTCCGAAAGCGTCGCGCTCACCGCATTCGGCTTCGAGCTGGTGCGAGACGTCCTGCCGGGCGAGGCCATCTTCATCGATGAAGGCGGAGCGTTCGACAGCCGCCAGTGTGCGGCCAAGCCCGTTCTCGCGCCCTGCATCTTCGAATACGTCTACCTTGCCCGACCCGACTCGGTCATGGACGCGGTTTCGGTGTACGAGAGCCGGCTGCACATGGGGCGGAAGCTTTCGGAGAAAATCAGGCGCACGATGCCCCATCTTGAAGTCGACGTCGTGATCCCGGTCCCCGACACAAGCAGGCCGGCGGCGCTCGAGCTGGCTCATGGCCTCAACGTGACGTATCGAGAAGGCTTTATCCGCAATCGCTACATCGGCCGCACTTTCATCATGCCCGGTCAGACGATTCGCAAGAAATCGGTGCGCCAGAAGCTGAGCGTCGTCGGCCTCGAATTCAAGGACAAAAACGTCCTGATCGTGGACGACTCGATCGTGCGGGGAACGACGGGCCGCGAAATCGTGCAGATGGCGCGCGAAGCGGGCGCGAGCAAGGTGTTCTTCGCCTCTGCGGCGCCGCCGGTGCGATTCCCGAACGTGTATGGGATCGACATGCCGACGCGTGCCGAGCTCATCGCCACCGGGCGGAACGAGGAGCAGGTCGCGCGCGAGATCGGGGCGGATGCGGTCATCTATCAGGATCTGGACGCGCTCAAGGACGCGGTGCGTGCGGTCAATCCGAAGCTCACGCAGTTCGAGACCTCGTGTTTCGACGGCGTGTACATCACCGGAGACATCACCAGCGAGTACCTCGCCTCGATCGAACGGCAGCGCGACGCCGGCCGTCAGGAAAGCGTGGAGGACGCCGAGAACAATCAGCTTGACCTCAACGCGGCCTAAGCGGTCCTGCTCGAAACTCGTGGACGGCCGGCCTGTTTGACATCGCCGCGCCGGGATAGTAAGGTGCGCTCTGCGCCGATTTGATCGACAGCTTGCGGGCGCTTAATAAATACGGCTAAAGCGTGGCCAAAACCCGTCTTAGCGAAAGCTGGACGGGTTTTTTATTTTCAGGAATCGAGCATGCAGGACTACGATATCGAAACGCTTGCGGTGCGCGCGGGGACGGCGCGCAGCCAGTTCAACGAGCACTCCGAGGCCCTCTATCTCACCTCGAGCTTCGTGTTCGAGAACGCCGCAGAAGCCGCGGACCGGTTCTGCAACAACGCGCCCGGGAACATCTATTCGCGCTTCACCAATCCCACCGTGACCGCGTTCCAGGAGCGGCTTGCGGCCCTCGAAGGCGCGCAGGCCTGCGTCGCGACCGCCTCCGGAATGTCGGCCATCCTGGCGACCGCCATGGCCATGCTGAAGGCCGGAGACCATGTCGTGTGCTCCTCGGGGGTCTTTGGCGCGACCGTGCAATTGTTCAGTACCGTCCTTTCCAGGTTCGGAATCGAGACGACCTACGCGGACGGCACTCAGCCTTCGGTATGGCGCGCTGCGATGAAGCCGAACACGCGTCTGCTGTTCCTTGAGACGCCGTCCAACCCGCTGACGGAGGTTTTCGACATTTCGGCTCTGGCGCAAATCGCCCGGGACGGGGGAGCGCTGCTCGTCGTCGACAACTGCTTCTGCACGCCGGCCCTGCAACGGCCCTTCGAGCTGGGCGCCGACCTGGTGATCCATTCGGCCACCAAGTATCTCGACGGTCAGGGGAGGGTGCTGGGCGGGGCCGTTCTGGGCGCGAGCGGGCCGGCGATGGACGCCGTTTTCTCATTCCTGCGGACGGCGGGGCCCAGTCTCTCGCCTTTCAACGCTTGGGTGCTGCTGAAAGGAATAGAGACGCTCGGGATCCGGATGGAGGCGCAATCGCGAGGCGCGCTCGAGCTCGCCCGGTGGCTCGAGTCCCATCCGCGCGTGGAGCGCGTGTACTATCCGGGGCTCGCGTCCCACCCGCAGCACGCGCTCGCGATGCGCCAGCAGCGCTCGGGAGGCGCCATCGTTTCGTTCGTCCTCAAGGGCGGGCGCGAGGCGGCGTGGCGCGTCGTCGACTCGACGCGCCTGATCTCGATCACGGCGAACCTGGGCGACACGAAAACCACGATCACGCATCCCGCCACGACCACGCACGGCAGGATAAGCGCCGAAGCCCGCGCGCGCGCCGGGATCACGGAAGGCCTGCTTCGCGTCGCGGTCGGCCTCGAGTCAGTGCGGGATCTGCAGAACGATCTCGCCCGAGGGCTGGGTTAGGGAGGGCGTAAAAAAGAGGCTAAGGAAAGGGGTCCCGTCTTTCCCGACAGACCGTGTCCGAACGTCAAATTCTGGAAGCGACCCTAAGCCGCCGGTCGCCTTTGTCCAGTACATGAGCGCCGACGGGAAAACGTTCTACCTCTTCAGCTCGGGTGGGGATTGTCTGTCGGTTGCGCGGGGCAGGTTGCCGTGAGAGCTGGGAGCCGGGAGCTCCCAGACACTTCCTCTGCGCTTATTCCGTAGAATTGGGTTGAAAGTTCACTTTCTCCCCTCGATTCGCTCAGGCCGACAATGCACCGACTCTTAGCCCCCAGCTCCTAGCTCCCTCCCAGCTCCCATGCCCGGCCAGCGCCTGCTCCTCTCGTGCGTTCCAGCACTCATGCTGTTTGTTGCCTGCAGTCGCCCGTCCAACCAGGCGGCGCCCGCTCCCACCCCATACAGCCAGACTACCAGCGGGAACCAATCGGCTCGCCGGGTCAATGCGATTGCGGACGACTACTGGGCTGCCTGGGTGCAGACATTCCCGCTCGCCGCTCTCTTCTCCGGCGTCCCCAACGCGCCCAACGATCGGATCGGGGACAATTCCATCGCTGCGGTACGTGCATGGGAGCGGCGGGAAGACCAGTGGCTCGACCAGCTCCAGCAGGTACGAGCGTCCGACCTTAAGGAAACGCCGGAAGACGCCACCTACGGGGTTCTGCTGGAAACCCTGGAAGCCTCCCGGCAGGGTCGAATCTGTCGGAACGAGTTGTTGTCACTCAATCAGCAGCACGGATGGCAGATCGGCCTACCGATCACTGCGCAGCTCCAGCCATTGGGGACGGCATTGCTGCGATCCGCTGCCCTAGCTCGCTGGCACGGGGTGCCGCACTACGTCGACACCGAGATCATGAACCTTCGCGAGGGATTGCGTCTCGGCTACACCCAGCCGCGAGGCAACGCCCAGGCGGTGGTGGATCAGCTCAATGAGGTGCTGAAGCTTCCCCCGGAGCGTTCGCCTTTCGCAGGACTGGCAGACCGGGACTCGGGACCGGGTTTCCGCGACTCGGTGCTTGCGATCGTTGGCCGGGAGATCATTCCCGCCGCTACACGATATCGCGACTTCTTGGTCTCCGAGTATATCCCCAAGGCCCGGGCAAGTACTGCGCTCGCTGCCCTCCCTCGTGGCTCGGACTGCTATCGGGCTCGGGTTCGCGGTTACACCACCGTAAATCGCGATGCGAAAGCCGTGCATGAGTTGGGAATCCAGCAGATGGCGGCCATCGAAGCCGCGGCCCGGCCCATCGCCCAGCGGAGCTTCGGCACGTCAGATCTTCCCGCGCTGTATGAAAGACTCCGGACCGACAGCTCGTTCACCTTCCGGGATCGCCAGGAAGTGATCAGGGCAGCGGAGGCCGCGGTTGCTCGAGCCAAGGCGGCGATGCCGAAGTGGTTCGGCCGCCTTCCCCGGGGGAACGTCATCGTGGATCCCTGTCTCCCGTTTGAGGAAAAGAGCGGCTGTCCCAACTCCTACGTTTCAGGAACTCCAGATGGCAAGCGCCCGGCCCGTTGGCGCATCAATGCCAGCGTCGAGCCGCCCCAGCCGAAAGCTCCCCTGGAAGGGACCTCCTTCCACGAGACCATTCCCGGACATCACCTGCAAATCGCGATCGCGCAGGAGCGTGAAAAGGCTCACCCGATTACCCGCTACCTGTTCTCCTCGGGATTCGGGGAGGGCTGGGCGCTCTATGCCGAGCGGCTTGCGGGCGAGATGGGGCTGTACTCGAGCGACTTCTACAAATTCGGAGACTTGGGTGAGCAGGCGCTTCGAGCAGCTCGCCTAGTGGTAGATCCTGGGCTCGCCGTGCTCGGCTGGTCCCGCCAGCAGGCGATCGACTATATGGTGGCCCACGTTCCCGAGTCGCGCACGGTCCTCGAATCAGAGGTGGACCGCTACATCGCGGACCCGGGGCAAGCCACAAGCTATATGATCGGGCGGCTGGAGATCGAGCGGCTGCGGAAGGAAGCGGAGAATCGTCTGGGGAAGAACTTCGACATCCGCGAGTTCCACGATCATGTGCTGGAGAATGGGAGCGTGCCGCTGCCGTTTTTGCGAGACCACATAGAGGCGTGGCTGGCAGGTAAGAGGTGAAAGGCGCATTCACCGCTCACGTGCGTGGGTGGCTGGGCGGCTTCCGAGGAGCAGGGCGAGCGGGCCTTGTGCGGCAAAGAGCTTTGGGCAGAAGGCCAAAAGGATAGGGCCGAGGTCGGGACCTCTTAGCGCGAGTTCAGGGCTCGCCGGTCGTCCACGCGTGACCCACGGCCGCGATCGCAACCAGGGCGTTACGCCCGATTTCGCAGCCGACTGTGCTGATAGCCGTAGACGAAATAGAGCGCCAGCCCGATCGCAAGCCAGATGCCGAACCGCTCCCACGCCTGGTGCGGCAGTCCCTTCATGATGAAGAGGCATCCCGCGGCCGACAGGATCGTCACGGGCCACACGAAGGGCACTCTGAATGGACGCGGCCGATCGGGCTCCTTGTAGCGCAGGACCAGCACGCCGACGCTGACGAGCGTGAACGCGAACAGCGTCCCGATGTTCGTCAGGTCGTAAGTCTCGTCCGCGTCGCCGACGAGGGACCACACCGCGACGACGATCCCCGTGAACAGCGTCGTAATGGAGGGAATCTTCGTCCTGGGGTGAATCTTCGCGGCCCACTGCGGCAGCAGGCCGTCCCGTGCCATCGCGAAGAAGATGCGCGGCTGGCCGTACTGGAAGACGAGCAGCACCGCCGACATCGACACCGCCGCGCCGAGCGCGACGATCCAGCCGACCGCGTTGAAACCGGCGAGCTGGAGCGCGCGCGCGAGCGGGTCGGCCACGGCCAGCTCCTTGTACGGCACCATCCCCGTCAGCACGAAGCCGATAATGACGTAGATGAAGGTGCAGATGGCGAGGCCGCCGAGGATCCCGATCGGCAGGTTGCGCTGCGGGTTCTTCGTCTCCTCCGCAGCCGTCGAGATCGCGTCGAAGCCGATGTACGCGAAGAAGACGATTGCCGCCCCTTGATGGATGCCGGTGAACCCGTTCGGCGCGAACGGATGGAGATTCGCGGTGTTGATGTGCGTGGCGCCGACAGCAATGAACAGGCCCAGCGCGAGCAGCTTGATCACCACCACGATGTTGTTGGCGGTGACGCTCTCCTTCGCCCCCTGCAGCAGCAGCACCGTGATTAGCATGACGATCGCGAACGCCGGCACGTGGATCACGATGGGAATGCCGGCAATGTGCGGCGTATTCGCGCTCTCCAGCAGGCCGTGGATCGCCGGATCGGCGCTCAGCAAGGCCGTGCGATAGCCGGTCGTCAGCCACGCCGGCATCACGATGCCGACCCCCTTCAGCAGCGTATTGAAGTAGTCGCCCCACGAAATCGCGACCGCGACGTTGCCGACCGCGTACTCGAGGATCAGGTCCCAGCCGATGATCCATGCGACCAGCTCGCCGAGCGTCGCGTAAGAATAGACATAGGCGCTGCCCGCCTGCGGAATCATCGAGGCCAGCTCCGCGTAGCAGAGTCCGGCGAGCGCGCACGCGGCGCCCAGCAGGATGAACGAGAACACGAGCGCGGGCCCGGCGCCCTGGCGGATCACCTCGCCGTTCGCCCCAATCTGTCCTGCCGCTGCCGTCCCGATGGCGCCGAAGATCCCGGCGCCGATGACGGCGCCGATCGCCAGCATGATGAGATCGCCCGCCCCCATGACGCGTTTCAACGAGTGCTCCGAGTCGGGCAGGAGCTCCGCGATTGGCTTGCACCGGAACAGTTGATTCATCGCAACGGATTCTAAGCTACTGGGGGAGGTGGAACGCCACGTATGCATACGGGAAACAGAGATATTCCGTGTTCATCCGTGTTTATCCGTAGCTTTGTCCGGGATGTTCACGTGCGGCAGCAGCCCGCGAATGCCGACCGCGAGCCGCCGGCCCAAGTTCTACGTCGTCACGCTGCTGCCGCCGCGCACGCGCGGCGAGGCGCCGGAGTTCCAGCGGCCGCCCGACGAGGTCGCCGACAAGGCGGACGCGACGGCGGGGCGCTGAAAGTCTTCATGAGGCCGGAGCCGTCGGAGCTTCCTGGGCAGCGCGGCCCGCCTCACGGCCGACTCCGGCTACGACAGCTCTGCGTTATCCCAGCCCGCGGCAACGGGCCGGTCCGCGCCGGCTACGCCAACTCTTCAATTGCTTTTGATGATCGACCGAACGGCAGCTATTGGCCGTTTGCGGCCCTGTGAAAAATTGGGCCGACTTAGTCAGACCTTCTCGGCCTAGAGTTTTTCCGCCCGGCAGCCTTTCTCGTCGCACGCTAGCACCCCGCCGGTTTCGTACCAGTCGGGCAGCACCCAGCGCTCGCAGACCCGACCGTCGACGCGGTGCTCGTGCCGGGCGGGGCGGTGGGTGTGGCCGTGGATGAGGCGTGGGTAGCCGTGCGCGCGCAGCAGCGACTCCACCGCGCCGGCGTTGACGTCCATGATCTCGGCCGGCTTGCGCTTCTTCTCGATCTCGCTCCGCGCGCGCAGTGCCTCGATGCGCCGCTTGCGCTCGGGGAGCGGCTGCGCGAGGAAGGCACGCTTCCAGGATTCCGAGCGCACTTCCACGCGAAACGCCTGGTATTCGCGGTCGTCGGTGCACAGCGCGTCGCCGTGCGTGAGGACGGTCTTTTTGCCGAACAGGTCGAGCACGACCGGGTCGTCGACGAGTTGCGCGCCGCTCGCCTGCGCGAAGGCGGGCCCGAAAAGGAAGTCGCGGTTGCCGTGCATCACGAGGATGCGCGTGCCGCCGCGGGCGCATTCCGCAAGGGCCGCTACGACCTGCGCGTTGAAGGGATCCCCGATGTCGTCGTCGCCCGCCCAGTACTCGAACAGGTCGCCGAGGATGTAGAGATCCGGCGCCCGGGCGGCACGCTCGCGGAGAAACTGGAAAAAGACCTGATTGATCCCCGGCCGGCTGCTGGAGAGGTGGAGGTCGGAGATGAAAAGGACCGCCATTCCTCTCCTACGCGACCTCCGCCTTCTCGATGACGACGTCCTCGACCGGAACGTCGGCATGTCCCCCGCGGCTGCCGGTCTTTACCCGCTTGATCTTGTCGACGATTTCCTGGCCTTGGACGACCTTGCCGAACACGCAGTAGCCCCAGCCCTGGGAGCTGGGCGCCGTGTGATTGAGGAAGTCGTTGTCCTTGACGTTGATGAAGAACTGACTCGAGGCCGAATGTGGGTCGGAAGTCCGAGCCATGGCGATGGTATAGCGATCGTTCTTCAAGCCGTTGCCGGCCTCGTTCTTGATGGTCTTTTGAGTCGGTCTCTGGCGCATTCCCGGCTCGAAGCCGCCGCCCTGGACCATGAAGCCGTCGATGACACGGTGGAACACGGTGTTGGAGTAGAACCCCGACTCGACGTAGGCGAGGAAATTCTTGACCGTCTCGGGCGCGCGCTCGGGCTCGAGCTCGATCGCGATGACGCCGAGGTTTGTCTGGAGCCTGACCATGGTCTTTTACTTGACGGGTTTCAGTGATACCGACTCGATCAGGATGGGCCGCTGCGGAACGTTCTGGTGCTGCTCGACCGTCGTGGTCGGGCGCCTTGGAAATTCGCAGCACGGTGTCCATCCCCTCGACGACGCGTCCAAACACTGCGTAACCGAATCCCTGCGGGGACGGTTCGCGGTAGTCGAGAAAACCGTTGTTCTTGACATTGATGAAGAATTGCGCGGTCGCCGAATGGGGGTTGGGCGTGCGCGCCATCGCGACGGTCCCCAGTTCGTTCTTGAGGCCCGCCTTGAGCGCGAGCCCGGCCTCGTTTTCTATCGGAGAGCGGGTCGTCTTCTCGCGCATTCCGGGCTCGAAGCCACCCCCCTGAATCATGAAACCGTCGATGACGCGGTGAAATATCGTGCCATTGTAGAAACCGCTGTTGACGTATTGAATGAAATTCGCGACCGTCTTGGGAGCCTTGTCGGCATAAAGCTCGAGCGTAAAGCCGCCCATGCTGGTTTTGAACTCCACGCGCGGATTCTGTGCCCACGCGCAGGGGATTGCCAGCAGGAGTAGGATCAGCGTCGAAATGCGATGCATGTTGATGCTCCCGGGAGGTGGATTCTGTTCGGCCGGCGGCGCAACGGACCCACTCGGTTTCAGACCGTTCCCTCGTAGACGATGAGCCAGCGTCCGTCTTCGTGCAGCCAGTATTGGCGCTTCTTCGCGGTATTCGACAGATTATTCGACCTGTACTCCTGGTCGAAGGTCACCAGCACCAGGCCGTCCTTGCCGGGATCCCGGAACATGCTGAGATTGCTCACCTTGACCTTGATCCAGCTCTTGGCGCCGTTTACGAGGCGCTTGTGCCGGCTCCAGCTGTCCAGGTCCTGATTCGGCGCGGAGAAGCCCTTCGAGTAATGCGTGAGGTAGCGTTCCGTGTCGAGGCTCTCCCAGTCGGCCCGCCACTGCTCCAGCTGATCTCGGAACGATGTCCGCTCGCTTGCCCAATCCTCGGGGCTCAGCCATTCGACGTCCTCGCTGATGATGACCGGTGTGACGCCGATCTGAAGATTGCGCGCCAGCGCATCGAGATCGGAATTGGCGAGGACGACACAGCCGTTACTCGAACGCGGGGGTCTGCTGTAGGTGTTCGAAGGCGTTCCGTGCAGCCAGATGCCGTGGCCGTTGCGCCCCTGAATGCGGTCCCACTCGTTCGGGTAGTTGATCGGGAAGGCGCCGCTGCCGTAGAAGTCCGAGAGTTTTTGCGCGGGCAGGCTCTCGGTGACGTGGTACACCCCGATCGGTGTCTTCTCGTCTCCTTCTCGGACTTTCAGCGCCCCGTTCTTTCCCGAGCTCACGTAATAGTCGGCGACGAAGCGCGGTTTCCCGTCGTCGTTCTGGTACAGATAGAGCCGCGAGCGGTGCGTGTCGACGACGACCGCGTACTTTTGATCCTCGCGCAGCTGCAGCAAGTAACGCGGTACGCGGTCGGCCGGAGGGCGCTCTCGGTAGGCTCGCAGGCGGGCGAGCGCTTCGGCCCGCAGTCCCTCCATGTGCGCCTCGGGCACGTTGGGGGCTGCGCCGATCGTGTTGATCGGCCGGGCGCGCGCGAGCAGCAAGTCGCCCTTGATCAGGTGGGCAAGACGAAAGTTGGGTCTTACGCGGATCAGTCCTTCGATATTCTGAAGGGCCGCGTCCAGACGTCCTCGAACGATTTCTTCGTAGACCGCCGCGAGCAGGGCGTCTGCCGTCACATCGATGCGCGCACCCTTTGCGGGTGACAGGGTCGAGGGGGCCCCGAAGGCGACGGCCGCGACCAGAACGCAGGTGAGGGTCGGCCGGGACATCAGCCTCCCGCCCGCTCTTGTTGGATGAGCCAGCGGCCCTCGTTCCGTACCATGACCAGCGTCTTGCTGCTCCTGATATTCAGATTGTCCGAACGGTACGCCTGCCGGAAGCTGACGACCGCAGTGTTCTGGTCCTTGAGCGTGACCTTGGGCGATTCAACGGCGACCTCGATCTTTTTGGGGCTGGAGATGCGTTCTTTGCGCGCTGCTTCCCATTCCGAGCGCGCTTCGCCGTTCGGCGTCTTGAAATCCTGAGCGTAGAAGGCGAGATAGCTTTCGACGTTCTGCTTGGACCACGCGCCTGCCCAGGCGAGCACCGTCTGCAGTACGGCCGCGCCTTCGCCCTCCTCAGGGCGCGCCGGCCTTTCCGCAGGCTTTGTTGCCGCAGACTTTACCTGTCCGGCAGCCGGTTTGACCTCGGCGGACTTCGCCGTCGTGGCCCTTGTTGTCGTGCCCTTTGCCGCGGGCGCCAGCACCGGCTCGGGCGAGGTTCCCGAGGAAGCGCTCGAGGCGCGCGCCGTGGGGTTGCTCGACATCAGATCGCGAATGAGCGACAGCTTGTTCTTCGCAGCGGAGTTGGACGAATCGAACTGCAGGGCCCTGTCGTATGCCTGGCTGGCAAGCTTGGTGTACACGTCGCCGAGA
>Ga0209266_1003007_pt1 | contig 10440 bp, 7 predicted proteins | sample GraSoiAngelo_132_FD_185889 | JGI IMG/M metagenome (GOLD analysis project Ga0209266, IMG submission 185889) | Grasslands soil microbial communities from the Angelo Coastal Reserve, California, USA - 14_0929_02_40cm (SPAdes) (version 2) | ecosystem: Environmental > Terrestrial > Soil > Grasslands ...
CCTTGCCGTCCAGGTCGGGAGGACGGGTCTCGAGCGGCACCACGTGCGGCTGCTGGAGCTGGAGCTCGGCCGAGTCCTCGACCGTCACCACGCGCTCGTGGTGCGGGATGAAGCTGGTCAGGCAGTTGAGGAGGGTAGTCTTCCCGGCACCCGTGCCGCCCGAGATGATGACGTTGAGGCGCCCCTGGATGACGGCCGCCAGGTAGCGCACCATCTCTGGCGTGAGGGCGCCGAAGGCGAGCAGGTTGTCGATGCGGTAGGGCTCCCGCCCGAAGCGACGGATCGAGAGGCAGGGTCCGCGCACCGCGAGCGGCGCGACGATGGCGTTCACGCGCGAGCCGTCGGGCAGCCGCGCGTCCACCATCGGCGACTCGCGATCGACGCGCCGGCCGACCGCCGACACGATGCGGTCGATCACCTGCATCAGGTGCGCCTCGTCGCGGAACTTGACGTCGGTGAGCGCGAGCCGCCCCTGCTTCTCGATATAGACGGCGTCCGGACCGTTCACCAGGATGTCGGAGACGTCGGCATCCTTGAGGAACGAATCCAGCGGGCCGAGCCCGAAGACCTCGTAACCGACCTCCTCGATCAGCCGCTCGCGCTCGAGCCCCGAGAGCTCGGGCGAATCGGCCTGCAGGACGCGCTCGAGCGTGGCGCGAATGTGCTCCTCGGCCTGCGCGCTGTCGAGGGAGGCGAGCGCCACCAGGTCGAGGCGCTCGAGGAGCTGGCGGTGCACGCGCAGCTTGAGGTCCTTCATCTGCTGGCTCGGAGAGGCGGGCGCGCTCCTGCGCGGCGCGGGGATGGTCCCGGTCGGCATGCTCATCGCTCAGGCCCTCCGTTCCGCGGCCGCGAACAAGCGGCGGAAGCCCTTCAGCACGGGGCTCTCCGGCGGGGGCGCTGCACCCCCGACCAGCGCGGCGATCGCGCGCTGCAGCGCGGCGCCACCCTTCACCTCGTCGAGCGGGAGCCCGCCGTTGACGGCCGTGTACACGGCCGCGTCGTCGCGGGGGAGGAGGGTCCGGATGGGGAGCCCGAGGGTCTTTGCCGCCTCCGCGGGGGCGACCTCCCACGAGCGGTTGGCGTGCTTGTTGACCACGATCTCGACCGTGCTCTCGAGCTCGACGCCCTCCTCCCGCAGCCAGGCGAGCGCGCGCATCGTGGCGCGCAGCGCCGGCAGGGTGAGCTCGGTCACAAGGAAGATGCGATCGGCGTTGGTGAGCGCCGCGCGCGTCGCGTCGAGCGGGGCCGGGGTCGTGTCGAGGAGCACCACCTGGTGGGTGGCGTCGAGGAGCTTCAGGATGGCGAGCGTCTGCTCGCTGGTGAGCGGGAGCGGCGCCTCGCCCGGCAGCGGCACGGGGGCGGCGATCAGCTCCAGGCCCGAGCGGTGGCGGATCATCGTCGCCTGCAGAAAGACGGGGTCGAGCCGCTTGGCGGCGGCGATGTCGCGCAGCGTGTAGCTCGGGTTCAGGTTCAAGAAGAGCGCCAGGTCGCCGGAGAGGAGGTCGAGGTCCAGGAGCACCGTCTGGCGCCCCGCCGCCTGCAGCGCGATCCCCAGGTTGGCGACCAGGGTGGTCACGCCGACGCCGCCCCTGGCGCCGTATGCCACCCAGAACTGGGCGTGCTGCGCGCCGCCGTTCGCCTTCGACACGCGGCGGAGCGCAGAGACCTTGATGCAGACTTTCATCAGCGCATTGGCGTCGAGCGGCAGAGGGAGAAACTCGTCCGCGCCCGCACGCAGCGCCCTGACGATCGTCTCGGACCGCTCGTCCGTCGACACCGCCAGGACCTGGGTCGCCGGGGCGCTCTTGTGCACCTCCTCGATCACCGCCAGGCCGGGCGACGGGTCCTCGCCCAGGAGCACGATGGCGAGGTGCGGCTCGCGGATGTCGTTCAGCTCGAGCGAGCCGAGCTGGTAATCGAGCTCGCGTGCCGTCACCGCGAAGCCGGGGATGCGCGCGAGCAGCGCCACCACCGCGCTGGAGACGGCCGGATCGGTGCTGAGGCAGAGGGCGTGCAGGGGTTCGTCCATCACTCTCCCGTTCACGAGATGCCGTAGCGCGACAGCTTGCGGTACAGCGTACGCCGCGAGAGGCCGAGCCGGCGCGCCGCCTCCACGCGCTTGCCCCCCGAGGCCTGCAGCGCACGTACGATCTGCTCCCGCTCCGCTGCGCGCAGGCTCAGGTCGGGCATCTCGGGCCCGTTGTCGAGGAGCAGCGGACGGACCTCGAAGAGGTGCGGCGGCAGGCTCTCGGGCACGATCACGCTCGATTTGCAGACCACCATCGCGCGTTCGATCACGTTGGCGAGCTCGCGCACGTTGCCGGGCCAGGAATAGCGGGCGAGGATGTCGAACACCTCGGGGGCGGCGCCGCTCATGGTGCGGCCCAGCCGCTGGTTGAAGATGCCGACGAAGTGGTGGACGAGCGGCTCGATGTCGTCGGTGCGGCTGCGCAGCGGCGGGAGGTGGATGGCGCCCACGTTCAGGCGGTAGAAGAGGTCGTCGCGGAAGGTCGCCTCGCGCACCATGTCGGCGAGGTCGCGGTTGGTGGCGGCGATCACCCGGATGTCGATGTGCACGGGGTCGGGCGAGCCGATGCGCTTGATCTCCCGGTTCTCGAGGACGCGCAGCAGCTTCACCTGCACGGCGACCGGCAGCTCGCCGATCTCGTCGAGGAAAATGGTGCCGCCGTGAGCCGCCTCGAAGAGGCCCTTGCGGTCCCGGTCCGCGCCCGTGAACGCGCCGCGCACGTGCCCGAAGAGCTCGCTCTCGAGCAGCGTGGGCGCGAGGGTCGTGCAGTTGCAGACCACGAAGGGGCGGTCGCGGAGCGGCGAGAGGCTGTGGAGCGCGCCTGCGACGAGCTCCTTGCCGGTCCCGCTCTCGCCCATCACGAGCGCGGTGGTGGGATAGCGCGCCAGGCGCTCGATGAAGGCGAACACCGACAGCATCTGCGCCGAGCGCGCGACCATGCCCTCGAAGGTGACGCAGCCCTGCAGGCGCTGCTCGAGGATGCGCGTGCGGTGCTGGAGCTGGTGCTTCTCGAGCACCGTCTGCAGCACGCGCTCGAGACGGCGGAAGTCGATCGGCTTCTCGACGTAGTCGGCGGCGCCGAGCTGGATCGCCTCGACCGCGTCCTTGACCGACGAGTAGGCGCTCATGAGGACGAGCTGGATGTCCGGATCCTGCTCCTTCACGTGCCGCAGCAGATCGAGCCCGCTCATGCCGGGCATGCGCACGTCGGAGAGGATCACGTCGATCGGCTCCTCGCCGAGCAGCTCGAGGGCACGCGGCGCGCCGTCGGCGATCTTCACGCGGAAGCCCTTCTCGCCGAGGAAGAGCTCGAGGATCTTCCGGATGTCCGGATCGTCCTCGACCACCAGGATCTTGGCTTGCTCCACCGGGCCGACGGCGGCGATGGCTTGGGAGTGGCTCATGTGGCTGGCGCCCTGGTGTGCCGTCCGTCGCCGTCCGGCCCCCGGGGTGTGTCAGCCGTGACGCAAAGGGCGTGCCGGCCGGCCGCCGCGGCGCCCCGACACGGGCACTTCTGACACGCGGGGTGGAAAAGGCGAGCACGGCCGCGGCACATCCCCCGGGCGGCGGGCGCGCGCGGCCCGCGGTGCGGCGCGAGGTGGGAGCGCCGGCGGCGTCATGCGATTGACTGCGGCGTTCAAATCTCGCCTCTCTGGGTCGCAGGCCCGGCCGCTCAGCCGCCGCTCAGCGCCCCCGCGAGGCGCAGGATGTCCTCGGTCAACCCGCGCTTGCGCGCCAGGTCGTGGATCGCCTTCCACGCCAACTTGCTCGGCTCGGCATGCGCGTTCTCCCAGCGGTTCACGGTCGAGACGGTGACCGCGATCTCGTGCGCGAACTCTTCCTGCGTCATGCTGAGCTTCTGGCGGAGCGTGCGGATCAGGTTGCCGGGGTTCTCGTCCATGTCCGTGCCGGGCAGCAAGTGACGTGCCACCCCCGTACGCAGAGCGCGGTGCGGATTCCCCGGGCTAGGCTGTGAGGGCTGCGGCGCAAAATTGGTCCCTCCGATGCAGAATCGTCGCCGGCTTCCGGCCGGCACGCGGCCGTGGTAGGGAGCGGACATGCCTCGCGCGCGCTCGCTCTCGTGGGCGTTCGGCGCACTCGGGCTTGTCGTCGCCGCGAGAGTGCCAGCCGCGGAGACCACCCCGCTCTCGCCGGAGGAGACCGTCCGGCGGTACCTGCAGGCCCTCAAGGACGGAAGGTTCGACGCCGCCTACGACCTGGTCTCCAAGGCGATGAAGCAGGGGAAGGACCGCGAGGTCTGGGTGAAGGAGCAGAAGACCGGCATGGCGTTCGCGGACGTCAAGATCTTCGAGTTCCATGTCCATCCCGGCAAGGTCGAGGGCGCCACGGCCTGGGTGCCGAACGTCCTCTCCTCCCAGGACCGCTTCGTGAACCAGCTCGGGCTCACCGAGTACGAGCTCTACACCCTCCTCAAGGAGGATGGCGCCTGGAAGGTCGACCGCCAGGTGATCGTGGAGCCCAAGGACGTCTCCAAGTGGTTCCCTAAGGCGGATGCCGGGGGAGGCTCGTCCCATTGACATCTCGAGAGAGGGTCTGTTAGGCGCCCGTCGACGGGACGCGGTTCCCGCGCCCCGGGGGAGGGGCCGCATGCGTCGCTGGATCATCCCGGGAGGGGCCACCCTCCTCGCGCTCGTGCTCGGATGCCATCACGAGGTCGAGATGGTGCCGCTCGCCCAGCGCACCATCTACGTGACCGACCGCTTCTACGACGTGCAAGCGCTCAGCAAGGACCGCGCCTTCGTCGTCGGCTACAACGGCAAGATCCTCGAGACGACCGACGGTGGCCGGAGCTGGACCGCGCGTCCGAGCGGCACCGAGCTGGCGCTCTATGCCGTGCGCTTCACCGACGACCAGCACGGCTTCATCTCGGGGCAGGACGGCCTCATCCTGCATACCGCCGACGGCGGCAAGAGCTGGCAGCAGCAGGAGTCGAACGCGTTCTTCGAGGACAAGGACGGCTCCAGGCAGCCGCTCTACCTCTTCGCGCTCTACGCCCTCGACGCCGACCACGCCTGGGCGGCGGGCGACCGCTCGATCCTCACCTCGACGAGCGACGGGGGCAAGACGTGGCGCGCGCGCAAGGTGGAAATGGAAGCCGACATCTCCGGCGGCGAGAGCCTCGCGGCGGCCGATCCCATCCTCTACGACGTGAAGTTCACGGACGCGAAGAACGGCTGGATCGTGGGCGAGTTCGGCAAGATCATGCACACGGCGGACGGCGGCGAGACGTGGCACGAGCAGGAGAAGACGCTGATGGAGGGCACGGGGATCTTCGATCCGCTCGACCTCCCGACGCTCTACGGCGTGCACATGATGGACGCGCAGCGGGGTGTGGCGGCGGGCATCGAGGGACACATCGCGCGCACCAACGACGGCGGGCAGCGGTGGACGTTCGATCAGATCGAGGTCGACTATCCACTCGTCGATCCGCTCTTCCGCCCGATCGAGCTCCCGAGCGGGGCGGGCTGGGCAGTGGGCGCCGCGGGCGAGGTGGTGCGGCGGCAGGCGGGCGAGACGGCGTGGCACCGGGCCAAGCTCGGACAGGACGTGCTCACCTGGCTGCGCGGGCTCAGCTTCTCCGACGAGAAGAACGGCTGGCTCGTCGGCGGATACGGGCTGATCTATCGCACCACCGACGGCGGCAAGACCTGGCTGCCGTCACAGGGCTGAGACGGGAGAACTCCCATGAGCAGCGGAACCACGAGCGAAGAGGACAAGCGAGCACTCTACTGGCTGGGCGAGCGGCTGATCGACTACCGCCACCCGGTCATGATCGTGGTGCTCATCGTCACGGGGTACTTCGCGTGGCTGAGCTTCCAGCTGAAGCTCGAGACGAGCTTCGGCGACCTCCTCCCGCAGAGCCACCCCTTCGTCCAGGTCCACAACAAGTACGCCGGCACGTTCGGCGGCGCCAACAACATCCAGCTGATGGTCGAGGTGAAGGACGGCGACATCTTCACGGTCTCGACCCTCGATCGCATCTACAAGATCACGGAGGAGATGGACCGCGTCTACGGCGTGAACCACAACCAGATCGACTCGATCGGCCACCGCACGACTCGCTACCTCCGCGCCCAGGCGGGCGGGTTCCTGAAGGCCGAGCCAGTGATGATCCAGATGCCGAAGACGGCAGACGACGCGGCCAACATCAAGCGCATCGTCCACAACACCGAGAGCATCTACGGCATCCTCGTCTCGCTCGACGACCGGGCCGCCCTGGTGCGCGCCAACTTCATCGAAGCACGCCTCGATCACCGCCGCACCTTCACCGAGATCAACGAGCGGGTCATCGCGCCCTTCGAGAAGGGCTGGATCGGTGCGCTCATCAGGGGCCGGGACGCGTTCAAGGGCGAGACCTCGGCGGCCGCGGCGGTGGACACCGTCTACCGCGACACGGCGGCGGCCAGGGCCGGGCTCAAGGTGGGGGACATCATCGTGTCGGTCAACGGGAAGCCGGTGGCGGACCGGGTGGAGCTGGCGGCGGAGATCCAGAAGTACAAGCCCGGGACGACCGTCAGGCTCGGCGTGAAGAGCGGCGAGGAAACCAGAGACGCCCAGCTCACCATCCCCGAGCCCGACCTCGAGTTGTACGTCGCCGGCGAGCCGCGCCTCTACGGCTGGGTCTACAGCTACGCGAGCGACGTGTTCTGGATCCTCACCGTCACCTACTGCTTCGAGTGGATCTTCCGTTGGATGTACTTCCACGACTGGCGCGGAGCGCTGCGCCCGACGCTCACCGGGCTCATCGCCGCCTTCTGGGGCCTCGGCTTCGTACACATCATCGGCTTCGCTCTCGACCCGCTCATCCTGGTGATGCCCTTCCTGGTGACGGCCCGCGCCGTGAGCCACGCCATCCAGATGCACGACCGCTACTACGAGGAGTTCGAGCGCCACGACTGGAACCAGCGGAAGGCGATCGTGGCGGCCTTCGCCGAGCTCTTCATCCCGACCTTCGCCGGGGTGGTGACCGACGCGCTCGGCGTGCTCGTCATCATCCTCGTGCCGATCGTCATGCTGCGCAACCTGGCGATCGTCATCTCGTGGTGGATCCTCGCCATCACGGTGGCCGAGCTGCTGCTCAATCCGGTCGTCTACTACTACCTCCGCGCCCCCGACCCCGAGGTCGTGCTGGCGCGCGACAAGGGGTGGTACAAGGCGCTCATCAACCGCGTCACGGACTGGAACCTGTCCTCGCTCGGCAAGGCGACGACCATGGTGTTCTGGCTCGGCCTGACGGTGGTGGGCGCGTTCCTCATGCGCGGCCTGATTGTCGGCGACCCGACCTCGGCCTCGCCCCTGGTGTGGAGCGACTCGCCCTACAACGTCTCCCACGCCCACATCCAGGACAAGTTCGGCGGAGTGGAGCCTCTGATCGTGGTCGCCGAGGGCAAGGACCGCGACGCCATGAAGGACCCCAAGGTGCTGCGCACCATGGAGAACTTCCAGCGCTACCTCGAGCGCGACCGGGACGTGGGCTACAGCTTCTCGCTCACCGACATCCTGCGCAGCGTGAACATGGTCTTCCACGAGCTCGAGCCGAAGTGGGGCGTCATCCCCAACAACTCGCGCGACGTGGCGCAGACCTTCTTCATCTTCTTCTCCGGCTCGCCGCCGACCGAGACCGCGAAGTACGTGGATCCGAGCTACACCACCTCGCACGTGACCTTCTTCGCCCGCAACCACAAGGGCGACAACATCGCGCGCATCATCCAGGAGTGTAAGGACTTCATCGCCCGGCCCGAGAACAACATGGACGGGAAGGCGAGCTTCAAGCTGGCCGGCGGGCTGATCGGCGTGCTCGCCGCCGCCAACGAGGAGCTGGTGCGGAACGACCTGCTCATGAACTTCCTCGGCTTCTTCACGATCTACGTGATCGTGCTGTTCAGCTACCGCTCGTGGATGGCGGGCCTCTACCTCCTCATGCCGCTCTTCATCTCGAACATCCTCATCAACGCGGCCATGGCGGTGTTCGAGATCGGCATCAACGTGAACACGCTCCCGCTGGTCACCGTCGGCGTCGGCTTCGGGATCGATTACGGTCTCTACATCCTCTCCCGCATCATCGAGGAGATCCGGGTCAACAACGACCTCGACCTCTCCATCCGCGAGGCGCTCGTGACCTCGGGCAAGGCGGTGAGCTTCACGGCGGTGTGCATGATCGGCGGCACGGCGCTGTGGACCTTCTCGAACATCCGCTTCAACGCCGTCATGGGCGGCCTGCTGGCGGTGTGGATGGGCGTCAGCTTCATCTGCTCCGAGACGCTGCTGCCGGTGACGATCTCGTACTTCCGCCCCGGCTTCATCCTGCGCGAGGGGGGGAAGGCGACACGGCGTCCGGTGGTCCAGGCGCAGGCCGCGGCGGTCAGCTAAGGAGGCCGCGATGACGCTCTGGGAATCGGTCATCATCGTCACGTTGTTCAGCATCGCCGTCATCGTCATGGACGAGATCATCCACGCGCGGCGGCGCAAGCGGCGCGAGCGGGAAGGGGCGGCGCGGGTCGGGCATTAGGCGGGGGCCGCGTGCCGGCGCCGGCGGGGGTGCCGCCGGCGCTCCCGCGTCCTCGGCCACGCGCGCCGCGTCGGCCGGGGCGTCCCCCCGCCATGCCGCAGGCGCGCGCGGGCCTGCGGAGGTCGCGGCGGCGGCACCCCCGCCGGCGCCGGCTGCTGCGCAGCGGCGGCCCCACCCACGCCCCGTGCGGTTGCACGCCGCCGCGCGCGGACTATTGAGGGAGAGGGGTGAAGGCTTCCGGCGGAGCGCGCTAGGGTGATCTCGGTCGAGCACCTGACCAAATACTACGGTACGTACTGTGCGGTGGACGACGTGTCGTTCACGATCGGGCGGGGCGAGGTGGCGGCGCTGCTCGGGCCGAACGGCAGCGGCAAGACCACCCTGATGCGCGTGCTGACCGGCTACTTCCCGCCCACCGCCGGCCGGGTGTGCATCGACGGGGAGGACGTCGCCGAGCAGCCGGCCGCCGCCCGGCGGCGCGTCGGCTATCTCCCCGAGCAGGTCTCGCTCTATCCCGAGCTCACGGTGCGCCGCTACCTGGCCTTCGTAGCCGAGGTGAAGGGCCTCGGCGGGCGCGCGCGCCGCGCGGCGGTGGCGGGCGCCATCGAGCGCTGCGGGCTGGTCTCGGTGGCCGACCGCCTGGCCGGCAAGCTCTCCAAGGGGTACCGGCAGCGGGTCGGCCTGGCGCAGGCCCTGGTGGGAGACGCGGACGTCCTCGTGCTCGACGAGCCGACCGTCGGCCTCGACCCGATGCAGACGGTCGAGATGCGGACCCTGCTGCGCGCGCTCGCCGGGCGGACGATGCTCCTCTCGACGCACATCCTCTCCGAGGCGAGCGCCCTCTGCTCGCGTATCGTGATCCTCTCGCGCGGCCGCCTGGTCGCGGTCGACACGCCGGAAGGGCTGGCGCAGCGCCTGGCGGGGGTCGCGCGGCTCCTGGTGCGCGTGGACGGGCCGGCCGACAGGGTCGCGGCCGAGCTCGCCACGCTGCCGGGGGTCGTGCGGGTGGAGCGCGGCGCGCCCGACGGCCTGCCCGGCGTCCCCTTCGCGCTCTCCGCGCGCGATCCCGGGCCCGCGCAGCGCGCGCTCGGCGCCGCGATGGTGGCGCGCGGCTGGACCCTCCTCGAGGTGCGCGCCAGCGCGCCCAGCCTGGAGGACCTCTTCGTCCAGCTGGTCGGGCCGGCGGGCGACGGGGCCGGCGAGCCCCGGGGCTAGCCCGTGCAGAGCTTCGTCGCGCTCTTCCGCAAGGAGCTGCGCTCCTACTTCGGCTCGCCGCTCGTCTACCTGGTCACGGCCGTCTTCCTCGCCTACACCGGCTACTACTTCCACTCCGACCTCGTCTACTTCATCACCTTCGGCTTCGGCCTGAACATCATGGAGAACTTCTGGCAGATCCTCTTCATCGACATCCGCCTGGTGCTGATCTTCGCCATTCCGCTGCTCACCATGCGCCTCCTCGCCGAGGAGCGGCGGCTCGGGACGCTCGAGCTCCTCCTCACCTATCCGCTCGGCGACCGCGCCATCGTGGCCGCGAAGCTGGGCGCCTGCCTGGTGGTGATCGGCGCGCTCCTCGCCGGAACGCTCGTCTATCCCGCCTGGGTGTACCACGTGCAGCCCTTCTCCCTGGAGCCGCTCATCGCCGCGTACCTGGGGCTCGTCCTCTTCTCGCTGGTGTGCGCGTCGTACGGCCTCTTCGTCTCCTCGCTCACCGAGAGCCAGGTGCTGGCGGGCTTCCTCACCGCGCTGCCGCTCCTGCTCCTCTGGCTGCTCTCGTGGAACGAGGCGGCCACCGCGGCCGGGACCCTGCCCGTGGTGCGCGCCATCTCGCTCTTCAACCACTTCCAGCCATTTTCGGTCGGGCTGGTCGAGCTGCGCGACGTCT
>Ga0209266_1003009_pt1 | contig 10438 bp, 11 predicted proteins | sample GraSoiAngelo_132_FD_185889 | JGI IMG/M metagenome (GOLD analysis project Ga0209266, IMG submission 185889) | Grasslands soil microbial communities from the Angelo Coastal Reserve, California, USA - 14_0929_02_40cm (SPAdes) (version 2) | ecosystem: Environmental > Terrestrial > Soil > Grasslands ...
GTGTATGCGGTGCGTGTGAAACTGCAGGGAAGGGGGAAGGGGGAGGGGGCGATGTTGGGCGGGATGATGAATCAGGGCCCCCGGCCGACGTTTGGTGAGCAGGCTCGCACGCTCGAAGCGCATTTGTTCGATTTCGACGGCGAGCTGTACGGAGAAACTGTAGACGTGGAATGGGTCCGTCGCCTGCGTGAAGTGCAGGCGTTCCCGTCCCGCGACGCACTGGTGGCGCAGCTCGAGCGCGACCGCCAGGCGGCGCGGGCGACCCTCAACCGGTAGAGCGAGGCGATGGGGAAGATTCGTCAGCGGCTATATGTCATCGGCGCGTTGATCGTCGTGAGCATCATCTCACTGGTGCCGCGTAACGTAAAAATGCGCGTCCGCGATTCCGTCAGCGGAGCGATGAAAGACACGACTGTGCGCCGGGTACCGATCAACCTCGGGCTCGACCTCCAGGGCGGCATTCACCTCGCGCTCGAAGTGGACCAGTCCAAGGGGCCCGTGCCGGATTGCGCCGACGCCATCCAGCGTGCCGAGCGCGTCGTGCGCACGCGGATCGACGAATTCGGCACGACGGAGCCGGTCGTGCAGATCCAGGGCCGTTGCCGGCTGATCGTGGAGCTCGCCGGCGAAAAAGACCCTGCGCGCGCCAAAAGCGTGATTCAGCGAACCGCGTTCCTCGAGTTCCGCATCACCGACATGAAGAATCAGTTCAAGGCTGCGCTGCCGCAGATCGATGCGGCGCTGCGCCGCGCCGGCATCAAGTCGCGCGGGGCCGCCCCGCCATCGGCCGTCTCCCAGTTGTTCGGCGGGGACTCGAGCAAGGCGGAGCGCGATTCGACGACCGATGCGAACACGCCCGGCGTGCTGTCGTCGCTGCTGTTTCAGGGCCAGCTCCCCGGCGAGTATCTCGTGCCGGAAGAGCAATCGCCGTTGGTGGACAGCCTCATCAACCGGCCCGACGTGCGTGCGGCTATGCCGCGCGGCATCGATCTGCGTTGGGGCTCGCAGTCCGAATCGCGCGGCGCGCGCGCCTATCGCGCGCTGTACGCCGTGGACTCCCGGCCGATCATTACCGGCGAAGAGCTGGTCAAGGCCACCGCGCGGCGCGACCCGGTGACGAATCAGTCGATCGTCCCGTTCCAGCTGAGCCATCGTGGGGCCCGGAAGTTCTCCGATGAAACCGCGCGCCACATCAACGACTACATGGCGATCATTCTCGACAACCGTGTCCAGGGACAACCGCCGGTGATCCACGGCCAGATCGGCGCCAACGGCCAAATCGAGCTCGGCAACAAGCCGCTGCAGGAAGCGAGCGACCTGGCGCTGGTGCTGCGCGCCGGCGCTCTGCCCGCGCCGCTCACCATCGTCGACGAGCGCACGATCAGCGCATCCCTGGGAGCCGATTCGATTCACGACGGCGTGCTGGCAGGTGTCGTCGGCGTGGTGCTCGTCGTCGTCATCATGATCGGTTACTACCGGCTGTCCGGCGCCCTGGCCGTCGCGGCGCTCACGCTGTATTGCCTGTTCACCCTGGCGGGCCTGGCGGCGTTCGGCTTCACCCTGACGCTGCCCGGCCTCGCGGGATTCGTGTTGTCGATCGGCATCGCGGTGGACGCGAACGTGCTCATCTTCGAGCGTATCCGCGAGGAGGTGGTGCACGGCAAATCGCTGCGGCTCGCGGTCGATGACGGCTTCTTACATGCGATGAATGCCATCGTCGACTCGAACGTGAGTACCATCCTGACGGCGCTCATTCTCTACGCGGTCGGCACCGGCCCGGTGCAAGGCTTCGCCATCACGCTGATTATCGGCATCATCGCGTCGATGATCTCGGCGATTTTCGTCGTGAAAACCTTGTTCCTGATCTGGCTGAATCGGCGCCCCGACATGGTCACCCTGAGTATCTGATGATCAGACTCTTCGCGAACGCGAACTACGACTTCATCAAGTGGCGGCGCCGGGCGTTCACGCTCACGGGGGCCATCATGCTCGTCGGCCTCGTCTTCCTCGTGACGCGGGGTGTGAACTACAGCATCGAATTCACGGGCGGGACGCTGGTGCAAGTCGAGGCAGCGCACAGCGTGCCGATCGCCAAGGTCCGCGCCGCGCTCGACAACGTCGGGCTCAACGGCGCCGAGCTCAAGAATTTTGGCTCCGACACCTCCTTCGTGGTCACCGCCCGGATCGGCGCGCGGAGCGCGGAGGGAGAGGCCGGCACGCAGGCCGTCGCCGACGCCGTGGCCCGGGCGTTCGACCAGAGCGTCGGCGCGGGCCAGTATCGGATCGAACGGCGGGAAGCGGTGGGCCCCAAAGTGGGCCGCGAGCTGCAGGGGAAGGCGCTCCTCGCAATCCTGTTCAGCTTCCTCGTGACCCTCATCTATTTGGCCGTCCGCTTCGAGTGGCGGTTCGGTCTGGCCGCCGTCATCGCGACGGCCCACGACATCGTCGCGACGATCGCGTTCATCAGCGTAATGCATCTCGAGGTCAGTCTCGTCGTCGTCGGCGCGGTGCTCACCGTCGTGGGCTACTCGCTGAACGACACGATCATCATTTTCGACCGCGTGCGCGAGAACCTACGCAAGTACCGGCGCCAGAATTTGTACGAGATCCTCAACCTGTCGATCAACGAAACCCTGCCGCGGTCGGTGCTGACGCACGGCACGACGATCGCGACGACGCTCTCGCTGCTGCTCCTCGGCGGCGAGGTGATCCGGCCGTTCGCCTGGGTCATGTCGTTCGGAATCTTCACGGGCACGTTCTCTTCTATTTATATCGCCGCGCCCGTGCTGCTCTGGATCGAGAAGCGCTGGCCGGGTGAGGATGCGCGCGGCGCGCGGACGTTCGGCTCGCGGGCACCGGCGACCCCCCCCCCGTCGGTGCCGGCGACGCCACCGTCATCCCCGGCGTCCCCCCCCCGAGCCCCGCAGCCCGCACGCTAGTCGACACGCACTGCCATCTCGGCGATGCCGCGTTCGACGCCGATCGCGACACCGTGCTGGCCCGCGCCAAAGCCGCGGGGATCGGCCACGTCGTGGTGATCGGGGAGTCGCTGGCCGGCAGCGAGCGCGCGGTCGCGCTCACGCGCGGCGCCGCGGGATGCTCCGCGACGGCAGGCGTCCATCCGCACGAAGCGAGCAGCTGGTCGGATGAGGTGCGGGAACGGGTCCGCGAGCTGCTGGGCTCACCGGAAGTCGTGGCCGTGGGTGAAACGGGGCTCGACTACCACTACACGCACTCGCCGCGCGAGACGCAGCGTCGCGCGTTCGAGGAGCATCTGCAGCTTGGTCAGGAGCTCGGCAAGCCGGTGATTGTCCACGCGCGCGACGCCGACGACGATATGTCTGCAATGTTACGCGCGCTCGGTCCGCGGCCGCCCGTCGTGGTCCTCCACAGCTTCTCGTCCGGCGACGCGGTGTGGGATGCCGGGATGGCGATCAACGCATATTTCTCGTTCAGTGGAATGATCACCTTCAAAAACTGGCCCCTCACCGGCCGTCTGGCCGTCTGCCCGTCCGACCGTCTTTTGGTCGAGACGGACGCGCCCTATCTCGCGCCCGTGCCGCATCGCGGCAAACGCAACGAGCCTGGCTTCGTGCGCGACGTGGCCGAGCGGGCGGCAGCGTTGCGCGGCGAGCGGTTCGAGGACCTGACGCGGCGCACCACCGAAAACGCCCGGCGCTGTTTCGGTGCACGGATCGATTCTTCCCTATGACCGCCACGGCCACGAAAGTGCCCAGCGACATCGCCATCGCTCAGGCCGCGAAACTCCGGCCCATTCGCGATGTCGCGGCCGAGCTGGGCTTGTCGGACGACGAGCTCGAGCTGTACGGGAAGTACAAGGCGAAGATTTCGCTGCGCGCGCTGCAGCAGCGCCCCCCCAAGGGCCGGCTCGTGCTCGTCACCGGGATCAATCCGACCCCGGCAGGCGAAGGCAAGTCCACGGTCACCGTGGGCGTCACCCAGGCGCTGCGGCGGCTCGGCAAGAACGCCATCCTGGCCATGCGCGAGCCGTCGCTCGGTCCCGTGTTCGGCGTGAAGGGCGGCGCGGCCGGCGGCGGCTATGCGCAAGTCGTGCCGATGGAAGACATCAACCTGCATTTCACCGGCGATTTCCACGCGATCGCGAGCGCGCACAACCTGCTGTCCGCGATGCTCGATGCGCATCTCCATCACGGCAACGCCCTGGGCTTGGATGTACGGCGCATCATCTGGCCGCGCACGATCGACATGAACGACCGGGCGTTGCGCAACATCATCGTGGGGCTGGGAGGCCTGTCCGGCGGGCCGATGCGCGAAGAGCGCTTCGTGATCATTCCTGGCTCGGAGATCATGGCGATTCTCGCGCTGGCCACGGGAATCGAAGATCTCGAAGAACGCATCGCGCGCATCATCGTCGGCCTGCGCCCGGACAAGACTGCCGCGCGCGCCAGCGATCTCAAGGCGCAAGGCGCCATGACGCTGCTCCTCAAGGATGCGATCAATCCGAATCTCGTGCAGACGCTCGAGGGCGGCCCGGCGCTCATTCATTGCGGCCCGTTCGGCAACATCGCCCACGGCTGCAATTCGGTCGCCGCGACGAAGCTGGGACTCGCGCTGTCGGACATCGTGCTGACGGAAGCAGGTTTCGGCGCCGATTTGGGCGCCGAAAAGTTTTTCGACATCAAATGCCGGTTGGCGGGACTCAGGCCGGAGGCGGCGATCATCGTCGCCACGGTGCGGGCGCTCAAGATGCACGGCGGCGTGAAGAAGGACCGGCTGGCGACGGCTGACCCCGCCGCCGTGCAGCGGGGCTCCGAGAATCTCCGTCGTCACATCCGCAACGTGAAGAAGTTCGGCGTCCCCGCGATGGTCGCGCTCAACCGTTTCATCACCGATGCAGATGAAGAGGTCGACGTCGTCCGCGCGGTCGGCGCGGCGGAAGGTGTCGAGGTGGTCCGCTGCGACGTGTGGGAAAAGGGCGGGGAAGGCGGCGCCGCGGTCGCGGAGTCGTTGCTCGGTCTCCTCAAGACGAGCAAAACCGCGTTCAAGCCGCTGTACGATGAGCGCCGCCCGATCCGCGAAAAGATCGAAACGATTGCGCGCGAGATTTACGGCGCCGGTGGCGTCTCCTTCGCGCCGGCGGCGGACCGCGCGCTCGAGCTTCTCCCCAAGCTCGGCCTGGGCGAGACGCCCGTCTGTATGGCGAAGACGCAGTACTCATTCTCCGACGATCCTACGCAGCTCGGCGCCCCCGCGGGGTTCACGCTGCATGTGCGCGACATTCTCCCATCCGCCGGCGCCGGCTTCGTCGTGGCCCTCGCGGGTGACATCCTGACGATGCCGGGACTTGGCAAGAATCCGGCAGCCGAACGGATTCGGCTACTTCCCGACGGCACGATCGAGGGACTGTTCTGATGCGTATCATTGCGACCGACGCCGCCCCCAAAGCGATTGGCCCCTACAGCCAGGCGATCGCGACCGAGCGCTTGGTATTCACCGCCGGCCAGGTCGCGCTCGACCCCAAGAGCGGCGATCTCGTGGGCCGCACGACGGCGGAGCAGACGGAGCAGGTCTTCGCGAATCTCGAGGCGGTGCTGTCGGCGGCTGGAACGTCGCTCGCGCAGGTGGTCAAGACGACGGTGTATCTGGCGGACATGGCCGATTTCGCGCAAATGAATGAGGTCTACGCGAAGCATTTCGGCGCGCACAAGCCGGCACGCTCCACGGTGCAGGCGGCCGGTCTTCCCAAGGCGGCACGCGTCGAGATCGACGTCATCGCAGTCACGCAGTAGCACGCGGCAATCGCGGGAGCGGATTGGGTCTGGTGGCCTGACCAGTCTTCAAAACTGTTTGGGGCTCTAACGGGCCTCGGTAGGTTCGATTCCTACACGCTCCCGCCACCGCCGTGATTGCGATTGCAACACAGGCGCCATTCCCGGTGTATCGCATCGATGCTTCGATTCCTGTTCGTCATCGCGGTGATCGCGGCCTGCACTGGCACGGTGAATCCACCGCCGCCGCCACCGCCTCCTCCTCCGGGGCCCGCGCTGCAGTCATTGGGGACGTTTGCGAGCCCGGTGTATCTCACGTCGCCGCCGGGCGACACCGCGCGCCTGTTTGTCGTGGAGCAGGGGGGACGCATCCGCGTGCTGCGGCACGACACGTTGCTCGCGGCGCCGTTCCTCGATGTGTCGGCGAAGATTTCGTCAGGCGGTGAGCGGGGACTGCTCAGCGTCGCATTTCATCCTGACTATGTGACCAACGGCCGCTTCTACGTCTATTTCACGAATCCGGCCGGCGACATCCGCATCGTTCGCTACAACGCTGCGACCGCCGAGACCGCCAACGAGGCGAGCGCGGATACAGTCCTGAAGGTGCCGCATCCAGGGCAGAGCAATCACAACGGCGGACAGCTGCAGTTTGGTCCTGACGGCAAGCTGTACGCAGGGACCGGGGATGGCGGGGGCGGTGGCGATCCGAACGGGAATGGGCAGAACACGCATGCCCTGCTTGGGAAACTGTTGCGGCTGGATGTGGATGGCGCGAACGGCTATGCCATTCCGCCTGATAATCCGTTCGCCAGCGGTACAGCGGGCGCACCGGAGGTCTGGTCGTACGGCCTCCGCAATCCGTGGCGCTACTCCTTCGATCGCGAGACCGGCGATCTCTATCTCGGCGACGTCGGCCAGAATCTCTACGAAGAAGTGGACGTTTCATCCACGGCGGATCTTCGCGGGAAGGGCTTGAACTTCGGGTGGAACGTGATGGAAGGGCTGCACTGCTACAACGCGACCACATGCAACCAGGCCGGAAAGACGCTGCCGGTGATCGAGTACTCGCATGCGAGCGGGTGTTCGGTGACCGGCGGCTATGTGTATCGCGGCACCAAGATCGCCGTGCTCGTGGGGCAATACCTCTACAGCGATTACTGCGCGGGCTTCGTGAGGAGCTTCCAGTTCTCAGGCGGTGCCGCGACCAACACGCAAACGTGGCCGTCGTTACAGCCCTCCGCGAATGTCAGCTCGTTTGGACAGGACGCGAAGGGAGAGTTATACATCGTAACGTTGAATGGGGCTGTGTATCGGATAGTTCCTGGACCCTGACGAAAGAGCCTCGGAGGACCCATGGCTATGGGGCAATGGGCTCGGCTGCGCCCTTCAGAAGCTGGCCACCTGCGCCGCGGCGCGTGGTATCGTGTGATCCGGCTCACGTCCGTTGAGGTAGTACTCGATATCAACGGCACCCTGAAGGCGTTCCCGCGCCCTACACTAGAGATCCTGCCGACCCCGCCCACCCGCTGGACGGTTGTGCCGCGACCGGCGCGCTCCGCGCGGCTCCCGCTCACCTGGGGTGCCCGGTATGGCGTCTGTCCCAATTGTCGCGAGCGGGCCCGCCTCGAAGACCGCGCGACCAGCATGCGGTGTCCCAAATGCAATGGTTTTTTCGACATCGGCTGGGAGAATTCCTGATGTAGCACCCGTTGCGCTGATCACTATATTGGTCCTGCGCCCATTCTCGTCTCCCGTAACCAGGAGCCGTGATGGCGCTGTTATTTGCCCGCCTGCAGGCTGATGTCCCCCTCAAGATGCGCCGCGGTGCATGGTACCGCGTCATCCAACTGACGGATCTTCAGGCAGTTATCGAAATCAATCACCGGAAAGTCGGCGTGCTCCGAGCCTGGCTCGAGATCCAGCAACGGCCTCCGCAAACCTGGAGCGTCGTCCAAGGCTCGGCGGACAACCGCAAGGCGCCGCCGCATCTTCGGGGAACGTACGGCGTTTGTCCGAACTGTCGTGCGCGGGCGCCGCTGCCGAAGAAAACAACGGTGCGCACACTGGAGTGTGCGCGGTGCCGGCAGGAGTTCGAGATCAATTGGGAAGAAGGGAACGGCGTCAAACACGCCGGGTGACAGCCGTCACTTCCAAGTCGGTTGGTGCTGATTACTCTTGTCGTCCCCTCGTCGCCCGAGTGTGAATGATGGTGTGGGCTCGTTTGCAAGCCGATGTGAACTGCAACTTGCGTCGCGGCGCCTGGTACCGGCTCATCAAGGCTCAAGGCCTTGCCGCCGTGGTCGACGTGAAAGGGACACCCGTCGCGGTCGTCCGTGCCTTCCTTCAGATGTCGACTTCGCCGCCTCGTAAGTGGACCGTCGTGCCGCGTCCCCGGAACGTGCCGCGTTCCCTGGACATTGGTGAGCACTATGCCGTCTGCCCCTCGTGCCGCGATCGCGTCCCGCTGCGTGGCCGGCCCACCCGCATGATGTGCGGCCGCTGCAGCGTCGAATTCGCCATCGACTGGGAAGAGCACTATCTGATCCAATAGCCTTCACGCTTGCAGCTCGGCAGGTCCTTCCGCGGCAGACGAGATTGTATCTTGTCTGCCGCGTGCTTCATGCCTACGTCATCCTTAATCCCGCCGCGGGACGAGGCGCCGCTCGACGCGCCGAGTCGGTGGTCGCGCGCGCGTTCCGCGCGCAGGGGTGGGCGGTGGATGTCACGCGCACCGAAGGCCCCGGTCACGGTCAAGAGCTGGCGAGCGAGGCGGTGCGGCAGGGCGCCAAATACGTGGTCGCGGTGGGCGGGGACGGCACCGTTCACGAAGTGGCGAACGGGCTGCTGCGCACCAAGACCGACACCGCGCTCGGCGTCGTCCCGGTCGGCTCGGGCAACGACTTTGCCAAGATGGTCGGCCTCTTTGGCTACAATCCGGCGCGCGCCGTGGCGCGGCTCGTAACCGCCCACTCCCGCCGCTTCGACGCGGGCCGGGTGTTCGACGAGTGGTTCGTGAACAGCGTCGGCTTCGGGTTCGGGCCCGCCGTGGTCAAGACGCGGAACGCCATGCACCACCTGCGCGGCTTTCTCTCGTATCTCGTGCCGATCGTGAAGACGTTCTTCAAGTTCGAGCCGCCCGTCTTCGACGTCGTGGCGCCCGGATTTCGGGAGCGGGGGTACATGATGATGGTCGAGGTGTGCAACGGCACGACGGCCGGCGGCAGCTACCGCTTCGCACCCGACGCCGATCCCGCGGACGGCAAGCTGGATGTCTGTTTGATCCGGCGCGTGTCGCTGCCGCGGTTTCTCATGGCTATTCCACGCGTCATGCGTGGCACACACGTCACCATGCGCGAGGTGGCGCTCTTCAAGACCGCAAAGCTCGTGATCCGTTCGCCGGAGGAGCCGCTGGTGGTGCACGTCGATGGGGAGCTGCGCGAACCGGGAGTCAACGAATGCACGGTGGAGCTGGAGCGGGGGCGCCTAAACGTGTTGGTCGCACGATGAAGAACGATGGAATGAGGGAACGATGGAATGTGGTCGCCCTGGCGGTTTTTCTTTCCATCATTCCATACAACCTTGACTCTCCCTGCAGATACTGTGCACCACGGCGTGCGCCCGATGGGAGCCTTCCTGCGGTCCTTCGTGCTTCCGGGCTGGGGCCAGGTCGCCACCGACCGGCCCGTCACGGGCGCGACATTCGTCGCGTGGGAAGGCGTGACGATCATGATGACGCTCAAGGCGCAGCAGGAGGCGAACTACTTCAAGGCGATTCACTCCGCGAATCTCCGGCACAAGCGGCAGGAAGTGCAGGATTGGCTGGTGCTCTGGGTCTTCAATCATTTCTTCTCGGGCGCGGAGGCCTACGTCTCCGCGCATCTGCACGACTTCCCACCCGATCTCAAGGTCCGCGCGTTTCCAGGCGGCATCGGCATCAGCATTCCGTTCCATGAATAAGGCCCCGCTCGGTGTGTTCGATTCGGGGATCGGCGGACTGACGGTGGCGCGCGCGCTGTTCGAGCGGCTGCCGCAGGAGTCGGTGATTTATTTCGGGGACACCGCCCGCGTTCCGTACGGACCTAAATCCCCCGACACGGTGCGACGCTATAGTGGTGAGATCCTCGCGTATCTGCTGCAACGCGGCGTGAAGGCCGTGGTCGTCGCCTGTAACACGAGCACCGCGCACGCGCTCACCTACTTGAAAGAGCGCTCCTCGGTACCGGTCGTCGGCGTGATCGAGCCAGGTGCCCGCGCGGCGGTCGCGGCGACGAGGACGGGGACGATAGGTGTAATCGGCACCGCGGGGACGATCGCGAGCGGCGCGTACGAGCGCGCGATCAAGGCGCTGCGCGCCGACGCGCGGGTCCACAGCCAGGCCTGTCCGCTGTTCGTGCCGCTCGTCGAGGAAGGATGGTTCGAGCATCCCGCCGCCGAGCTGATCGCGCGTGAGTACCTCGAGCCGCTGAAGCGGGCGAAGGTGGACGTCCTCGTGCTGGGCTGCACGCATTATCCGTTGCTCAAGCCGCTGCTCGCCCGCGTCATGGGACCGGAAGTGAAGCTGGTCGACTCGGCGGAAGAGACGGCGACGGCCGTCGCGCGGGAGCTCGAGCGGCTGGATCTGTTATCGAACGGCGGAACGCATGATCACCGCTTTGTGGTATCGGACGACGAGCCGCACTTTCGCAAAG
>Ga0209266_1003011_pt1 | contig 10434 bp, 14 predicted proteins | sample GraSoiAngelo_132_FD_185889 | JGI IMG/M metagenome (GOLD analysis project Ga0209266, IMG submission 185889) | Grasslands soil microbial communities from the Angelo Coastal Reserve, California, USA - 14_0929_02_40cm (SPAdes) (version 2) | ecosystem: Environmental > Terrestrial > Soil > Grasslands ...
AGCCGCTTACGATAGACGCATGGGAAGGATTTCGGACTTCCGGTCTCTACGCGAGCCAGACTGCAGTGAGTCTGGTAACTTGTTCTTTAGGCCTGAGCGGAACGAACCTAACTCTCTTACTCCTCCTATAAAACCAGGGAGCGAAAATAATAGCAGCTAAAAAAACGAACTGAATCACCAAGGTAGATGTGTCACCGGTCATTTACTTCGCGCAGCTACGAAAGCCTGAGCCCCTAAGGAACGATCGATCCGTTGGAGCCCCTTCGCGTCAAAGTGTCGAGCATTTCCGTGAGGCACGCGTCGTAAGAATCACACCTGGGGGATTCGCCATTTGGCTGGATCCATTCGGGATGTTGGATCCGCAGATCGTCGTGAATCTGTTGCCGGAGCTCGGTGTAGGTGTGGATTTGATGATACATGGTTATTGTCCTGGTGAAAGATTCAAGTGCGACGCGGGATAGTTCCGACAAAAGGCTCGGCAGAATCGCCGATGAGCGTTGGCGCCGTGAGCGCGCGGTAGGGCCAAGTGAGGGTATTCCAAATGGCGGCGCGCATGTGTTTGCGGTGTGCGCGACGCCAGGCCAACTGGCGTATTTTGTAGCGCTGGCGTTGCAGCAGCACGGCGAGCAGTCCGCTTTGCGTAAGGGTCGGAGTTAATTTTGTCATGACGTAAATCCTTCTATTTTCCTCGTCCGAAAGGACTCTGTAGTTTACCACCTCGGTGAGTACGGTCTGGGCGTATTTTCCGAAAGACTGACCGTTTCTTGTCTTGCGAATCCCCGACTCGGAAGGAAGCCAATGAAGCTTTGCGCGTCCAGCATCCCGAACTGGGTCGATGCGAACGGCAATTATCCCACCTGCGACTCCTATGAGTCACGCCTGGCCGAGCTGCTGGGCCTTTCTCGCCGGCCGAACAGCGTTATACTCGGCGTCGCAGCTTCGGAAGCGCTTCCCGAAATTGCGTGGGAGAGCGACCAACAATTCGCTTAAACTCGCGATTGAAGTTCGTCATGGATTGAAATCCGCATGCGAAGGCAGCTTCGCTAATTCGCGAATTGGGATTGAGCAAAAGCGCCTTCGATTTCTCCACTCGAACTCTCGAGAGGTAGTCGGTGAAATTCATCCCAGTCGCTTTCTTGAACATCTTGCAAAAGTAATGCCTGCTGATATTAGCCACTTGGGCGATCCGCCCGAGCGACAGCGGCTCCGCTTGATGGTCCTCGATAAATTTTCGCGCTCGCGTCATATTTGTGGACTCATCGTTTTCGTGCCGTACTACTAGTTGATTCGACAAGATCGAAAGGTGTCGCGCAAAAAGACTCAGGAGCCGCAACATCGCGCGGTACCGGACAGGCGATAAAACGCACGACCGGAAATAGGCCCGCTCAAGTTGCTTCCAATCCGTTTTGTAGCCCCACGCGCGGAGCTGCCGAGTAATGCTCGCGAAGTGTTTCTTCGTCGGACTCTTCAGCATCACTTCGCCGGTCTCGAGAAAACCGAGAATGTGGTCACCCACATACACTGGCACTGCGCTTTCTGACAGTCCCGCAAACCAAGTGACAGTGCGCGTCGTCGACGCCAGTTCTTGGGACGCATCGCTTTGAGCCCTTAGGCATGCGGCGCGGGCTTGGTTGAAACGAGCCAGAATCGCGGCGAATGAATCGTCATCCGTTTTGCCATGGTGTGCAGGCGACCATGAATCGTGTGCTCGAATATTAAGCGGCAAACCCACCGCTTCGCTGAAAGCCCGTTCGTAATCTTTGAAAATCTGAGAACGCGACAGATGTAGCATCACTTCCTGGTCAGACGATCGCGCTGGCGCGCCTCTTCCACGGGCCTTGCGGACCAGGCGGCCTCTTTTTGAGTGTCTCATTGGCGGTAATTATTTTTCGACACCGGGTTATCAGAGGGGATTGCAGCTTCGACAGCTGGAGCGCTCCCTCTTTTAGCGACACTCTTGCGCTCTATTAAACTAGCCGCGGTCATGTCCAACCGTTCGTAATCCGAGCTACGTTGGCAGCCCTCGGCACGCCGCATGCAGTTAGGGCTTTGGTCGTGTCTTCCACAGTTAGGAGGTACTTGCGCACGATAGGATGAATTGCATATGCGACTTCAGCATCTCGCATTATTTCGCGGAATTGGATTAGGTGCATGTGCCGTTAACCTCGTAGGAGAATGCCTTCAGCGTGCCTCGCGGTGGTGGCGTCTCTTTGCGATCGTCACACAGTAACTGTTGAAGTTGCCCCGGATTTCCCCCTTCGTTTTCCCAACGTCGCTCTGCGGCAAAATCGCTTTCTTCGTTTGTGAACTTGCGAAAGTCAGGGGATCCATGATGGCAATCAATGAAGCGGCTCACCGTCCGTTGTCCTTATGAAGTCGTGGTACGATGAATAAGTCGCCGAAGGTCAGCTGCTGGCGAACATCCGGCCTCCGCTTGCGGCCCGCAGCGCGAAACTTCTTGAAAAGCGCCGCGCGACCTTTTGAAGTTTTATGTTGCGCGTAGTAAAGAGCGCAGTTTTGAGTCAATGTTGGTTCCATGTTAATTCTGCGTTTATTTGCGCTGGCGGCGGATTGACTCGGGCGCTGATGTCTGAGCAATTCGTATCGAGGCGCGTGATATAAGCATCCAGGAACGCCACGAAACCTATCCCTGAGACGGCAGTGTCACCCGACAAGGTCTCGAGCAATTTTTCAAGCTCATCTTTATGAGCAGCGATAGCATTCATGATGCTGTTTTGTGTGCAGAGAGAAGGGCCCGCACACCTGCGCGATCGATTGACGCTGCGATTGTTAAGGAGCCAGCATACGGCTGCGACTGCCGATTAGCTAACGGTATTTACCGCCACAATTCGCCACACCATATTTTTGGATGAGTAGTTTTGCTCGCCGCGAAGCGAATCGCGCGCTAAGAGTGGAAGCATGGCTGACACGCACACAGGCAGGTGTTACTGCGGAGCGGTGAAGATCGAGGTGCGCGGCGAACCGTTGGAGATGGGTTACTGTCATTGCGAAAACTGCCGTCGCTATTCCGCTGCGCCGGTGAGCGCGTTCACGTTGTGGAAAAAGGATAACGTGAGGCTCACCAAAGGCGCGGAATTCCTCGGACGATTCAAGAGCAGCGACATTAGCGACCGCCGGTATTGCACAAAGTGCGGCGGTCACATCGCGGTCGATCATCCGACTCTCGGCTTGATCGATGTACGACTCAGTGCGCTCCGGAACTTTCCGTTCAAGCCAACGGTGCACTTGAACTATGCAGAAACCGTTCTTCCAATGAGAGATGGACTGCCGAAGCTTAAGGACTTTCCGGCTGCTATTGGTGGATCCGGCGAGACCCTGCCGGAGTAACTGTTGCTGGTACTTCTTAAATCTTAATTCTTCCTTCTGACTTGAGATGACGGGCTACCCAAGCTCAAAGACTTTCCGGCGGAGATCGGCGGGTCAGGAGAAACGCTGCCGAGTAACGCAAAAATAATCCACGGTGGTTGGGCGCGACCGCCGGGCGCGCCGGGAACGATGCCGATCAGCGAAGCTGTCCGAGCAAGTGGTTGTAATCCTCGTGCGTGCCGATCCAGAACCATAGAACCAGATCGCCCTCTCGGCGCGCAAGGGCGCGATAGTGATCGCCGATTCGCACGGACCAGACGTTTCCGACAACCGGCTTGAACTGCGTTGACGGGTGGAACGGATCACGCAGCCAAAGTTGAAACTTTTCTCGAGCGAGACATTGGACATGAGCTGGCAGTCTATTGAACTCGTGCCAGAAACGCCGATGCGTTCTCGACGTCACGGCATTTCGCGGGTGCGTCCTGCTTTGATGTCCTCTTCTACTTCGCGCAGAACGTCATCGAGCTTACCGCTCGCGATATCGCGCTTCATCTGCTCATCCCATTCGTCATCGTTCCAACCGTGCAGCCACGCCGCGAGTTCGGCGCGCTGCTGGAACGAGAGCTGTTGGATGGCTGCCTTGATTTCCGCGAGACTCATTACCCAAATGTTAGCTTGTCGCAGGCGTCCCAGCAATTAACGGAATGGAAGCCTTGTCGCGGGGGTAAATGTCAAATGTTTTTAAACGCGACCTCGTGTTTGGTACGGATTTGCTGTTGAGCTGCTGTTAGGGGGTCGGCGTCGGACTTGCCTCTGCAGGCGACGCGCTGGTGGCATTCTTTACGTTTTCGACGGCCGAGCCAGCCGCCTGCTTTGTTTTCTCGATCGCGTCCTGCGTTGCGTTCTTCGCCTTCTCCCCGAGCTCCTCAAGTTTCGGCTGCGCGTCTTTCGTCGCCTCTTTTGCTTTGTCCCCCAATTCCTCGAGCTTCGGCTTCGCTTTCTCGATTTGCCTGTCGGCAGCTTCCTTTGCCTCTTTCGCTTTCGTCTCGACCTTCTGTTTCGCGTCCTCGGCCTTCTGTTTTAGGTCGTCTGACGTCTTTTTGTCGCAGGCCGAGAACGCGAGCAAAGCCGCGGCCACAGTCGCTAAAAAAATCATTCGTTTCATATGGGTGATCTCTCTCGTTGATTCCCTTTAACCTACAGAACTGAATAATCATCCGCGAATCGCGCACAATCGGCAAGATCACATGGTCCCGGTCTTATTTTGGCAATGAAACAAGGAATCCAAATTCAGCGCGGAGATGTCGATCTTGTAGATATCGCGCAGTCCGTTGCCTGGGCTGTGCAGTTTTTGCAAGAGCTCCCGATAGCTCAGACGTTTCTCCAAGGGCTTGTCGGCAAAGCTGCGGTTGCTGGTAAAGAAGAACCATTTCCCGTCAGGTGAAACTTTCGGGCAGAAATCCCAACCCGCTGAATTGATCGTGTCGCCAAGGTTCACCGGTTTGGTCCAGGCGCTTTCGCGCCGAAAGCTCACATACAAATCATACGCGCCGCGGCTTTCTGGTAAGCCTGTTCCGGCAAAAATAATGTAGCTTTCGTCCGGCGCGATGAATGGCTCGACTTCGTTCGCGGCGGTGTTGATCAGCTCACCAAGATTTTCCGGAGGCTGATATTTTCCATCGACCAGTCGCGAAACATACAGGTCGCATCTCCCTTTGCCGCCCGGCCGTTCCGAACCGAAGTAGAGATTTCCGTTTTTGCTTACGGTCGGAAACCATTCGTTGGCATCGCTGTTCACCACATCGAGATGTTCCGGCGCTGACCAGCCGCCAGTTGGCTTAATACCGGCCGCCGCGCCTTCGCGGCTCATCATCCAGATATTGGTATCTTCCTTCGCTTTTCCGTTCACCAGACGCGTGCTGATGAAAAACAATCGCTCCCCATCCAGTGTGATGAACGGATCGGCATCAGAGAACTGGCCAGAGAACGGCACCACTTCCGGCGTCGACCACTTCCCGTTTTGTTCGTGGGAAACAACAATCGTCCAATGATTGAACGACGGATCGTTTTTCAAAAAATAGAACGTCTTGCCGTCAGGCGTGAACGCCGATGCGATTCGTCGTCCCCTGTTGAGATCACGTTTTCGCCAAGTAACTGCGGCTCTGGTGCGGCCGCGTTCGGTTGCGCGAAGCAAAGCGACTGTATCACACCGAGGCTGATTAACGCGCGCGTCAGATCGCCAATAGTGAATTCAGCCACGCGAAATAATTATCCCGAAACAGCTGTTGTCACGCTTGCAATGCAGATCACATCATCGAAATGCCAAAACTGTCTGATCGATCCTACGTCGGGACCGGACAGAAGCTAGAGCGTTCTGCGGTGACTCAGCAGGGCTTGGCAGTGATTTAAACGTGTCGTTTAGCAGTGGGTATACGCTGTCAATCTTTGCCTGATCAAAAGGCCTCTGCCAAAAGACCCTATGCCTGAAAAGCTGCCGCCGATTGCCTAGAATGGGCAGCGTGTCTTCATAATAGGTAATGGTCACAAAATCGACGTACTTGTGGCGTTTAAGAAAATGCTCAACGATCTCGCCACATGACCAAGGGCTTCCACCGGCTCGCTGGTTTGCCCGCAGGACGTGACAGCCACCGTCGACCACGATAATTCCTTTGATGCCCGCGTACCCAGACTGCCGCAACTTCTTCGCTTTAGAATTCAACGCGGCGAAAAGCGGATTCCGTGTCAGTGAGTACGCAGCGTTATACCCAGCAAACCCTCCCGTGGTGCGGCCCAACTGCGCTGGATCGTACATGATCTGCAAGTCAATGCCTTCATCAGCTCGTCGGTACGTGTGGCGCTCTGTGGGGCTTAAAAGAATTGAACGCATGAAGTTCGCCAGCTCGCATTTTATAAAACGGGGGATCTCCTTTTTGGACGGCAAAAGCAATCGGTTGACTTTGTCAGGCCAGCGACATTGCCGCCGGAAATCGAACGCCTGGCCGCATGGGATATGGGTTTTCTGCCGGACGTGCGCCGCATCGTTGAGAACAGTTTCCAGTAAGTCGGTCACCGATTCGGATATCGAATCCACCTGCGAGTCCAGACTTCGCGGCAACACGACGGAACTCTTCAAAAAAATAATACGCTGGATTCTTTCTATCGGATTCCTCATCCGAAACCGCAACTATATCAATCACGAACTCGATCGAGTTGTCGGCCGCCGAAATGAACAAATCCGGGCGTTTGCCGCCTAACGAAGGCTCATATCGAACATTCGCATTCCGAGCAAAAGCTGCAGCAAGGACAACTTCCCATTCGGTGGAGATCGCTTGGCGCTCGCGTCCGTTAAGGCGAGTAATGATGTCTTTCTCTTGCGACGGACCGATGATGTGTGGTCGCAGCGAATCGAGTTCTTGTTGAATTATTCGCCGCGGGAATATGGCCACCGGCGAACATATCACATTTCACTACTGGGTCGGATGCTTTGCGAAATACCGTGCTACTGATCCGTCGGATATTGCTGCGAACGCCGCCTTTTTAGCGTCGACGAGCGTTTCAAAGCCTCGCTTTCCTGCCCTCCAGTTCATGTGAATCCGAAACTGTGATGGACTGATCTCATGAATGTCGACTCGGATTTTAGTCTGGCGGATCGAAGCGATTCCGGAATGCATTCGCCAGCGCGACGAGCTCAAGAAGCGAGCAAGACGCGACTCGTATCGCTTCTTTGACTCCATAAAGTTCGACGCGAGTTCTGAGCACGTAAGGTTGTCACAACAGATCTCGCCAACTGCAAGCGGTTCCCAATTCGGATGCCAGATGCGAAATACGTATCGGATTTCAGTGCCGCAATTCTCGCAGTGTTCGCATAGATCTCCGGCGTCGTCCCAACCCAGTAGCTCCCATCCCGTCTGAGGCTTGATGATTCCATGTTGTTCAGCGTGGCATCCTTTGCACAGCGTTTCGCAGGATGAAGGCGGATAATCCCACGGCATTCGACCGGGAAAGTAAATGGTGTGATGGACCTGTAGGACTGCGCCATCAGCCTGTCGCTTTCCGCAGCGCCGACATGCGAAACCATCGAGATCAAGAATCTGTTCTCGAAACGCCTCCCATTTCTCGCCACGATATGATGTCAGCGCGATGGACATTTACGAATTTCACTCGCTGCTTTTCATACTTCGAACACGACGCTCACGTGTTCCGCAATTTTGCGTCACACACGATTTGCAATCGAAAGATTTTTGCGACCGCCTTGCCCAGTAGTTCATCGCGTTTGTCCTCCGACATATTTTTAAAACTGGCTCTCTCGTCCTCCGGAATGTCCGGATCCGTTTGTAGTTGCGTCAACACTTGTTGGGCAAGCGCCTTAGTCGCCACTAGCCGAATTTCGAAAGCTGCGAACCAATCTTCTTTGATCTCCGCTATCGGCGGCGGTTCAACGTACGTCACTCGGTAACTGACGTATCCGAATTTGCTCTTGCGCACTTCCGCGACACGGCAAATGTCGCCGTGCGCCCAAACAAAATCGCCGACTTGCGCCTTCTCCTGTTTTAGTTGTGCCACGAGAGTAGCCGGTCCAACGTTTTCGTCGTGCATCTTCCGAATCGTGGCGTTTACGCCTTCCAGCACAAGGTCCAGGAGTTTCTGACATCGAATCAAGATTGCGTAGCAGAGCAGCCCCACGCGATGGACCCCGAGATAAACGTCATCTTCGTTAAAAGCTGAGCTGCTGTCATGCGGAGTAAAGTGGATATCAGCAGACATGCCGTATGCGTGGATGTACGATTTCCCAATTGCCGCAAGTTCGTTAGGCAGCGCGAGATCAAGAATCCGAATGTATCGTTGTCGAAACGAGGAAAATGGAACACCTGATGTTTTCCACTCATTTTGAAACGCGGCTTGTTTGCGCCGCAAATACCACCGCTTCGAGACATCAATGCGTTTATTTTCTGCCTGCTTGATGTCCCGTTCACGCCATTGAAGTCCGTACTCAGTGTTACGACGCTTGAAACCAAAAAACTCGTGCTGATCGTTCAGTGATCGCACTGTCGAGTCGAACTCTTTAAGCCAGAGGTAGTCTCGATAATAGTCAGGCTCATTGGTGGCGGAAAAGCAGATTAGATCGACCAAAATTTCCGCCAACTTCCGCGCCCGGAAGCTTTGTTCGTCCTGCTGCCACCGAGTTACCAAGCGGATCAGGTGATCTGTGTGTTCCGGTTTTCTGTCGGTCTCGCTCAGCTTCTGGCTCCAATCCATAATGCTGATGCCAGCTTTCTGAACTTCGTCCAGAACGCTGTAGATGAATGCGGGACGCGGATCTTGCCAAAGCGCAGGAGTTATTCGGCGAAATTGGGTTTCATCCAGCCGCAACGCATTCCGTAGATCGTCGGCTGCTTTGATTGCGACCGTGATGTAGAACTCGCAGCTCTCCTGAAAATCCTTTGGTTCAGGCATGTCGAAGCAAAACAGCCGGACCCTTTCAAGTCCGGCTGTTCGAATTCATACTGTCATTCGGCTTAGTAGTCCATGCCGCCCATGCCGCCCGGAGGCATTGGAGGAGTTTTTTCCTTCTCAGGAATCTCGGTGACCAATGCTTCGGTGGTGAGCAACAGGCCCGCGATGGACGCAGCGTTTTGCAGCGCCGTGCGCGTGACCTTGGTTGGATCGACAATTCCCGCCTTCACCAGGTCGGTGTATTCATCGGCGGAAACGTCATAGCCTTCGTTGCCTTTGCGCTTCTTCACTTCCTCGACAACGAGCGCGCCTTCGCGGCCCGCGTTGTCGGCAAGTTGACGCGTCGGCTCTTCCACGGCACGGCGAACAATCGCCACGCCGACTTTCTCGTCGGGTTCGAGGTCCTTCACGTTGTCGAGCGCTTTCTGCGCGCGCAGGAATGCAACACCGCCGCCTGCGACGATGCCTTCCTCAACCGCCGCACGCGTGGCGTGCAACGCGTCTTCGACCCGAGCTTTTTTCTCTTTCATCTCGGTCTCAGTCGCAGCGCCGACGTTGATGACTGCAACACCGCCTGCGAGTTTCGCCAGGCGCTCCTGCAGTTTCTCCCGATCGTAATCGCTGGTCGTCTCTTCAATCTGACGACGGATCTGAGCGACGCGGCCCTGGATATCGGCCTTTTTGCCTTCGCCTTCGACAATGGTGGTGTTCTCCTTGTCGATGGTAATGCGCTTGGCTCGTCCGAGGTCTTCCAGCTTGATGTTCTCAAGCTTGATGCCGAGATCTTCGCTGATAAGACGTCCGCCGGTAAGCACCGCGATGTCTTCCAGCATCGCCTTGCGACGATCGCCGAAGCCCGGAGCTTTCACGGCGCAGACTTGCAATGTGCCGCGCAGTTTGTTCACGACCAGAGTCGCAAGCGCTTCGCCTTCCACGTCCTCAGCAATGATGAGGAGCGGGCGGCCAGCCTTCGCGACTTTCTCGAGCAACGGAAGGAGGTCCTTCAAGCTCGAGATTTTCTTCTCGTAAATGAGGATGTAAGCATTTTCGAGAACGGCCTCCATCGCCTCCGCGTTGGTCACGAAGTAGGGCGACAGATAACCTTTATCGAACTGCATGCCCTCGACCACTTCCAGGGTCGTCTCGATCGATTTGGCTTCCTCGACGGTGATCGTGCCGTCCTTGCCGACTTTGTCCATGGCGTCGGCAATGATCTCGCCGATCGTCTTGTCCCAGTTAGCCGAAACGGTCGCCACCTGCGCGATCTCGGTGCGATCGCTGACTTTCTTGGAGAGTTTCTTCAGCTCCTCGACGATTGCATCGACACCTTTCATGATGCCGCGCTGCAACGAGGTTGGATTCGCGCCGGCAGTGACGTTGCGCAGACCTTCGCGGTAAATTGATTCCGCGAGAATGGTCGCCGTAGTCGTGCCGTCGCCCGCGACGTCGGACGTTTTGGATGCGACTTCGCGGACGAGCTGCGCACCCATATTTTCATACGGGTCTTCCAGCTCGATCTCTTTCGCGACCGTCACACCGTCCTTGGTGATCGTCGGGCTGCCGAATTTTTTGTCGAGAATGACGTTGCGGCCGGATGGGCCGAGTGTGGCCTTTACGGCTTTCGCCAGTTTCTCGATACCGCGCAGCAACGTG
>Ga0209266_1003014_pt1 | contig 10430 bp, 8 predicted proteins | sample GraSoiAngelo_132_FD_185889 | JGI IMG/M metagenome (GOLD analysis project Ga0209266, IMG submission 185889) | Grasslands soil microbial communities from the Angelo Coastal Reserve, California, USA - 14_0929_02_40cm (SPAdes) (version 2) | ecosystem: Environmental > Terrestrial > Soil > Grasslands ...
AATTTCGGGCGCCTCTGCACAGATTGTCGTGTAGCACAGAGCGGCCCCCGGCGAACTACACGCGACAATTCCTATATGCTTGGCCATCGACACTCTAATTCAGCTCAAAGACCCAGATCGCTGAGCTTCGGGCAACCGGAAGCGGAATCTCTGGAGTAAGCTGAGGGAAGCTTGCGGCCTGTGGGCCTCCGTATCCGACCACAACGGCGACGTATTGTTTGCCATTTGCCATATAAGTTATCGGAGCGGAATTGGGAACATCATTCAGCCGCGTCCTCCATAGGGTCTTCCCGGTCGCATCGTCATATGCCGTCAACCACCGGTCGAGTGCGCCGGCGAAAACGACTCCACCGGCGGTCGCCAATACTCCTGTGCTTTGCGGAGCGCGCTGGCGCTCGGTCCATACGGTTTTCTTCGTCTCCAGATTGATCGCCTGTAAGCGGCCGTACTTTCCATCCGAATCCGGACGAGGCCGCACGTTCACGCTGACTCCAGTCGAGAGAAACGCGCGCTGGCCCGTAGCCACGGGATTGAGATCCATGCACGTTTCAACAGCCGGAACGTAAAGAATCTTTGTATCCGGATTGTATGCGCCTGGAAGCCAGCTTCGTCCACCGCCGGCGTGGGGACACACGACCATCGGTTGGCCGGTGCCGGGAATCAACTTCGGATCGATCGTTTTTCTGCCGGTTATGGGATCGATCGACGTGATGAAATTCTGCAGACCCATATCGAAGGAAAAGACGTATTTACCCGTGTCCGCTTCGAGCGCATCGTAAACACCGGGTTTGCCGGAGGTCACCACGAGCTTCTTTTGTTGTCCAGTCGCGCCGCGCAACGAAACGATTTGCCGCTCGAAGGACCAATCGAGATCCCACTGATCATTCGGGACGTGCTGGTAGTACCAAACGATCTTGCCTGTATCGGGATTGATGGCGACCGTTGCGTTCGTATACAGCGCATCGTTGGTTACGCCGGGCCGGCCCACGGAGTTACGCAGTGGCCCCGTATCGTATGTCGGCGCGGGACCGAAGAAGACAAGGTTCAAATCCGGATCGTAGCTCCCGGCCGTCCAGACAGATCCGCCGTTCCGTTGCTCGAGCGGCAAACCATTCCAACTGTTCCCGCCCGGCTCGTCAGGCCTCGCGATCGTATAGAACCGCCATGCTTCCTTGCCTGTTTCCGAATCCAGCCCGGCAATGTAGGCGCCGCCCTTACCGCGGCCGCCGATACCTTGCATGACTTTGCCTTTCGCCACCAGCGGTCCGCCAGTGAGATTCCAGCCATCGCCGGGATTGGCGAGGGGCTGGTCCCAGACGATGTTTCCAGTTTTGCTGTCAAGCGCCACAACGTGCAGATCCGACGTGCCAACAAACAGCTTGTTGCTGTAGAGCGCCATGTTCCGTTTGACGGTTGGCCGCACGTTCTCCGGCAGCTTCCGGGCGTAATGCCAGAGTTCATCACCGGTCGTTGCGTCGAGCGCCTGAACGTTGTCGTTGTAACTGTGCACGAACACGACACCGTCGTGTACAAGAGGCGTCGCTTCGTTCGGCCCTGCCGGAAGCGTCAATGACCACGCGACGCGAAGATTCTTCACGTTGTCTTTAGTGATTTGCTTCAGCGCGCTGAATCCCATGTCATCGTATGTCCTGCGCCAGGTGAGCCAGTCTCCGGCGGGAGGGTTGCTCAACATTGTGTCGGTGACCGGTGTGATCGTCCTCAGCGGATCCGGCGGCGCGGGCCACGGCGGAAGTACCGCATCTTTCGCAACTCCACCACCCGGCGCATTCGCGCGAAGTTGCTGTTGCTGCGATGAACGCTGCTGCGCCTGAGACTGAGTGGCTGCGAACACGATCAACATCGCAGATACCATCAGGGAAAAGCGATTTGGCATGGCAGGATTATAGAGGCAAAAAACCCGGCGGTTTATTATTTTGATGGCACCAACCTATCGCAAAGCCAGCGGATCAAGTACCCCCTCAGGGTCAACTCCGCATCCGCCGATGCAGAACGTAGCGGGATCGGGTCCGCGCCCTTCCGCGAACGCCTTCTCAGCGGCGCGTGCTCCGGCAAGCAAGGCCGTCATGCCAAAGTTCCCCTCGTGACAGCGGGGCTCGGTGTAGATTCGATTCGCCTTGTTGTCTTGCAGGTTGAATTCCTGCTTCACAGTCCACGGTCTTGTCCACGTGGTCGGATCCTCCAGAGTGGCGACGAGCTCAAGGATCTCTGGGCCGGTACGGGTCCAGCGCTCGACGTAGTGCAGGTTCTCGCGGGATCCCAAGAAATCCGCCTTGGGGCTGAAATTGTTCACGTCCACCACCAGCGTATTCCCCTCCCAGCGGCCCCGCGAATCTCCCCACCACTGCCGGACGTGCGGTGGTAGATGGGGAGCGTTTGTAATCGGGATCATGCGGGTCCAGCCCTGGCCCTGGCCCGAGTCATAGAAAATGTTGACCGCCCCGGGCGATTGCACGATTCGACGATGGATGCCGGTGAAGCCGCCATTAAACTCCGGCAGATTGCCACCCATGCAGCGCTCACTCAAACCGCGATCCTCTGGACCGTCGGCGCGATTGATGGGGCCGACACCGGCCGATGGGTACTCGGGAGGCGGCTCCGATCGCCGCGGTGACGGCGACCCGTAGGTTCCGCCGTCGCAGGCGCCGGGCACCTTGTTCTTGCAACCTTCCGTGGCCTGCATCAAGGCCAGCTGATACTGGCGGAATGCAGCCCGCCTTTTCTGCGCTTCCGCGGTCAATGGAGGAAGTTTCCCATCCGGGGGATCGACAATGAGCGACGTTCGCCGGCCGGTACGCCTCACGGAGAAAAAGACCGAATTGTATGCGCCGGAGACGTCTGCTTCGGTCCCTCTCTTTGCAATACGATCGCCGAAATGCGCTGCGGCCGCTCGTTGTTTATCCAGCTCGGCGACTTCCGCTTCGGTGTAAAACTCTTTTGTGACGCCGGCGGGGCGTTCGAGCGGCACCTGCAGTTCGACGGTCCAGATGCCCTGCAAGTCCGGTTCGCCCCACGGTGTCCTGGGAGCGGTGGTGGTCGCAGACGCCGGCGCGCGGCCGCTGACAAGCACCATGGTCACCGACACCAGCGCAATCACAGCTGCTACACCTATCAGTTGGAATGATCGAAGCCTCATCTCACACCTCCTCCCTACCCCCCGCGCGCTAGAAATTCACCTGCGCGCTAAGTTGAAAGATCCGCGGGTCCAGGATCTGGGTAGGCTGTCGCCACAGCATACCGAAAGTCGTCACGATCGAACGAATGGAACTGGAGTTCAGCACATTGTAGACGTCGACATTGAGTTGGATGCGGGCCCGTTCCGTTATCCTGACCATCTTGCTCAGCCGCGCGTCAAGACGCGTAATCCGGCCCTCCCACATGGTCTGGGGCGCGATGAGTGGAACGATGACGTTTTGCACTCCCCCTGCCAGGTTGCGGCCAAGCGACGGCGCGATCGCCGCGTTGCCCGCCGGGTAGTCTGCCACGATCACCGGGCCCGGCAAGTTCTGGTACGCACCGCTCACCACGAAGTTACCCGGCAACGGAAGATTCCCGAACAGCTTGAGCTGGGTCTGCGCCTTGAACGGCGTGACAACATGGCAGAAGTCTATAGGCGGGAGCTGCGCTCCAGGAGTCGCGACGGCGCGAGAGAAGAATAGCTGCTCGGGGGAATCGATCACAAAGCACCGGTCTTTCACGGAGCGGCCGGTATCGAAACCGCCGCCAAACAGGGCACCGCCGACTAACCGCGCTCTAAAGCTCGCGTTGAAGAAATCGTTGACGCGCTTGTCCTTGCCGTATCTCGAAGTTGGTGCGACAAGGTTGTCGACGAGGCCAAACTTTTGCGGCTGGATGTCGTACAGCCCGCAGACATCGTATCCGCCGCCTCCGGGAAGCCGCGGATCGATGGGTGCCTTGACGCAGTACGGATCGTAGTCCGACCGTCCGACCGCGAGGTTTTTGGTGACCCGGACTGTGGTGTCATAGAAGTAGTAGCCGCCATTGTTGCGGTAATAGCCAGTGGTGAACGACAACCACGACTTGAGCTGGTGCTGCACTTCCGCCGAGAAATCCCAGTTCGAATCCCGTTTGCCCCACCCGCGGAGCACTTCGTCGGACCAGCGCGTGGCGAGCGGGTTGTTCTTGCCGAAATTCTGATTCGCAATCGCACGACATTCGCCGTTCGCCTCGAAGTTGCTCAAGTCGCAATCCGGGACGTAATTTGTGTTGTTGTCGGTCCACGCGCGGGAGACCCGGTTTACCGAGGTCGTGATCGGATTGTTTTCATTGGCGATATCCACGCCCGTCTTCCGCACGTACCGGCCCAGCGACACCTTGAGCGCGGTCCTGCCGTTTCCGAACAGGTCGTACGCCGCACCCAGCCGGGGATTCAGGTCCTTCCAAAGGGGCACACCCGTCACTTTGTCGAAGTTGCGCTCGGGAAGCCATCCCGAGGGAGTAGCCGGGATGTGCTGGGCGGGAACCGACCCGTTAAAGTAGTCGAAGCGCAGCCCCAGATTCAGTGTTAGCCGCTCGATTCTCCACTGATCCTGGGCGTAGATGCCGAGCTCGTTGAATCTGGACTGAAGCGTGTAAGGCGTCGCCAGCTGGTTGATGGCAATCGGCACGCCGTTGAGGAACGTATAAGAGACGTCGCCGGCCTGCCCCTGGGTGAACGTGTTCAGAACGCCCTGCTGCATATCGAAACCGGTCTTGAAGGCATGCGACCCGGTCACGTATGAGGCTGAGAAGCGCTCGCTGTAACGGTCGCTGTCGTTGGGATGCCCGATGTAGGTCTCGCGCGCCCCGTACGCGATACCGAGTCCGATGTCGCGAATCATCACGTGGTTCCGGGTCACGCCCGGCATCCGGAATTGATGCCAGTGGGAGATGGTCGCGCCCGCACCGGCTTCGATCAACAGCCGGGTAGTGAGCGGCGCGCTCCAGGCGATCTGATACAACCGATTCGGATCAAATCGGTACGAATAACTTTCCTCCTGCGCGTCGGTGGTAGTCGTCGATCCGCAGTTGCAAGCCTTCTGGGTATCCAGGGTCACGTTGAGCTTATGCTTCGTCGCTATCTGCCAGGTGAGCCGCAGGAGGGCAGACTGGGTCCATTCCCATCTGCCGCTTTCTCGATTCCGCGGCCGGTCGACCCAAGCAGTAAAGGGCACCACAATTCGGCTCGCACCCGGTGGTGTGAGAGCAAATGCCGCGTCCTGAGTTTTGTTCCAGAACACCCCTCCGTATGTCCGCTGGTAACCGGAGTCCCGAACGGCGGTGAAAAACCACAACCGGTCACGCTTGATCCGCCCTCCCAGGGTGAACGCTTTTTCCCAGATCGACAGTGTCTTGTTCGGCGTAACCAGTCCACGGGCGCGAAGTGCGTCGGTCAGGTTGTCGCTTTCCATCTTGTCGTTGCTGTAAACCCCGAGGAGAGTCCCATGGAAGGTGTTGCCACCTTCTCTGGGAATGATGTTCAACACAGGACCGTCGGCGTTGGTGTCGGCCGAGATCCCGCTGGTTTGCAGCACCATTTCCTCGACAGCGGCCGCGTTGAGCTGGTAGCTGCTGTTGCCGACACCCGCCATGTTCTCCATCCCCATGCCGTCAAAGTTGACTTTGGTTCCCTTCTTGCCGTGAAAGCCCTCTGACGTGCTGCAACCGCCGCCGAGCTGACAGGTATATTGGCCACCAACATCCGCGAGACCCGTAAACCCTGGGGTAAACGTCACAACCGTGTTGATGGTCTTGTTGCTGGTTGGCAGCATTTCAAGCAGCTCGTTCGAGACGATGTTCTGCCGGCGTACGTTCTGTGCATCGACCAGAGCCGCCTCCCCAGTCACCGTGACCGTCTCTTCGAGCCCGCCCACTTCCAGTTCGCCATTTATTGTGGCCGTGAAGCCCGACGTCAGCTCGATGCCCTCCCGCCGAACCGTCTTGAAGCCGGAGAGACTGAAGGTGACGACATAGGTGCCGGGCCTCAGATCGACGATGCGGTAAAGCCCCTCTTCATCGGTGAGGACGGAGCGGACCTTTTCAATGAGGGCAGGACTGGTTGCCTCGACGGTCACGCCGGGCAGCACTGCTCCGGACGTGTCTCTGAGGACTCCCGCGATGCCGCTCGTCTGCTGTGCGAGCGCGGTGCCTGACGCACACATCAGGCACGTGGACGTGATCAAGCCAATCCAGAGAGCGGTACGAGTCATGGTTTGCCTCCCCGGCTCCGTGGCGTTCTGCGATGACGGCGACCCTGTTATTTGCGAATGTAGTTCGGGTCTATATACCCAGACACACCGGATGTCAAGCAGGAATGGACAGCAGGAATGGACATACCGAAGATCCCGGTTTCATACGTTGGGAAATAACTCGTCGCCATCGAATTCGCTCTCTAAGGTCCATTCATCCGACTGCCCGTCATATCGAAGAAGGTAGACTTTGCCCTCTTCGGTCTGGACCTTGAAATAGGTCGCAGACGGCTCGTACCACTGATCGAGTACGGCAGCTATCTCATACAGCCGCTCGTCCAGGCTGAAGCTGCGCGGGCGCTGGTTCGCCGTGCGGCCGGAATATTCGTCAACATGGATTGGAAGGGACATTCACGCTTCAAAGAGGTGAGTGGCCGCGACGAAAATGTTACCCACCATATGCCTTCACAGCGCGGTCGATTCCGGGTTGAGCCGCTGCAAGGTCTTGCGCGTTCATAACGGGGGAGATTTTTAACCTGGCGTTATACATCAGGAAGAAGGGCTCGACGATCGCGGGAATTTGCGATGTGTCCTTCAGATCAAAGACAATAAAACCGCCACGCTCGCCGTGTTCGGTAGCCGTGAAATAGGCGGCTTCCGGCTTCAATTCTGCCAAAATTTTCTCGAATGGCGCGCCCAAGGTTCCTTTGCGCGCCGCCTGATTTCCAGCTTCAACCGGGATCGAAAACTGTATCATCATTCGCATTGCTTTAGTCCTCCTTTTAGATTCTCAATCTGTTTCCTTTAGGAAGAAATAAGTCGTGTTGTTTATATCCGAGCCGAAGCACAAGATCAATAGATTGCGCCCGCGCTTTGATTTACTCATCTCAGTGGCTTCAGTGCGAAGGGTGGGACGGGAGCCTCACGAGTTGTGACCGCTCGATCCATAAACTTTGTGGAATCCCGTTCCTTGAAAAATGTCTCGAAACTGCGCAGGAAGAAGTTGCCGACAGGCATTTTCAGTCACTGGCGTGAGGTCCACGTCTGTACCGCGCTTTACGGCCTTCGGCAAAACGATTGCTACCATCAGAGATATGAGACGCATTGTTTATCTCCTGTTTGTGGCGGCGTTGGCTGCCAATCTAATTGGATGCAACACGGACGCCTCGACGGCCGGCGCCGATTCGAGAAGTAAGTCCTACGAGCCTTTCAAAAAGCCAGAGCCAAAGGTGGTCATTCCATCAGGGACTCGTTTTCGCGTTGCCTTGATTGATGCCGTGAGCTCCGATAAAAGCCGGCCGGGCGACTCGTTCATGGCGAGCTTGGCCGAGCCGATCGCCGTTGACGGCAAAACGGTGCTTGAGAAGGGCACGATCATTCACGGTCGTGTCGTCGATGCCAAAGAATCAGGCCGCGTCAAAGGCCGCGCAACCATTGAATTGACCCTCACCGACATCGCGCGCGGCAACGGCCAACTCCTGAACATCGAGACAAAACCTTACCGGGCTGTTGCCGAATCCACGAAGAAACGTGATGCTGCGATCATTGGCGGCGGTGCCGGCCTCGGCGCCGCAATCGGAGCTATCGCTGGTGGCGGAAAAGGCGCAGCGATGGGAGCTGCAATCGGAGGAGGGGCGGGCACGGGTACGGTTCTCGCGACCAAGGGCAAAGAAATCCGCTATTCACCGGAAACGCGCATTTCATTCACGCTCGCTGCTTCCGTCGAAATCTAGAGTTTTCAAGCTCCCCTTCGATTGAACAGGATGAGCGCATGGGTCTGGACCTCAGTCAGCCCAGCGAAAGCGCATACGTCCTCGCGTACGACTATGACGAAGGGCCTTCTTCAATGCCAATTCATCACTCGTCGGAAAAGCGAGAGGTGACATCCAGAACGTAGATAGAGATGCCAAAGGGCAGTCGTTTCAGAACTGCCCTCGTTTCTGTCCACCCGAATTAGTAGTCCACCTCAATGCCGTTGATGATGGGGTCCTGAGCAGCGGTGACAGCCGTAAAACTCACCACGATTTGCCCACCGGCATTGGCGGTAGTCGTGAAGCCTTTTATCACTGCTTTATTCTTTCCCCCCGCAGCCGCGAAAACGTCGAAGGCACTGAGGACTTTCACACCGTTCACGGTTACGTCGAATTTACGAGCGCCAGACCTCGAAACAGAGTTTTCGGCAAAGTGCAAACGCAGTGAATATGCTGAACCTGCCGCCAAGCCCGACAGTGTGTACGAAAAGTTTGGCGACTTCTTTATTCCGGTGCGCCACGTTTGATAGACGGCTTGCGGTGCAGGATAGCTGGCACCGCTGAGATCGATAGACGCTGTCGTGGAACCAGTCTGCCCGCCGCTAAATCCTGAATCCGCCGCAAAGCCGCCAGCGGTTCCTCCGCCTGCGTTGACCTCCAGCACAGGATTCGGCGCGGCTGCCGGCGTGGCGCTCGCTTGATTCGAGTTTGGACTGACACCGCCGCTGTTGACGGCAACGACGACATAGTAATAAGTAGTTCCGTTAACCACCGTGTTATCGGTAACACTCGTCGCTGTGAGACCGGAAGCGACTACGGTTCCGTACGGACCGCCATTCGTCGTTCCGCGATTCACCTGGTAACTCACAGCGCCGGCGGCCGCAGTCCAATTGAGCGCAACCTGCATATTTCCGGCCGTGGCAGTGAAGTTGGTTGGAGCTGGGGGAGGCGCGACATTTGGCGTGGCACCAGCCTCTGGCGAGTTGCCGCTTTCGCCCGACGCGTTCGAAGCCGTAACGACGTAAAAATACGTCGTGCCGTTTGTGAGACCCGTATCGGTGAAGTTCGTTGTAGTGACGCTGGTGACGGGCCCGTAAGGTCCCCCAGTAGTGAGCGAACGCTTCACGTTGTAGCTATTTGCTCCTGTCGATGTCGCCCAGGACAGCGCTACAGAGCTGTCGCCCGGAATCGCACTGAGACTTGCAGGAGCCGCCGGTGGACCGGGATTGCTGAACAGGTCGCTCAAGTCGGTCTGCACGGCGGCATCACCGAGCAGGCTGACACCGAAAATTTCTTCTGCGGTCCGCAGCAGTGAACCGTGCGTGTAGTGGATTGAGTTGGAGTAGCCTCCGCCTTTCGCGTACGGCGAGAGAACGATCATGCCGATCGGGCCGTCACCTCCCACTCCTTCGTCCCATGTGATGAACAGCGCGCCGCCGGTTTGATACGCCGTCGAGTTGAGAATCGCGGGAACGTTGGCGGCCAGCCAGTTGTCGGTCTGGCGTATGGGATCGCTCACTGGAGCGCAGGAGTCGTGACCGTCGTCACACAGATTGGGAGTAATGAAAACGTACTGTGCGACCGTATTGTTCTGGAGGTCGGCGGCCATCTCGGTGAAGGGACGCACGTGAGCAATGCAGTATGCCGAATTGGGATCGTTCGTGTTGGTGACATCGTCGAAATACACGAACGGATTGTGCTTGGGCGCGTACTTGTTCACTGATGTGAGCGGGCAGTTTGTACCGCTGATATCCTCTTGATACGTTTTCCAGGAGATACCCGCGTTCTTGAGTTGCGTGACGAGGTGCGCGGTTGTGCTCTGGTGGTTGATACTGGGATCGCTGTCATTAAGGATGCCGAAATTCGTGCCCGCTTCAAGCCAAAGATAATTCGGCAGGCTGGGATGAAGGCTCGGAGGATTGTAGTACTGCTCCGCGTGCGACGCCTGGGGAAGCAGCGTGTTGTTGATGTAGGGAGCGTTTGCTGCGCCGCGGAACTGACTCCAGTTGTGGTTCTCCATCACGACAACAAAGACCGTTTTCACGTTGTCGACCTGGGCGCCTGCCGGCATCGTCATGAGCAAGGCGCAAACCAGGGCAGATAAAATTCGAATGTCCATGATGCGTATCCTCCAGGCTGTTTAGTGCCGACTACCATACATCCGGGTCAAGGAATTCTCCAGTCGGGCAAAACCGGCCGCGTTAACGGGAAAATAGAGTTTTTTTCACCTACGAATGACGCGTGAAGGTCGATGGCGGCGCCGGTGCTTGTGCGGCACGGTGCACGTCGTTGTGGCTGCAACAGAATTTCCGGCCGAATCGGTCGCGGTCGCGGCAATGGTATAGATTCTGTCACGCTGAAGCCGAAGTTGAACCGTGCGCCTCTCAAAGCCGCTCCCTGAGCCCGGAGCCCTCGTGATAAATCAAAACGATCGGAAGATCGAACGGGTTCCTCAAAAGACGCTCCGACGACA
>Ga0209266_1003015_pt1 | contig 10429 bp, 13 predicted proteins | sample GraSoiAngelo_132_FD_185889 | JGI IMG/M metagenome (GOLD analysis project Ga0209266, IMG submission 185889) | Grasslands soil microbial communities from the Angelo Coastal Reserve, California, USA - 14_0929_02_40cm (SPAdes) (version 2) | ecosystem: Environmental > Terrestrial > Soil > Grasslands ...
AGCATGCGGTGTCGCGCGCTCGCATGTTGGAGCGGCGCTCCCCGAGTCGCTACCGTCGGGATCCCATCGGCTGGCTGTTGTGGGCGACCATGGGGCCGCCGGTTCGCTTCCGCATCAAGACCATTGCACGGTTTCTGCCCTCGAGTGTTGCGGCCCCCGAGATCCTCGTCCAGGAATTCGATCGCCTGCAGGCGGCGCAGCTCGACTGCCTGGCTCAGGCGGACGGGCTGCCCCTTTCTCAGGTACGCGTCAGGTCACCGTTCAACGCGCGCGTGCGGTACAACTTGTACGCGTGCTTTACGATTCTGCCGCGGCACCAGCATCGCCATTTGTGGCAGGCGGAGCGGGTGTGGGGTGAGAAGGGGGGCGCCGCGTGCGATGTGCGCGAGTGAACCCGCGGCTCGGCGTCTGCCCGTGAACGGGCTTGTAGTGGCGGCTCCAGCGCCCCTCGCGGTCGTCCATGATTGCGCCTGGCCTGAGCGGCGCGCACGTTAGGCCCGGTACCGTCCGATGTCCGACATCACCATCTCCTCCGCCGTGGGCCGGGCGGCCGCATTCGCGGTGGCCCTCGTGTTCGTCGCGCTCATCGCCTGGTGCTCGAAGAGCAGCCCAAAGTATCGGCGCATGACGAAGGCCGATCACTGCATGGGAATGCCGGTCCATGCAGAACCGACCGGACCCCTGATCGGCTATTTGATCGGCGGTGCTCTCGTCGATCCGGGCAGCGGCCCGGTTCAGGCGATCGATGTCTCAGTCGTTGTCGATGGGGAAACACGCAGCGTCTGGCGGCGTCAGTCAGACGTCATGACTTGGTACGTGCCCGTCCGCGCCATCTCGCCGAAAGAATGCGTCTGGACATCACCAAGTCTGCCCGGCGGTACATGGCAGCCGACAAACCTCGAATTCGGCCTCGATGTCCCGCTCTGGCATCGCCTGTTCGGTGGCTGGACGCGCAGCTACGGCTTGTTGACGAGCGGTAGACCGATCTAGTCACGCGGAGCGACATGGACTACGCCGTCGGCCTTCGAGATGATCGATGACGTCCGACGGGTGAACGGGATCCTGCGCGACGCACAGTCGCGCGCGGGCTCGGCCGGTGCGTAGTCGGTCTGAGCGCCTCCCAGGTCCCTCGGTCCGCGCATCCGCTAGTCGGGTTTCCGCGGATGGCCCCGCAGCCGTGCCGCCGCCTCGTCGATCCGGACGACGTACGCGCGTACGGCCTCGCCGTGCCCGCGTCGCGGGACGACGAAGTGGCTGTCGTCCGGCTGCGAGCTCTTCAAGTCGTCCACCATGAGATCTCCGCCGTGCGCCTCGACCACAGCCTCGAAGCGCTCCACTGCCGAAAGCAGGTCCGCCAGGTCGTCAGGGCGCTCGGCGCCGGTCAGGGCGATGCCACGCTGCCGCAGGCGGGCTGCGACCTCCGCCGCGGCGCGCGCCTGTTCCTCATCCTGGTACGGTTCGAGAGCCATGCTCAGTTCTCCTTCGCGATAGGCGTCCTACGCTCCTGAGGTCGTTCCACCACCGTTTGCCACAGCCACCGCCGCGCCGCGTCGACTTCACCTTCGGTTACCGCATGCCCACCCGGCTCCCAGTGGACCGTCACGGCCGCCCCCGCTCGTCGCAGCAGATCGGCAAGATGCTCGACCTGCGCCGACGGTGCCATCGAGTCCGCGCGACCGGCCCCGATGAACACGGACGTGCCGGTGAGATCGGGAAGTGGGTCGGGCTCGAAGGGGACCATGGGGCTCAAAAGCACCGCTCCGCGGACCAGTCCGGGACGCCGCAAGAGCAGACTCCCCGCGATGTTCGCCCCGTTCGAGAACCCCACCGCCACGATGCCTTGGAGATCGAGGTCGTACGTCTTCGCGGCCGCCTCGATGAACTGCGCCAGCTCCTCGGTGCGGCGGGCCAGGTCCTCCTGATCGAGCACGCCCTCGGCGATCCGACGGAAGAAGCGCGGCGCGCCGCGCTCGAGCACCTTGCCGCGCGGGCTCAGCAGCCCGGCCCCCGGAAGCAGCGCTCGCCCGAGAGGAATCAGGTCCTCCTCGTCCCCACCCGTGCCGTGCAGCAGCAGGAGGGTCGTGCTGCTCGCGAGCTCCGCCCCAGCGGCCGGCGGCACGTAGCGGTGAACGAAACCGAGCGCGTCGCCACTCACGTCCTCGGGTCCGGTCGCGCTCGTGATGAGCGTGGCTGCGGACGGCGGCACCGGAAGATGGATGGGCGGCAGGATCGCCTCGATTTCCGCTCGGTGTGCCTCGTACTGGCGCGGCAGCATCAGGCGCTCCCCGAGCCGCCCCACCGGCTCGTCGATGGCGAACCCCGGCGGGTCGGTCGCGAGCTCGAACAGCACTCCGCCCGGCTCGCGAAAATAGACCGAGTGGAAATAGTTCCGATCGATCACCGGCGTGGGCTCGAGCCCCGCCTGCGTGACTCGCTCCCGCATCCCGAGCTGTCCGGCGTCGTCGGGAACGCGCCACGCCACGTGGTGGACCGTTCCGGCTCCCCCGGCGCCGCGCACGAAGCCGCCGACCGAGCGCACGTCCACGATGGCTCCCGGCCCACCATCGCCGACGGCGAACCGCCGGGTGGTGTCGTGTTCGCTGACGGGACGGAAGCCAAGCGAGTCCACGAGCACACGCTCGGTGTCGTCGCCGTGCTCCGCCCAGATCGTCACGCCATGAAAGCCGTGGATCGCGTGCTCGCGTGGGATGCCGGGTGCCTCTCCCCAGGCGGGCCTCGCTTCGGCCCCGGCGTGGCCGACGAGCTGCAGCATCAACCCATCGTGGTCCTTGAAGGAAATCACCTGCCTCGTCGGCCCCTCAAACGTGATTCCGTGACGCACCAACCGCTCGACCCAGAATCCCAATGCGCGCGGCAGCACGGCGAACGCCGTGACGGCGACCTGGCCCGTCCCCTGGCGCCCGGGTCTCGCGCCGGGCCAGGGGAAGAAGGTCATGATGCTCCCCGGAGTGCCGACCTCATCGCCGAAGTAGAGATGGTAGGTCTCCGGATCGTCGAAATTCACGGTGCGCTTCACCAGCCGGAGGCCGAGCAGCCCCACGTAGAAGTCGAGGTTCTTCTGCGGGTCACTCGCGATCGCGGTGACGTGATGGATGCCGAGGACGCCTGTCACGATCAATACTCCGCGAACGCGTCATCCGGATAGCAGTACAGCCAGCGCTCACCCGGTTCCGCCGACGCGATCACCGGATGGCCGCTCGCCCGCGCGTGCTTGCTGGCGTGCCGGTTGGGGGAGTCATCGCAGCACTGGGTCGTGCCGCACTCCTGACAGGTACGCAGGTGGACCCACCGCGCACCGATCTTCACGCACTCCTCGCACTCCCGGCGCTTTGCGTGCCGGACGGTGGTAATCGCGGCGATGTGAACACAAGGCTCGTCGGGCATGATCTGGTCCTATTGGATGTCGCCGCCCCGCCCGTGTGCCACCGCGAACACTTCCGGCGGGCTGGATTCGAAGGGTTGGGGGGAACCTGCTCGTCGAACAACGGCGCGCAAGTGCCACGTGTTCCCGGCCGGAGCCGAACGTCGTCGTAGATTAACAGCTCATGATGCTCGCGGCTCGACTTCGCGCCATCATCCGGCAGCGGTGCCCCGTGTGTCTTCAGGGGGCCATGTTCCGCGGCCGCTTCGAGATGAATGCCATGTGCCCGGTGTGCGGACACCGGTTCGAGCGCGAACCAGGTTTTTTTCAGGGTGCGATGTACGTCAGCTACGCGCTCGGGATCGTGTATATCGGCGTGCTGGCCATTCTGGCCAACGCGTTTCTGGTGCCGCACATCGGCGTGGTTCCGGCGGCCGGCTGTATTGTCGCGATTCACCTCGCCTGCGTTCCGGCCGTGTTCCGTTATTCCCGCGTGATTTGGGCGCACCTGAACGTCGGCACGCTCAGACCCTCATGAGCCCGGCACATGGGGGCCGTCGGATTGCTATCCGGACAACGCAGGCGCACAATCAAGCGCACATCCTCATCGAGAAACCCGCCCATGACCGCTCCGCAATGTCCCGCCTGACGGCTGCACTACTGAGTTATCTGCTCGTGGCCGCTGCCGCGGCGGCACAGACGCCCGCGACCCTCGATTCGATTGACCGGTATGTCCGGACCGAGGTCACTCGCTACCGCATCCCGGGTCTGTCACTCGCCGTGCTCCGCGGCGACAGCGTCGTGCTGGCGCGCGGCTATGGCTATGCCAACGTGGAGCATCGCGTGCCGGCAACCGACAGTACCGTGTACCAGTCCGGGTCGGTCGGCAAGCAGTTCACGGCAGCGGCGATCGTCATGCTTGCCGAGCAGGGGCGCCTCTCGCTCGACGACTCCATTACGCGGTTTCTCCCGGACGGCCCGGCGACGTGGCGCGGCATCACGATCCGGCATCTCCTCACCCACACCTCCGGGATCGCCGATTACACCGATAGCACGCTCGATACGCGCCGGGACTACACGGAAGACGAGCTGGTGCGACTCGCGGCCAAGCAGCCCCTCGAGTTCGCGCCCGGAGACCGCTGGAGTTACAGCAACACCGGCTACGTATTGCTGGGGATCATCATCCACCGCGTGACGGGTGTGTTCTACGGCGACTTCTTGAAGGATCACGTCTTTCGACCCCTCGGCATGCGCACGACCCGCATCATCTCGGAAGCGGACATCATTCCGAACCGAGCGGCCGGGTATCACCTGGTCAACGACACGTTGAAGAATCAGGACTGGGTGTCGCCATCGCTCAACACGACGGCGGACGGAGCGCTGTATTTCTCCGTCCGCGACCTGGCACAGTGGGCGATTGCGCTGAACCACTGGAAGATCCCGAGCCGGGCCGGGCTCGAGGCGATCTGGACCCCCGTGCGTCTCAACAACAGGGGCACTTACCCCTACGGCTTCGGCTGGCAGGTTACCCAGCAGCGCGGCTATCGGCGCATCGGGCACGGCGGCGCGTGGCAGGGCTTCCGCACCGCCATCCAACGTTACCCCGACTTCGACCTGACCGTGATCGTGCTCGATAACCTCGAGCAATCCCTGCCCGAGGCGATGGCGGTGACGATCGCGGGGATCCTGGAGCCGCGCCTGACACCTCCGCACATGCTGCGACGCGCGCCCTCCGAGGTGAAACCACCCCAGCCCATCGACCGTCTGCTGCAGGACATCGCCGGCGGAGTGGAAACGACCCACCTCACGCCCGGGCTCAAGGCCTTCCTCTCCGATCCGCTGCGCGAGAGCGTCGGTCGGCGGCTCAAAGGCGCACAGGGCTGGACGTTCGTGGGGTGCGATCCGGTGGAGGGTCGCGGTATCGCGCGATTGGGCACGCAAGTTGTGCAGATCTGTTACGCCGGAGGGCTCGGCGCCGCCCCGCACTCACTCGTCACCGTCCTGTACGGGACGGACTGGCGTGCCGCCGGGTTCGACTTCTATTCATACTGACTTATGACGATCCGATGGCTGCTAGCCGCCGTTCATCTGCTCGCACTGGGTGTCGGACTCGGCGCCGTGTGGGCTCGGGGTCGTGCCCTGCAGGCGCCGCTCGACGTTCCCGCGTTGCGGCGCGTCTTCTACGCCGACACCTGGTGGGGCATCGCCGCAGTGCTCTGGATCGGTACCGGCCTCCTCCGGGCGTTCGGCGGGTACGAGAAGGGCGCCTTCTACTATCTCCACAACCACTTCTTCTGGGCGAAGATGGGGCTGCTCGCCGCACGGATCAGCTTCGTCCAGGCCGTACTCGTGGTGCTCATGGTCCTGGCGGCCACGGCGATGGCACGCGGGTACGGCGTGCCGGCGCGATGAAGTAAATTGCTCATCAATCCTCGAAAGGGTTCCTTGTCCCATGTGCCGAAACATCAAGCGTCTGCGACACCCGGATCACGCACCGACCGACGCGGAGCTACACGACGCGGCGCTGCAGTTCGTGCGCAAGATCAGCGGCTTTCATGCTCCCTCTAAGGCCAATGAGGCCGCGTTCAACGCCGCGGTGCACGACGTCGCCGCGGCGGGTCGCGTGCTGTTCCGGTCGCTGCACGTTCGTGGGCATGCCGATGCGACTGCCTAAGCGCTGCCTGGCGCTCGCTCTGGGCGCGACCCTGCTCGGGTGCAATCGGGCCTCCGCGCCCGCGTCCGCCGGCGCCGCTCCGTTCAGCAGCTCCAACCCGTTCGCGAGCGCCAGTCCGCTCCTGTACCAGGCTCCACCGTTCAACCGGATTCATGACGCCGACTACCAGCCGGCGGTCGAGGAGGGAATGCGCCGACAGCTGGCGGAGGTCGAAGGTATAGCGTCGGATACGGCGGCACCCAGCTTCGACAACACGATCGTCGCGCTGGAACGTTCGGGCGCCCTGCTCACGCGTGCGTTCAAGGTGTTCATCGCGATGACGCAGGCCAACACCGACGACACGCTGCAGCGGATTCAAACCGAGGAGGCGCCGCGGCTTGCCGCGCATCTCGACGCGATCCACCTGAACGACTCGCTGTTCCGTCGGGTCAGGAGCGTGTACGAGCGGCGCGCCGATCTCGGCCTCGACTCGGTGCAGACATTCCTGGTCGAGCGCTACTACCGTGACTTCGTGCGCGCCGGCGCGCTGCTGGCCGAGCCGGACAAGGTGCGGCTGCGCGCCCTGAACCAGGAGGAATCGAAGCTCGCGACCGACTTTCAAACCCGCCTGCTCGCGGCGACGAAGTCGGGGGCGGTCGTCGTGGGCGACAAGAACGAGCTCGACGGCCTGAGCGACGCCGACATCGCCGCCGCGGGCGAGGCCGCGCGCCAGCGCAAGCTCGACGGCAAATGGGTATTGCCGCTGCAGAACACGACCCAGCAGCCGGCGCAGGCGTCGCTCAAGAACCGGGCCCTGCGGCAGCGGCTGTTCATCGCGTCGACGACCCGCGCCGAGCGGGGCGACTCGAATGACACGCGGGAGATCGTCAAACGGCTTGGACAGCTCCGCGCCCAGCGCGCCCAGCTGCTCGGCTATCCGAGCCTCGCCGCCTACGTCCTCGACGACCAGATGGCCAAGACGCCGGACGCGGCGATCAAGCTGTTGAGCGACCTGGTGCCGGCGGCCACGACCCAGGCCCGCCGCGAAGCGGAGAAACTGCAGGCGATGATCAACAAGCAGCGCGGCGGCTTCAAGCTGGCCCCGTGGGACTGGCAGTACTACGCCGAGCAGGTGCGCAAGGCGGAGTACGCGCTGGACGAGACGCAGCTCGAGCCCTACTTCGAGCTGGACCGCGTGCTGAAGGACGGCGTCTTCTTCGCCGCGAACCGGCTGTACGGCTTGACGTTCAAACAGCGGACGGATTTGCCCGTCTACCATCCCGACGTCCGGGTGTTCGAGGTGTTCGATGCCGACGGGACGTCGCTCGCGCTCTGGTATTGCGATTACTTCAAGCGTGATAACAAGAGCGGTGGCGCGTGGGAAGACACGTTCGTGGATGGCACCGGCCTGCTCGAGACCAGGCCCGTCGTCTTCAATGTCGCCAACTTCACGAAGCCCGCCCCCGGTCAGCCGGCCCTGCTGCGCTTCGACGACGTGAAGACGATGTTCCACGAGTTCGGGCACGCGCTGCACGCCATGCTCACGCGCGTCCAATACCCACGGCTCACCGGCACCAACGTGCCGACCGACTTCGTGGAGTTTCCCTCGCAGTTCAACGAGCACTGGGCGCTCGAGCCCACCGTGCTGGCGCACTACGCGAAGCACTATCAGACGGGCCAGCCGATGCCGCGGGCGCTGGTCGACAAGATCAGGCGGGCCCGCACATTCGATCAGGGGTTTGCCACCACCGAATACGTCGCCGCCGCGTTGCTGGACATGGCGTGGCACACCCTGCCGGTGGGTCCGCAGCAGCCCGACGTCGACGCGTTCGAGGCGCAGGCGCTGAAGCGGTTCGCCGTGGACGTGCCCGAGGTGCCGCCGCGCTACCGCACGAGCTATTTCGCGCACATCTGGAACGGTGGGTACTACGCCGGCTACTACGCGTACTTGTGGAGCGAGGTGCTCGATGACGACGCGTACGCCTGGTTCAAGGAGCACGGGGGCATGACGCGGGCCAACGGGGGGCGCTTCCGCGAGATGATCCTGTCGCGGGGAGGGACGGGCGACATGGGTGCGTTGTACCGCGCCTTCCGGGGGCGCGATCCGGACGTGGCGCCGTTGCTCAAAGAGCGGGGACTGCAGGCGGATCAAAAGTGATGTGGAGCCGGGGGTGAGCGCGGACGTCCTGAGCCTCGCGTCACCCCGGCACGGCCACTTCCGCCTCGAATCGGGACACCACTCGAACCTCTGGCTCGATCTCGAGGGCCTGTTCGTCCAACCGGCCGCCATTCGTCCGTTCGTCACCCGCCTCTCCCGAGCCCTTCGACCACACAAGGTCGCGGGTGTGTGCGGGCCACTCGTCGGCGGCGCGTTCCTCGCCCAGATGCTCGCCGCGGCGCTCAGGGTCGAGTTCTTCTTCACAGAACGCGCGCTGCCCGGGGAAGGAGAGGGGCTGTACCAGGCGCAGTATCATCTCCCGCGGGCCGCCCGCAGCCGCGTGCGCGACAAGCGCTTCGCCATCGTCGACGACGCGATCAGCGCCGGCTCCGCGGTCCGGGCCACGTACACCGAGCTGCAGGGGCACGGCGCCGAACCCGTCGTCATCGGAGCGCTCCTGGTACTGGGCAGCGCGGCGTCGCCCTACTTCGCAGAACGGGGTGTGCCGATTGAAGCCGTATCGCGTGTCCCGTTCGACCTGTGGGTGCCGGCCGAATGCCCGTTGTGCGCCTCCGGGCAGGCACTCGCGGATCCTTGATTGCGCCCGCGAGAGCCCGCACCTTAAGCGCCACCCAAAGGAGGCTTCATGACACCGCTCGCCTCGCTGTGGCTCCCGATCCTGCTGTCGGCCGTGGGTGTTTTCCTCGCAAGCTCCGTGCTTCACATGGTCACGGGCTGGCACAAAAGCGATTACCTCAAGGTGCCGAACGAAGATCGGGTGATGGACACGCTCCGTCCGCTCGCCATCCCGCCCGGCGACTACATGATGCCCCGACCGGAGAGCACCGAGCAGATGCGGTCGCCCGCGTTCGTCGAAAAATTCAAGAAGGGCCCGGTCATGATGTTCACGGTCATGCCGGGTGGCTCGATGGCCATGGGGAAGAACCTCATCCAATGGTTCCTCTTCTCGGTGGTGGTGGGGATCTTCGCCGCGGTCGTCGCGGGAAGCGCGTTGCCCCCGGGCGCGAGCTCCCGCGCCGCTTTCCACTTCGCGGGCCTCACCGCGTTCGTCGCGTATACGCTCGCCCTGTGGCCGATGTCGATCTGGTACCGTCGCTCCTGGATCACCACGATCAAAGCCACGGTGGACGGGCTGATCTACGCGCTCCTCACGGCCGGCGTCTTCGCATGGCTGTGGCCCCACTGATCGTCTTCCCCGACCCCGACTCGCTCGGCCCAGCCCACCTGAAGGTCGCGGGCCTCGAGCTGTGGGTGCACGATCGCCGCTCACCGAAAGCCCAGGATTACTGGGAGGGGAACTGGCTGGTCGTCACGGCCCGCTGCGCTGCCACGGGAGCAAACGTCTGGACCACGGGCCCGATGCTGCGAGTGCCGGACCTGGTGCGCTGGGCCGACGCGCTGGACCAGTTGCACCGGGGGAGGCCCGAGGGCGTTGCAACCCTCACCTCCGACGAGCCCAATCTCACCGCGGTCATCCGGTCGACCGACCGGGGCCAGCTGCAGCTGGTGGTCGACGTCACGCCCGATCCCCTGACGCAGGAGCACCGGCTCAGGTTCGCGGTCGAGCGGTCCGTTCTCCCCGATCTCGTGCGGCAGTGCCGCGCCATCGTAAAGGCCTACCCGGTGCGGGATCCAGACGGCGCGCGTGATTCCTAGCGGAGGATAGCTCTCATGCCCACGAAGTACGTGCTGATCGCGAAGAGCGTCGTCACTTTGCTGCTCGGTGTCCTGTTTGGCTACGCCATTGGCGGTAGCATGGCGCGTGACGCGGACCGGGGCCGTGCCCTCACCAAGGATGCGTACATCGCGGATTTTGAGCGCTTCAAAGCTGCTCGCCTTCGGACTCGCCAAGGGCATCGGTGCGGTGGCCGGACGGCGTAGTGAGGGAGACCCGACAACGCTGACCAGGTTCGGTTGAGCGGACGTGGCGGTGCGTCTCCCGCATCTCAGTTAGTCCCGCCCTTGGGCGGCGCCGGCAGCTGGCTCACGGTCAGCGGCACCGACGCTTTCATGTCTCCGTCGATCGTGATCTCGAAGCGGTACGCCCCGGCGTGCGGGAACGGCACGTCGAACACGAGAATCGCTCCTGCCTCGATGTCGGTCACCCCCGCGGGCGGCTCCGCGAAGTTCACGGCACCGTTGCCGCCCAGGACCTCCGTGTCCTGCTCGTCCAGGAGGCGGATCTGCACCTGGTGCTCGCCGATCTCGGTGCGCT
>Ga0209266_1003016_pt1 | contig 10428 bp, 8 predicted proteins | sample GraSoiAngelo_132_FD_185889 | JGI IMG/M metagenome (GOLD analysis project Ga0209266, IMG submission 185889) | Grasslands soil microbial communities from the Angelo Coastal Reserve, California, USA - 14_0929_02_40cm (SPAdes) (version 2) | ecosystem: Environmental > Terrestrial > Soil > Grasslands ...
GCTGTGGTCGACCGCCGAGTTCGGCTTCGTCGTGCTCGCCGATGAGATCTCGACAGGTTCTAGCCTGATGCCGCAGAAAAGGAACCCGGACGTCGCCGAGCTGCTGCGGGCCCGCTCCGGGCGGGCCATTGGCAGCCTCGTTGCGCTCGCAACGACCATGAAAGGCCTGCCCCTGGCCTACGACCGCGACCTCCAGGAGGACAAGCCGGCCGTGTTCGCGGCCGTGGACGGGACGCTCGACTCGCTGGAAGCAGCGGCGATCCTGGTCGAACGCCTGCGCTTCGATCGCGATCGCATCGCCGCCGCCGCGAACGACCCCAGCCTGCTGGCCACGGACGCCGCCGAGGAGCTCGTCCGCGCCGGAACCCCGTTCCGCCGAGCCCACGAGAAAGTCGGCGAGTCAGTGCGGGAAGGCACGTTGAAGGCGCCCTGGACGGCGGAACGCTCGCTGGTCAAGCGGGACGTTCCCGGCGGCCCGAACCCGCGACGGGTGAAGGCACGTGCGCAGGCCGTGGCCAGGACGGTGGCCGGGCTTCAGACCTGGGCTAAGGCGCATCCACCTCGGCTGCCGTTGTGACATAACTTTCCGGTGCTATTGGCAGTCGACGTCGGCAACACCAACGTCACCTTCGCCCTGTTCGACGGCGAGCGCCTCGCCGCCGACTGGCGGGTCACCTCGCACCGCGAACGCACCGCCGACGAGATGGCGGTCGAGTTGCGCGAGCTGTTCAGCCTGAGGGGCCTGGAGCTGAGCGTCGTCACCGGCGTGGTGATCTCGAGCGTGGTGCCAATCCTCAACGCGCCGCTGATCGAAGCCTCCCGCCGGTACCTGAAGCACGAGCCGGTCATGGTCGGGCCCGGCGTCAAGACCAGCGTTCGCGTCCGCGCCGAGAATCCGAAGGAGGTCGGCGCCGATCGCATCGCCAACGCGCTCGCCGCCTACACGAAGTACGGCGGACCGGTAGTGGTGATCGACTTCGGCACCGCTGTCACGTACGACGCCATCAACGCCGACGGCGACTACCTCGGCGGCGCTATCGCTCCCGGCGTCGAGATCTCGCTCGACGCGCTTGTTTCGCAGACCGCGATGCTTCGCCGGGTCGAGCCGGTGGCGCCGGACTCGGTGATCGGCCGCAACACGGTCACGTCCATCCAGTCCGGCCTGGTGTGGGGATTCGTCGCGCAGGTGGAGGGGATGGTCGCGAGGATGGTGCGCGAGCTGGGCGGCTCCGCCCGGGTGATCGCGACCGGCGGCCAGGCTTCGCTCGTTGCAGGACTGACGCAAGTGATCGAGGCGACCGACCCGCTTCTCACCCTGGAGGGGTTGAGGCTGATTTACCTGCAGAACTCCGACGGCCGATGATAGACGCGGTGAAAGCAGCCGGCGGCTTCCACGTGTACCTGGCGCCCGGAACTGACGGCCGGTTCGGTGCGGTGCTCGCCGAGCTAGGACTCGAAGGCACCGCGTTAGGCGAGCCGGAGACGGTTGCGACCCCCGCGGTGATAGTGCTGGCGCCAGGCGAGGCAGCGCCTGAAGGTTTCGAGGACATCGCGATCCGGCCGCCGGCCGACGCGCCGCCGGCCGCGCTGCGCGAGCTCCTGCGCGTCGCGCTGCAGAACTCGGTGCTCAAGCTGGAGGTGAAGCAGCTCGAGGAGCAGGCTCGCCGCCAGCATCGTCAGTTCGAGGAGCTGAACCGCATCGGCACCGCGCTTTCGGCCGAGCGCGACATCGTCAAGCTGCAGGAATTCATCCTGACCACGATGCGCCAGCTGACGAATGCCGACGGCGCGAGCCTGTGGCTCAAGACGGTCGACGACGACGTGCCGAAGCTGTTCCTGGCCTCGAGCCAGAACTTTTCAATCGACAACACGTACCAGGCGTTCAAGGTCCCGGTGGACGAGAAGAGCGTCGTCGGCTACACGGTCACGATGGGCACCAGCCAGATTTACGACGACGCTTACAACCCGCCGCCGGGCAAGCCGCAGGGCGGGCGCGGATTCGACGCGCAGTACGGCTACCGCACTAAGTCGATGCTCACGGTGCCGATGCGCAACTACAACAACGACGTCGTCGGCGCGATTCAGCTGATCAACGCCAAGCGACGCTTCGACGTGAGGCTGACCGTGGACACGGTCGAGCAGGAGGTCATCAGCTTCCGACCCGAAGACCTGGAGATGATCGAGTCGATAGCGAGCCAGGCCGCAGTCGCCATCGACAACAAGACCCTGCTCGATTCGATCCAGGCGCTGTTCGACGGCTTCGTGCAGGCGAGCGTGACCGCGATCGAGCAACGAGACCCGACCACGGCCGGTCACTCGGGCCGGGTGGAGAAGCTGACGAGTGGTCTGGCGCACGCGGTGACCGAGATCGCCGTCGGCAAGTACCGCGAAGTTCGCCTGACCGAAGAGCAGTTCAAGGAGCTGCGCTACGCATGCTTGCTGCACGACTTCGGCAAGGTCGGTGTTCGCGAGCACATTCTGGTCAAAGCCAAGAAGCTCGTCCCCGGCCAGCTGGAGGTCATCCAGGCTCGATTCGAGTTCGTTCAGCGGTCGGTGCAGGTGAAGTACGCGACCGACAAGCTCGAGGCCATCCGCAGCGACAGCACGAATCTCGAGCAGCTGCTGGACATCGATCGCCGGCTCGAGGAGGACCTTCGCCAGCTCCGGCTGTGGTTCGACGCCATCGCCTCCGCCAACGAGCCGACTGTGCTGCCCGAGGACAAGGCCTCGATGCTCGAGGTCCTGTCGCGCCAGACCTATGTCGACATGTCAGGCCACGAGCATCCGATGCTGGACCCGCAGGAGTTCCGCTTCCTGAGCATCCGCAAGGGCACCCTCGATGAGCAGGAGCGGCTCGAGATGGAGTCGCACGTGACGCACAGCTTCCACTTCCTGAGCAAGATCCCTTGGACGCCGGTCATGCGCGGCATCCCCGAGATCGCGTACGGCCACCACGAGAAGCTCGACGGCACGGGTTACCCGCGCGGGCTGACCGACCCGCAGATCCCGATCCAGACGAAGATGATGACCATCTCGGACATCTACGACGCCCTGACCGCTCAGGACCGCCCTTACAAGCGGGCGGTGCCGCTCGAGCGCGCGCTGGACATCCTGCACGAGGAGGCGCATGAGGGCAAGCTCGACAAGGAGCTGCTCGAGATCTTCGCGGCCAGGCGGATCTTCGATCTGACCGCGGTGCGATGAGGATCAAGTTCTGGGGCACCCGGGGCACCCGGCCGACGCCTGGGCGCCGCACGCTGCGCTACGGCGGCAACACGACCTGCATAGAAGTTCGGGACAAGGACGAGAACCTGATCATCATCGACTCGGGCTCGGGCATCGCCGAGCTCGGGGCAGGTCTCAGCCAGGACAGCGCGCTGCAGGCGCACCTGCTAATCACGCACACGCACATGGATCACATCCAGGGCTTCCCGTTCTTCTCGCCGGCGTTCGTGCCCAACACGCACCTCACGATCGTCGGGCCGGCGGGATCCGCCAAGTCACTGCAGGCCGCGTTCGCGGACCAGATGGATCCCGCGTACTTTCCGGTCCGCCTCGACCACATGCCGGCGGACATGGAGTTCATCGAGCGCAACCCTGGCGAGACCTTCGAGGTGGGCGGGCTGCGGATCACGCCGCACCTGCTGATGCACCCGATCCCGACCTTCGGATACCGCATCGACGAGGGCGACACGTCTTTCGCCTTCGCGACCGACAACGAGATCGCGCTGTTCGCGCAGGAGCAGAACGGATCCCTTTCCGACCTGGTGCGCTGGTGCCGCGGCGCGGACCTTCTGGCGCACGACGCCCAGTACAGCCGCGAGGAGTACAAATCGCACGCAGGCTTCGGGCACTCGACATTCGACGAGGCGCTGTCGCTGGCGGAGAAGGCCGAGGTGAAGCAGCTCGCGTTCTTCCACCACGACCCGACGCATTCGGACACGGAGGTCGACGCGCTGATCGAAGAGGCGATCGGAAATCACCAGCAGGCGGGCGGCAAACCGGTGCACTCGTTCCCGGCCGCGGAGGAGCTGGAGGTCACCCTGTAGCCCTGCCGCCGGTCGCTTAGTCTTGTCCGAATTGAATGAGAGCGAGCGGCGCGCGCCCGTGTTCAAGCCCACGCATTCCAGCGCGACCGCCAAGGAGCTGCTGGCGGCGAGCGGCGGCGAGAAAACCGAGCCTGTGGCGGTGGCCGGGCGCGTGATGGTCAAGCGCCTGCATGGCGGATCGGCGTTCGCCGACCTGCAGGACGGCGCCGGCCGCGTCCAGCTGTTCGCGAGCCGGGACGTCGTCGGCGCCGACCAGTTCGATCGTTTCACCGAGCTCGACCCGGGCGACATCGTGGGGGCGCGAGGTCCGATGTTCACCACGCGTCGAGGCGAGCCGACCCTCGAGGTGCGTGAGTTCGTGCTCCTCACTAAAGCGCTGCGACCGCTGCCCGACAAGTGGCACGGATTGAAAGACGTCGAGATCCGCTACCGGCAGCGATACGTCGACCTCATCGCGAACCCGAGCGTGCGCGATGTGTTCCGCACGCGGACGCGCATCATCGAGGCGATCCGGCGCCTGTATGACGAGCGGGGATATCTCGAGGTCGAGACGCCGGTGCTGCAGGAGATTCCTGGAGGCGGCCACGCGCGTCCGTTCGTGACGCATCACAACGCGCTCGACCGCGACCTCTTCCTTCGGATCGCGCTCGAGCTGCATTTGAAGCGGCTGCTCGTGGGCGGCCTCGAGCGCGTGTACGAGATCGGCCGAGTGTTCCGCAACGAAGGACTGTCGCCGCGCCACAACCCGGAGTTCACGCTGCTGGAGTCGTATGAGGCCTACGTCGACTACCACGACGTGATGCGCCTGGTCGAGGACATCATCGTGGCCTCGGCCGACGCCGCACAGCATCCGCTGGCGAGCAGCTATCAGGGTGAGGCCGTCGACCTGACGCCGCCCTACCGGCGTGAGCGCATGTTCGACCTCGTCCTGGAGCACACGGGCCGGCGGGCGTATGGCATCGAGCTGAACGACCTGTTCGAGGAGCACGTCGAGCCCACGCTGCGGCAGCCGACGTTCGTCGTCGACTACCCGATCGAGATCTCGCCGCTGGCGCAGCGCTGTGACTACGACCCCCGGTTCGTGGAACGGTTCGAGCTGATCATCCTCGGCCGCGAATACGCCAACGCCTTCACCGAGCTGACCGATCCGGTCGACCAGCGTCAGCGCTTCGAGGAGCAGGCGGCCAGGCGTGCGGCCGGCGAGGTCGAGGCGCACCCCATGGACGAGGACTTCGTGCGCGCGGTCGAGTACGGCCTGCCGCCGTGCGGCGGGTTGGGCATGGGCATCGACCGCCTGGTCATGCTGCTTACCGACCAGCCCGCGATCCGCGACGTGATCCTGTTTCCGACCATGAAGCCCGAGACGCCGCAGTAGTGCTGCCGCTGGAGCTGATCCGGCGCGATCCGGAGAGCGTGCGCAGCGCTGCGCAGCGCAAGGGCGAGGACGCGCCCGTCGACGAGATCCTGGAGCTCGACCGCCGGTGGCGCGAGCACCTGCACGCGGCGGAGACGATCAAGGCGGATCAGAACCGGCTGTCGAAAGAGTTCGCGCAGACGCGCGACGAATCGTTGAAGGGCCGCCTGAAGGAGATGGCGGAGCGCGCTCGCGCCGACCTGGCGCAGGCGGAGGCAGTGAAGCGCCAGCTGGACGACCTGCTCTTGAGGGTTCCGAACATCTTCGACGACTCCGTGCCCGTCGGGAAGACGGAGGCCGACAACGTCGTGGTGCGGGAGTGGGGGAGCAGGCCGGACCTCGCGTCACCGCGCACGCATTACGACCTTGGCGAGAGCCTGGGCATCATGGACTTCGAGCACGCCGCGCGCGTCTCTGCCTCGCGGTTCGCCTTCCTGCTGGGGGAGGGTGCGCGCCTGGAGCGGGCGCTTGTGCAGTTCATGCTCGACGTGCACACGCGCGAGCACGGCTACCTCGAGGTGCAGCCGCCGGTGCTCGTCAACAGCGCGTCCATGGTGGGCACGGCCAACCTGCCGAAGTTCGGCGCGGATGCGTTCAAGATCGAGGACCGCGATCTGTGGCTTGTGCCAACCGCAGAAGTTCCCCTCACGAACTACCACCGCGACGAGATCCTCGACGCGGAGTCGCTGCCGCGGAAGTACGTCGCCTACACGCCTTGCTTTCGCTCTGAGGCCGGCGCCGCGGGCAAAGACACGCGAGGTTTCATCCGGCTGCACCAGTTCTCCAAGGTCGAGCTCGTCAAGATCACGGACGCCGAGACATCGATGTCCGAGTTCGAAGGGTTGCTGGCAGACGCGGAGAAGATCCTGCAGCGCCTCGGCCTGCACTATCAGGTGATGCTGATGTGCAGCGGCGACATGGGCTTCGCGCAGTACAAGAAGTACGACCTCAACGCGTGGTGTCCAGGTCTCGGGAGGTACCTCGAGGTGTCGTCGTGCTCGGTGTTCAACGACTTCCAGGCGATGAGGGCGAACATCCGCTACCGGCCGTCACGTGGCGCGCCGCCGCGGTTCGCTCACACGATCAACGGCAGCGGGCTCGCGCTGACCCGCACGATCGACGCGATCCTGGAGACGTACCAGCGCCCGGATGGGACGATCGAGGTTCCTGAGCAACTGCGGCCGTACCTGGGCGGCGTCGACGTCATCGGTAAGCGCTTAGCGACGTTTCTAGAATCCGTGATGCTCCACGGAGGGGTGGCCGAGTCCGGTTTATGGCGGCGGTCTTGAAAACCGTTAGGGTCGCAAGGCCCTCGGGGGTTCAAATCCCTCCCCCTCCGCCAATCGCGCCGAGTGCCGGCACTCGCGGGTAATTCCCGCCATTCAATACCGCGAGCGCCGGCATTCGCGTGTTAGCACGCGCGCTATTCGCGAGCGCTTGGCGTGGCGATGATCGGGCTGCTCGTGATCGCGGTCGTGCTGGTGCCCACCGGCTTCTCCGCATGGGGTCTGTGGGAGCGGGCCTTCCTGCTGGTGGCGATGGCCTCGGTCATGGTGATGAGCAGGTTCTCGGCGGAGGAAGCGATGAGAGCCCCCGCGGCAATCGTGAGCAGAACCGGCTCGTAGACACCGCTCAGCAGCGTGACCAGAGCAAACGCGTAGAGGCAGCCGCCGGCCAGCTTCGACCCCAGGCGGTCCAGGTTCACCACCCTCCCGGACCTGATCAGACCCGCGGCCATTGAAGCGATGTGGACCGCGCATGCGGCCGCGATCAGCGCCCCGCTGGTCGTCAGGATCTCAGGGTGCAGCCACAACAGCCAGACCAGCGCGGACACCAGAAGCAGGTTGTCCGCCAACGCGTCGAGCCGAGCGCCGCGTGGCGTGGTGGCGCCGAGGCGGCGCGCGATGTAGCCGTCGAGGAAGTCGGTCGCGCCGGCCAGCAGCAGACCGAAGCCGACAAGGCGGCCGTTTCCGGCCAGCGCTGCCATCGTGAGAACCGGGATCAGCAGGATCCGGGCGCGCGAGAGAAGGTCGGGCAGTCGCCGTGAGTATGTGGCTCCGGCGCGGTCCATCTGGCTTATGGTCCCAGCATGGTCAAGGTTTATCCGGACCGGGCGTGGCCCGCGTTCCTTCGCGTGCTCGGGGACCTGTCAGCCGTGATCTGGTCGGTGGGTTGGGGGGTGCTGGGCTGGCTGATCTACAAGACCGTGATGGGTCTCGAGGTGATCGCCGACGGCATCGCTAGCACGGGCAAGACTTTCAACGACTGGATTGACTCGTTCCGGCACGCGATACCGGGCGGGATCCCGTACCTCACCCAGTTCCTGCTCGACACGGCCAACGCGCTGCAGAGGTATTCGGGGGATCCGCTTGTGTCCGCGGGCCACAACATCCACGACGCGATCTTCAAGCTTGCGATAGTGCTCGCGCTGCTGGTGGCGGTCCCGCCGATCCTGCTCGTGCTGCTGCCGTACGGCACGTGGCGATGGCGGGACATGCACGAGATCGGGGCCGCGCTAGCCTTCGTACGGATCGCATCCGTGACTGGGCGCGCTGACCAGGCGCGAGCCGTGCTTGCATTTCGCGCGGTGACCACGCTGAGCTTCCGCCAGCTGATGTCCGCGAGCTCGGACCCGGTGGGAGATCTCGCCGAGCGTCGATACGAACGCCTTGCGTCCGCAATGCTCAAGCGGGCCGGCCTGGATCCGGGCCGGCTGGCGCCGTCCGACCTCCCCGAGCTGCCGCCCCCCCGTCGCCGCTGACCCGTCGCCGTCTATCGTTTCTGGCGTGTGTCGAAGCATCAAGACTCTGCGCCATGCCGATGAGGTCGCGACCGACGACGAGATCCGCGCCGCCGCGCGCCAGTTCGTGCGCAAGGTGAGCGGTTTCACCAAGCCGACGGCCAAGCACGAGGCCGCGTTCGAGGGCGCCGTCGATGAGATCACTGTCGCGTCCCAGCGGCTGCTCGTCGCCATCGCCGCCAACCTGCCGCACCACTCTTAACAGGCTGGGTTGTGGTTCCGGCCACGCCCGTCTAATTTTTCGAGCGGTACGGTGAGCCAGGTGGGGGAGGGGCCTCGGCCACCACGGGAGGAGGGAGGGCCCGCGAGGGTAGGTCTGCCTAGAGCTGGCAGCCCCGGCAGAAGTTCAAGGGCTCGCGGTTGGAGCCGAGCTGGCTGATCCGGTGGCCGCACCGCGGGCAGGTCTTCCCACCTTTCATATGCACCGCCATGAACGACCGATCTTGCTTTGACTCCTCGTAGTTCGGATTCGCAAGGATCGCCTGGACAGCCCGCCGCAAGACCGTCGGAATCGCCGCGAACAGCTCCTCCTCCTCGGCCGGCTTGAGCGACGCGCGCCTGCGGAGCGGTAGCAACCGCGCCTCGAACAGGATCTCGTCCGAGTACGCGTTCCCGATCCCCGCCAGGAACTCCTGGTTCCGCAAGAGGTCCTTGAGCTCGTCGCGAAAGCGTCGCAGCCGCTTGCGGAAGGCCTCGATCCCCATCTCGGTCACCGTGTCGGCCTCCGGTCCGAGCTCGGCCAAGCCGGGCACTTCCTTCGCCGGATCTTCAACCCAGTAGATCCGCCCCATGTCCCGGAAGTCGAGGTACCTCATCTCTTGCTTGCCCTCGACCCGGATCGTGAACACGTGAGTGGCCGGCACAGCCTCGCCGTCGCCGGCGAGCTGGAACCGCCCGCCAAGCATCGGGTTGATGACCAGCCAGCGCGGGGAGCCGCCACCGCCGAGCTCGGTGGCAAACACCAGGTGCTTGCCGCGCCGCGTCAGCGAGGTGATGCGTCGGGCCGGGAGCTCGCGCGCGAACTCCTCGACGGGATAGCGGAGCAGGTGCGCCTTCTTCGGGGCGACCGAGGCTGCGGTGATCAGCTTCCCGTCGAGCCTCGGGCCCATACGGATCCGCAGCGCCTCGAGCTCGGGTAATTCGGGCACTGCGCCAAGATACGGGGGCGCGGTTTGAGGCGCGAAAACGCGGGGTAGCCTCATCTTGTGAGAATCGACAGGTTTACTGAGAAGGCCCAGGAGGCCATCCAGGGCGCCGCCGAGCTGGCGCGCGAGCACGGGCAACAGGCGGTTGAACCTGAGCACCTGCTGCTCGCGCTGATCAGCCAGGAAGGCGGCGTCGGTCGCCCGCAGCTCGAGCGGGCCGGCGTTTCCATCCAGGCTCTGCAGCCTGCTCTGGTGTCCGCTATCGAGCGGATGCCGAAGGTCAGCGGCGGACAGCCATACGTCAGCCAGTCGCTCAATGAGGTGCTTGAAAAAGCCGAGCGCGAAGCCGAACGCCTGAAGGACGAATACACCTCCACCGAGCACATCGTGCTGGCGCTGGCCGACACGAAGCTGCTGAAGGAGGCGGGTGCCGGGCACGACGCGCTTCTGCGCGCGCTGCGCCAGATCCGCGGCAACCAGCGCGTCACCGACCAGAATCCCGAGTCCAAATATCAGGCGCTCGAGAAGTACGGTCGCGACCTGACCAAGCTCGCGGCCGAGGGCAAGCTCGACCCTGTCATCGGTCGCGACGAAGAGATCCGCCGCGTGATCCAGGTTCTTTCGCGGCGCACCAAGAACAACCCCGTCCTCATCGGCGAGCCGGGCGTGGGCAAGACGGCGATCGCCGAAGGTCTCGCCCAGCGAATCGCTCAGGGCGATGTGCCCGAGGGTCTCAAGGGCAAGCGTGTCATTGCGCTCGACCTTGGCGCTCTCGTCGCCGGCACCAAGTACCGAGGTGAGTTCGAAGATCGCCTGAAGGCCGTGTTGAAGGAGATGGAGGGATCCAACGGCCAGGTCGTCCTGTTCATCGACGAGCTGCACACCCTCGTCGGAGCCGGCGCGGCGGAAGGCGCGATCGACGCCGCCAACCTTCTGAAGCCTGCGCTCGCCCGCGGTGAGCTGCGGGCGATCGGCGCGACCACGCTTGACGAGTACCGCAAGCACATCGAGAAGGACGCT
>Ga0209266_1003017_pt1 | contig 10426 bp, 4 predicted proteins | sample GraSoiAngelo_132_FD_185889 | JGI IMG/M metagenome (GOLD analysis project Ga0209266, IMG submission 185889) | Grasslands soil microbial communities from the Angelo Coastal Reserve, California, USA - 14_0929_02_40cm (SPAdes) (version 2) | ecosystem: Environmental > Terrestrial > Soil > Grasslands ...
GGACATTTTGAATACACCGAAGGAGCCTCGGCCTCAGCGTCCGGTTAGCTTGGCGAGTCTGAGCCGGGTCGAGTTCGAAAACGTTGTCTTTCAGCATCAATCGGCCACCACAAGAGCTCTCGACGGGATTTCCTTTACGGGATCCCTCGGCGAGACAATCGCGTTTGTCGGCCCGTCTGGTTCGGGCAAAACAACGCTTGTGAAGCTTCTCGTTGGACTCTACCGGCCACGGGCCGGCGATATACGATATGACGGTTTTTCAATCGAGGATGTCGATTTGAATCAACTGAGGGAACGGATCGGACTCGTGACGCAAGATACGCAATTATTTTCCGGAAGCATTCGCGAGAACCTTCTGTTTGTGAACCCGAATGCGAGCGACGAAGACTGTATGACCGTCCTGAACAAAGCCGCATGTCAGAGCCTGCTTCGGCGCGCCGACAAAGGATTGGATACCGTCATCGGAGAAGGCGGCGTGAAGGTTTCCGGTGGAGAGAAGCAGCGCCTATCGATCGCACGGGCGTTGTTGCGCCGGCCGAATCTCCTCGTTTTCGATGAAGCGACGTCATCGCTGGATTCGCTGACGGAAGAGGAAATATCGGAAACAATCCGCGAGGTATCTTTCCGGAAAGATCTCATCACGATCCTCATTGCGCATCGTCTTTCGACGGTTATCCATGCTGACAAGATTTTCGTCCTGGAGCGCGGGCAAATCGTGGAATCCGGACGGCACGACGAGCTAGTAGAACTCAAGGGTCTGTATTACGCGATGTGGCGGCAACAGATTGGGGAGCGAGAGCCCCTCCCCCTCTGGGAGAGGGCGGCGCGACAGCCACGCGAAGCGCGAGCCCGATAGGGCGAAGCCTCAGGAAATGCTGGCGCGCCGGGTGAGGGTTACAAGATTTGCGCAAATCCTGCGACCCTCACCTTTCTTGAGGTTTCGCCCTATCGGGCTCACGCTTCGCGCCTTCTCCCCTAGGGGGAGGGTATACCTTTCTCCAAGGCCTCGATGCGCTTGAGGAGTTCCGGGAGGCGTTTGAATATGGCTGAGCTTTTCAACCAAAGCTTGTTATCAATGGCCGGATACCCGGAGACGATCTTATCGGGCTCGATCGAGTGCGGGATTCCGGTCTGAGCCGTCGCAACGACGCGGTCGCCGATCTCCAGGTGGCCGGCGACTCCGACCTGTCCCGTCAGAATCACGCTGCGGCCGATTTTCGAACTTCCTGCCAGACCCACCTGCGCGCAAAGCAGCGTATCTTCGCCGACGTCGGAGGCGTGACCGACTTGCACGAGGTTGTCGATTTTTGCGCCGCGGCGGACGCGTGTTTCGCCGATGGTGGCACGGTCGATTGTGGCGTTGGCGCCGACTTCGACGTCATCTTCGAGAACGACAATTCCGGACTGAACGATTTTGTAATACGTGCCGTCGTCTTGCTTGGCATATCCAAACCCATCAGTACCGATCTTCGCCCCATCTTGAAGAATGACGTTATTGCCAAGCATGCAGAACTCGCGAACGGTGACGTGGGCGTAGGCCTTGAGGTTGTCGCCAATACAAACACCGCGGCAGATATGGACAAAGGGGTAAATCGTACAGTTGCTTCCAATCTGAACGTCGTCCTCGATCACCACATACGGGCCGATGGAAGCTCCTTCTCCAATCTTTGCCGACGACGCAATGATCGCTGCGGGATCGATTCGGCGCGTTGCTCGCGGAGTCTCATAGAAGAGTTCGACCGCACGCGCGAACGTCAGATAGGGATTCGGGCTCCGGAGTGTCGCTACGGGAATTTCCGGAAAGTCGGTGGACACGATTACGGCACTCGCTTTGGTCGTGCGCGCCTTGGCGGCGTACTTGGCATTCGAAACAAATGTCAGGTGGCCGGCGCCCGCCTCATCGATTCCCACGACCCGCGTGATTTCCGCATCTCCGTCGCCATTCAAGACACAGTTCAGCCGGGCCGCAATGTCGGATAACTTCACAACGCCCTCCACCTCTCCCTCTGGGAGAGGGTGCTAGTATAGCCTTCGTAGTGTAATGAGCGATCATCGCAGCCGTCTGGCATCTACTTCGCTGACCAATCAAGAGTGGATCGACCGTTTTCTTCAGTACCTCAGGATCGAGAAAGGCGTCGCGGAGAACACCCTCCAGGCGTACCGGCACGATTTGGAAATGTACCGCACATATTTGGCGGGCAGGGAACTTGCGAAGGTTCAGCCGGCGGATGTCTCCGGGTTCTTAAAATTCCTATACCGGCGCAAATTGAAACCGCGCTCCGCGAGCAGGGCATTCGCCGCGATGCGCGGGCTGTACCGATTCCTGCTGCTCGAGAACGCAACGGCGGAGAATCCGACCGCAGCCGTAGAACAGCCGCGCTGGTGGAAGCCGCTGCCCCATGTTTTGGCTTTCGAGGAGGTCGACAAGTTGCTGGCGTCGCCGAATATTACGACATCCAAAGGGCTTCGAGATCGAGCGATGCTCGAAGTGCTCTATGCCACCGGGCTGCGTATCTCGGAACTGATTGGTTTAACCGTTGATGGCGTCAATACGGAAGCCGGTTTTGTCCGATGCATGGGAAAGGGAAGCAAAGAGCGTATTGTGCCATTAGGCGCCCCGGCCGCCGCGGCGGTCTCGGCGTATCTTCATGTGCGCCGCGTGCGGAAACCGACCAACTATTTATTCCTGAATAATCTGGGAAACAAAATGTCGAGGATGGGCTTTTGGAAGCTCCTCAGACTTTACGGCTTGCGTGCGGGAATTAAGAAAAAACTGACGCCTCATGTCCTGCGGCATTCGTTTGCGACGCATCTACTGGAACGGGGCGCCGACCTGCGAGCGGTCCAAACCATGCTGGGGCACTCGAATATTTCGACGACGGAAATCTATACGCATGTGATGCGGGAGCGTCTCAAAGAGATCTACAAAAGCTACCATCCGCGAGCGTGAGTTAGGTTATGATCTGCATTGCGTTAAGTTAGGAGGAGAAAAAGGTTGTGATCAAAGGCCGCCACTTATTTACATCCGAGTCGGTGACGGAAGGTCATCCAGACAAGCTAGCCGATCAGATTTCGGATGCCATTTTAGACTATGTCATGGCTCATGATCCGATGGGCCGCGTCGCCTGCGAAACGCTCGTGACGACGGGTCTGGCCCTGGTGGCGGGCGAGATTACAACGAAATGCGTCATCGATTACGCCTCGATCGTCCGCAAAACCGTTGAAGAGATTGGCTACACCGATGCAAATTACGGCTTCGACTACAAGACGTGCGCTGTAATGTCGTCTGTCAACACGCAATCGCCCGATATTGCGATGGGCGTCGATACGGGCGGTGCCGGAGATCAAGGATTGATGTTCGGCTATGCGACCAACGAATCGCCCGAACTCATGCCGTTGCCGATTCTACTGGCACATAAACTGACCAAGAGGCTCGCGGATGCACGGCGAGCGGGAGTTCCGAGTTTCCTGCGGCCCGACGGCAAATCGCAAGTCAGCGTCGAGTACGATGGTGAGAAGCCGGTGCGCATCGACACGGTCGTGATTTCGACGCAGCACGCTCCCGAGGTCTCCAACGCGCAACTGCGCGAAGAAATTATCGAGCACATCATCAAGCCGACACTTCCGGCCGAGCTACTCGATGCCAAGACGAAATATCACATCAATCCGACCGGACGGTTTGTCGTCGGCGGCCCCCAAGGCGACTGCGGCCTGACGGGACGAAAAATCATTGTTGACAGCTATGGTGGAATGGGCCGCCATGGCGGCGGCGCATTCTCCGGCAAGGATCCGACGAAAGTCGACCGGTCTGCGTGCTATATGGCCCGTCACATCGCGAAAAATGTCGTAGCGGCGGGTCTTGCCGAGCGAGTCGAGATTCAACTGGCATACGCCATCGGCGTTGCCGATCCGGTCTCCGTGAGCGTCGACACGTTCGGTAGCGGGAGAATCGACCAGAACAAAATCCCCGAATTGATTCGCGAAAACTTCCACTTGACGCCCCGAGGAATCATTGAGTCGCTCGATCTCCGCAGACCGATCTACAAGAAGACGGCCAGCTACGGCCATTTCGGCCGTAATGAGCCCGAATTCAGTTGGGAACGGACCGACAAGGCGGCGAAGCTGAAAACGCAAGCGGGCATCTGACCTAGATTTTTTAAAACGGATTCCGCCTTGCATTGTTTTCGTGTTTGCTCGTAGCCTCGCGTGGGCGTAGACTCGCAATCCGATATGGAAACAATCCGCAGAGAATTACAAAGGCGATGAATTCTACAATCGCTTGCCCACATTGCGGCCAGACTAATCCAGGCGGCACCTTGTTCTGCACTAAGTGCAACGCTCGCTTTCCCGGCGCGGACGACGCTGCAACTATTGTCGGACCGAAAGACTCCGCAGGTAAAGCTGGCAGGTCCGTGTTCGCGTCCGCTGCCGGATTATCGGATAGCGACGCGACCATGATCGGCAGCACGCCGCTTCCTCCTCTGGAACGCGGCACCTTGCTGGCTTCAGGCCGCTACGAAATTTTGGAAATCCTCGGCCAGGGCGCGATGGGCGCCGTCTACAAGGCGAAGGACCGCGAACTGGACCGTTTGGTGGCCATTAAAGTCATCCAGCCCGAGCTTGCCAACTCCCGGGTCATGTTGAAGCGTTTCAAACAGGAATTGATTCTCGCGCGGCAGATCACCCACAAGAACGTGGTTCGAATTTTCGACATCGGCGAAACCGAGGGCATGAAATTCATCACGATGGAGTACATCGATGGCGGTGATCTGAAGAGCCTCATCGTTGAGCGTCAGAAGCTTCCTCCTCTTGAAGCAGTGGACATCGTCCGCCAAATTTGCCAGGCGCTTGATGCGGCGCACTCCGAAGGCGTAGTCCATCGCGATCTCAAGCCGCAAAACATCATGATGGATCACACTGGCAGAGTGGTCGTGATGGATTTCGGTATTGCGCACTCGAAAGAGATGCCGGGTATGACTATGACGGGCGCCCTGATGGGAACGCCCGAGTACATGTCGCCCGAACAGGCCAAAGGCGAGAAGACCGATCTCCGCGCGGACATCTTTGCAGTTGGCATTATTTTTTATGAGATGCTGACCGGCAAGATCCCCTTTAAAGCCGACACAGTCGTTGAAACAATGTACAAGAGGACGCGGGAACGGCCGGTTCCGCCCATCGACCTCGATGCCTCGATTCCGCTCCAGGCCAACCAGATGATCATGAAGTGCCTGGAGCCCGTTCCCGAAAGCCGATATCAAAGTGTTAAAGAGATTTTGCAGGATCTCGAGACGTTCGATCCAACCAAAAAGATCGGCGCTGCGGACCGTGTGAAAGCTCGCCTGAGGAAGGCAGCACATTACCGGAATTGGGCTGTCGTCACGGCGCTCGTACTGATGGCCGTGGCTGTCGTAGCTTTGGTGCTCCGCAATCGATCCGCGGCTCCCAAACCCGCAGTCGCGCATGCGCCGGTGACGGTAGTGATTGCCGACTTTAGCAACCATACCGGCGATCCCGTATTTGACGGCGCGCTGGAACCCGCCGTGAAAATGGAATTGGAAGGGGCCGGTTTCATCACAGCCTATGACCGCTCGGCAGTGGTGCGTTCCCTGGGTTTGCGCGTTCCGGCCAAGCTCGATGAGCCGGCGGCCCGGCAGATCGCAGTTAATCAGGGTCTCGGTGTCGTGTTTTCCGGGTCGCTGGATCGGCAGGGGGACGGTTATACGCTCTCGATCAAGGCGACACAGGCTGTGACCGGCAACGTCATTAAAATCGCGGAGGAGACGGCGTCCAAAAAGGACCAAATTCTGCTCGCAACGACAAAACTCACTGCCGCCGTCCGACGGGCGCTCGGCGACGACACTTCGGATTCCGCTCTGCGCTTTGCAATGGAGACGATAACGGCCACGTCCTTAGAGGCGATTCACGAATATGCATTAGGTATGGAAGCATTGTCGAATGGCAAGCACCAAGATGCTCTCCAGAGTTTTTCGAAGGCCGTGGATATCGATCCCAACTTCGGCTTGGGTTACGGAGGCATGTCGATAGCAGCCAAAAACCTGGGCCAGCAAGAAGAGGCGGTTAAATACATCCAACTTGCGCTCGGGCGTCTGGACCGCATGACGGAACGCGAGCGGTATCGTATACGGGCGCTCCACTTCAACATAACCGGCGATAACGAGAAGTGCGTCACGGAGTACACCACGCTCGTCACCAAATTCCCGTCCGATGCTGGTGGGTTCAACAACATCGGGGCGTGCTTGGTTCAGTTGCGGAGGATATCCAAAGCCACTGAACAGACGCGCCTGGCAGTGGCCATTTTGCCGAAGAGAGCTCTGTACCGGTTCAATATTTCAGTGCACTCCTCGTATGAGAGCGACTTCCAGGCTGGAGAACGTGAGGCGCGCACATTGCAAGCAATGGATCCTTCCTCTCCGAACGGTCCTCTGGCTCTCGCGTTTGCGCAGTTCGGGATCGGCCAATTAACGCAGGCTGCTGAAACCTACCAAAAGCTGAATGGGTTCGGTGAGATCTACGCGTCTCGTGCCCGGTCTGGTTTGGCCGATTTGGCGCTATATGAAGGCCGCTTCGCCGATGCCGCGCGGATTCTAGAAGAAGGGGCGTCCGAAGACTTGTCACACAAGTACTCTGACATAGCTGCGGCGAAATTGGCCATACTGTCGTACACACGTCTTTCGCAGAACAATATGAAAGCGGCTGTATCTGCCGCCGAAAGTTCACTCTCGAATAGCAAGTCGGTGAAAGTCCGTTTCCTCGCCGGCCGCACTCTCGCTGCCGCCGGCCAAACCGCCCTCGCGCAGAAAGTCGCCGCCGATCTCTCGAAGGAATTGCTGAATGAACCACAGGCATATGGCAAGTTGATCGAAGGCGAGATCCTGATGGCTAAGGGAGATCCTCGCGGGGCGATTAAGCCTTTTTCTGAAGCCAACAGCCAGCTGGATACCTGGATCGGCCATTTCGATCTCGGTCGAGCTTATCTGGAGGCAGGAGCCTTACCGCAAGCCGACTCCGAGTTCGATCAGTGCCTGAAACGCCGCGGCGAAGCGCTGGCGCTCTTCCTGGACGAATGGCCGACTTACGGTTATTTGCCGCCACTCTATTACTACTTTGGGCGCGTTCGCGAAGGATTGAAAAGTGAAGGCTTCGCTGAGTTTTACCGCAACTATATTTCTATCCGAGGTAAGGCGGGCGAAGACCCGCTGCTGCTCGCCGATGCCCGCAAGCGCGCTGGTTTGTAATTTCTAGGGTCAAATCCTGAGCGGCTGACAAACGTCTTCATTGTAGGGGTGGTCTATGACCGCCCTCGATTTGCTGAAACTGGCTATCGAGGGCGGTCATAGACCGCCCACAAATGGCTCACTTCTTCTTGGGGCGAGGCACGCTACCGCTTTGTGAGTTCGACTTGGGACTAAAATGATCGGTTACGTCTTTCACCCTGACGGTATACGTGTAGGTCGTGTCGTAACACGTCTTGCCAAAAGGGCAGGTCGCGCCGGAGTGGCCAGAAGTATCGTTGATTTGGTCCGTAAAGAATGTAACCTGCTGACCCGGCGGGCCTGGCGGCGGCGCATTCACCGTCGTAATGAAGTCCTGCTGATGGAATTGATCGTGGCGAGTAATTTCGTACTTTCGGATTTTAGAGATTTGGTCAATAGTCCCCTTCAGGATAAGACAACCATTAGCACACGTCCCTCCGGGAGTTTTAACCTCTATGGGCTTCAGCGACGGAGCGTCGATACTGCCGACCGTTGTATCGTAGTCCGGTTCGTCATCGCCTCGGCCGCCGAAATCGCCTTGGTCGCCGAAATCGCCTTGGTCTCCGAAATCGCCTTGGTCTCCGAAATCGCCTTGATCGCCGAAATCGCCTTGATCGCCGAAATCGCCTTGGTCTCCGAAATCAGCGGACACACTTCGAAAACTCCGTCTTGCTCCAATCTGCTGAAGGTTCAGGCCGGCCCAGTCGTTCGAATCTACGAAATCTCCGTTGTTGGCGGCATCGCCGTCTGCGTAGGGGCTGGAGGGACATTTAGGATCAGTAGTACTTGGGGGGTTGGTGCAGGTGAAATTTATATCCGCCGGACCGATGGCCCCCTCTATACCAAATTGATTGTTCCAGTCAATCGGGACTCCTACTCCGTCACTCTGGAGGCGGACTTCCAGAGTGCCACCGGTATCTGAACCGTCGCAATGTTTCTTCGCGGCCTCGTCAGAGTCCGTCGTGAGTGCGTAATATCGGACACGATAAGTTTGATTAGCCCCGAGACCGTTTGTGCCGTTCACATTCTCCGTTAGCAAGTTCTCGTTCAAATGATTCAGCAACCCGTAGGAGTAATCGACTTGCAAATCACCCTTTGCGTCAGTCAGTAGGCGCGTCGAGTACATGTAACTCATCACGCTCGGGTAGTTCGGCTGGCAGTTCGGTCTGCTCAGTACTCCCGCGTGCAGTAAGCCCAAATTGTGACCGAGTTCATGCATGATCACGCCCGCTTGCACGTTCACGGTACCGGTCTCATCAGCGCAAGTGACCGGTCCGGGGTTGGGATTTGCGGTACACCCCGCAGGATCGTCGAATCGCCACAAACCGAGCGTGACCAAAAAGTCTCCTCCCCACCCGTCGCCAAAACCAGATCTGCTCAGGGGATGCGTGGTCAGCGGCTCACCTGATACAGAGTCAAAGAGGCCCGCTACTGCATGACCCATAATCGAATAGTGGAAGATGTCTTTCCGGTTGTAATTGAAATGTCGCGGGATGATCACTGAGGTGTTCCCGCTGGTCAGGGTGGCGCCATTCTTGAGAGTCACAAAAGCCGATTTCCAATCCACCACCGAATACGTCTCCGTGTAGGCACAAGGCGGCGGTGGGGTTAGCCCCGCGATGGGACAAAGTATCGACTGCTCCTCGATGACTTCTCCACCCCCATGCTGGACATTTTGAAAAGGAACGATGTAGGGCTGTCCCTGATAATTGTTGCCGATATCAAAATGCAGTTCAATGTTCTGGGTTCTGAATCTGTCGCCGATCATTTTCAGAGCTGCATATTTTGGAATGTGCCAATGCTCAGGATCGTTTGGGGTAGGTGGCGTTTGGGAAATCGCTATATTGTGCATCCAATCAAATTCGATGAATATGTCGCGTCTGTTGGGGTTAACCGTGTTTGGTGTAGTGGGGTTGCCATTTTGATCGATGACGGTGACGTTGTCCCACATCGCGGGCAGGTTCACGCAATCCGTATCAGTCGAGCTGGTGCAACCGCCAAAGGTGGCTTGAGCGAAGCCTGGTTGGCCTGGATATCCAGTTGGACGCGAAAAGTGCATGCCGCTTGTTTCCCAGGCATCCAAAAGAGCGTCGTTGTCGCTGTCTTTGACGGGAGTGCTTGTCCACATGGAGATGAGGGTCAAACAAGTCTGATTGTCGTTGCTCGACAGAGTCGTGGAATATGTACCGACATTGTCGACTAGATCAAAGTTAAAGGTAGGACTGTCCCAGCGACCCTGCGCGCCGGGTGCAAAGGGCGCTGTCGTTCCATCTCCCCTGAATTTGTTATCCTGCAGGATTGTGGACGCCGCATTTATAGTGAGCGTTGAAGTGAATCCCGGTTGCCCGTTTCCGACGATCGGCGTCAGCTTGGTTTGGGAAGCGTTCGCAGCCACCAGGGGGTCATAGTATCCACCAATAGCCTGAGATAAGGGAGGTTGATTCTTACCCACTGTAGCTGCTCCCTCGTAAGCGACGATCGAGCGGAACGGAAACAAGGGTAGCGACGGTTGTCCGGGCACCACCATCCGCCAGACCACCACCATCGTGGCGCCGTTGGTCAGAAAGGTATTCCCATTTCCGTTGCCTCCGCTCTCAATCAGCGTCACCGTATGCTGGCCATTAGCCAGCAGAGTATTGTTCTGAACCTGCAGAAACTTGCGCAAATCCACACGGTACGCGCGCCCCGCCCCGTTCGGATTTCCCGTAGTTCCACCTGAACTCCAGCACGCCGGATTGTCAGATCTGCCTATCGGTTTGCCGACAATATTGAAGTTGGTATATTGCGGGTTTGGCGTTAAGTCGAACCAACCGTTCATTGCGGCGGGAGCTGGTGAAGTCTCCTCGGTCTCCCAGTAGAGATAAGCCGCTACGATGTGGGCGGGCACAGTTCCCGGTGGGCACGTGCCGGTATTGCTAACCGGCGTGACCCCGTTGGAGCACGGCACTCCTTGCATGTTGATGACGCCGGTAGCGTACCCGTTTGTACCGGACGATCGCAACGACACACTTGCGAAGGCGACATCGCCCGTGACGAACCAATTTTTCGAGAAGCTGAGTGCATCCTGAGCGTAACCACGCTGCACGCAGAGCGCTAGCCCGGCAGTTCGGAGTTGGCGGGACGTATCTCCTCCTACGAACTCGCATACCGGA
>Ga0209266_1003018_pt1 | contig 10424 bp, 6 predicted proteins | sample GraSoiAngelo_132_FD_185889 | JGI IMG/M metagenome (GOLD analysis project Ga0209266, IMG submission 185889) | Grasslands soil microbial communities from the Angelo Coastal Reserve, California, USA - 14_0929_02_40cm (SPAdes) (version 2) | ecosystem: Environmental > Terrestrial > Soil > Grasslands ...
ACCAGCGTGCCCCTTCCAGCCAAAACGCCGAACGCGCAACGTCTGGTCGAGTTTGCTCTGGCCGGCATGGCAAGAATGCCGGAGGGATGGCGACACCACCCGGGCGAGAAGACCAGAGTTACGCGCAGGGAAGATGCGGACAGATGACCCGAGTCAGGACGCCGACAACTCCCTGAACGGCCCAGCGTCAATGCCGTACTGCTTCATCTTGACGTGGAGAGTCTTGTAGTCGGTTCGGAGCAACCGCGCCGCCTCGCTCTTGTTTCCCTTGGTGGTCTCGAGGACCCGGCGGATCGCCTGTCGCTCGGCGTCCGCGGCGGCTGCCTCGGCGATTTCCTTCAGAGAGGATTCGACAGGCGCCGGCTCTCCGCGGTGTGCCGGAGACGCGATCTCCGCGGACCCGTCGACGGGAAGGACGGCAAGGTGCTCCGGTTCGATCATATCCGAAGCGAGGAGGATAGCCCGGCGGATGACGTTCCGGAGCTCCCGCACATTGCCCGGCCAGTGGTAGCGCAGAAGAGTCTGAGCTGCTGCTTCTGAGATTCTGCGGCACGGGCGGCCGAGCTCCATCCCGGCTTCGGGGAGAAATTCGTTCGCCAGGTGCAGGATGTCGTCTCGCTCCCTGAGGGGAGGCAGGGTGATTCCGAATTCGTTCAGACGGAAGTACACATCCTGGCGGAATCGTCCAGCTCGCACCTCTCGCGCGAGCGGGACATTGGACGCAGCGATGATCCGCGCGGACACTCGAACCGGCCGCTTGCTGCCGAGCGGCTGCACCTGTCGTTCCTGCAAGGCACGCAAGAGCTTCGCCTGCGTGGGCAGGGGGAGGTTGACAACCTCATCGAGGAAGAGGCTTCCGCCGTCCGCGAGCTGGAACTGTCCCTCCTTTCGCTGGTGCGCCCCGGTGAACGCGCCCTTCTCATAGCCGAAGAGCTCCGACTCGATCAGGGTATCCGGGATCGCGCCGCAGTCCACCGCGACAAACGGTTTCTCGCGTCGAGGACTGAGCTGATGGATCGCTCGCGCGACGAGCTCCTTCCCCGTGCCGGTCTCGCCCTCGACGAGGACGGTGAGCGGGGAGTCAGCCACCTGCTTGATCTGCTGGACGATCTTCTCCATCTGGCCACTCGGGCCCATCAAAAACCGCAACGGACTCTCGATGACTTTGTTCGTATCTCGCAACTCGCGCGTGCGCTCTTCGACGATGGCCTCGAGTTCGTTGAGGTGACGCTCCAGCGCCACCTGTTGTTCCTTGACCCGACGACTCAACTCACGCATCTCGATTGCCCGACGCAGCGACGCGACGAAGTAATCTCGGTCGATTGGCTTTGGGATGAAGTCGTACGCGCCGCTGCGAAGGGCTTGCACGACCAGGTCGTGCTCGCCGTGCCCGGTGATCATCAGCGTGGGTGTGTCGGGCCGCTGCGTCCGGATCTCGGCCAACAGCTCGAGACCGTCCATCCCGGGCATCTTGATGTCGGTGACGATCGCGTCGTAATCCCAGGCGGCCATCCGCTCGAGGGCGGCCGCTCCCGAGTCAGCCGTCTCGACCGTCACCCCGGGCATTCGGAGCCGGAGGGCCTCGGGAAGTGCCTGTAGAAGGGCGAGGTCGTCGTCGACAACGAGCACACGAGGTTGACTCATGGAGCGCCCCTCACCGGCGTTCGGGCGGACTTCGCGAGCTTCTCCACGATCCCCTCCAGTTCATTCGCGCAGCGCTCCAGCGCCAGCTGCCGGTCTTTGGCTCGGCGCTTGAGCAAGTGCGCCCGAATCGCGCGGTGTATCGCCGCCACGGCGTGATCCCGATCGATCGGTTTCTCGATGAAGTCGTACGCGCCGCCGCGCAAAGCGCGAACCGCGAGGTCGTACTCACCGTGGCCCGTGATCAAGAGGATCGGCGTGTCGGGCTGGCGCGCGTGGATCTGCGCCAAGAGCGCGAGACCGTCCATCCCCGGCATCTTGATGTCAGTGACGATTGCGTCGTGATTCCCGGCGGCGATGCGGGTGAGGGCGGTCGCGGCCGAGTCGGCCGTCTCCACGGTCACCCCGGGCATTCGGAGCCGGAGAGCCACCGGAAGCGCCTGCAGCAGGGCCGGGTCGTCGTCGACGATCAGCACGCGAGCCTGTTCGTACCCAAGCTTCGCCGCGATCTGCTCGAGCTCGCCGGCGCAGTGCTCCAGCGCCGCCTGCCGGTCTTTCGCCTGGCGATTCAGCGCGCGAGCGCGAATCGCGCGGTGCAACGACACGACGATGTGATCCCGGTCGATCGGCTTCTGGATGAAGTCGTGGGCTCCGCCGCGGAGGGCCTGAATCGCCAGCACATCCTCGCCGTGCCCGGTGATCATCAGGATGGGCGTGTCGGGCCGGCGTCTCCGGATCTCCGCCATGAGCGCGAGCCCATCCATTCCCGGCATCTTGATGTCGGTAACGATCGCGTCGTAGTCCCGGGCGGCGATCTGATCGAGCGCAGCCGCTGCCGAGTCAGCGGTGTCCACCGTCACCTGGCACATTCGGAGGCGGAGGGTTTCGGGGAGCGCCTGCAACAAGGCCGCGTCGTCGTCGACGATGAGCACGCGAGGCTGGTTCATGGATCAGCCCACACCCGGCGTGGCAAGGGGCAGCTGGATGAGGAACGTGGCGCCCTCGCCAGGCGGGCTCACGACCGAGATCGTACCGCCGTGCTCGTTGATGATGCCGTACGTGATGGACAGGCCCAGGCCCGTGCCTTTTCCGACCTCCTTGGTGGTGAAGAACGGATCGAAGATCCGCCGCTCGAGCCCCGGGGGAATCCCGTCTCCCGTATCGGCGAACGCGACCTCCACGATCGCGGGGCCGACCGAACCCGAGATGCGAATCGCCTTGCGCGGCGAGTCGGCCATCGCGTCGCGCGCATTCGTCAAGAGGTTGATGAAGACCTGCTCGAGTTGAATCGGATTGCCTACGACCACGGGCTCCTCCCGGCCCAGGTCGACCGTGACCTCGATCTCGCGCAGCCGGAGCTGCTGCCGCATGAGCGACAGCGCCCGCTCGATCACCTGCCTCAGGGGAATCGGCTCGCGGCTGACGGGGGCCGCCCGTCCGAACGTGCGCAGATGCGAGATGATCTCCGTGGCCTTGCGCACCTGCTGCATGGCCTGACGCAGCTCGCGGACGATCTGCCCCTTGTCCGTCATGCCGAGCTCGATGAGGTCGATCGCGTTACCGACGAACAAGCCGGTGTTGTTGAGGGGGTTGTTGAGCTCGTGGGCCACGCCGGTCGTGAGCTCACCGAGCGTCGCGAGCTTTCCCGCCTGGACGAGCTGCTCCTGTTTGTCGCGCAGCTCCTGTTCGCGCCGCTGCATCTCGGCCGTCGTCTCCCGCAGGTCACCCATGATGTGGATCATGGCCTTGCGGCTGTCCTCCAGGTGAAGCTTGTCCTTGTGCGAGTCCTGAAGGATGTGGAGCAAGGCGCGCCGCGAGTTGTCGAGCCGCACCGTCTGGCGGGCCAGTCGACGGCGGTCCTGCTCGTAGTCGGCCAGGATGTGAAGCATCGCCTTCCGCTGGTTGGCCAAGCGCTTGTTGGTCTCGTGCAGGTCGCCCATGATATGGAGCATCGCGCGGCGCTGCTCGTCGCGTGCCCGCAGGCGGCGCTCCAACGTCTCCACTTGCGCGCGGAATCGACTCTCGGCGGTGGCGGTCGCCCTGGGCTCGCTAACCGCCGCTTGACGATCGTCCGTCACGAGTTCTGCCATCGCGATCACACCCGCGCCGTCTTCAGCCTCCCGAGTTCCTTTCGCAGGCTCTCCAGCTCCTTCTCGAGGGCGATCATTTTCAGCTCGCGGCCGACGACCACTTCTTCGAATTTCTCGAGATCCAAAATCTTCTCTTGCAGCTCGCTCTTGGACTTCTCCAGGTCGCGAACCACCTGCTCGTACTCCCGCATGTCACGCAAGATGCCGATGGCGCCGATCACCTTGCCGTCCGGGTCGCGCAGCGCAGAGGCGTTGAGGGTCGTGGGGATCACCTCGCCGCTCGCGCTTCGTGGGTTGAGCCGGGCGTTGCGGGTGACACCCCGCTCCACGACCTCTCGGAGGGCAGCGAGGAACGCGCGCGTCTCCTCGGGAGAAATGATGCGGGACAGCGACTGCTCGATCAGCTCGTCCGGACGGAAGCCCAGGAGCGCGAAGACGGCATCGTTGGCCTGCAGGATCTTGCCTTCGAGGTCGGACACGAACACCGGGTCCGGGGCATTCTTGATCAGGCTCTCGGCGTAGGCCCGGGCCTTGTCGAGCTCGCGCATGTCGCGCAGGATGCCGATGGCACCGATCACCTTGCCGTCCGGGTCGCGCAGCGCGGAGGCGTTGAGAGTCGTGGGGATTCCCTCCCCACTGGCGCTGCGCGGATTGAGCCGAGCGTTGCGGGTGACTCCCCGCGCCACGACCTCTCGCAGCGCCGCCGTGAACTGCCGTGTCTCCTCGGGGCTGATGAAGCGCGAGAGGGACTGTTCGAAGAGCTCGTCCGGTCGGAAGCCGAGGAGTGCGGACACCGCGTCGTTGGCCTGCAAGATCTTCCCTTCGAGGTCGGAGACGAACACGGGGTCCGGGGCGTTCTTGATCAGGCTCTCCGCGTAGGCGCGGGCCTTGTCGAGCTCGCGCATGTCGCGCAGGATGCCGATGCCGCCGATGACCTTGCCGTCCGGGTCGCGCAGCGCCGAGGCATTGAGGGTCGTGGGGATCACTTCGCCGCTCGCGCTTCGCGGATTCAGGCGGGCGTTGCGGGTGACGCCGCGCTCCACGACCTCCCGGAGGGCGGCCAGGAACTCGCGGGTCTCGTCGGACGAGATGATGCGCGACAGCGACTGCTCGATCAGCTCGTCCGGGCGGAACCCGAGGAGGGCGAACACGGCGTCGTTGGCCTGCAGGATCTTGCCCTCGAGATCGGAGACGAACACCGCGTCGGGGGCGTTCTTGATCAAGCTCTCGGCGTAGGCGCGGGCCTTGTCCAGCTCGCGCATGTCGCGCAGGATGCCGATCACGCCGATCGCCCGACCGTCGGCATCGCGGAGGGCGGAGGCATTCAGGCTCGTGGGGATCACCTCGCCGCTCGCACTGCGAGGGTTCAGCACCACGTTCCGCATGACGCCTCGCTCGACGACTTCGCGCAGCGCCGCCGTGAACTCCCGCGTTTCCGCGGGGCTGATGAAGCGCGACAGCGACTGCTCGAGCACCTCATCTTGGCGAAACCCGAGCAGCTGGGACACCGCATCGTTGGCCTGCAGGATCTTGCCCTCGAGGTCGGAAACGAACACCGGGTCCGGGGCGTTCGCGATGATGATGTTGGCATCCAGCGAGCCGTACGACTTGACGCCCTTGCCGTCACCCTCGACCAGGCGAGGCTGCACACCGAGTCCAAGCGATCTAGCCATGTTGGATCCCCTCACGGACCGCCGGCGCGGCGGTCGTCGACCTCGGTCACCTCGCGATCACGTAATCCGCGCCACCGAGTCGCCATCGTTCGTCGTCAAGAAGGTCCGACGAATCGCCGACGGCGTTCTCAGAGCCTAGGCTTTCCCGCTCGGCGCCGGCCCTGGCAGCGCCGAGCCCGACGCGCGCCGCGCAGCGTGCCGTCGCTGACGTCGTCCGCACAGTTACGCGCCCCCGGGGCAAAGGGCCTCGAAGCCCCCCGGGGAGGCCAGCCTGCGCTGACCTCGCGAGCGAACGCATAGCACACGAGGACGAGCGGGGCAAGCAGTGTTGCTCTGCGTCCGCCGGTCTACCAGTAACCTTTCGTTGCCACCAGTAAACCTTTCGTTACCACGCCGAAAGCGGATCGCGCGGCGTTCGGCGACGATCTTTTCCTGGCCTCAACGCACTGCTCCTCGAGCAGCGTGTTGACGTCGGCATAGGCCGTCGAGCCAGGGCTGGCGGTGGAGGTCACAGCGAGCGATACTGCTCCGGCCAGGGCGAGGCGGTCAAGGAGCGGAGCGAGCCATGCACTTCGGGATCTTCGTCGAGGAGATGCGCCGCGGGGTGGACCAGGCGGGCGCGTTCCGGGACGTCTTCGCGGTTGCCGAGGCGGCGGAGGCGTGGGGCATCGATTGCGTGTGGCTCGGCGAGATCCACTTCAATCCGGCCCGCTCGGTCATCTCGTCGTCGCTCCAGGTCGCCAGCTCGATCGCCACACGGACGCGCCGGGTCCGCGTGGGTACCGCGGTCACGGTGCTTCCCCTGAGCCATCCGCTGCGCATCGCCGAAGAGGTGGCGACGCTCGACCACATCAGTGAAGGCCGCGTCGAGTTCGGGATCGGCCGCAGCGGCATCGCGCGCTCCTACGACATCTACGGGGTCCCCTACGGCGAGAGCCAGGCGCGCTTCCGCGAGGCGCTCGAGATCATCCGCCAGGCGTGGAAGGGCGAGCCGTTCGGCTACGAGGGCGAGTTCTACCGCTTCCAGAACGCGGCGGTCACCCCTCGGCCGTACCAGGTTCCGCATCCTCCGCTTCGGATGGCGGCCAACACCGAGGAGACGTTTCCGGCCGTCGGCGCGATGGGCCTGCCCCTCTTCGTCGGACTGCGCGCCGCCGAGATTCCCGATCTGCGGAAATATCTCGCGACGTACCGGCAGGCCTGGAGCGAGGCCGGTCATCCCGCGCCTCCCAGCGTGTATCTGCGCATTCCCGTCTACGTCTCGACGACCGAGCAGGGGGCCATCGAGGAGCCGCGCGAGAGCCTCACGCACTTCTTCGGCCGCCAGTCCGAGCTGGCCCGCTCGGTCATCGGCCGTGCCGGTACCGGGCCCGCCGATCGGCGTCGCGCCCTGGCTGAGCGCATGGCCAACCTCTCGTACGACGACATCCTTGCGAGGAAGGTCTGCGTCGGCAGCGCGGCCGGCGTGATCGACCGGCTGACTCAGCTCCGCGAGGAGCTGGGCATCGACGGCATCGTGGCCGAGCTGAACCCCGGCGGACTCATTCCGCCCGAGCTGGAGACGCGGAGCCTCCGGCTGCTCACGCACGAGGTGATGCCCGCGTTCAACTGACGCCGCGCGGTCGGGGGCCGAGCGAGCGCTCGCTGATCACATCCGGCCGATGAAGTCCCGCATCAGCGCCACGCTCTTGTCGGTGTCCGCGCTGGCCTGCTGCATGAAGCCGTGGCGAGCGCCCGGGAAGTACACGCGCTCGATCCGGCCGCCCGCCTTGCCGTACGCGCTGACGAACGCCTCGGTGATCTCCGTCGGCACGTTGTCGTCCACCTCGGCGTGGGCGAGCCACACCGGCGGCAGCGCGCGCGCCTCGCCCCCGGACACGATGCGAGTGACGCTGGCCTCCGCCATCGTCGCCTCGTCGGTGAAGTACCCGTGGTGCGACGCGACCAGCCGGTTCGCATCGAAGGCCGGCCCCGGCTGCGGCGGCTCTTGCGCCCGCCGGACCACGTAGCGGTAGCGGGCCAGGGGATCGGCGACGGGATACTGAGCGAGCACGAAGACGACCGAGTCATCGCCCGGACGCGCGTCCAGCGAGCCGTCGGGCGAGACGATCGGGACACCGGCGTGCGTCGAGACGCCGGGACGGACGCCGACCAGCAACGCGAGGTGGCCGCCGCTCGACTGGCCGGCGAGACCGATGCGCGTCGGGCTCACGCCGAGACGGCGAGCGTGAGCTCGCATCCAGCGCACGCCCGCGGCCACGTCGGCGCTCGCCGCCGGATGCTTGTGCTCCGGGCCCTGACGAAAATCGAGGGACGCGACGACGACTCCGGCGGCGGCGAGACCGCGCCCGAGGTGGACGCCGACGGTCCGATCGCCCCGGTTCCACGCGCCGCCGTGAGCATCGACGACTCCGACCAGCGGCGCGGCCGGCTCGCCCCGGGGACGATACACGCGCGCGAGCAGCCCGCGGCCGTCGGGCCTGGCGTAGACGACGTCGGATTCCTCGACTTCGTACGGCGCGCTCGGATCGAAGCGAACGTTCGTGGTCAGGATGGTCTCCTTGGCGATCAGTCTATCTCATCGGCTCGCCGCGCGGCGCGTCTCGGCTCGCACAGCCATGCTACGATGCGCGCCGTCCCCCCGGGGGGCGCGGGGGCGATCATGGCCGAACATCAGAAGGGACCGGACGCCCAGACGGCGCGCGCGTACTCACCGGCGACCTTCTGTTGTCGTCGCTATCCGGAGCGGGGATGACTATCGGAGTCAAGCGAATGGTTGGTCAAGTCGGCGTTAGCCTCCTCGCCGGCGTTTTCTTGTCGGGGCCGGGAAGCGCTCAGGCGCGTGTCTTCGAAGAGCCTGTCGTGCCGGCTCCCGCAATTGCAGCCCCCTCGATCACGGATCCCGCGAAGGTGGCGCCGCGCCAGTACTGGACCGAGCTGGCGTTGAAGGGAAACGCTCGAGCCCAGTTCACCCTTGGCCAGATGTACGAGTTCGGGGACCACGCTCCCCACGACGAGGCGGAAGCCACACGCTGGTATCGCCTCGCGGCAGACCAGGGGTATGCGGACGCGGAGCTCCGGCTCGCGCTCCGCTATGCGAATGGACGGGGCGTGGCACAGGACAGCGGCGAGGCCGTGAAGTGGCTCACCGCCGCGGCGCAGCGGTCGCACCCTATCGCTCAGAACACACTCGGCCTCGTCTACGATCGGGGCCTTCTCGCCACCCGCGATGAGGTGACGGCGGCGCGCTGGTTCCGGGCGGCTGCAGAGCTGGGCTACGCTCACGCCCAGGAAAACCTCGGTCTCTACCTTCGAGACGGCCGCGGCGGAGTTCAGAACCTCACGGAAGCCGTCCAGTGGCTCGAGCGGGCGGCCACCCAGGGAATGGCAACGGCGCAATTCGAGTTGGCGCGGATGTACGAGGAGGGCCTCGGTGTGCCCCGAGATGACCAAGAAGCCGCGCGGCGGTACGAGACGCTCGCGCAGCAAGGCAACGTGGCGGCCCTTCGGCGCCTGGCCCGGCTGTATGCGGACGGTCGGGGCGGATCGCAGGACCGAGCGCTGATGTTTTACCGCCGGCTGGCCGAGAGGGGTGACGCCCCCGCGCAGCACGAGCTCGCCAATCGCCTCGCCGATGAAACCAGCATCGCGCCGGACGCGGTGGAGGCAGCGATGTGGTATCAGCGTGCCGCCGACCAGGGACTCGCTGCCGCGCAGTACGCGCTAGGCGGTCTCTATGAGGACGGGCGCGGTGTCCGCAAGGACGAGCAAGTCGCCGTTCGCTGGTATCGGGCGGCGGCAGAGCAAGGCCACGCGAGCGCACAGTTCGCCCTCGGGCTCATGCTCGTCGATGGGCGCGGCGTTCCCGCCGACGAGACGGCGGCGGTCGAGTGGTTCCGCCGTGCGGCTAAGCGGGGTCTCCCCGAAGCGCAATTCAGCCTGGGCTGGCGTTACGTATCGGGAACACGAAGCCTCCCGAAGGACCTCCCAGAGGGACTGCGTTGGGCACGCCGGGCAGCTCTTCAGGCGCACCTTCACGCTCAGTTCAATCTGGGCTTGCTGCTCTCTCCGTCTCCCGAGACCACCCGTGAAGGTCTCGAGTGGTTCACCCGCGCGGCAGCTCAGGGCCATTCAAGCGCGCAGTACAGCCTCGGTGTAGCGTACAGCCAAGGCACGTTCGCGCCGAAGGACGATGCTGAGGCGTTTCGGTGGTATCAGCGTGCCGCCGAGTCGGGCGACGTCGGATCACAGTTCAACCTGGCCAGCATGTACCGCGATGGGCTCGGGACGAAGCGGGATCTCGGCGCTGCAATCGCCTGGTTCACCAAGGCCTCGGAGCGCGGCGACTCGCGGGCGTACCTCTCGCTGGGCCTCCTGACCGAGACGGGCAACGGTTTCCCAAAAAGCGACGCCGAAGCCGCACGCTGGTACGCCAAGGCCGCGGAGGCGGGCAACCCGACGGGCCAGCTGAAGCTGGGTCATATGTATGCCGTGGGACAGGGCGTGTCTCGTGATCTCGCCCAGGCGTTCCGGTGGTACGAGAAGGCGGCGCAGCAGGGAGTGGCGGAAGCCCAATACCGTCTTGGGGCGCTCTACTACTACGGAGAGTCCGTCCCGACTGATTTTCAGAATGCGATGCGCTGGTTTCTCGCGGCGGCGGCCCAGGGCCACGCCGCTGCTCAAGGAACGGTCGCCAGCATGTACCTTACCGGAGTCGGCGTGGCGCAGGACTACGTCGAAGGTCTCAGTTGGTCGCTCCGAGCCGCGGAGTCGGGGAACACGACCGCGCAGTACAACATGGGCTACGTTTACTATCGCGGCGAAGGGGTGGCCAGGGATGTCGTGGAAGCGGCCAAGTGGTTCCAGCGGGCCGCCGCAGGCAACAATGCGAAAGCGCAATTCAATCTCGGCTACATGTACGAGAAGGGCGAAGGCGTATCGCCAAGCGACACCGAGGCGCTCAAGCTCTATCTCGCGGCTGCAGAAGCGAACGAGCCACGGGCGATCATCCGGCTCATCC
>Ga0209266_1003023_pt1 | contig 10415 bp, 9 predicted proteins | sample GraSoiAngelo_132_FD_185889 | JGI IMG/M metagenome (GOLD analysis project Ga0209266, IMG submission 185889) | Grasslands soil microbial communities from the Angelo Coastal Reserve, California, USA - 14_0929_02_40cm (SPAdes) (version 2) | ecosystem: Environmental > Terrestrial > Soil > Grasslands ...
CGACGCCGGTTTCCGCAGCCACGCCAGCGAGCGCGATAAATCCCACCGCGACCGCGATCGACAGGTTGTATTCGAGCAGCCACATGATCCACACCCCGCCGACCAGGGCGAACGGCAATGACAGCATCACGATCGCCGTCTCGGCGACGGTACCGAAGGTGAGATACAGGAGCAGCGCAATGATCCCGAGCGTGAGCGGGACGACGACTTGGAGCCGCGCCTTCACGCGCTGAATCGCCTCGTACTGACCGCTCCAACGCAGCCAGTAGCCAGTGGGGAGCTTCACTTGGCGCGACACGACGGCCCGAGCGTCGCGCACATAACTCCCCACGTCCCGGCCCCGCACGTCGATCGACACCTGGTCGTAGAGGTAACCGCCTTCGCTCCGGATCATCGGTGGGCCGGGGCTGAACTGAATGTCGGCCACCTGCCCGAGCGGCACCTGGGGGCCGTCACGGCCGCCGACCAGCAGCCGGCTGATCGTGGTGGGGTCGTCCCGGAAGTCTCGGGCATAGCGCACCTGCACGGGGTAGCGCTCCCGGCCCTCCACCGTGGTCGTGATCTCCTCCCCACCGAGCGCCAGACTGATCACCTCCTGCGCGTCGCCGGTGGTGAGCCCGTAGCGGGCGAGGGCATCCGCATCCGGCCGGATGTCCAGGTAGCGTCCCCCAAACGACCGCTCGGCGTAGACGCTCGCCGTGCCCGGGAGCGGCGCGAGCGCGCGCTCGATGTCCTGGCCAATCCGCTGGATCGTCTGGAGGTCGGGGCCGAAGATCTTGACCGCGAGGGTCGTCCGCACGCCGGTCGAGAGCATGTCCGTGCGGTTCTTGATCGGCATCGTCCACGTGTTGACGGCGCCCGTGAGACGCAGCCGTTGGTCCATTTCGGCGACCAGGCGATCCTGGGTCATCCCACCCCGCCACTCGGACTCCGGCTTCAGGTTCACGACGGTCTCGACCATCGACATCGGCGCCCAGTCGGTGGCGGTGTTCGCCCGACCGGCCTTACCCCACACGCTCGCGACCTCAGGAAACGTCATGAGGATGCTGTCCTCCACGTGGAGCAGCCGTCGCTGCGTGGTGAGAGACAGGGCCGGTAGCGTGTTGGGCATGTACATCAGCGAGCCCTCGTTCAACGGCGGCATGAATTCGCTCCCCAGACCGCCCAGCGGCAGCAGCGTCAGCAGGAGGAGGCCGGCGGCACCGCCCAGCACCAGCCAGCGGGCGCGCAGCGCCCATTGCAGCACGGGCCGATAGAGCTGGATCGCCCAGCGGTTGAGCGGGTTCTCCGCCTCCGCGCGGATCTTCCCCTTGACGAACCATCCCATCAGTGCGGGCACGAGCGTCACCGAGAGCAGCGCCGCGGCCGCCATCGCGAAGGTCTTGGTGAGCGCGAGGGGCCGGAACAGCCGCCCTTCCTGGTCCTCCAGCGTGAAGACCGGCAGGAACGACAGCGTGATGATCAGGAGAGACATGAATAGTGCCGGGCCGACCTCACGGGCCGCAGCGAACACGCGCTCCCAGTGCGGCCGGTCGGGCTCGTGCTCGACGTGCTTGTGCAGATTCTCGAGCATCACGATCGCGGCGTCGATCATGGCGCCGATCGCGATGGCGATCCCGCCGAGACTCATGATGTTGCCGTTGATGCCGAGCCAGCGGGTGACCGCGAGCGACACCAGAATGCCGAGCGGCAGCGTGGCGATCGCCACGAGGGCGCTGCGCGCGTGCAGCAGGAACACCGCGCAGACGAGCGCGACGATCACCGACTCCTCGAGCAGCGTGCGCCACAGTGTCTTGATGGACCCGTGGATCAAGTCCGAGCGGTCGTACGTCGGCACGATCCGGACGCCGGCCGGCAGCGCCGGCGCGATCTCGGCAATCCGCTGCTTCACGCCGTCGATCACGCGCAACGCGTTCTCGCCATAGCGCATCACCACAACCCCACCGACGGCCTCCCCTCTGCCATCCCGCTCGGCGATCCCGAGCCGCAGGTCGGGCCCGATCGTCACCCGGGCCACATCGCCGACGCGCACCGGGCGGCCATCCTTCCCGACGCCGACCGCGACCTTCTCGATGTCCTCCACCCCGCGGAAGTAGCCGAGCCCGCGGATCGCGTAGTCCGAGCCTGCCACCTCTACGGTCCGCGCCCCGACGTCTTGGTTCGCCCCGCGAACGGCATTGATCACCTGCCGCGCCGTGGCCCCGTACGCCAGCAGTCGCGCGGGGTCGAGCAGCACCTGGTACTGGCGGACGAAGCCGCCCAGACTCGCGACCTCGGCGACGCCCGGAACCGACTGCAGCGCGTAGCGCACCTGGAAGTCCTGGATCGAGCGGAGCCGGTCGGGCGAGTACCCGGGACCCTCAAGCGCGTACTGATAGACCCAGCCCACGCCGGTGGCGTCCGGCCCGAGCCGCGTCTTGGCGCCGGCGGGGAGCCGGCTCTGAATCGCGTTCAGGTACTCGAGGACGCGTGAGCGCGCCCAGTAGAGATCGGTCCGGTCCTGGAAGATGACGTAGACGAAGGACGAGCTGAACATCGACTGCCCGCGCACCACCTTGACCTTGGGCACGGCGAGAAAGGTGGTGAGAAGCGGATAGGTGACCTGGTCCTCCACGACTTGGGGCGCCTGGCCCGGGTAGTCGGTGTAGACGATCACTTGCGTATCCGAGAGATCCGGGATCGCATCCACCGGCATGGTGCGGAGCAAGAATACGCCGGCCACGAGTACGAAGATCGCGCCGAGCGCCACGAGCTCGCGGCGCCGGATGGACCAGGCGATGAGTTTCTCGATCATGGCCGGCGCGCCCCTTCCTTGGCGGGCATCCGCATTCCGCCCATGTTCAGGCCCATCCCCATCTGGAGCATGAGTCCCTGAATCGCCGCGGCGAGGTTCGACTCCGAGTCGAGCAGGAACGTCGCCGAGGCCACGACTTCGTCGCCCGGCCGCAGTCCTTCGACGATCTCGATGAGAGAGTCCCCCCGGAGCCCCACACGAACCTCCCGGGGCACGAACCGGCCGTCGCCGCGGTTCACGAAGACGAGGTCCTTCGTCCCGGTGGGCAGCACCGCCTCGAGCGGCACACTCACAGCACGCCGGCCCGCCGTCGCGAGCGCCGCGGTCGCGTACATCCCCGGCCGCAAGGCGCCATCGACGTTGTCCACTGCGACGCGGGCCGTCAGGGTGCGGGTCTTCTCGTCGAGCTGCGGGTAGATGAACGTCACGCGTCCGCGAAACGTCCGTCCGGGGAGCGCGTCCACGGTGATCGCGGCCGGAGTGGCGACGCGGACGGCGGCCGCGTCCTGCTCGAAGATTGCGACGTCCACCCATAGCACTCGGGCGTCGGCGATCTGGAACAGGTTGTCCCCAGCCTTCACCGCTTGGCCTTCGATGACCATCTTCTCCGTGACTGCTCCGCTACGCGGGGCGCGCAGCAACAGCGTGCGGGTCACACTTCCTCTCGTCTCGAGGCTGTCGATTTGATCGGGCGGGATGTCCCACAGCGTGAGACGACGCCGAGCGCTGGCCGCGAGCGTGTCGTCCTTCAGCCGCCGTGCCAAGAGGTATTCCTCCTGGGCACTCACCAGATCGGGAGAATAGAGTGCCAGCAGCGGGTCGCCCTGCTCGACCCGCTTGCCGACGTAATCCGCGTACAGGCGCTCCACCCAGCCGCCGACCCGCGCATTGACGTAGACGAGGTTCGGCTCGGCGTACTTGAGGACCCCCACCGCCCGGACGGAGGACCGAACCGGCCGCTCGGTCGCCCGCGCGAACGTGATCCCGAGTCGCTGGGCTTCGGTACGGTTCACGGGCACGCCCGAAGTGTCAGCGCCGGCGGCCGGCATTCCAGGCATCCCCGGCATCCCCTGCATGGCCGGAGCGGGAGCCTTCTTGCATCCCGTCAGCGTCATGGCTGCGACGAGCAGCCCGGTAGAGATCTGTTTCACGGCTGCGTCTCCCCTGCGGTCAACTGCCGCAGCATGACAAGTTGCGCCTGGTAGTCCGCCGCGACCGCGACCGCTTCCAGCTCGGCCCGGTACCTGGTGTCCTCGACCGACAAGAGCGTGAGGAACTCGGCGCGACCGACCTGATAGCTCCGTAGCACGGATTCGACCGTCCCCCGCGCATTCGGCAGGACGCCGTCCACGAGGAGCGCCAGACGCTGCTGTGACGCCTGGACTCGGGCAGCGGCTTCAGTGACTTCGCGGCTGAGCTGGAGCTCCGCATCGCGCAGCCCAGCCGCGGCCCCAGTTGAATCCGCCCGCGCGGCGTCGGCGAGCCGGTTCTGTTTGCGCCACGCCCAGACCGGAAGGCGCAGGCCTACGAAGGCGGAGAAGAAGTCCGGAAAGTTGAACCCGAACGCGACAGGCCTGTAGCCATAGCGCGCCGAGAGCGTAAAGTCGGGGCGCGCTCCCAGCCGCTCGACCTGAATCGTACGGGTGGCCTGGTCGACCGCGGCGCGCCGGGCGGCGAGGCGCGGGTGCGCGGCGAGAGCCAGGGCGACGAGCGAGTCGGAGGGCGGCAGCGGCGAGATCCCCGCCCGCACTTGAGCGGGGTCCATCGCAACGACACCGAGAGAGTCTCCCGGCGTCCGATTTCGCAGCGCGTTCACAGCGGCGAGCGCGGCGACGCGCTCGCTCTCCAACGCGAACTCCTCGGACCGCAGGCGATCCCGGGCCAGTTTTGCCTGGAGGGGATCGCTTTGCGGCGCGGCTCCTGTGGCGTAGCGCGTCGTGCTGAGCTGGACAGCGGCGTCGAGAAGCTCCCGCTGGTGGCGCAGCGTCTCCCGCGCCGTCACCGCGTAGCCAAGGCGGTAGTAGGCGACCGCCATTGCGGTCGTAAGCTCCCGGCGGACGGCGCCCTCTTCGGCGCGAGCGCCCGCCGCGGCCGCGCGCATCACTCCCGAACGCGCGCCCAGGGTTCCCGGCCAGGGAATCTCCTGGCTCAGCTCGACGTCCGCCTCGGTGAAGTCGCTTTGGTTGAACGCGAAGTGCGGCAGCACCAGGTCCATCACGCCCACCGTCAGCATCGGGTCTGGCAGCGAACCGGCGGGTCGGATGCGGAGCGTAGCGGCTCGGACGGCCGCTCGCCGCTGCGCGACCGTCGGGTTGCGCGCGAGCGCTTCAGCGACCAGCGCTTGTAAACCCGAGTCGCTAGCGACGGGTGCCCAGTCCTGCGCGTGCGCAGGACCGGCGCTCGCTATCACGAACGCGCTCGCGGTCAGAATCAGGTTTCGGACTTGCATACCTCTCCTCGCCAATCCGTTTCCGGCGGAACGCGCCGGAGCCCGCGCCGGTGTGGACGGCGCGTCGGGGCACACTACGCTTGCGAGAGGCTAGGCTTGGGGCGGCGGAGGGAGCGGTGCTTGTGGATCGGCCGGAACGAACGTGGAAAGACCGAAACAGACGATGTGACACTCTCTAGTAGAGACGGAGATCGGTGCCTTCAACGAGAGCACGGCGTTCCCCGTGATCGCGCAAAATGCTGGGTTAGCGCACGGGGTAGCGTGGGTCGTGGCTTCCACGGCCGCCCCAGACGGGACGGACGCCATCCGTTGCTCACAGGTCGCCGACGTTCCTCGCTGGACTTGGTCACACAACAGCGGCAGGCCAACCGGCAGCATCTGGCCGCTCAGCAGCAGCGTGGCGATTACTCTGATGACCGAGACTTTCATTGCCGCTTCCAATATACAAGTTGGGCCATCGGCGTAGCGATATCCCCGTTGGGACAGCTCTGACGCCCTCTTGACCATGTACCTAGGTACATAGTGTAACATAGACACTGCCTCGGAGGGTGAAGGATATGCCATTGACCATCGGCCAGGTCGCCACAGCGGCCGACGTGAACATCCAGACGATCCGTTACTACGAGCGGCGAGGCCTGTTCCCGACCCCGCGGCGCACGCCGGCCGGCTACCGCCAGTACGCAGGCGACGCAGTCGCGCGCCTCCGCTTCATCAAGCACGCGCAGGAGCTCGGCTTCTCGCTGAAGGAAATCCAGGAGCTGCTCGGCCTGCGCGTCCGGCACGGCGCTGCGTGCGACGCGGTCGAGCGGAAAACCAGAGAGAAGATCGAGCTCGTCCAAGAGAGGATCCGCGATCTCCACCGCATGAAGCGCACGCTGGAGCGGCTGGCCGCGGCATGCGCGGCCCGACAGCCGACCGACGACTGCCCGATTCTGGAGGCACTGGAAGACCATGGCGACGTCGACCACTAAGACTGTCGTCGCAGCCACAGGCGGTATTGCCGCCGCCGTGGCGTCGGCGCTCTGCTGCGCCGGGCCGCTCATCGCCGTCGCCCTCGGCCTGAGCGGCGCCGGCCTCGCCACGACATTCGAGCCGTTGCGGCCGTACTTCGTGGTTGGTACCGGGCTCGCCCTCGGCTTCGGTTTTGTCGTGCTGCACCGTGAGGAGCGAAAGGCGTGCGAGCCTGGCACGATGTGCGCTTCGCCGGTCGCTCGCCGCCGGATGAAGTCGGCACTATGGATCGCGACGATCATCGCGATCCTGCTGGTCACGTTTCCGTGGTGGTCAAAGTTTGTCCTTGGCTAGGAGCTGCGAAGGGTAGGTCACCGGATTGTCCCGAAGGAGGTTGAACATGTTGCCATCAGTGAAGGCTGGGTTGTTGCTCCTCTGCCCGTTGTGCGGCGGGGGAATCCAGACCGCCGGCGCCCAGAACGCGCCGGTCACCGCCCAAGCTCCGGACACCGCCACCGTGCGGCTGCACATCTCACGGATGACGTGTGGGAGCTGCCCCACGACGGCGCGCCTCGCCTTGAAGAAGCTGCCGGGGGTCTACGGTGCCACGGTCACGCTGGACGACAGCCTCGGCGTCGTACGCTACGACCCGCGCCAGGTCACCCCCGACCAGATCGCCGCCCATCTGACCCGGCTCACGGGCTTCGGGGCGACGGTCCAGGGGAAGTGAGCGTGCAACACGGCGAGTTCGACATCGCGATCGTGGGTGGCGGTTCGGCGGGATTCGCCGCCGCGATCAAGGGGGCCGAGCTTGGCGCTCGGGTCGCCCTGATCGAGGGCGGTACGCTCGGCGGGACTTGTGTGAACGTCGGCTGCGTGCCGTCGAAGACCCTCATCCGCGCGGCCGAAGCGCAGCACCGCCGGGTCCATCACGGATTTCGGGGAGTCCCCGCGACCGATGGACAGCCCGACTGGCCCACGCTGCGTGCCGAGAAGGATGCGCTCGTCACCGAGCTGCGGCAGAGCAAGTACTGGAACGTGCTGCGTGCGTACCCCTCGATCACGCTGCTCCAAGAGCGCGCCACGCTGGTGTCCGGTCGCGAGGTGCGACTGGCCAGTGGCCGCTCGGTCACCGCGGCGAAGATCGTCGTGACGACGGGTGCTTCGCCCTGGGCACCGCCGATCCCAGGGCTCGCCGAGGCCGGCTCCCTGGACAACGCGTCGGCGATGGCGCTGGGCCGGCTACCGCAATCACTCATCGTGATCGGCGCGAGCGCCGTGGGTCTCGAGCTGGCGCAAATGTTCGCCCGCCTCGGAACGCCGGTCACGATCCTCGAAGCGCTACCCCGCGTGGTCCCCGCGGAGGACGCCGACATAGGCAACGCCCTGGCGGACTACCTCCGGTCGGAGGGGCTCGACGTCTACACCGACGTCAGGGTTGATCGAGTAAACAGGGGCAGCGATGGGTACGAGGTCCAGTACCACGCGGGTTCCGCCGCGCGCGCTGCACGCGCCGAGCAGGTGCTGGTCGCCGCAGGTCGCCGAGCCAGCACGGCAGGTTTCGGGCTCGACACGATCGGCGTCACCCTCGGCACGAAGGGACAAATCGTCGTCGACGAGTTTCTGCAGACGACGAACCCGAACGTGTACGCCGCAGGCGACGTGATCGGCGACCCCATGTTCGTGTATGTGGCGGCCCATGCCGGTGCCCTGGCGGCTGAGAACGCTTTGACCGGGAACGAGCGCCGGTACGATCTCTCGGCGCTGCCCAAAGTCACTTTCACTGATCCCGTCGTCTCTTCCGTCGGTCTTACTGAGAACGAGGCACGCGCCCAGGGGATCGAGCCGCTCGTGTCCAAGCTGCCGCTCGAGTACGTGCCGAGGGCGCTGGCGGCTCGGGACACGCGGGGATTCGTGAAGCTCGTGGCGGACGCCGGCACCAAGAAGATCATCGGCACGCACATCCTCGCCGCCGAGGCGGGTGAGATGATCACCGAGCCAACGCTCGCTATCAGGCTCGGGCTGACGATCGAGGATCTCACCGCGACCTTCCACCCGTACTTGACGCTCTCGGAAGGGATCAAGCTCGCCGCGCAGGCGTTCACGAAGGATGTCGCGAAGCTGTCGTGCTGCGCAGCGTGAAGACCCTAAGCGCCCTCGCCTCCGATCTCCTTGCCCGGGTTCCGACCATGACGGGGGAGGAGCAGCGCCTAGGGCTCGAGATCTAACTCCTCACCTAACTCGTTGAAAACACTACGGTCTCCACGGCCTCGGCCGGCTAGGCTACCTCCCCTTCGCCAGCGTCGCCCCTCCACGCCTCGATCCCTTCGCGCACGATCAGCGGCAGCATCCCCAACGCGGCGACCGGATCGGCCCACCACCAGCCGAGCGCCGCATTCAGCCCCAGACCGAGGAGAGTCGTCGCCGAGAGCCACGCGCAGACGATGGTCTCGTGCGCATCGGCTCGGAGCGCTCGGCTCCCAAGGCTGGCCGCAAGGCCGAGCTTCGCTCGGGCGAGGAGCGGCATCACGATTAGAGAGAGCGCCGTCAGCACGATACCGACCAGGCTCGACTCGGGACGGCGGCCCGTCAGCAGGAGCCGGGCAGAGTCGGTGACGATGTAGACCCCGAGGGCGAGCAGCAGGAGCCCCGCCCCCCGCGAAGCCCGGCGCTCCACGATCGGTCCTAAGGGCGCCCAACCCAGTTCGGCACGGAGGCGCCACCATAGCAGGGCACCGCTCGTCACCTCGATGACCGAGTCAACTCCAAATCCGATCAAAGCCACCGAGCCCGCGGCAATGCCGGCTACGATCGCTACCATCCCCTCGAGGGCATTGTAGCCAACGGTTACACCCTCAAGCGCGATGCCGCGACGCAGCAACCCGACACGGTCCATGCTAGCTACTGAGCCCCCACCGTCGCCTTCGATAGTACAGCACTGCGATCACTAATTGTGACCCAGTGCCGTAGCTCGGGAACATCCTGGCGCCTACGGGACGTTCCCGACCCGGCGTCTCGCAGCAAAGACATAACCTATGGAGCGAAAGATGAAGCTCACGATCTTCGCAGCGACCGGGGGTATCGGTCGGCAGCTCCTCGAGCAGGCCGTCGCCGCAGGTGACGACGTCACGGCAGTCGTACGAAATCCGAAGAACCTGTCCGCCAAGGTCCGCGTCGTCACAGCCGACCTGGCGGCTGCGGACCCGGCAGCGCTCGAGTCCGCCGTCGCCGGAGCCGACGCAGTGATCTCCGCCCTTGGTCCACGGTCGTCGGCCGAGGCCGGCGTCGCGTGGCAGGGCACGCGGGCCATCGTCCAGGCGATGAAGGCAACAAACGTACGACGCATCGTCGTCGTCAGCGCCGCGCCGATCGGGACCGTCCCGTCGCCGGACCGCCCGCAGCCGCCGAAACACGACCCGGGCGACGGATTCTTCATGCGGCACCTGTTCAGTCCGTTGGTAAAAACCGCGCTCCGTAAGCACTATGCCGACCTCGCGCGGATGGAGGACGTGCTGCGCGACAGCGGCCTGGACTGGACCGTGGTACGACCGCCCAAGCTGACCGACAAGCCCCTGACGGGCACGTACCGGATGGCGTACGGGCAGAACCTCCGGGGCGGCTGGGACATTTCCCGGGCCGACGTCGCCCATTCCATGCTTCGGGTGCTCAAGCAGCCCGAGACGATCAAGCAAGTCATCGGAATCGCTAACTAACACGACGCGGCCGGCGGCGGGCTACGCGCTCGCCCGCTGGTACGTCACGCCCACCGCGCCGGGAGCGCCTTGACAGGCCGCACGCGGAAGGCGTAGGTGTGTCGATTTCGGGCTCCCTCGTTCGACGCTTCCATGCAGCCGGGATGGGCCCGGTGCCGAACCCGAAACGTGAAGGAGCTGAGGACGATGCGCTTCATGATGCTGGTGATCCCGAAGGGGTACGAGAAGGCGGGGGCGGACTTCGCGCCCCCCGCAGACCTCGTCGCCAAGATGACGAAGTACAATGACTCCCTGACCAAGGCCGGAGTCCTGCTCGGGCTCGACGGGTTGCGCCCGCCCGCGACGGGCGCCCGCGTACGTTTCTCCGGCGGCAAGCCCAAGGTGACGGACGGCCCGTTCACCGAGGCGAAGGAGGTGCTCGGCGGCTACTGGATGATCCAGGTGAAGTCCCGGGCCGAAGCGATCGAATGGGCGAAGCGCGCGCCCATGCAGGACGGCGACATCATCG
>Ga0209266_1003024_pt1 | contig 10407 bp, 9 predicted proteins | sample GraSoiAngelo_132_FD_185889 | JGI IMG/M metagenome (GOLD analysis project Ga0209266, IMG submission 185889) | Grasslands soil microbial communities from the Angelo Coastal Reserve, California, USA - 14_0929_02_40cm (SPAdes) (version 2) | ecosystem: Environmental > Terrestrial > Soil > Grasslands ...
GATTCGACCGGCATGACGATACACGCAACACGTGCCCGGACGTGTGGGTAGGGTACGTCCTCGCTTGGCAGCCCGCGCACCTCGTGCTCTCATCGCCCGGACGCCCAATGACGGCTGCCGAGTTCCAGTCCGCCGGCCTCTACGATCCCGCGGCGCCGGAGGCGCCCGCCCGGCTCGAGCTGCTCCAGTGGCTCGCGGCACAAGGTGCGACGCTCGCCGACATGCGCGAGGCGGAGCTCCGCTGGGGCTCACTCGCCGGCCTCGCCGGCGACCTCGCGCTCCGCGCCGGCGAGCGCCTGACCCTCGCCGAGGTGGCGGCACGTGCGGGCACGACGCCCGAGCATGCCGAGCGCATCAACCTCGCGGCCGGCTTCCCGCCCGTCGCCCCCAACGAGCGGGTCTTCGACGCCGAGACGGCGGCGACCTTCACGAGCTTCGCCGTCGGTGCGGCGCTCTTCGGCGAAGCGCCGATGATGCACTTCTTCCGCGTCGTCGGCGCGGCGCTCGCCCGCGTCTCCGAGGCGGCCGTCGCGCTCTTCCTCGCCAACATCGAGGCGCCGATCGTCGCGCGCGGCGCGGGGGAGCTCGCGCTCGCCCAGGCGAACCTGCGCGCGGTCAATACGCTCGACACGATCCCAAACGCCGTCCGGGCGATGTTCCGCGCGCAGATGGAGGTCGCCATCCGCCGGCTTCGGAGCGCCCGGCCGGAGCGTGCGATGCAGGACACGGTCCGGCTGACGGTCGGCTTCGTCGACCTGGTCGGCTACACCCGGCTCTCGCAGCAGCTCGACGCGCGGGCGCTCGGCGCGCTCGTCGAGCGGTTCGAGGCCCTCGCGAGCGACGCCGTCGCCGCGCGCGACGGGCGGCTCGTGAAGCTGGTCGGCGACGCCGTGATGTTCGTCGCGGTCGGCGCGGGCGCCGCCTGTGACATCGCGCTGACGCTCCTCGAGCGCTTCGCCGACGATCCCGCGGTGGCGCCGCGCGGCGGGCTGGCCGAGGGGCGGCTGCTCGCCCGGGGCGGCGACTACTATGGGCCGGCCGTGAACCTCGCGTCGCGAATCGGGGAGCTTGCCGTGCCGCGCGAGATCCTGGTGACCGCGGAGGTGGCGGCGGACGCCGGCGCGGGGCGCTTTCGCTTCGAGCCCGCCGGGCGCCGCATCCTGAAAGGCTTCGACGCGCCGGTCATGCTCTACGCCGTCGCGCGGCCGTGAGCGTGCCGGGCGGATCCTGATGACCGACTGGGAGGGTACTGTCCTGGTCCGGACAGTACCGACTGGGAGGCGCGCCCTGTCGGTGACAGTTCAAGATGTCCGGGGCATTGACAGCAGCGCACGGCGCCCGTATACGGAGAAGCTGTCCGGCGGGGGGCCTCCAGTTCTCCTCAACCGGGCATTTTTTTACCGCCGCACGCATGGCAGAGGGCAAGAAGGCCAAGACGGCCGAGAAGGGCGGCGACGCGGCGCGAAAGCGCCTGTGTCCGTCCTGCGGGGCCGAGAGCCGTGTCGTGCAGCTCGCCGGCTTCGGCCCGCGGGGCTTCTACTGGGTGTGCGACAAGAACTGCGGCTACAGCGAGCGGACCCGCTGAGGCCCGCTAGGCCCGCTAGGGAGGCACAATCCGGCCATGGCGCGCGCGCGAAAGAGCGACAAGAGCGGTAGCGGCAAGTCCAAGGCGTTCTCCATCTTCGACGGCGACGAGAACCACGCCGAGGACGGGCAGGAGGATCTCCCCAAGGACGAGGCCGGGCGCCGCAAGATCAAGCGCCAGTACGAGGAGCTGCTCGGCATCCGCATCGAGAAGCTGCGCGGCCGCATCCTGAACCGCGAGCGCATCAACAAGACGATCGAGGGCATCTATTTCATCTGCGCGTCGTGCAAGAAGGTGTGCCACAACGTGGACGACGGGCTGGTGGAGGACCCGAACAACCTGAACAACCTGTGCAGCGCGTGCTCCAGCGCGAAGGAGCCGCGCGGCGGCAAGGGCGGCGGCAAGGCCGCCGCGTAGCGCGCACTCGCCGTCTCGCGGTAGGCTCCTAGCCGCCGAGCGCCGCCAGATCCGCCGGCAGGAGTGCGCTCAGGCTGAGCGGGCGGCCGTCGGTGGGGTGCGGGAGCGTCAGGCCCGCGGCGTGGAGCGCGTGGCGGCCGCGCGGGAGGCCCGCCGGTGCCCCTCCATAGAGGACGTCGCCCAGCACCGGGTGGCCGCGCGCGGCCAGGTGCACGCGCACCTGATGCGTCACGCCGGTCAGTATCGTCGCCTCGACGAGGCTCCGCTCGCGGCCCGCCGCGACGATGGCGAGGCGCGTCTCCGCCGGCCACGCACGCACGCCGGCCGTGGCGGGCAGCATGCGCCGGCGGTCGCGCGGGTCGTGCGCGAGCGGGAGCGCGACGCGCGCGCCGTCGAGGGCGCTCGCGTCGCCGGCGACCCAGGCGAGATAGCGCTTCTCGACCGCGCGGGCACGGAGCGCGGCGCGCAGCGCGCAGTGCGCGGCGCGCGTGCGCGCGGCGACCAGCAGCCCCGAGGTGCCGCTGTCGAGGCGGTGCACGAGGCCCGGCGCGAGCGGATCACCGACGTCCGCCATCTCCGGATAACGCGCGAGGAGGAAGGCGGCCGCCGTGCCGCGCTGGCGTGGGTCGAGCGCGTGGCCGGGCATGCCGCCCGGCTTGTCGAGCGCGACCAGAGCGTCGTCCTCGTGGAGAACGGCGAGCGCGAGCCCCGGCTCGGGCGTGATGGTCGCGGGCAGGTCGGGCAGGGTGACCCGGTCGCCGGGCGCGACCCGGACGCCCTTGGCGGCCGGCCGCCCGTTCACGCAAACCGCGCCCTCGGCGATCAGCCGGCGGACGAGGCGCCGCGACATGGCCGGGAGCGCCCCGCGGAGGAAGGTGTCGAGGCGGACGGCGTCCGCTCCGACGGTGAGCGTCAGCGCGGCCACGGTGCGCCGCCCGCGGCGGTGGCAGGCGCGGGTGCGCGCTCGGCGGCGAGGTTCTCGCGCACCAGCGCGTAGACGCGGCGCGAGAAGAGCAGCGAGAGGTGGCCGAGCCCGCGCACCTCGACGTTGAACGCGCCCGGGTAGTACCCGCGGCTCGCCGGGACCACGACCGCGTCGTCGGCCGAGTAGATCGAGATACAGTCGGCGAGCCGCGGTACGGGGTCGTCGGCGGCGAGGCGGGCGAGGAGCGGTGAGCCGGGGCGCATCTGGCCGACCATGGGGTCCAACCGGAAGCGCGGGAAGATCTCGGTGCCCTGATGCGGCGTGCCGAGCGTGATGAGCCGGCCGACGCCGCTCGCCTGCCCGCGCGCCCGGATGTACGCGCGCGCGACCAGCCCGCCCATGCTGTGCGCGACGATGTCGACCCGGGAGGCACCCGCCGTACGCCGGACGCGATCGAGCGTCTCGCCGAGCCGGCGCGCGCTCCGCTCGATGTCGCCGCCCACGGGGGTGTGGGCGACGGCGTAGAGGTGGCGCCACCCGTCGCGCTCGAGCCGGCGCGCGAGCCAGAGGAAGTTGGCGGGGTGCTGCGCGTAGCCGTGCAGCAGGACGACCGGAGGGTGCGGATCGCCCGGCTCGAGCGGCCGCACGCGCCGGCGGCGGAGCGCGAGCGGCGTCGCCAGACCCAGGAGCGCGGTCGCCGCGCACTCCACGGCGAACAGCCAGGCGCGCGCCGGCCAGGGCGCGCGCTCCTCGTCCGCCGCGCACGCGGGCGGATGGCGCCGGCGGTGGCGTGCCGCCCCCGCGTAAGCGCACAGGTTGAAGAGCGCGCTCGCCGCGGCGATGCCGAGCACGAGCAGCATGCCGATGCGCGCCAGCGCCGCCACGCCGCGAGGACAGCCGCTATCGCGCGGCGTGTCAAGGGCCGAACCTTGCTTTTCGCGAGGCGGCGCCTAACATAGCGGGCGGGCGACGGCCCGCGCACTGTCGTGCCACACGCTCCACGCTACGCGATCATCATGGCGGGCGGCGCCGGGACCCGCTTCTGGCCCCGCAGCCGCGTGCACACCCCGAAGCAGCTGCTCGCGCTGCGCGGGGGGCGGAGCCTGCTGCAGGAGACGGTCGCGCGCGTCTCGCCGCCCGTCCGGCGCGATCACGTCCTCGTGGTGACCGCGCGCGCCCAGGCGCGCGCGGTGGCGCGCCAGCTGGCGCGCCGCGGGCGGGGCGCCCTGCTGGTCGAGCCCGAGGGGCGCAACACCGCGGCGGCGATCGCCCTGGCTGCCCTCCACGTTGCGCGGCGCGCGCCCGAGGCGGTGCTCGCGGTGCTTCCGGCCGACCACGTGATCGACGATCTGCCCGCGTTTCGCCGCGATCTCCGGCTGGCGCTCGAGGTCGCGGAGCAGAGCGGGGCGCTGGTCACCATCGGTGTCCCGCCGACGCACGCCGAGACGGGCTACGGCTACATTCGCCTGGGCCGAGCGCTGCCCGCCTCGCACGGGCAGGGTGCCTGGGCCGCCGAGTTCATCGAGAAGCCGGAGCGCGCGCGCGCGGAAGCGCTCGTCACGGGCGGCGACGTGCTCTGGAACTCGGGCATCTTCGCGTGGCGGGCGAGCGCCATCCTGGCTGCGCTGCGCGTGCACCTCAGCGAGGTGATCGGACCCCTCGAGCGGGCGGGGACGGGCGCCCGCGCGCTCGCCGCGGCTTACCGCCGCCTGCCCGCGGTCTCGATCGACTACGGCGTCCTCGAGCGCGCCGAGCGGGTGGCGGTCGTGCGCGCCCGCTTTCGCTGGAGCGATGTGGGGAGCTGGGCAGCGGTGGCGGCGCTCTGGTCGGGCGGGAACGGGCGCAACGCGCTCCGCGGGCGCGCCGTCTCCATCGACAGCCGCGGCTGCCTGGTCGACAGCTCCGAGCGGCTGGTCGCCGTGCTCGGGGTGGAGGACCTGGTCGTGGTCGATACCCCCGACGCGATCCTCGTCTGCCACAAGGATCGCGCCCAGGACGTGCGCTTGGTGGTGGACGAGCTCCGTCGCCGCGGCTTGAGGCGCTACCTCTGATGGCGGAGACGGTCGGATCGGCGCGCCTGGCGCCGCTCCCCCCGCCGGTGCCCGAGCGGCCCACCGCGCAGCGCTCGACCATGCTCGAGCGCTTCGGCCCGCTCGCCCGGCTCCTCGTCCACCTCCTCTTCCGCCACGTGCGCGTGCGGGCCGAGGCCGTGGAGCACCTCCGCCAGCTCGCCCAGCAGGGAACGCTCATCTACGTGATGCGCTACCGCTCGGCGCTCGACTATCTCCTGGTGAACGCCGTCCTGCTGCGCGAGGGACTGCCGCTCGCGCGCTTCGCGCCCGGCGTGTCCACGGTCGTCTTCCGGCCGCTCGGCGAGCTGCTCGGCTGGCTCCTCCGCCGCCGGCGCCGGGCGCGCGGCGGTCACGCGGCGTGCTCCGCGCTGGTGGCGCGCGGGGAGAGCGTGCTGCTCTTCATGCGCAGCCAGGCGGTGGCCGGGCGGCGCCGGCGCGCGCTCGCCGCCGCCCGCCTGGGCCCGCAGTACCTGCGCGACGTGGTGCGCGTCGCGCCGGCGGCGGGTCGCCCGGTGTACCTGGTCCCGGTCGCGATCTTCCGCGGCAAGGGCTTCCGGCGGAAGGAGTCGCGCCTGGCGACCCTCCTCTACAGCGTGCAGGAGGCCCCGGGCGAGGCGAAGCGCTTCTTCAACTACCTCTGGAACGCCGAAGAGACCCAGCTCACGCTCGGGCGCGAGATCGTCCTCGACCGCTTCGTGCAGGACTACCGGGGCGAGGGCGACGAGCGGATCGTGCGGCGGCTGGCGCGCGCGTTGCAGATCTTCCTCTACCGCGAGGAGCGCCTGGTGTGGGGGCCGCCGCTCCTGCCGCGGCGGGTGGTGCGCCGGCAGGTGCTGCGCGACCCCGAGCTGGCCCGGCTGGTGCGCCGCATCGCGGCCGAGCGCGGTGTGCCGCGCCGGCGCGTGTGGAAGGAGGCGCGCGGCGACTTCGACGAGATGGCCGCCAACTTCAACGGCCTCTACTTCGGCCTCCTCGAAGCCATCTTCAACCGCATCTGGCCGCGCGTGTTCACCGCGCTCGAGATCGTCGGCCTCGAGAACGTCATCGAGTGCGTGAAGGAGCATCCGGTGGTGCTCGTCCCCTGCCACCGCAGCCACTTCGACTACCTGATCCTCTCCTACATCTTCCACCTGAACTACCTCTCGCCGCCCCACATCGCGGCCGGCAACAACCTGAGCTTCTGGCCCATGGGCTCGCTCTTCCGCGGCGCCGGCGCCTTCTTCATCCGCCGCAGCTTCGAGGACGACGAGCTCTACAAGATGGTCTTCCGGAAGTACCTCACCTTCCTGATCCGCGAGGGTTACACCCAGGAGTTCTTCATCGAGGGCGGGCGGACGCGGACGGGGAAGATCCTCACCCCGCGGCTCGGCATGCTCTCGGCGATCGTGAACGCCTTCGTGCAGGGCGTGCGGCGGGACCTCTACTTCGTGCCCATCTCCATCCACTACGGGCGCATTCCGGAGGAGGAGGCCTACAAGCGCGAGGTCGCCGGCGAGGAGAAGGAGCGCGAGTCGCTCGGCGCGCTTCTCCGCGCGCGCAGCGTGCTCAAGCGCCGCTACGGGACGGTCTACGTGAGCTATGCGGACCCGATCTCCCTGAACGCCCTCCTCGGCCCCGCCCGCGAGCGCTTCGCGGCCGGGCTCGGCGACCAGGAGGTGGAGGAGGAGAAGCGCCGCTTCATCCAGCGCCTGGGCTTCCGCCTGCTGCGCGCCGTGAACGACGCCGCGGTGGCGGGCGCCACGGCGGTCAGCGCCACGGCGCTCCTCGGCGCGCCGCGCGCCGCCTGCCGCATGAGCGAGTTCCTCGCTGCGACGCGCGCGCTCTCCGGGCTGCTGCACGCCCAGGGGGCGCGGATCACGGCCTCGCTCGAGCGCAACGATCGGTCGGACTTCCGCGAGAGCCTCCGCTGGCTCGAGGGGGGCGGGTTGGTCGAGCGGTTCGTGGACTCGGGCGGCGTCGTCCTGCACGTGCCGGTCTCCAAGCGGCTCAACCTCGACTTCTACAAGAACAACACGATCCACTTCTTCCTCGTTCCCTCGCTGCTCACGCGCGCGCTCATCGCCGAGGTGCCGTTCAGCGCGCTGCGCGCGCACATCGGCTGGTGGCTCGATCTCTACCGCTGGGAATTCCCGCTCCCGGAGCGCGACGCGCTGGCGGCCGAGATCGGGCGCTGGCTCGCGTACTACCGCGAGGTGGGCGCGCTGGTGGGGGACGGGGCCGCGCTCGACCACCCCGTCATCCACGCCACCGCCGGCATCCTCGAGAACTTCCGCGAGGCCTACCTGGTCGCGGCGCGCGCCCTGGCCGCGCAGGAGGAGTGGCCGATCGCGCAGAGCGCGCTCGCGCAGCGCATGCGGCGCCAGTTCCAGACCAGCCTCCTCCTCGGCGAGGTGCACAAGCCCGAGGGCAACTCCATGATCACCTTCGGGAACGCGCTCTCGCGGCTGGCCGAGCTGGGTCATGTGGCCATCGTCGGCCGCGGCCGGGGCGGCCGCGAGCGCTGGGTCGATCGCGGGCCGGCGTTCGACCGCCTCCCGGACCTGATCCGGCACTTCGGGACGTAGCACGCAGGCGCGACCGCCGCTCGCCACGATCGTCGCCGTCCCGAGGCCGGCCGGGCCCGGGAGCACGTTCCTCGGCTTCGGCGTGCCGAGCGGCAACCGCCACGGCGCCGTCGCCTTCACCGCCGACCCGACCAACGGCGGCCCCACCGACGCCGTGGTGTGGGACCCGTAGGCGCCGCGGCGGCTGGGCGCGCGAGGCAGGCGCCCGTCGCGTCCGCAACCGAGAATGCGGGACGCAGCTCACCTACGCGGGCGCGATCCCGAGCAGGTCGGCCGCCTCGCGAACGGTTGGATCGTCGACGCGGAGGCGGCGTACCTCGCCCACGCGCAGGCGGTCTACCACGCGGTCGAACACGGTGACGTTGGTCCACAACGATTCGAACGTCGACCACCACCGGATGCCGGCGGCGCCTCGCCGGTAGAGGCCCAGGGCCTGGGGCTGCGTCAGGTCGCGCCGTCGGGTGGCCACGCGCGAGGGCCGCAGCGCGTGGGCTGCGAGGACAGCCGGCTCGTCGAGGTCGACGATCCGGGGGCGACCCGCGAGCTCGATCGTGGCGAGCGCGAGCGGTAACCCGCGTCGCACGAGCACCTGCGGTACCAGCACGCTGCCTCGGAAACGCGCCAGCTGCTCGACGACGGCCGACACGGCCTGCTCGGCCAGATACAGGCAGCCGTAGGCGTCCGGGTTGTCGTGGCGGCCGTCGCCCTGATATGCGCGCGCGAACCAGAGCGCGCCTCCCTCGGCGGCGGTGCTGGTGTTCCGGTCCCAGGCGAAGCAGCGATGGAAGATCACGCGAACGATTCCGCGCGCTCGGCACGGATCGCCCGCAGCAGCTCCTCGGCCCGCCCTGCTCGCACGAGGTCGATGGGGCGACGGTCGCCGAGATGCGGATTGAGCCCGAAGAGCCATGCGCGCGCGGCTTCCGGCGCATAGAGGCGACGCGCGCTCGACCACACCAGCTCGAGCAGGTCGATCTTCTCGGCGTTCAGCGGATCGATGCCGGCGCCGCGCAACCAGCGCGTCACCTGCGAGCGGTTGACCCCGAGGAGGTCGGCGAGCGCCGCGCCCGTCTTGAAATCACGCCTGAGGGCCGAGATCTTGGCGGCCGTTGCGACCGGCATGCGACGAGCATAGCGCAACGAATTTCGTTGCGCAACGTCCGACCCGGTTGCCTGCTCGACGCATGAGTCGCTGTTCCGGTGGGAGGCATCCTTCGCCGCCGGTACCAGTCAGGATCGATCGGTCAGGCAGATCGGTCATCAGGCAGTTGACCCGTCTCCGACCCGGGTCTATGCGTGGGCCGCGTGCGCACGGTCGTGGGAGCGATCGCGCTGGCGCTCACACTGGCCGCGCCCGCATCGGACGCGAGCGCCGCCGCAGATGGTTGCAGGAAGGCGTGCACCGCGACGGGGAACGCGGCGCTCGTGCAGGGGTGCGACGGTTGCGCGACGGGCCTGATCGGTGACCGAGAGGCCTGCCTGCAGGCCGCCCGGAATGCGTTCGCGTCCTGTGTCGCCGCCTGCCCCGCCTTCGCCGGGTTCTGCGCCATCACCCACGACTGCGTGAACCGTTGTCGGGACGGCATCACCAGAGCCCGGGCGGTCTGCGAGGGCACCTTCCGGTCTCACCTTCGGCGGCGCTGTGCGGGCGGACGGCTTTGCCTCGCAACGGCCCGCCGGGCGCGCCGCCAGTGTATTCGGGAGTGCCCGCGCCGCACGGCCGCGAGTGCGTCACGCGCCGCGGTCGATCGGTGTGCGTGTCAGCCGCGCTGCATCGTCGGGATCGTCGGTGAGTGCTTCTCGGACTGCGAGGACCGCTGCGAGGGCGACAGGCTGGCGCTCGCGATCTGCCGTCGCGGATGCCGGGACGCAGCCTGCGTCCCACTCGAGGACGCTTGCACCACGAAGCGGGACCGCCCCCGCAGCCCCTACCAGCGTTGCTGCACGGCGTGCGGCAACTGTCAGAGCGACGTCGATTGTGAGACCACGACCAGCACGACCGCTACCACCAGTTCGACCACGACCGCCACCGCGACCACGAGCACGACGCTCCCCTCGTGCGGCTCCCTCGGAGCGAGCTGCGGGTCGTGCGGTACGGGCATTTGCGTCGAGCACTGTACACCAGGCGTTCCGCTCGTCTGCATCGTCGCCGGCTCCACCACCAACGCCTGCACCAGCGATGCCAACTGCTCGGGATCGACGCCGGTCTGCGCTGGAGTCGCGGGGGATCCCAGCAGCTGCGAGCTCGAGGGTATCGGGGTGTGCTCGTCTGCCTGCCCATAGGACCGCGGCGGCTACACCCGCTACCCGAGCCGAAGTGCCGCTTTCCCGCGCAGGAACTTCGCCACCGTCACCATGACGGAGCCCGAGCGCGAGAGCGCTCGAGCCGCGCGCGGCGGAGCCGCGCGGGCGTTTGACCGGAGCGCGCGCAGCGCCCGAGCACCGGAGGGGCCCCCAGATCATATTGTTTGACCCCCCGCCGGGAAGCCAGTAAACACACTCGGGTTCCGAGACTTCCGCAGCATGCCCGAAGACCACGAGCAGATCGTGGTCAGGCGGAAAAAGCTCCAGGCGCTTCGGGAGCGGGGGATCGACCCGTACCCGAATGACTTCCGTCCTGACCATACGACGGCCGAGGTGCATGCGCGTCTCTCCGCCCTGGGCGAGGCCGAGCTGGCCCGAGCGGGGACGCTGTCGATCGCGGGACGCGTGATGGCGGTGCGCGACTTCGGCAAGGCGGGCTTCCTGCAGGTGCAGGACCGGGCGGGGCGGCTCCAGGTCCACGCGCGCCGTGACCGCCTGGGCGACGAGGGCTTCCAAGTCTACCGCCTGCTCGACCTGGGC
>Ga0209266_1003030_pt1 | contig 10396 bp, 10 predicted proteins | sample GraSoiAngelo_132_FD_185889 | JGI IMG/M metagenome (GOLD analysis project Ga0209266, IMG submission 185889) | Grasslands soil microbial communities from the Angelo Coastal Reserve, California, USA - 14_0929_02_40cm (SPAdes) (version 2) | ecosystem: Environmental > Terrestrial > Soil > Grasslands ...
AAAGGCACGGCCGCAGCGGGCGAAAATGACGCGCACATCTGTAGGGGTTCGACAGAGACCAGTTGTGGGAAACCGGTCGGTTCTCGCGCGGATTCCGGTGCAAGACCACGTCCCGCATACACCATGGAGGACGCAACGGCCATGAGAACAAAGCCTGTGCCAACGGTTCTGCGCATAAGCCTCCTTTTTTCAAGGTGCTACTTTTTACTATGCCGAAAGGCGCAAGTTCCTAATGTTACTTCTGGCGTTCGAACTTGTAGTCACCAGATATATGACCCTCGAGAACGTGGGTCGCGATGCCACGGTCGTCCCGGATAAACTCGTAGCTCAGTCCGGTACCGGAAAACTTGGTCTCCGACTGCGGAGCGATAGGCTGCTTCGGCCCTCCGTTCACGGAGATGAACAACGTACCGCCAGACAAAGTGACCTCGACAGTGCGAGGGTTTCGACCGTAAATCCCCTTATAGACGCCGGCATATTTCGCCAAGACTTCGGGAGCCACGTTCACCGCGGATTTCTGAGCGTCCGTGGTCCTGCCGATCCAGTGCTCTTGCCCGTTGTCCGGACGTTCGTTGCAGACGGCTTCCATCATTTCCGTGTCGGCAGCCAACCGCGCGCTGAGTTTGAATGTCCAGGGCTTGTTGTAAGCCTTGGGATCATTAAACGTCACTGCTATTTCCATGTGGCCGAAATCGGCGCGCCGGAAGCGTTCCGTCATGCGCAACGCTTCTGTATGGGGATAGCCTCCAAGGAGCCATGTCCGGTCGTTGTATCCGTTGCTCTCCACCACCAGCGTGTCTCCTTCCCAGTGGCCTACCGAATATCCCATCCAGGTCGGGTTGGGATCCGTCTCCAGGGCGCGGCCGTCCATGTGGATCTGGCGGTAAGTCAGGTCTTCTTGCAGGATGACGATCATCGCCGGAGTCTGAAGGATTTTCTTCATACCTTGTCCGGTGCTGTAGTTCGGACCGTCGGGCAGACATTTGTAACGTGGGTTATCGATGCCGAAGTTTTCAGCCCGCTGCTGAACCAAGGCTTGCGCCCAAGGCTGAACGTCGGCGGGCTGGAGGTCCCCGGGTTTGCGGAGCGAGACATTGCCGACGGCGCCATCGGGGCTGATCATTTGCCACAGACCCGCGAAATCGGGCTTGCCATCGGCGGTGCGCGGCGCTGGCGCAGTGAGGTTCGGTTTCCCATCGGCGGTGCGCGGGACGCCAGGCGTTGGACGTTGCAACCACTGCGCCCCGAGCGGCGTCGCCAATGCGGTCAAGATGATCACAGCCGTGAAGATCTTCATAGGCCTAAATACCTCCCGTAGCCGCCTACTATACATTAGCGATTGCCGGACCGCTATGCGATGGAAGCCGATGAATGAACGGTGGAACAGGGCGGAATCAAATCCGCCAAACCCAATGTCCGGACGGCGTTCCATTGTTTCGGTCAGAACGAACGAACCCAACCTGCGCGCTAATGCCGAATCCCGACAAGTGCCAGCGAATCACGTCATCGGTGATCGGAAGAAAACGTTGGTGCCGGCAGTCCGCGCACTTGATTCGCGGCTTCTCGCAGACGCATCGAATCCACTCATTGCCGCAGTCGGTCGCGTATCCTGACGTTCCGGTTTTCCGGCTCTCGAACCGCCGCGGATAAACGTCGTCTCGGCCACGGAAAAGCGAACGGAAAAGCCGGATCTTGTCGTCCGCCCTCGAGTTTTGATGCACGGGAGTCGCTTCGAGAAGCATAGGTTGAACTATACGCGCCTACTCTTCAGCGTGTTCATGAGGACGCGCTTTTTTGATTCGCCGAGCGCCGGCCTGTCAAGCTAATGCCCGGGTGCGTTCCTGGATCTCGAGATATCGAGTCTTTAACTGCGGCGGACGAGGGCGGATTCCAGAACGGATCGCCTGCTCATAAGTCTTGGTCCAAATACCCCACTGTTGTTGCCGATCAATCATGTTGAGCAGCACGTAAAGCGCGATCTCCGGTTCTTCCCCCACGTAATGCTTATGAAAGTAATCCACGGCTTCATCATACTCGCAGAGAGCCATATGACAGAGAAAGCCTAATCGGGCCAGTTTCTGAAACGCGGAGAGGTATGGTGGGCTGATCTCGGGCCATACCGACCTCGAGTAGCAAACGGGTCTTTGGCCTGTTGTTATCTGGCAAAGCGACACGCTTATCCAGATTCTTCAATCCGTGGTTGTCGAAGCCGTGTGCGAGGCGATTGAATATGGGCGGTCTGATTCTCGGGAAATCGCGGCAGACATCGCCCGTGAGGGAGCAATTCTAGCGGCAAGCGGTCAGTCCACACCTGACCCGAAGTTCAGCTCGCAGCCCAAGATCCTTTCGGCACAAGAATGGGCTCGACTGCTTTCTTGAACCTTTGCGATTACTATTTCGTAGCACGCATGATGTTCGACATAGAGCGTTCGCGCCCCGTCAGAGACTGCAGTATGGAATCCAGAACGCCATCGAGATCCTTGCCGACATCTTCCGCAAGAAACCGCAGAATGAGATAGCCGTTCTGCTGCAACAGCCGGTCTTTCCGGCGATCGCGGCGGTAGGCTTCTGGATCGGAGAGATGTTGCGAGCCATCGAGTTCTACAACGATACGCAGAGGCTCGTTAAGGAAATCGACCTCCATTTGACTCTGGCCATCGAAGGCAATTGGCACCCGAACGTTCAACTGAAAACGGCCTTTTGTTTCGAGAAGAGTTTCAAGACGTCGATATAAGAACGCTTCGCTCGCGCTGCGTGCTCGTTCCACGCCCCTCGCTTCCGGCAGTGAAGGTTGGACTGCGCGGACAAACAGATTCGCCAGAGGTGTATCCACACCGTCCCGAATGAGCCGCCGCACGGTAGCTGCGTAATCGCGCTTCCATTCCGGGTTCGACGGAAGAACTACATCCGCGGGCCAGCCCGGGACAGCGCTCGCGGGCAAAGAGATCGAATATCCAACTGCCTCGTATCCACGGCAACGCCGATCAAACATCCGAGCCAGCATTGGCACGTTCAAGTCGGCGTAGTCGTAAATGCGAACTTCGCGTTTTCCGTCATAGAGACGGTGAAGCCGTCCCGCATATTGCGCAATCGTTCCATGCCAGGACACAGGCAGCGTCAGAAACAATGTGTCCAGCCGCGCATCATCGAATCCTTCGCCGATGTAACGGCCAGTCGCGAGAATGACCCGCCCTTTTTCTGCGGAAACCGCGGCGATCTCGGCGGCCATGGCTTCGCGCTGTTTCTTTCCCATGCCGCCTCGGAGCACGATCACGTGACCGACTCTTCCCTGCAATTGATTGGCGAGACCATCGAGATGTTCATTTCTTTCTGTGAGCACGAGCGGCGAGCGGCCTGCCTCGACAGCTTCAATTACATCCTCGCAGATGCGGTGATTCCGTGATTCGTCGCCGACCAGTTCCCCGTAGAGCGAATAAAACTCGACTCGCTTGTCCGAAAGCGGCGGCATTGCCGCCTGAAAGGCTGTCGGACGCACGAGAACGCTATGCGTAAAGGGGCGCCGCATGGCCTCAGCCTTTGCGTTGACGCGATGCCGCACCGGGCCGCACTGCATGAAGATGATCGGATGATGGCCATCCTTCCGCGTGACCGTTGCCGACAATCCAGTGACGAACTTCGCTTTCGCGCGCCGGACGACCTGCTCAAAGCTGTGCGCCGACAGATGGTGGCACTCATCCACGATCACATGACCATATTCACCGATGCAATCGTCGACGACGCCCTTGCGGACCAGACTTTGGATGACGGCAACATCCAACCTGCCCGTCGGCTTGCGGCGTCCGCCGCCGATGCGTCCGATCTCACTGTTATTGATATTCAGAAACGTCGACAGGCGTTCCACCCATTGATCCAGCAGTTGTCGTCGATGGACCAGCACGAGCGTGTTGACGCCGCGCTCTGCGATCAGCCAGGCCGCCACTACTGTTTTGCCGAACGCCGTGGTCGCGGCCAGAACGCCAATATCCTGCCCCAGCATCGAATCAGCCGCCGCCTTTTGCCCCGGCCGGAGAGTTCCTTGAAAGGTCACCTGCAAAGGTAAGCCATGGCACCGCTCGTCATGCACGATAGGCGTTATGTTCAAATCTGACAAAAGTTGCTGCACATCGTCCATGCAACCGCGCGGCAACCCGATGTGTTGAGGATAGTCTTCGGCGCATGCGATGATACGCGGCTTGTCGTATGTCGGCAGGCGCATGGACTGCGCTTTGTAGAACTCGGGATTCTGAAAGGCCGCCAAGCGGAGCAACCGGTTCCGCAGTCCCGGTGGCAGGCCCTCCTTCGCGATGTAGATCTCGTTCCCGACCACAAGCTCCAAACTGCGGGGGACCTCTCCTTCAATCGGCGGTTCTATCCGGCGGCGCGAGGGCGGCGCCATCCATGGTTCCGGATCGTCTTCGTCCATCTGTGGCAACCGCACGCCGACGACACGTCCTTTCCGTTCAGCATCACGCACGAGGTCTTCAACTGTGGTTCTGGCCACCCTCTGCACCGATGACAGAAACGACCACTGATCTTCGTAGGGGACCATCTGATCATTCAGGAAAACGCTGTTACCCAGGTCTCGTGGCTGCTTCTGGAGCGGCAGTGCGATCAGATTGCCGTAGCCTCCGTGAGGCAAGGTGTCTTGACTCGGAAAGAATCGATCATAGGAACCAAAGCCAAGGTCTGGACGGCGTTCCATCGTTTCGGTCAAAGCAAATGAACCCAACCTTCGAGCGGAGGCGGCGGTAATGGCTTCCTCGAAGAAGAACCAGACGTGCCCACCCTGACCAGAGCGGGATCGCTCCAGCACAGCCGGAATGCCAATGGCCCGGCAAGTCTCCAGAAATGCACCAGCGTCCTCGCGCCAGCCTTCCTTATCGAAATCGACAGCCAAGAAGAAGCACGTCTCGTCCTGGAGCATCGGATAAATACCCGCAACAAACGGCTGACCCGCTGGATCAAATCCCGACAGATGCCAGCGAATCACTTCATCCGTCATCGGAAGAAATCGTTGATGTCGGCAATCCGCGCATTTGATTCTCGGTTTCTCACAGATACCTCGAACCCACTCGTTGCCGCAGGCCGGCGCGTAACCCGACTTTCCGGTTTTCCGGCTCTCGAACCGCCTCGCGTAAACATCGTCTCGTCCGCGGAAAAGAGAGCGAAATAGCCGGATCTTGGCGTCGGCCGCGGAGTGTTGATGAACGAGACTCGCTTCCAGAAGCATGGGAACTATTCTCGGGGATATTACACTCGTTGGGGTGCCCACGATTACGTTTTCCATCAGGTGGACGCCGTGGAGTCGATCCTGGAATCCTTCCGGTCGCTATTGAAGCGGTGCGAATCCAAATGCACCAAGCAGTCTGACTTCAGCGGCGCAGCGTCTCCAGAAAATAGGAAGATTTATTGCGCAAATTATTACCTAAAGCGAGAAATGCACCATTTTCGGGCACCGAAGACGGTGAAACGGAACTGCCGTTGACTGATTCATTCGAAAGGTGTTACGTTCCAGAGGTTGCGCTCTTAGCCGGAGTGGCGAAATGGCATACGCAGCAGACTCAAAATCGAAAGTCTGCATCTTTTGTCCGCTTCTAAACTCTTCCGAACTCTTTGAATCGGACCAAGATAAACACCAGGACGCGCTAAATTCATTTGCAGGGATTTTGGATCATTTCGAAGCTTTTTGAACCAGATAGTACCCAAAACAGTACCCACGCTTTTTTGAGCAATATTTTGAGCCGCAGAGAACTCACGCTGAAGTCCCGCGATCATCCACTCGTCGATCTCGTCGATTCGGCTCGTTGACCTCACCGTGCGTGACCTCAGTTTCGATCGTGGTCGGTTTTCCCATCGTTCAATCTCAAACGTAAGTTTCTCGTACTTTGCAGCCAACACACTCCATAACCTCGAGCTTGTTGGGATCGATCACCTTGACCTCGGTCTCATTGCAAACAAATGTTGTAATGCGGATGTTTGTCAGCGGCGTGCGCAGCTTCACGTAGTTCGGCCCAAATTTCCTCGCGGCGCACCATTCTTCCAATGCGTAACCGGAATAGAGGAGCCGTGAGATCGAGGGATTCAGATCGAGGCCGGCGCTCTCACACAGCTTCCCGAGCAAGAAGCTCCGGTCGTTAAAGTATCCGGTCTCGGTCCTTGACACATTGCAATGGGCTCCATTGAAGGACGTGATCGAATCTTCCAAACTGCGAGCATGAACAGTCATCAGTCGTGAACGGGTATCCGTGGTCGTCAATCTTTGCAGCGTGAAGACTCTTGCTTTTTGAACACCTCGATAAAGGACCGCTTCGCCGCCATCGAGGAGCGGCTGGGATTCCAGCGCAACTATCAGATAGCTTCCATGCTGTATGGCAATTAGACTCTCGCCCATTGAAAGATTCAGACCGGGGTGACGGTAGACTCCGAGAGGCGCCGTCACGTCCTCTGGACTTGCGCTTCCGTTCGACACAAACAATGGATCGACCGCGCCGTCTCTGGCTCTGCTCCAAAAGCTGAACAGAAGTTTCACCTCCAGGCTGTCCTTCCACGGACTGCCAAACCAGAAATGTCGCCGTACGTTCTCGCGCGAGTTGAAGATTTCGGGGATAATCCAGGAGTACTGGAAGTAGTAATCCCTTTCGGGCGGAATGTGCGGAGCGTAAGCGAGTTCACCGGCAGCTGCGAGCCACGGCACGAACTGTTCACCCGCCAGGGTAGATGTTGAGAACCTTCGCCGCAGCATGCGATTCCGCTCCTTCACTTCCTCGATAACAATGCCATTGGGTGTCGCATGAGAGTGCAGAATCTGTCCGCCGTCTACACTGCCCTGCGCAGCTTACTTCAGGTCAGGTAATTCCTCGCGGGCGATGCGCAACCTTATAGACCGTCCCAATCCCGGAGTTCGTTCGATCAGTCCCTTGGACTCCAGCGTGAGCACCATTTGATGCACCGATGGCGGCGTAACCGCAAAATATCGTTCCATGTCAGCTTCCGCCGGTGCTCGACCGTTGAGCTTCGTGTAGTAATAAATAAAGGACAGGTACTGTCCCTGTTTGTCGGTGAACCGTGTTTCCATCGTGCTTGCCATTGTAGGCGACGCTTGCGGAATCAGGGAGCGCTTCAATCGAGAACGTGGGACGTGCTTTTCATTGCTTCTGCTGCCAAGCCCCGCCTGCGTTCCAGTGAAGATTGAACGGTTCGCCGTTCTGAATCGCCACGATGATTGGGAGCAAGAACGTCTTGATGTTAGCGACCAGCTCACCAAGCGTCTCACTCTGCAAGCCGCTCTTCCGTATGAAGGCCGTCCATTGAGTTCGTTTTGAAGGCGCGTCATAGAACTCGGGACTTAAAGAGAGCGGAGTTCCTCTAGGAAATGCGGTCGCTCGCCGCTGGAACGTCGCTTGGATCGCAGCCATCAAAGTAGAGCCATCGAAATCAAACCGGCGCGACAGTTCCCACAGGTCATAAAAATCTTTCATCCGGCTGTTCGCCATGCCCAGCTTCACCATTGCCTCAAACTTCTCCGCGACCACTGTCTCTCGTGGATACGCGCGGAGTCTAGGAGCGGGAAAGTTCAGCATGGTCGGATACTCGACTTCAATCGGAGCGGGCGTGATGACATCGCCAAACCCGATGTCGATCTGTAGTGAAATCCGGGCCACCCCGAGCCGTGCCTGCAGTAAGACGCGTACACCTTCATAGTCTTCGTCGTCCTTGATCCTTTCTGCCGCGACTGTATTGGCCATGAAGTTCAAGCCGTCATCCTCAACTGTCTGCTCGCAGATCTCGGAGAAAAGCCTTCGGTACTTTTCGAGTGACGAGTCTCCGTGCCCCAACAGATCAAGGTCCCGGGTCGGACGATGAGGGTGCGCCGTCCAGAGGTCAAAGAGCAAAGCGCCCTTCAGCACGAACCCATCTCGATGAGGCGACACGCTCAAACGGTAAAGCAACCGCTCCAATGAGTATTTGGTGAGCAGCAATCCGAAATCCTGGTTCGTCTGTTGAGCAAGGTTGAGCAAGCGTTGGCGAACGGACGCCGGGACGTTTGAAGGTTTGCCCTTCGTCAACGGACGGACTCCAGGTAGGGCTGCATCACCCGCGAGACGCGGCAAACCTTAGCCGCTTCCCAGAGGTCATCCATGGTTGCTTTACGCTTCCGCAGGCAATCTCGTAGCGCTTCAATAGCAACATCAAGGCCGATCTTATTTCGATATTTGAAGCAGTCCGCCACCGTCTTTGCAGGACTGAAAATCTGGACCGGCACGCCTTCGATCTTATGCGTGCGAACTGCATGCTGGATAGAGCTCGTGGAAAATCGAACGATACGGAGGGGCGGCTGATCTGCGCTTGGGCGGCGGGCTTTCCTATCGATGGCGATCCAGACTTCAAAGGGCGCCTGCGTTGTCAGATCATGGAAGCGAAGCGCCGAGAGCAGGCAGATGACGCCTTTCGGTACTCGTTTGGCGGCCATCGCAAGACTATGGTGCGTCGTTGCGTGTGCGGAGGCCGCCACGTACAGGCCTCGCCCCACGCGCGTAATCAGCCCTTCTTCGCTTGCCAGCCGAAGGTATTGGCGCGGTATTTTGTGGGCATCCAGATCACGGGGTCTCAGAACTCCGGCTCGACGGGCCATTTTTTCAACAACGCTGCTCTTGGACATCGAGGGTTATTTTACAAAACGTCGGCTATTAATAACAAGCGCCGACATTTCGTAAAACGCGTATCGAGAGAATCCAATGGCGGCTGCTTGCGACTAGCGGGCTAATGCACGTGCGGCCACAGGACGTCTGCTGCCAGTTCGCGCTCGATCTCCATAGAAATCGATCTCCCGCATGGACTGAACTGCAAGGCATTCATCCGGCGCAGCCAGAAGAATACGGCGATTGTCGATGGCAGGCTGATAATCAACATCGAGTTCGATCGCCTTGTCGAGACACGCGATCGCGCGATCACGCTCTCCTAGTCCCGCGTACGCCAGGCCGAGGTTTCCATATGACTGGACGTGGCGTGGCAACGCTTTCAGCACTTCCAAGAACCCGCGAATCGCTTCATCAAAGTGCCCGGCAGTGAGATTCTTGAAGGCTTGATCGTAGATCCTACCTACAGCAAAGTGTTGATCGAGAGATATGCCGTCGCTTTTCAGAATTGATGCGGCAAACTCGTCGATAGTTTCTTTGGCAACGCGGCCGAGAGAACCGGTCTCGCCATCCGAGTCCACCACCTTCCTCAGGCAGGTGATCCACTCCTCAAGATGGAAAAGCGCTTGATGAGCGGTGGCGAGATTGAGATAGGCCTCCGGAGAAGGCTCGGCGGCGATGGCCTGATTGAGAAGCGGTATCGCTTGATCCGGCTTGCCCTCCATGGCCAGACACGTGCCTTTTAGATACAGAGGCTCCCACCGTTCAGGGTAACGTTCGAGCATCTCTTCGATCTCGTTCCTGGCATCTCTAAAATGCTTGTCCTCCATCAGGCAAGAGACTTCATCGCACCATTCGTCGAAGTCCGTCTCATCACCCTCGTCAGCGGCCGCGATGTAGTGCGCGCTTCCTTCCCTAATAAAGGGCGCGAGCCGCTTCATGATCTTTCGGGCGTCATCCTGCGGTCCCTGAATGTAGAGTGGCTGTCCGTCTTTGCCAAAGTTGAACCTTGGGGTGAATAAACGATGCGCTTCGACGAGCGTATTGGATGCCTTCCAACTCTCGTCCGGCTCAAATCCAAACTGTCGCGCGAACTCAATCGCGCCGAGGATGACGCTGCGCGCGTCTTCGTAAGGAATCTCCTGCAGGGCATCCGGACACTGGTCCAGAAAAGGCCGCACCTCGTCGTTCTTGAGGCGCGCGCTAAACGCGTTCTTGACGCCAAGGCAGAACACATCGACCAGATAGGCCCCTAAAAGCATCGTCCCGTCGGGAACCTGCCGAAGGACGACGACCTGCGCGAGTCCTCGTTCCTGCCACGTCCGGCTGATGTAGCATTGTCTGACGGGAAGCTCCGCAGCCCGCTTTGTCAATTCCCTCTCGGACATGCCGCTCCAGAACCCGCGCTGTTCATAGCAACAAAACTTAAATTTCCTGCCACTGCCGCAAGAGCAAAGCCGGTATTTGTCCTCGCCCATGAGTGTTTGCCCCCCATACCTGCTGTTGAGATAAGGCGGATGTTGCCTGAGAGCGTGGCCAAGGCTGGTCCCACTTTATTTTCCGGATGCGCGCCCGCAGTCCAGATGGGGATCGAACCCGCGACGTCCAGCTTGGGAAGCTGGCAGTCACTCCATGCGCACACACCTTGTGAGCTCAATGCGCAACCACAATATTCGTCCTCAGACTTCACATTTAAGATTCATTGACTGGAGGTTCTGATGGTCTACTTGGGACATTTTTCATTTGAAAGTCATGATTCG
>Ga0209266_1003041_pt1 | contig 10378 bp, 7 predicted proteins | sample GraSoiAngelo_132_FD_185889 | JGI IMG/M metagenome (GOLD analysis project Ga0209266, IMG submission 185889) | Grasslands soil microbial communities from the Angelo Coastal Reserve, California, USA - 14_0929_02_40cm (SPAdes) (version 2) | ecosystem: Environmental > Terrestrial > Soil > Grasslands ...
GATCTCATCTGGACCCTCGCGGTCCAGGAGTGGATGCACAATCCCCTGTTCGGCTACGGCCTCACGATGTGGAACGACGCATACCGCATGCAAATCGGCCTGGATCATGCGGTCTCGGCTCACAATCAGTTCCTTCAGTCTCTGAGCGTCGCCGGCGCGATAGGCTTGATAGGCCTGCTCGTCTATCTTGGCGCCCTTTTGCTCTACGCCATCGACGCTCAGCGTGGCTCGCGGGGCTTGTCCGTCGCGCTGTTTATCGTCGTGCTCGTGCGCTGCGCGACCGAAACGCCCCTCTCGCTCGGCGGCGGCTTCTTGACTGGTGCTTTCGCGACGCAGCTCTTGCTCTTTCACATCGCCCTCGCTCACGGCCATCGCGTGGTCCGGGTTGCGCGGCCGGCGACATCGCTCACTACGGCGTGGAGAGCATCTTGAACCAGGCGCAGCCCAGGATCTCGGTAGTCATTCCCCTCTACAACAAGCAAGCCTATGTCGAACGGGCCGTGGCGTCGGTTCTGCAATCGGGGTACCGGGCTCATGACGTGATCGTGGTCGACGACGGCTCGACTGACGATGGGCCGCAGCGCGCTGCCGCCATGGGTGATCCGCGTGTGCGCCTGATCAGGCAGTCCCATGACGGGGTCGCGTCGGCGCGCAACCGGGGCATAAGCGAGGCCAGCGGCGACTATGTCGCCTTTCTCGATGCGGACGACTATTGGGCCCCCGAGTATCTGCCCGCTATCGTGGATCTGATCGCGCGTTTTCCAGAATGTGGAATGTATGCGACGCATTTCTATCACTTTCGCGATGATGGATTCCGGCGGGTCCCACCGCTATGGGGAATCAAGGCGACCAGTCGCCCCCAGCGGATTGAACGGTTTTTCGAGATCTGGGGTCACGGGATTTTCTTTTGCACGTGTTCAGTGGTCATACCAGTGCGCATCCTGCGCGATTTCGCCATCAGCTTTCCCGAGGGCGAGCAGCACGGCGAGGATGTGGACGTCTGGTTTCGCATCGCGGAACGCTGGCCCATCGCGTATCTGGGACAGCCCCTGGTCGGCTACCGGCTGGGCGTACCGGGCAGTCTGCTTACGAACGCTTGGCGGCGCGATATCGCTCCAACGCCATTCCACAACATCACCGCAAAGGCGTGGCACGAACACTAAGCGTAGCCCGGCTGCTGAGCGCGCGCCGCCTGCTGCTCGAGAGCGAGCGCCGTCGCGCCCTCAAGCTGCTCTACGATCCGTCGTGCCTGCGCGCCCCGCGGTTCTGGCTCCGCCTGTTCCTGGCTGCGCATATGCCGGCGCTTCTAGGCCGGCAATTGATACCTTGAAGCCTCGAGCGCCTGCGATGCGATTGTTGTTTGCGACGATCGAGCCCTACCCGACGTTCCGGCCCGACGTCGCCACGCTGTTCGGCAAATTCCTGCCGCGACTCGGGGTAACCAGCGATCTGGTGGCCGAGCGTGTGCCCGGCGTCGCTGGAGAAGTGAGTTGGGGAGGCGGTGAGGCTTTGTTGATCTCGAGCCGTGGCAGCCGACTCGGAAGATATGTCGTGAATTTAGTGCACTACGCTCGCATCCTGTTTCGGGCGGATCGAGCGAAATATCAGGCGATCCAGGTGCGGGACATGCCATTGGTGGCGCTGCTGGGGCTTCTTGCGGCGCGGCTGAAGAGGCTGCCTTTCTTTTACTGGATGTCGTTCCCGGCGCCCGAAGGCCAGATACAACTGGCTCGGGAGAGAGGGCTATCGGCCGGATTGATCAGATTCCTGTTTCGATTGTTGTGGCGAGGGTGGATGGATCTGTTCCTGCTCTATCGGATCGTGCTTCCACGGGCCGACCACGTCTTCGTCCAGTCGGACAGGATGCGGGAAGATCTTGTGCGCAAAGGGATCGCGCGGCAGAAGCTCACCCCGGTGGTCATGGGCGTCGACCTTGAGGTTTCAGTGCCCGAGGCAATCGCCCCTATAGACGATGCGCGTCTCAAGGGAAAGCGCGTACTGATCTATCTCGGCACCATCGCGCGCGGCCGCCGGATCGAAATTCTCTTCGACATGCTGAAGATTCTGCGCCAGCAGTTCCCCGACGCGCTGCTCTTGCTGGTCGGTGAGGCCGGGGATGAAATGCAGGAGAAGCGGCTGCGAAAGCTGGCCGACGAGGTGGGAGTCGCTGATGCGGTGGTTTTTACGGGGTGGCTACCGGTCCAAGAGGCGTGGAGCTACGTGCGCGCCGCGCAAGTCGGCCTGGCTCCCTATCCACGAGGGGCGCTTTTCGACTCCGGCTCCCCGACCAAGATCGTAGAGTACCTGGCCTTGGGTGTCCCGGTCGTCGCCAGCGACAACCCCGACCAGGAGCACCTGCTGCGCGAGGGAGGCGGTGGCCTGTGCGTGCCGCTTACGCCACACGACTTTGCGCAGGCCGTAAGCCGCCTGCTGGTCGACGAATCTCTGCGTCGCGCCATGGCCGCGTCGGGGCAGGCCTACGTGCGCGCAGCGCGCGGCTACCAGGCCCTGGCAAAACTCGTTGCAGACAAGTATGCCGAGTTGCTGCATGCGGCGTGACGCTCATGTCCACGAGGAGTCGCTAAGAGCGGGTTCACGGCTCATCCTCATGTTCGGCCCGAGCATGGATTACCCAGGCGGCATGACCGAGGTGATAAGAGCGTATTCGGCAGCGGGCCTGTTCGAGGCCTGGCCGCTGCGTTACATCTCTACGTACGCGGGGCGGGACTTCTCGGCCAGGCTGCGGCCGTGGCTGTTCGCGCTATGCAGCGTACTGATTCGGCTGGCGCGAAGGCGAGTTGCACTGGTCCACGTGCATAGCTCGACGTATGGCAGTTTCTGGCGCAAGTCGGTGCTCTGCGCGCTGGCCTTTGCTTTCCGGGTGCCGTATGTGATTCACCTCCACGGCGGCCGCCTGGCGGAGTTCTACCAGAGCGGGTGCAATGGCTTCGCCAAGTCCTGGGTGCGAGCCGTGCTGCGCGAAGCCGCGCGCGTTGTAGTGCTCAGCCAGCGTTGGCGCGACGAGGTGCATAAGATCGAACCGGCGGCGCGGACCACCATCATCGGTAATCCCGTACCAATACCGGTTTCTGTCGAGCCGTCGCGGCGCCCGGCCCGCACGGTGTTGTTTCTCGCCTGGCTAAAACGGACCAAGGGAGTTCTCGATCTGGTGAGGGCGATACCCATCGTTCTGCGTTCCGTGCCCGAAGCCACCTTCGTGATTGCCGGCAGCGGCCTTCACGGCGGGGAAAGCCCGCAGTCCATCATGGAGCTCGCGCGCTCGCTACGCGTCGCGCACGCGCTTCGCTGTCCTGGCTGGGTCAACGGCGCTATGAAGGAGAGTGTCCTGCGCGAGTCCGATGTCTTCGTGCTGCCTTCGTACTTCGAGGCGCTGCCTGTCGCGTTGCTAGAAGCCATGGCACACGGGGTGCCCGTGGTAGCCACCCGAGTAGGAGGCATCCCAGACGTGATCGAGGATGGCGTCAATGGCCTGCTGGTAGACCCGGGACAGCCGGAGCCGCTCGCCCGAGCGATCATTGCCGTGCTCACGGACGACGCGCTGCGCACCCGGCTGAGAGAGGCCGCCCGGACCCATGTTCGCAAGCGCTATTCCGCCGGAGCTGTCATCGAGGATCTCGGAGCGCTTTATCGCGAGCTTGGCGTTCGAGTCGAACCGATCAAGCAGGAGCCGGTGGTGAGGCATGAATATCTGGCTTGAAATCTCCAACTCCCCGCACATCAATATGTTCTCCGGGATGCTCGAGGATCTCGCCCGCGCGCATGAATTCATCGTCACCGCGCGACCGCTGGCGAACACGGTCCAACTGCTCAAGCTCCACGGGATCAAGCATACGGTGGTCGGGAAGCACTACGGCGCCGGGCGTCTCGCCAAGGCCTATGGATACCCGGTCCGCGTGTGCCAGTTGTGGCACTTCCTGAGAGACAAAAAGGTGGACGTGGCAGTGTCCCAGAGCTCCTTTCACTCTCCGGTCGTGGCGCGGCTTCTCGGCGTGCGCTCTATCTACATGAACGACAACGAGCACGCGCTCGGAAATATTCCAGCCTTTCTCGCAGCATCCAGGATTCTGGTTCCGGAATGCCTGTCGGCGGAAAGCCTGCGCAGACAGTATGCCTCGCCGCGCAAGGTGCTGCGCTATCCCGGAGTAAAGGAAGGCATCTATCTGCACCGCCTGCACCCGGTGTTGCGTCAGTCGCGCGACCAGCGGAGCGGGAAACCGCGCCGCTGCGTTTACGTGCGCCCGGAACCGTGGACAGCCCAGTACTACAGGGCTGGCGTCAATTTTCTCGACGACGTGCTGTTTGGCTTGAAGAATGAAGCCAGCGTCACGGTACTGCCGCGCGACCGCGAGCAGGCGAAACACTACGCTGAACCCCGCTTCGAGGGGATCCGCGTCGTCGCCGGTGCGCTCGACATCGCAGAAATCGCCCCGGACTGCGACCTTTTCATCGGCGCGGGCGGAACGATGACGCGCGAGATGGCGGTGCTCGGCATTCCGACGATTTCGGTCTACCAGGACAAGCTGCTCGACGTGGACCGCTATCTGATGGCATGCGACGCGCTTCTCCACCGGCCGCGCCTGACCGCAGCCGAGGCGCTCCGCTACCTCGAGCGATCCACGCGGCGCCCGCCCAACCGGGAGCTTCTGCAGAAGGGCCGCCTGGCCTGCGACATGATCAAGTCGGCCATCGTGAATGGTTAACGGCGTCGTGAACTGCAACAACTGCGGCGCGTGCGAGCGCGAGGTCGTGTTCCCGCCCGGCGTGGCGCAAAAACATCAAATCGTCCGCTGCATGAATTGCGGATTGATGTACGCCTACCCGAGAGCTACGGCGAACATCGCTAATTATGTAGCGGCCGGCCAGACGCGGGAGCCCATGTCGTTGCAAACCCCGGAAGTTATCCGTTCCTTCGACAAGCTGCCGGACTACGAGCCCATCGGCCTGGAGCTGCGCAAGCTGCTGCCGCGAGGCAAGGCCCTGCTCGAGGTCGGCTGCCATGCAGGAGTGCTCCTCGATCGCTTCAGAGGCCAAGGATGGAACGTAAGCGGCGTCGATCCCGATTCCAGGGCGGCGAACTTCGCCAGCTCGCACTATCGCCTGGATGTGAAAGCGAGCACCCTGGAGGACGCAGGGTATGACTCCGCTACATTTGATGCGGTCGTCATGCTTCATGTCATCGAGCATCTTGACGATCCGGCCGGCACCGTAGGGGTCATAGCGCGGTTGTTGCGGCCGGGCGGATTGCTGGTCGTCGAGACGCCGGTCTACGACACGCTGATGTTTCGTCTGCTCGGCAGGCGCGAGCGCAGTCTTAGCTGCGACGGCCATATCGTCTTCTATACGGGCGGCACGTTGGCCGCTCTCCTCGAGCGGTGCGGATTTGAAATCGTCGCGCAACGGCGCGTGGGCCGCACCGTGTCGCTCGGGCGCCTGCTGTGGAATATCGGCGTGATGTCCAAGAGCAAGACTTTGCAGCACATGATCGAAAGGGCGAGCAACGCATTGGGCCTGATCCATCGCGGCCGGCTGTATCTGAACACGCGGGACATGGTTCGGATTTTTGCGCGCAAGGCGGGTTCGTCGGAGAACCATGGCGATTATCGCCGGGCACGAACTCTCCCGAGTCGCGCGACGACTACTTGCGGTCACGAGGCGACTACACCGAAATCGAGTGCGGGTGATAGCGCTGGCCGCAAACTACTCAATATCATAAAGGGTGACGGATCGCGGTTTGGCCGCCCGGCAAAAGCGACGTGACGAGCGTAATCGATACCTACGAACTCTCCCCGATGCAGGCGGGGATGCTGTTACACGGCCTCAGCGAAGAACATCCCAGCGCCTACATCGAGCAGGTGGTTACAACGCTGCGCGAGCCACTGGACGAAGCGCAGTTCCTTCGCGCGTGGCAGCGGGTCGCCGAGCGGCATCCGGCGCTGCGCAGCCGTTTCCGCTGGGAAGGCGTCGCGCAACCCGTGCAGGAGGTGGTCGAGCGCGTCCAGATTCCCGGCGAGCGGCTCGATTGGCGCGCTGTCGCTGAGCCTGAGCGCCGACAACGGTTTCAGGCGCTCCTGGAGCGCGAACGCGTGCGTGGCTTCGAGCTCGACCAAGCGCCCCTCATGCGCCTGGTGCTCGTGCGGGCCGCCGAGCGCGAGCATTGGGTGCTGTGGACGAGTCATTGCGGCTTTCTCGACGGGCGCTCGAGGTTTCTGCTTTGCCAGGAGGTGTTTACTTTCTATGAGGCCTTCTTGCGCGGCGGGGACGCCGACCTCCCCCTGCCTCGTCCGTATCGCGACTACATCGAGTGGCTGCGAAAACTCGATTACGACTCCGCCAAAACCTACTGGCAAGGCGTTCTCTCAGGCTTTCAGGCGCCCACGCCTCTGGTGGCGGCGCGCGACCGCGAGGCCGAGCAGGGCAAAGTGGACGCCCGGGGAACTCATGAGATCCGTTTGCCGGTTGCACTCACCTCCGCCCTCAGGAAGCGTGCGCGCGAGGCTTCGGTAACCGTCAACCTGCTGTTGCAGGCTGCCTGGGCTCTGCTGCTGCACCGCTACTGCGGCGAATCCGACATCGTGTTCGGCGTTACCAGTGCCTGTCGCGGATCGGCCCTTGACGGCGCTCGGAGCATGGTGGGGCTGTTCATCAATACGCTGCCGATACGAGTGCGTATCGATCCCGAATCCGAATTGGTGACGTGGCTGCGGCAACTGTGCGCTCAGCAGGCGCCGCTGCGCGACTACGAGCACACGCCGTTGGCCATGATCCAAGGCTGGAGCGAAGTGCCCCGAGGTATGCCGCTGTTCGAAAGCATCCTGGTATTCGACAGCCATACGCTCGAAGCGCAGCTGGGCGCTTTGGGCGGGGCCTGGAGCGAGCGCCGCTTTGCGGGTCTGTGCCATACGGACTATCCACTGACGGTCGTTGCCGAGGGTGACCACGAGCTACTTTTGCGGCTCGAGTACGCGCGCAAGCGCTTCGATGACGCCGTCGTCGCGCGCATGCTGGGCCATCTGGAGACCCTCTTGGAAGGGATGGCAGCTCATCCGCATGCCAGGCTCAAAGACCTGCCGCTTCTACCCACGGCGGAGCGCCGTCAATTAGTCGAGCTCTGGAATCAGACCTCGGTGGCTTATCCGGCGGTGCGCTGTGTGCACGAGATGGTGGAGGAGCAGGCTCGCATTCGCCCGAATGCGCTTGCGGCGCAAAGCGCCGGGCAGCAGCTGACTTACCGAGAGCTCGACGATCGGGCGGAGAGATTGGCCGAGCAACTGCGCATCCTCGGGGTGCAGGCGAATTCGCTGGTTGCCATCTATCTTGAGCGCTCGATCGACATGCTCGTGGGCCTGCTGGCTGTATGGAAAGCGGGCGGGGCTTATGTGCCGATCGACCGGGAGTATCCCGCCGAGCGCGTTCGCTTCATGCTGGAGAACACGGACGCCGTCGTGGTGCTCACCCAGAAGCATCTTGCTGGAGCCTTGCCTCCCACGGATGCGGCGATCCTGCATCTCGACGCTGAAGAGTGCCGCTTCGCGGCAAGTTCTGAGCGTCGCGCAGAGCGCTCCCCCATGTCGCCGGAACAGCTTGCCTATGTGATTTACACCTCGGGCTCGACCGGCCGTCCAAAGGGAGTCCCGATCAAGCACGCGAGCCTGTTCAACCTGATTTGCTGGCACCAGCAGGCCTACGAGGTGAGCCCCGCCGATAGGGCCACCCAGATTGCCGGGCCGGCCTTTGACGCCTCGGTTTGGGAGATCTGGCCGTACCTGACTGCAGGCGCCAGCGTGCACATTCCTGATGACAGCACGCGACTGGATGCAGGGCTGCTGATGCGCTGGCTCGCCGAGCAGCAAATAACCCTGGCCTTTCTGCCCACACCGCTCGCGGAAGCAGCGCTGCGAGAGCGCTGGCCGCGGAATTCGGCATTGCGCGTCCTGCTCACCGGCGGCGACAGGCTCAGTCAGCGGTCGACGCAGAAGTTGCCCTTCCGCCTGGTCAACCACTATGGTCCCACGGAGAACACCGTCGTCAGCACCTGCGCCGAGGTTAAAGAGGGCACGTCGAACGCCGCGCCCCCAATAGGACGTCCGCTTCCCAACACGCAGGCCTACGTGCTGGACCAGCACCTGCAGCCGTTGCCCATCGGCGTGCCGGGGGAGTTGCTAGTGGGCGGTGTGCAGCTCACCTCGGGCTACTTGAACCGGCCGGAGCTCACCGCCGAGAAGTTCATCCCGAATCCGTTTAGCGCGGAGCCTGCAGCCCGGCTGTACAAGACCGGCGATCTCGTGCGCTTGCTGCCGGACGGCAACATCGAGTTCCTCGGCCGTATCGACCATCAAGTCAAAATTCGCGGCTTTCGCATCGAGCTGGGGGAGATCGAAGCGGGCATCGCCCAGCATCCCGCGATTCGCGAGGCAGTAGTCCTCGCGCGCGAGGATCGCCCGGGCGACAAGCGCCTGGTTGCCTACCTGGTCGCGGACAGCCCGCCTGCCGACCTGGTGGATCGGGTGCGCGCGCTCCTGCGCACCATGATGCCCGAGCACATGGTTCCCTCAGCCTTCGTCTTGCTGGATGGCTTTCCGCTCACCCCCAACGGCAAGCTGGATCGCAAGGCGCTGCCGGCGCCCGACGCAGCGGCCTACGCCGCCCGCAGCTATGAGGCCCCGGTCGGAGACATTGAGACCGCGCTGTCGCAAATCTGGTCCGACGTCCTCAAGGTCGAACGCGTCGGCCGCCGCGACAACTTCTTCGACCTGGGCGGCAACTCCATGATGTTCGTCAGGATGCTCAGCGAAATCAACCAAAGGCACCAGGTCAGTCTCGGCCCTGCGGAGCTTTTCCGGAATCCGACTGTGGGGCAAATAGCAAAGCTGATCGATGGAACTCAGTCAAAGCGCAAGCGGCAGCCCGCGGTGGTTCAGCTGCGAGAAGGACGCGCTGAACTTCCCGTATATTTCATTTACGCCGGACCGATCGAGTTCCGCCTCGCGACGGCTCTGGGCGAGAAGCACACGGTATTCGGCATCGACGTACCGTGGCCCTTGGCATGGCGTAATGCGGTGGCTGCCAACCGCATGTCCGGTTTTCCAACCATGGAGCAAATGGCTGCTCCGTACGCGGCGGCGCTAGGCACTCATACACCCTCTAGCCCCTGTGTGCTGGCGGGACATTCGTTTGCCGGACTGATGGCCTTCGAGGTGGCCCATCAGTTCGTGCGGCAGGGCGGCAAGGTAGAAATGGTGATTCTGCTCGATACCTGGGCCAGGTATCCGGCTCCACGGGAAGTCGCGTGGCATCAATGGCGGCGAGAATGGAAGGAGGCGCCGGAGCGGCCGTCGACCGATCGGCCTGCGCAATCGATCGCTTCGCGCCTGCGCAACTCCTGGCGCATAACTCGGTGGCTGCTTGGACAGGAAATGTACCGCGTATGGCCATTCCTCAGACGCTTCAGGATGAATCCAGACGACCTCATGCCCGTTCTCGACGAGGAAGGCATGCCGCTGCGCTGGGGAATCCTGGACCGAGCGTATAGAAAGATCCTCGAGTCTTACCGCCCGCGCCTTCTCGAAAGCCGGGGAGTCCTCTTTCGGACGGACGGCAATACCGTGCTGCGCGGTCTCGACGACAGCCAGGGCTGGAACAACCTGTTCAGCCGGGGACTGCAGATTGTGCCGGTGATCGGGGATCATATTTCGATGGTCCGCGAGCACCATCCGATGCTAGCTCGGCAGATAAATGAAGTGCTGCAGCGACATTGGTCAAACCAGGCCAACAAGGTCAGCATCGATGCGCACGAACGGCGGCGAGACCGACCGCCGTTCGGCCGCCAAGCAAAAGCGACGTGACGACTAGATCAACTTCGACTTCGATCACGCTGGAGGCGACGTCGGAACCTAGGCCGGCGGAGCTTTCCTTCTCGCAGCGGCGACTTTGGTTCCTGGACCAAATCGATCCGGGAGGGGCAGCCTACGTTATGGCGAAGGCGCTCGAGATGCGCGGCGTCATAGATGTGCCGATGCTCGAGCGTGCGCTAGGGGGGCTCTTCAGCCGGCACGAGTCGCTGCGTACCGTGTTCGTAAACCTCAACGGACACCCGATGCAGGTGGTATCGGAGCCGGGAGCGTTGACGCTGCCGGTAACAGACTTGAGTGGCCAGTCCGACCAACAGTTGGCGCAACGCATGCGCGAGGAAGCCGCGCGTGGCTTCGATCTGGCGCGCGGGCCGTTGTTCCGCGCCCAGCTCTACCGGCTCGACGCAGACACCCACGTGCTGCAGCTTACCCTTCACCACATCATTTCGGACGGCTGGTCGACCCAGGTTCTACTCCGCGAGCTGGGGGGTCTTTACGAGGCGTTCTGC
>Ga0209266_1003043_pt1 | contig 10375 bp, 7 predicted proteins | sample GraSoiAngelo_132_FD_185889 | JGI IMG/M metagenome (GOLD analysis project Ga0209266, IMG submission 185889) | Grasslands soil microbial communities from the Angelo Coastal Reserve, California, USA - 14_0929_02_40cm (SPAdes) (version 2) | ecosystem: Environmental > Terrestrial > Soil > Grasslands ...
TGATCGTAAGCTGAGATCAGCCACACAATAGCCATACACTCCATAATTCCCCTTCGATCTCTTGACGTTACGGAGCGTCTGCGAATCTGCAAGCCGCCGACTTCAAGATAACTTATTCGGCTCCCTCGGACTGAGCTTCATGTACTCAATCTGTAACCCAAGAACCTTTAGTTTTCCACGCTGTATCCGCCCGATTACCCCGAAGATCTGTCCAACGCATCCATCAAGCGTGTATGGGACCTTGCATTGCGATCTGATAATAGACCGCTCCTCTCTATTCAAGGATTCAAAATCTGCATCAAGATGCCATGTGGTTTTGTGATCGACAGTATCCTGCATCTCTAACCAGATATGCTCTTCATCACGGGCGTCAAAATCTGTGGGGAAGTACATGATCTTAGCGTCTACAACAAAATGTTTGCCGAACAACGGGTGCTTAGGAGCCTCTGTAGGATCGGTGTAGTCCAGAATACAGCAGTGATGTTTTGAGTTGAGAACATCTAAGGCAATAGTTTCATACCGATCCTTGGGGATGCTGCGCAAAGGGACTGCCTGAAGAGCTGCGTTAAAGTCAGCCACCTCCTCACGACTCTGTCGCGCCCGAATCGGCTCCATAATGCGATTGAAATCTTCCTGGCTCCGCCTGCATTCTTTGACCATCTCTGGCTTCAGGCGAGCCCCCTTGTAGAATCGAGTCCGTTGATCGGCTTGAGGATCTGATCACCCCGCAAGTAACGCGACGCAATAGGCGGTCAGGATAAGTGAGCCTGGAAGGGCGTTGCTGACGTTCAAACCTGCCATAATGCGAATGCCTCCTCGATGAAAAGATGCAACGCTCTTATCTTTATCGCCGAGGAGCGTCAATCGAAATCAGTCCAATACTGTGGCTAAACTGGGGCAGAACTATCGCGCATGGAGGGGGAATATCGGCACCTGGCCTTTCATTCGCGCGGGTTTGGGTCAGGAGGAAAAATGGTGCGATAGCCGTGGACTCTAGATGCACAGTCTGGATTCTGTTTTTTGGGGGGTACCGGGGGGCCGATGGGACCCTTCGATGTGATCCTCGATCTTGTTATAGGTGCCTGGTGGGGTATTCTGATCTGCACGAAACGCTAGAACCATTGGATGCAAGGCAGGACGAAGACATGAAAGGGAACTTGCACCTTGCCCTCTCCATGGAGCTTCCGTTGCAGATTATGAATGTGTTCCCGGAAGCCACTGAGCTGCTCATCTTGAATTCCCGCAAACAGCATCGTGTTGCTACCGCCCCAGTAAATTGAGCCAGGAGCATGCCCCGTCGCGCCTTTTCCGTGCGCCTTTTCCACAAAAGTAAAGGAGACGCGTTCTGCCTCCAGCCACTTAAGCACTTCGTCTTCCAGTGATGAGCGAAACGTCATGAAGACCATCTGCATGGTATTTCCCCTCGATGGTGTATCTTGATGCCACGTCCTAAGCCGCTACGATCCCGTGGTGATTTCTGCTTTGCGAGGATCTGATCCTTGATCTTATCGTAGGTTGCCTGCGGTATCACCTTCTTCTGCACCAACTCGTCCTTCCGCTTGTAGGGCCGTCCCGCTCTTTTTCGAGTACGCCTCGCCGATGACGAAGCCGCGAATTGTCCCCTAACCCGATAATCTCGGCTATTTTCCGTGAGGACGGTTAAGGAACGGCGGGCTTCGTCAGGTCGTTATTCACCCAGTTATTGGGCGCGTTAACGTCGATCCCTCCGGCAGGTGGCGGTTTGTCCAGATTGACATATTGCAAAGTATCGAAGGGCTGGATCTGCTCGTCGGCGGGCAATTGCTTGCGGTTAAAGCCCCCGCCGAGCGCGCGGAGGAGCGCCACCGAGGCTCTCAGCAGGTCGACCTTGATCTGCACGAGGTCGGTGCGCGCCATTAGCGTTTGGACCTGCGCGTAAATCAGCTCGAGGCTGGACGCTAGACCGCCCTTATAGAGCTCGGATGTCAGGTCTTGCGTCTTGAAGAAGGCTCCGACGGCGGCGGCCTGCCGATCGGCCGCGGCGGTCAGCCAGTTCGTCAAGCTCAGCCCGTTCTCGACCTCTCGAAACGCGTTGAGCACCGTCGACCGGTACAGGTCTTCCGTTTCGCGATAGGCCGACCAGGACCGCTGCAATTGGGCGCGGCGATAGCCGCCCTGGAAGACCGGCAGCGAAACGCTGGCGCCATAGGACCAGAATGCGGCGGTCAGCTTGGCGATATCGAAGCCAGCGTCCAGGATTCCTCCGTCGGCTGCGAACCTTACATTGGGGAAAAAGGCAGCGCGTGCGATCCCGATGGCGCGGTTCGCTTGTGCCATTTTGCGCTCCATCGCGGCGACGTCTGGTCGCCGCTCCAACAGCGTGGAGGGAATGCTTCGCGGAATCGTGAATTTCGCCATGCGCAGGTCATCGACCGGTTCGATCGTGAAACTGGCCGGAGTCATATTGACGAGGATGGCGATCGCTTGTTCCGTCACCTGGCGTTGGCCTTGGATCTGCGCGTATTTTGTCTCCGTGCTGAACAGCAACGATTCGACGCGGGCGACATCGAGCGCCGACGCGATCGCGCCGGCGAACTGAGCCTTCACAAGCTTGAGCGAATTCCTATAGAGGTCGATCGATTGTTTGTAGATCGCGCTCTGGGCGTCGTAGCCGCGCAACGTGAAATAATCCGACGCAATTTCCGCCTGCAGGCTCAAGCGCGCGAGCCCATAGTTGGCGGCACGCTCTTCCGCTCGGTAGGTTTCCACACGCGTCGCATTGCGGATCGCCGACCAGAAGTCGGGCTCCCAGGAGGCAAGCCCCGCACCGACCCCGACCGGCCCGGTGAGCGCAACATCGCCAGGAATTCTCAGCGGATCGACATGATTTCGACTGTCCGCGCCTTTTGCGCCCAAGCCGACTTGCGGGATCCGTTGGGAGCGGACCTGCATCATGACATCGCGAGCCTGTACGAAGCGCTCCGCGGCGGCCTGCAGATCGGGATTGGCCGCCATGGCCTGTTCCTCAAGCTTGTTCAGAACTGGATCGTTAAACAGTTTCCACCAATCTGGACGTAGTTCGCCGTCCGACGGCTTCGCCTCGACAAAGGGACTCTCTCCATGCCACGAGGCGGGGACAACATACTGGGGCGGTTCATAAAGCGGCGACAGATCGACGTGCGGCAACCAGTCGCCGCACCCAGATACGGTCAGCGCGAGCAGGACGGCGTAGAGAGGCGCGTGCCGCCGAAATTGGGACCAGAGATAGCGAATCGGCATGATCTCCACAATCATGGCACCCTGTTGGGAGGCAGCTGGGGCGGCTCTGCCGGATGCGGCGCCCGTGGCGGCTGAGGCGGCTCTTCCGGCTGCACACCCTGTGGCGGCTGCGGCACCGGCGCAGCCTGTGGCGGGGCCGACTGTACTGGCTGCGGCGACTGCGACATCGCGGGCGCCTGAGGGAGATGAGAGACCTGTGCCCGCTGCGGCGACTCCGACGCCGGGGTATTGACGAGATCATAGCCGGGTGCCGGCATGACGACACGCACCCTGTCGCCTTCGAGCAACGCGGCGCTGGGGTTGTTGACGACGCGGTCGCCCGCGGAAATCCCCTCGGCCACTTCGACAGCGTTGTCCATGAGTTGGCTCACGGTGATCCGTTTCAAGTGTACTCGGTCGTCCTCCGCCACCACGGCCACTTGCGTACCGTGCTCCTGGAACACCAACGCGGTAGACGGGATCGTGAATGCTTTCTTATCGATCGGCGCCGTGAGGTGGACCTGGGCGTAGGAGCCGGGCCAGAGCGCTCGGTCCTCGTTGTCGATCGTGAAGACGGTGACCGCGGTACGCGTGCTCACATCGAATCCCTTGGCAACGGTCAGGAACTTGCCGGTGAAATGGCGATTGGGCAATTGCGGCACGGTCACGTCGGCCGTCAGGCCTGGCTGCAGGAAGGGCCCGAACGACGCCGGCATGCTCACGAAGAGGCGCAGCACATGGACGTCGGCCACCGTAAAGAGGTTGCTTTTTGCATTCGGGGTGCTGAGATTGCCTTCCTTGCTGACCAAGTCACCGACGTTGATGTTGCGCTGAGTCACCACGCCGTCAAAGGGGGCGACGATCGTTTTGAACCGAATGAACGCCTCGACGTTCTTGACCTTTTGCTCCGCTGCGTTGACCACCGCTGCCTGGGCTTTCAGTTCTTGTTCCTTCACCGTGATCGATTGCTCGGAGACCGCGTGATTTGGGCGCAGCGCAATCCAACGCTTCGCGGTCACCTCGGCGAGCTTATACCTGGCGCGCTCCGTTTCTAGATCCGCCCTGGCCTGCTGATATTCCGCGTCGAGATCCGGCGCGTTGATTTCGGCGAGGATGTCGTCTTTCTTGACCAGGTCTCCGTAGTCCTTGTACCACATTTTCACATAGCCCGTGACACGTGCGTACATCGGCGCCTCGTACCAGCCCACAATATTGCCGGGGAGCGTAATGGTCTCGGTCGCCGGCACCGGCTTGGGAGAGACGACGGCCACGGTAGGAATGGCACGTTCGAGTGTCTGCTCGCGCAGCAGAGCGGCATCGCTTCTGCTCTCATGAATCCGATAGCCGAGATAGAGGACGCACAGCAGGATCGCTGAAAGGGCAATGCGTTTTCCATTGAGTGTTTTCATCATGAGGCCTGTCCCTTTTGCCGAGCGGTTCGCCTATTATAGATGATCGCGTACACGCAGGGCACGAAAAACAGGGTGAAGACGGTGGCGACGAGCAAGCCGCCGATGACGGCCCGGCCCAGCGGCGCGTTCTGGGAATAGCCCGTCGCCATGGGGACCATCCCGATGATCATGGCCGAGGCGGTCATGAGCACCGGACGGAAGCGGGTCGTTCCGGCTTCGATCGCGGCCCGCAGCGCGTCGCCGTGTTCTTTGAGTCGCTCGCGCGCATAGGACACGACGAGGATCGAATTGGCGGTCCCCGTGCCCATGGTCATGATGGCGCCCGTCAGCGCGGGCTCCGACAAACGCGTATGGGTCAAGAACAAGGCCCACGCGATGCCCGCCAGCGCGCCGGGCAAGGCCGTAATGATGATGAAAGGATCGAGCCAGGATTGGAAGTTGACGACGATCAGCAGATAGACCAGCACGATCGCGGCAAGCAGTCCGAAGATCAGCTCGGCATAGGCGTCGTGCATCAGTGCGGCCTGGCCATGGATTTCAAGCGCGGCGCTGCGGGGCAGCTCGTGCTCCATGCTCTTGGCGACTTTCTCGACATCCGCCAGCACGCCGCCGAGGTCGCGCCCTTCGGCGGACACATAGATGTCGAACAGCGGCATGATGTTCCCGTGCGTGATCACGCCCGGCGTTCCCTCCGCCGATAAGCTGGCCAAATTGCCGAGCAGCTGCACATCATCCTTGTTCGAAGAGTGGTCCGAGGACTCGACCGGGACGGTCTTGAGACTGTTGATGCTGTTGATCTGCGACTGCGGCGTATAGACATTGATGAGGTACGACATGCCGGTCTTGGGATCGAGCCAGTAGACCTGGTCGACCTGTTGGCTCCCGGCGGTCGTCATGAGCAGATTGTCGGCCATGTCCTTCAGGGTCCTGTTGACACCGAATCCGAACGTGCGGTTGCCTTCGACCATGAGGGTCGGCGTGCGCATCGTCTGTTGGATCACCACGTCCGCGGCGCCAGGGATCTCGCGTAACTTGCCCGCCAGTTTCCGGGCGAACTCATAGTTGGGGTAGATGTCCGGGCCGTTGACCTGGACATCGATCGGCGCGGGCGCGCCGAAGTTGAGAATCTTTGCGGTCAGATCGGACGGCTGGAATGTGAATTCGGTGCCCGGGTAGCGCTCCCTCAAACCCGTGCGGAGCATGCGCCGGTACTCCCACACCGGCGACTTTTCATCCTTCAACAGGATCGTCAAATCACAATCCTGCGAGCCGATGGTCGGCGTCGGGATGAAGGCGAGGTTATGCGGTCCGACCGGCAGGCCGCAATTACTGACGATGTTTTCGACCTGACCGGGCAGCAACTCCTCGATGGAGTCGGAGACCAGCGTGGCAAGGCGTCCTGACACCTCGATGCGTGTCCCGAGCGGCGCCCGCATATGCATCTGAATGACCCCTGACCTGATCTCGGGAAAATAATCGCGCCCGAGGAAGAAGAAGAGAGACAGGGAGCCCACCGCGATCGCCAGCGAGATGTTGACGAAGGCGCGGCGACGGGCGATCACCGGTTCGAGCAGGGCATTGTAGCGATCACGGAACCGCTCGAAGCGACGTTCGAACCCCTGCTGAAAGCGGACGAAGACGTTCCGCGATGGTCGTTCCGGGCCGGGCTGCCCGTCGTACTCCTGCGCCTGCGACGCGTTGTGACCCACGAGAATATATTTCGCCATGGTCGGCACCAGCGTGAACGACAGGACGAAGGAAGCGAGCACCGCGAAAATCATCGCTTCCGCCATCGGCATGAATAGCCAGCCGGACACGCCACTGAGCTCGAAGAGCGGGAACCAGACGATCGCGATGCATAACGTGGCGACGAACGTCGGGATGACGACCTGATTGGCGGCGTCGATGATGGCCGTCTCCAGCGGCTTGCCCATTTCGATATGGCGATCGATATTCTCGATCATCACGATCGCGTTATCGACGAGAACACCGACGGCCAGCGCCAAGCCGCCCAAGGTCATGAGATTGATCGACTCTCCGAGCAGATGCAGGCCGATGAGTGCGGTCAGGATGGACAGCGGGATCGAGGTCCACACGACGACCGTGGCCCTCCATGAGCCGAGCAGCAACAGGACGATGAGGCCGACCAGCGCACCGGCGGTCAGCATTTCATGCACGACGTCCGAGATCGCATCCTTGACGAAGGTCGAGGCGTCGTCGAGGAGTCTGATCTTCACGCCCTCCGGGACGACTTGCTCGATGCGCGGGATCATCTTCTTGACCCCATCCACCACCGTCAGGGTCGAGGCCTCGGTGCTCTTCATCACGACGATGATGACGGTCTGTTTGCCTTTCACCAGGACCGCGTTCTGCTGCACCCGGCCCATGAGGCGCACCGTCGCGACGTCGCGCAGATAGATGAACGCGTTGTCTTCCCGCTTGATCGGGATATTGGCGAAATCCTCAATCTTCAACGGTGACGCGTTCGTCAGGACGATCCAGTCGGTCGGTTTGATCTTGATGTCGCCGGATGGCAGCACGAGGTATTGCTGCATGAAGATATCGTGAATGTCCGCCGGCGTGACGTGACGGGCGAGCAATTTCTGCTGATCGAGATTGACCATGACCTGCATGTCCTGGCCCCCGTAGGGGTGCGGCAGGATCGCCCCGTTGATCGTCACGAGCAGGGGTCGGATTCGCATGTAGGCGAGGTTATAGAGCTCTGCGGGCGTCATCGTGTCGGAGCTGACTTCGAGCATGGCCACCGGTATCGAGGATGGTGCAAGACGCATGATCATGGGCGGGGAAATATCCGGCGGCAGCGCTTTGACGACCGTCTGCGCAATGGCCGTGATATCCGCTTCGGCCCTGCCCACGTCGACTCCGTCCTGCAGATAAATATTGATGATGCTGCTGCCGTAGTAGGAGTGACTGTGGATATACTTGATGCCTTCCACCGTCGCGGTCAAAAAGCGTTCGAACAAATACGTGATGCGCCCTTCCACCTGCTGCGGCAGCAGGCCGGCGTAAACCCAGACCACGGAGGTGACGGGAATACCGATATTCGGGAAGACGTCGGTCGGCATGTGGAGCACCGTCAGGCTCCCAAACAGCACGATGAGGATGGTCATGACGACGAAGGTGTAGGGCCTGTGCAGTGCAATGAGGACAAGCTGGTTCATGCGCGAAGTCTGCCCAAAGCGGTTGGAGTTTCTGTCATGTGGACACCGCTTCCCTAACGACCTCTTCGATTTCTGATCAGGGTATCGGCGCCTCTAGAGAATCCCCAGTCTAAAGTAAAGCGCTCAAGTATAGCAAACGCCTTACCTGTCGTCGTATTCACTCTACATCCGGGTGGGCAATGGAAGGATGTGCGCAATTTATTGGCACAATATCGTCGGCAGCTCTCTTTAATGTTTCGAACAGCAAAGCATGAAGGATGCGGATTGCGGATTTGCGCACTGAGCGCATTGTGCGGAATCTCACAATTAACCCAGTCAAATGGCCATTGGGAAAGTAAGAATACAAGAGCACTCGTCAGAAGTTGTTGAATGGACTGATGTGTTTAGGGGCCGTCGAATGAATACTACACTTGGTATTGATCTTGCTGTTTAATCCACACGGATGAGTATGGGCCGATATCGAGGAACACACAGAGATCACCACTCGGGATCTCGTCGAGAAATCAATTCGGGCTCATGTAACAATTCTTCTGGTAAGACCCTCTGACGATTAGGGTCAGAAAGTGGAGCACCATGGCGGGAATTCGGAAACTTAGTATGGCGGTAGCTCTGGTAGGTGGCATCGTAGGTGTCGTTGCAACCGGGGAGCTTGTTCAGGCTGAAACCCTGACGATTGGGGCGGCCCATAGTTTGAAGGCGCCATTCCAGGAAATCCTGCCGATGTTCGAGAAAGAATATGGTGCGACGGTACGCGTCGTGTACGGCCCGTCGAAAACGCTTGGCCGGCAAATTGAAAAGGGAGCTCCGATCGATGTGTTTCTCTCAGAGGGGTTTGAGGAAGTCGAGAAACTGCAAAAGAAGGGACTGACTCTTAACGGAGGACTTCAGATCTACGCGCAGACCTCTCTCGTGCTCGTCATGTCAACGGCCTCCCCGGCAACCTCGATCTCCTTTCGCGATGCGCTTCCGAATCGGGCAACCCGCATTGCCCTCGGCGATCCAAAGACGTCCTCATTGGGAGACATCACGGCCCGGGCGCTCACAAAGCTCGATCCGGCATATAAAAGCCGTTTCCATCTTCTCCACGCGCAACATAGTGATGAAATAGTGAATCTGGTTCACACGGGGAAGGCCGATGTGGGCATCGTCTACCGCGTGGATGCGATCAACAACGGGCACGTGCGCATCATTGATGAAACCCCGGCCGGATCGCATACGACGGTCCAGTTCGGGCATGCGGTGGTGTGGACCTGTCGGAATGCATCCCTTAGTGTCGCGCAAGAGTTTTTCGATTTCATCATGAGTCCCCGTATACAAAAACTCCTGCTCAAATACGGATTTGATTCCATGCCATCGAATGGGTCACGGGCTGGGGTCGGAAGCAGTGCCGTTGACGAGTGAATACCTGGAACAGTTTTTGAGAGAACTGTTGTCCAGTGGTGTCAGCATGTACATCAGGAAGGCGGTGTACACGCTGACCTAGGCCACTGCCGCGCCTCCCTCCGTCTATCAGGTCATCACGGGATTTCATCGTTCGCACTGAAGAAACCTATGGTTCATTGCCGAACAAGGATTCTGGTCGCCTCGCGCTCAGCCAAATTGGAACCTTCCTTCCGTGATCGACCAGTCCAGCGAGTCGCGCGCGTGTGGGCGGCATGGGATGCAGTCGGTTGGCACGAATCACAGGGTCCTCAATCCACCCGCAGTTGAGACATCGACTTCCCTGAAACTCCGCGCGACTGCTTACCTCTCGCAGGTCGCAGAATGTCTCGACAACGACAAGTCCGCTGCAACGTGTGCATAACATGGTATCCCCTCCTGGTCATCTCTAACGCTTGTCAGCGCCCCTGCCCCGCCCACCCAAGCCAGGTCGCTCGTTCCTATCGCGACTCAGCTCCTTCTGTCATGATCTGATGCTGAGGTTGATCCACGCCGGGGTTAATCAGGATCGGCACGTTGAGCTGGTCCGGCAACAGCACGACTTTGGAATTCTGGCTGTCATACAGTTTGAACCGCAGATAACTCGGCGTCAGCGTCTTCGCGATGGTCTCCTGGGCCTTGGCCTGTCCGATGGCTCGGATTCGCAAGCCTTCTGCTTCACCTTCAGCCCGTATCCGGATCGAATCTCCTTCGCCTTTCGCGCGGGTGCGGGCAATCTCCGCGTCCTTCGCCGCAATGATCAACTCAAACTCTTTCTGCTCCTTCTGCTGCTCCTTCGCCTGCTTCTGCTCAATCGCGGCTAACACCACCTGTGGGAAATCCACGTCTGACAGCGCCACGCTTTGGATCTCCAAGTGACGGCCTTTGAGCTTCTCGACGACCACCGCCTGAACTTTGCTTGCGATCTCGGTACTCCGCTCCGGCACCGTCACCATCGCATAGCCCGAGACCACGCTACGCACCGCCGCCATAAACTCAGGTTTAACGACGCGAGGATAGAAGTCCGGCCCCAGCTCCTGGGCCAGAAAATAGACTTCGTCCGCAATGGGTCGCAGGATGATCGCGGCCTTAATTATGACTTGCAGATCGTCCGATGTGAGGGCG
>Ga0209266_1003046_pt1 | contig 10370 bp, 10 predicted proteins | sample GraSoiAngelo_132_FD_185889 | JGI IMG/M metagenome (GOLD analysis project Ga0209266, IMG submission 185889) | Grasslands soil microbial communities from the Angelo Coastal Reserve, California, USA - 14_0929_02_40cm (SPAdes) (version 2) | ecosystem: Environmental > Terrestrial > Soil > Grasslands ...
CGCACATCTCGAAGCTCACGACGCGCGTGTTCGTGGTCTGCATGTAGGAGCGCTCGGCGACGATCTTGTTGTTGTAGATGTCGGAGGCCACCGCGCCGGACTTCGCCCGCCGGATCACCTCGATGTCGGCGCTCCAGAGCTGCGAGAGGTACTCCCCGTCCACCCACGGCGCCGCCCGCTTGGCGACGTTCGAGATCGAGCCGTGGTAGCCGGCGTAGATCGAATCGCCGTACGCAGTCACCCGATACGTGGTCGACGTCCCCGGCCGATCGATCGTCCACGAGGTGTTCTGGGTGACGGTGTTGGCTCTCGCCCCCGATACCAGGAGCACGGTCGCCGCGAAGGCGCTGAGGAGCATGCACGAGCTCCGCGTCATGGCTGCCCTCCTCTGGCTCTGGCGTGCCGCCCCGCGGGGCGCACGCGATCCGCCGCTCATTGTTATTGTTGACGCTCCCGCGTCCATCCCCCCTTTCGGCTCGGGGCTCTCCCCACGCGGATGCGGCCCGGATGCCGACTCGGGTCAGCGCCGTTCCTCCGCCTGCCGCCGGCGCCCAGAGCGGGACGCGCTAGCGGTTGGGCGCAGCGACCTCGTCGTGAGCGATGTCGGTATGCCGGGCGAGGATGGCTACCGGCTGATCGCCTCCCTGCGAGCGCGTCGGACGCGCCCGGGAGCCGCCGAGCCGCGCGTTCTGAGGAACATCACTCCGAGGCGCGTGATGCTGAGATGGGCGGGCTCGGCTCGAGCGTGAGCTTCCCCCTCCGCCACGGTACTGGACTTAGCGGGCGCGCCCCGGCTCGTTCGGGTCGTATTCGACCCTGTCGACGTGGGCGTTCATGCTGAAGCCTCCTCCGCCCGCGAAGACGACGCGTCCGAGCCCGCGATAGAAGTACGCCCGGCGCCAGCGGTCCTGCCCGAAGTAGAAGGGGATGAACGCCTTGCCGGTCAGGTACTGGTTTTCGTCAGTGGGCGGGCCAAGGATGTTTTCCACTTCGCGCGGCGTCATGCCCACTTCAACCTTGGCGAGCGGGCTGCTCGCAGGAGGCGCAACGGCGGCGCGCGTCGGCCGGTCGGGCTCCGGCGCCCTCTGTGCCGAGCAAGCGATCAGGCCGGACATGAACGCGATTGACACGAAGCAACTGAGTCTACCTCCCATACCCCTGACTCCTGTCGTTCGAGCCAGCCGTCTCCGCCGCCGTCCGGCGGTTGTGTCTCCGGCTACGCCGTCCCCTTCTTCGGCCGCGTCTTCCTCCCGAGCTTCTCCTCGATCGCCTCCACGACGAAGTGCATGAGAGCGATGTCGTGGGGTTCAGACCGCCAGGGGACTACGAGAAGAGTCGGACGGGCGCACGAGCCGAAGGCGGTCGGTCACGGAGGCCGGCGAGCCTTGCCGGAACCACCGGCCCACGAAGCCAGAGAGGAAGAACCACACCAGGGAGCCGAGCGGAGACAGCAGGGGCTCGAGCTCGAACGCGAAGCGATCTTCGAGCCGCCCGTCAGCGAAGCGGCAGGTTACCTCCTCGGGGCCCACCACACGGATCACCATTGCTCGGTTTCCCGTCAGGCGCTCGACCACGATCTCTCCGCGTTGCAGCATGGTCACCTCCATCGGCGGTCGGCCTGCGTCACAGCATGCCGTGGCGCCCCACGGAAGGCAGGGCATCGGCACGGGACGGTGCGGAGCCTCTGCGCCCTACGCTGCCTTGGGTGCGCCTGGCTCGTGGTGGCGCTGACTGCCTCGGAGCGACGGCAGCCGTTTCCAGGTCTCCCGCGCCGTGTCGAGGAGCGAGCGGCCGATGGCCACGGCAGCGCCCAACGTGACGTACCCGGTGATCATCGGCACCGCGACGACCGCGCCGGCGAGCCGCGAGATCAGCCGCAAGCCCTCGCGTGCAACGGCATTCGCGTTCATGGGGGCCCTCCGTACATTGTCTTGGAGCGAGGACCCTCTACCACGAAGGCCAATCGCCGGGCAACGAGGGTCCACTGCGCGCCGGAGTCGTGGCGCCCGCCCCATCGGATTCTCCGATCAGGAGGAGGCGCGAAACCGTGCGCGCGCTGCCCGGGAGCGTTCGGGGACGGAAGCCGCCGGGCTCTGACGGAACCAGCTCAAGAACGAAGAGACGGAGAACGAGAGGAATGAAACAAGCGGCGACGGTGGCAGCTCGAGTTCGAAGGTGAAACGCTCCTCAAACCGGCCGTCCCCGAAGCGACAGATCGTCTCCTCGGGACTCACCACGCGGATCACGATGGCCCGGTTGCCGGTCACGCGCTCTACCACGATGTCCCCAGGTTGCAGCATGGTGGGTCGCTTTAGCACGGGATCACCCCCGTAGCTCGCGCCTCCTCCGGGAGAACGAGCCAATAAACTTGGGAGTGCGTGACTTCTGACGGGGGAGAGGCCAGTGCGGGCAGACCCTGACCGCTCGGTCGGGCCAGGAGAGGCAACCAGCAAACGGCGATCCTGAATCAACCTTCCCGTTAGGTGCACCGCCGCGAAGGTGCTCGCCGCGAAAGGAGCCGTGCGGCGCGAGCCGAAGGGGCGTGCATGCCCAAGCAGCAGAAGCATCGTGAGATTGGCGGTCGCGTCGGTGAGCACGTCCGGCGTGTTCGTGACGACGATGCCCCGAGCCGCCGCGGCGCGGAGGTCGATGTGCTCGAAGCCCACCGAGAACGTCGCGATAGCGCGCACCGCGCTCGACAGCCCCGACAGCGTGTCCGCGGTCAGCCAATCCTGCGGAGTGATTAGGAGGGCGTCCGCACCCTCCGCCGCAGCGACAACTCGTCGGCCGAATACAACCGATCGTCGACGTTGCACCGCAGATCGTAGTCGCGGGCAGCCCGCGACTCGACCGGCGGCGGCAGCCTTCGTGTCACCACGGGAGTCGCTTGGAGTCCGTCATGAATCACAAGGAGACCAATCACGATTCTTGCCAAGGGGCGGTGACGTTCAGCGCAAGCAGCTGCTCACACTGAAGGAGTTCGCCGAAGGCGGGGAGGTCACCCGTGAGGCAGTCGGCGATCAGGGCATATGCCCCACAAAGGCCTGGAGTGGACGGAAGAGGTAGGCGGTTTTCCGGAGCCGAGCGACGCAGGTGACCTCGAGGTGATCGAGCGGGTCCGCGCAGCTCACTCAGGATCACCGCGGTGTCGTTGACGCTTAACGTCTGATCGAAGGCTAGTGGATCTGGATATTGCCGCCGATCAGTGGTCCTGCGGCCAAGTAGCCGATGTCGTCGTTGCCTTGAAAAATCGTGATGCTGAACGTGTCAGGGCCCGTCACGGGCTCCGACCCCGGCTCGCCGCCGTCGTGTGCCTCCACCTCGAACCGCTTGCCCGGCTCCCCGTTGACCTGGGCCATGCCGGTGAACATGGCGTCAGTGCCGATGATGATCAGGCTGTCAACGGATGTGGCCTTCACGCTCACGCCGGCCCCGTGGTCGATGTAGGTCAGGTTTCCGGTCGGTGCAGTGGTTACGACCTGGCCGCCGCTCAACTGGACGACGAAGCCGAAGTTGGCCTTCCCTCCCGGGTCAGAGCCGCGCTCGATGAGCAGCGTAGCCGTGCCCGAGACTTCCCCGGTGAGGGGATTGATGAAGCCTCCTCCCGTCCCCTTGCAGGCAGCCGTTGTGACGCCGGTGCATTCCCCACCCGAGCAGGCGTCGGGGAAGGTGCAGGCGTTGGCGTCGTCGCAAGGCAGAGTGTTGTTCATGTGCGTACAGCCGCTGGCCGGGTTGCAGCTGTCGGTGGTGCAGACGTTGTGGTCGTCGCAGCTGGGCGGCGGGCCGCCGACGCACGTCCCGCCGCTGCACGTGTCGTTGGTCGTGCAGGCGTTGCCGTCGCTACACGGAGCGGTGTTGTTCGTGTGGACGCAGCCCGTGGCCGGGTCGCAGCTGTCGGTGGTGCACACGTTCCCGTCGTCGCAGTTGGGCGCCGGGCCCCCGACGCACGTCCCGCCGCTGCACGTGTCGTTCGTCGTGCAGGCATCCCCGTCGCTGCACGGGGCGGTGTTGTTCGTGTGGACGCAGCCCGTGGCCGGGTTGCAGCTGTCGGTGGTGCAGACGTTGTGGTCGTCGCAGCTGGGCGGCGGGCCGCCGACGCAGGTGCCGTTGGAGCAGGCGTCGTTGGTCGTGCAGGCGTTGTTGTCGTTGCAGCCCGAGCCGTTGGGCTTGGTCGGGTTCGAGCACATGCCGGTGGCGGCGTCGCAGGTGCCGGCCTTGTGGCATTGATCGGAGGCGGTGCAGGTGACGGTGGAGGTCGGGTTCCTGCAGGTCCCGTTCTGGCAGGTCTCACCCGAGGTGCAGGCGTCGTTATCGTTGCAGGGGGTGCTATTGGGCAGAGGTACGCTACAGTTGCACCTCAGCCCCATCCCCGTCGTCCTGCAGACCCCCGTAGTGCACTGGTCCGACGTAGGATTGCAGTCGGCGTCCACACTGCACGCGGCGTTTTGCACGCAGGCGGCACGGGCTGTCCAGGCCGACGCCGCGAGGAAGAGCAATGCCCCTGCCATCACGAGGTTCAGCCCCCGTGTCGATTTCCATGTTCCCCGACGTTGGACCTCGATCGTAGTCTTCGGCTTCGACGCGCCGCGGTGATGCCGAAGCAGGGTACGGAAGCTTGCAAGCGGTCTCATCTCTCCCTCCGTGGTCGCAGCTGCTGGGCATCGCTGGACTCTCTCTGAGGCAGCTCCAGCGACGCGTCGTATTCCCCCGCGCGTGGCGTCCCGCTCACGCCATTTGCGAGACGACAAGGTGGCAGCAGGTTAAACGCCAGCCCAACGCCACAAGAGCGGGCCCTCTGGCGCGCCCATCGCATGCTGCCACCACATCTCACAACGGCGCCCGGGGGAAATCCCATGCAAACGTGAATCTTAGACTTTCCATCGATGATTGTTGAGATAGGTATTTGGGAGAATTGGCATCACGATGGCGTCATCGCATCGGCTACGTCGCTCCCGCGTCCGGGGCGAGCGCACCTGGCGCCCTCGGCGTTGGGCAGATGCTCCTTGTCGCCCAGGGCGACCGGGTCGAGCTGCGGCTCACCGCCGTGGCGCCCGAGATCGCCGACGCCGCCCGGCAGCCCGGTGATGAGGTGGACGCGCGCGGGGTCGCTGGGTGGGAAGTGGCAGATGGTGACCCTTGGTCCGGGAGATGCCTCGGCAACGTCTCCAGGCGACAAGCCGACTGGCATCGAACATGGAATCTGGTAGCAAGAGCCCCTGTCGCGCTCCGGCTGTGATGACGCGCCTGCTGCGACCCGGCTTGATCGTCCTTTCCCTGTTGCTCGCCCCGGAGGCGAGGAGCCAGCCCTCTGCTCCGCAGGGCGTCGCGGCGTCGGTCGTGACGGTTCCGGCCTCGTCGACGCCCGACAGCTTCCTGTCCGCCATCCCGGCGGATCCGACGGCGGCCTTCACCGAGCCCGGGACGCCCAAGCCCGCGTATCTGGTGCCGGTGCGCCCGGCGCCCTTCGGGGTGCCGATCATGCGGATCACCAACAATCCCGGCCTGCCGACGACTCCCGTGAGCGGCACGTGGGGCTCGGATGCCCGCCACGTCTATTCCAAGCAGCAGCCCTGGAACGCGGACGAGACCATGATCAGCATCGAGAACCGGTCGGGCGGGTCCCCCTCGCCGCTCATCCTCGACGGCACCACCTACCAGCCGAAGTCCGGCCCGTGTGGCAACTACGACCTGTGGGACTACCGCTGGCACCCGAGCCGTGCCCACGCCCACGAGCAGATCAACGTCAATTCCGGCGGCACCGAGCTCATGTGGTTCGACGTCGTGTCCTGCACGAAGACGCGCTCGTGGACGCTGCCGATCGCGGCCGACTACGGCATCGGCTCCGGCGAGGGCAACCCGTCGAACGACGGGCGCTTCGTCATGATCGGCAACTCGAGCAAGATCTACGTGGTCGACATGGACCCGCGGCCGCCGTTCGCGCCCTATCCCAACAAGCGGATGGGCCCGGCGCTCGACATCTCCAGCTGTGGACTCGCGAGCTGCACGATCGACTGGGTCTCGGTGTCGGCCTCGGGCAAGTACGGAGTCGTCTCGTACGGCGGGGACAACGAACGGGTGTTCGACATCGACCCCGTGACGCTCGCGCTCACGCCGCACGCGATGCCGACGAGCTCCTACCGCTGCCACGGCACGGCGGAGGCCGGCTTCACCTACAGCCTCGGCCACGCCGACTTCGCGCTCAACCCGTTCGACAACCACGAGGACGTGCTCGTCGGCCAGGACGAGTGTCACCTGACCGGACAGACGATCGCCGGGACGGTGATCTCGCACGTCATGATGGTGCGCCTGCGGGACGGCAAGATCACCGGGCTCACCGATCCGAGCAACGAGGCCTACGCGCACCATATCTCCACGCGCAGCATGGGTCGCCCGGGCTGGGCGTACGTCGACTACTTCCAGGAGGACGGCAAGCGGTTCAGCGACGAGGTGATCGCCGTGAAGCTGGACGGGAGCAAGGCGGTCCAGCGCTTCGCCCACAAGCACAGCGTCTTCGAGGGGTGCTACCGGTGCGAGTCGCACGTGGCCCCGTCACTGGACGGGCGGCGGATGTTGTTCGCGAGCAACTGGGCCGAGCACTGCGGCACCTCATGCGGCTCGACCTCCGACATCAAGGACTACCTGATCGACGCGCGCGGGGCGAAGCCCGTGCCGTGAGCGATCCGGCCGATGGGGGGGTCCGCCGCTTGAAGGGGCCCCGCGCGGCGGAGTAGACGGGGCCGATGCCGGGCGGCGCCGCGTTCGTCGAGGGTCTACGGGCGATGATCGACGCGGGCCGCGCCTTCGGCCGCCATCCACTCTGGCGCCGCATCGCGGAGGGACGGCTCCCGCGCTCCGCCCTCCGCCCGTTCGCCGTGCAGTTCTTCCTCCAGGTGCGCGAGTTCCCGCGCGCCGTGAGCGCGCTGCATGCGAGCTGTCCGGACACCCGGGAGCGGATCGAGCTCGCGGAGAGCCTCTACGAGGAGGAGACCGGCCGCATCTCCGGCTGCAACGTCTCGCATCCCGAGCTCTTCATCCGCTTCGGGGAGGGTGTCGGCGTCCCGCGCGACGCGATGGAGGGCGGCGCGCCGCTCCCGGCGACCGCAGCCCTCATCGACTGGTTCGAGCGGTCGACCCGGGAGCACCCGTTCATCGAAGGCGCCGCGGCGACGAACCTCGCCGCGGAGGGACAGGTGCCGGGCGCGTTCGGCCCCTTCGCGCGCGCGCTCGAGCAGCACTACGGGTGCACGCGCGCCCAGGTCGCCTTCTGGGACGTGCACGAGCAGGCGGACCGCGAGCACAGCGCCATCGGCGACCACATCGTCGTCCGTCTGGCGACCACCCCGGAGCTCCAGGCCGACGTGCGGCGGGCGGTCGCGCGCTCGCTCGAGCTCTGGTGGCGGTTCTTCGACGGCATGGCAAGCGCCATCGAGGATTCCGCAGCAGGCGCGATTTGACTCGCCGGCGCCCCGCCCCCTACCATGCGAGCTGAAGTCCCGAACGCGGGAAGCTCGCATGCAGCGCCTGAACCGGACAGTTGCGCTCGTCGCCATGCTGCTCCTTCTGCCCGCGGCTCTGTCCGCGCAAGAAGAGCTGCCGCACACCTATCGGGGCACGGTCCACGCCGTGCACGCCGGCTCGGTGGATCTCGTGACGGGCGTCGGGTACGCGCTCCGCCTCGTGCACCTGCGGATGCAGCCGACGACTCACATCTCCGGCGAGGGCGGGCCGATCGCGCCGGATGACGTCCGGCCCGGCGACGTCATGCGCGCCGATTGCCGGCTCACCGCCGACGGCATCGTTGCCGAGCGCATCGAGCTGAAAAGGCGCGCCCCGTGACGCGGGCGCGCGGATGGGCGCTCCTCGCGCTCGCGCTGCTCGCGCCTGCCTGCGAGCGGGCGCTCAAGCCCGGCGACCCGCTGCGCGGGCTCACGCGCCGCGAGCGCCGCCGCTTCGCACGCGGCAAGGTCGTGTTCGACAGGGTGTTCACGCCGGAGAAGGGGCTCGGCCCCCTCTTCAACTCGACCGCCTGCGGCGAGTGCCACGAGAAGCCCACGGCGGGAGGCCGCGGCGATGAAGTGGAGGTGCACGCCACCGCGTTCAAGAAAGGCGGCGTCTGCGACCCGCTCGTCGAGGAGGGCGGGTTCGTGGTCCAGCAGCACACGACGCCCGCGCTCAAGCAGGCGCTGGGAATCGACCAGGAGCCGTTCCCGCCGTCGGCCACGGCACGCGCGAGGCGGACCACGGCCGAGATCTTCGCCCGCGGCCTGCTCGACGCGGTGCCCGAGTCCGTCATTCTCGCCTACGCCGACCCCGACGACAAGAACCACGACGGCATCTCGGGGCGGCCCAACCGCTTCGTGGACGGCCGGCTGGGGCGCTTCGGGCGCAAGGCGCTCGTGCCCACGCTCGACGAGTTCAACGCCGGCGCGTTCAGCGCCGAGATGGGAATCACCAACCCGGCGGTGCGCGCCGAAGAGACGATCGGCGGCCAGCCGATTCCCGCCGGCGTGGATCCCGTCGCGGACCCCGAGATCGACCAGCACGCGCTCGATCTCACGAACGCCTTCGTGCGCTTCCTGGCGCTTCCCACCCCCGCGAAGCTCGGCAGGGAGGGGCGCCGGGGCCGCGAGCTGTTCTCCCAGATCGGGTGCGCCGCCTGCCACGTGCCGACGCTGCGCACGGGCGAGAGCCCGGTGCCCGCCCTCCGGAACAAGGAGTTCGCCGCCTACACCGACCTCCTGCTCCACGACATGGGCCCCGACATGGCCGACATCTGCCTCGGCCTCGCGACCCCGTCCGAGTTCCGCACCGAGCCGCTGATCGACCTGCGGCACGCCGACAACTACCTGCACGACGGCCGGGCGGCCACGCTCCACCAGGCGATCGCGGCCCACGGCGGCGAGGCCGCGGGCGCGCGCGACCGCTTCGAGGCGCTCCCGTCGGGCGACCAGAACGCCCTGATCGCATTCCTCAAATCGTTGTAGCGATCTGCAACGGTCGCGAGGGGCTCGGCATCGCGACCGCCAGCGACGCGCGGCTGACCGCTCCGCCTACTCGAACACGATCACGCTGCGCGCCGCCGTCCCGCGCCGCATCGCCTCGAAGGCGTCGTTCACGCGCTCGAGCGGCAGGCGAGCCGAGATCATCTCGTCGAGGTGGAGCAGCCCGCCCCGATACAGCTCGACGTAGCGGGGCATGTCGATGCGGAAGCGGTTCGAGCCCATCATGCAGCCGAGGATCGTCTTCTCGCGCAGCACGATGTCCGCGCCCGGCAGCTCGACGCTCGTGCCCGCCGGCACGACGCCGATCATGACGATCGTGCCGCCCTTGCGCGTCATGCGCACCGCCTGGCGGACCGTCGCCGGGGTCCCGATCGCCTCGAAGGCGTAGTCGACCCCGCCCGAGGTCGTCTCCACGACGGGCGGGACCGGGTTCCCCTCCGCAGCGTTCACCACGTCGGTCGCGCCGAGGCGGCGCGCGAGCTCGAGCTTCCAGGCCTGGGTGTCGACGGCGACGATGCGCCCGGCGCCCGCGATACGAGCGCCCTGGACGACCGAGAGCCCGATGCCGCCGCAGCCGATGACGGCCACGGTCCGCCCTGCACGCACCCGCGCCGTGTTGAAGACCGCGCCGAGCCCGGTCGTGACGGCGCAGCCGATCAGCGCCACCCGGTCGAGCGGGACGTCGGAACGGATGCGTACCAGCGCGTTCTCGTGCACCAGCATGCGCTCGGCGAAGGCGCTGAGATGCACGAACTGCGCGATCGGCTCGCCGTCCTTCGCGAGCCGGGGCGGCTCGTCCGCGCGGCGCGTGGTCGCCGCGCCCTCGCAGAGGTTCGGGCGCCCGGCGACGCAGTACTCGCACGTGCCGCAGAAGGCCGAGAGGCAGCCGATCACGTGGTCGCCGGGCGCCACGTGGCGTACCTCGCTGCCCACGTCCTCGACGACGCCCGCCGGCTCGTGCCCGAGGACGGTCGGCAGCGGGCTCGGGAGGGATCCCTCGAGGACGTGGAGGTCGCTGTGGCAGACCCCGGTGGCGGCGGTCCGCACGATCACCTCGCGCGCCCCCGGCGTGTCGATCCGGATGTCCTCGATGCAGAGCGGCTCGCCGATCGCGCGCATCACGGCGGCCTTCATGTGGACTCCCACACGAGCGGCAGCGACTCGAGGCCGCGGAGGAAGATCATCGGCTTCCAGCGCGGGTCCCCGGGCGCGAGCGCGAGGTCCGGCAGCCGCCGGAACACGGTGTCGAGGACGACGCGCGCCTCGAGGCGCGCGAGCCACGCGCCGAGGCAGAAGTGGATCCCCCAGGCGAAGGCCAGGTGGCGCTCGGGCTGCCGGCGCACGTCGAGCGCGTCGGGGTCGGGGAAC
>Ga0209266_1003050_pt1 | contig 10364 bp, 4 predicted proteins | sample GraSoiAngelo_132_FD_185889 | JGI IMG/M metagenome (GOLD analysis project Ga0209266, IMG submission 185889) | Grasslands soil microbial communities from the Angelo Coastal Reserve, California, USA - 14_0929_02_40cm (SPAdes) (version 2) | ecosystem: Environmental > Terrestrial > Soil > Grasslands ...
CCCCGCTCTTCAAGGAATGCTCTGGCCTCTAAGACCTGGCCCGGCGACACCATTCGGTTTTTCTGGCGTCCCCAACCGGATTCGAACCGGTGTTACCGCCGTGAAAGGGCGATGTCCTAGGCCTCTAGACGATGGGGACCTTGAGGACTCCTACGACGGCCGGAGGCCGGTCTGGTGGAGGTAAGCGGGATCGAACCGCTGACCTCTTGCATGCCATGCAAGCGCTCTCCCAGCTGAGCTATACCCCCACGCAAGGGCGCGAATTATATCACGCGGGGAGGCGCTCACGGAGCCGCGCGAGCACGCGTTTCTTGCCGGCGACCGCGAGCGTTGGCCCGAGTTCGGGCGTCTTGGTGCGACCGAAGACGATCAGGCGCAGCGGCATAGCTATCTTCGGCAAGGGCAAGCCGTATTTGTCGAGTACCGTCCGGACGGCATTCATAACCGTTTCCCCTCGCCAATCGTCATCTCGAACGCCTTCGAGCAGATCCGCCAGTTTTCTCAAGGGTTCGACGACATTTCCCTCGACCTGCCCCGAAGCCATGCCCGGCTCGACGTAGAAAATCATTGCTTCTTCCGCGAGGTTCTCGAGCGTTTCGGCGCGATCTTTGAACAGCTTCACAACATCCTTTGGTTCCGGTCCGCGTGACGGATCGCCGCCACGACGCCGGATGCGCTCACGGATCGCCTCTCCGAGTTCCTGATCTGCTCTCTGCTTGATGTACTGGTGGTTGAGCCAGCGCAGCTTCTCGGGATTGAATTGCGCGGCGGAGCGGCTGATGTGGGCGAGGTCGAACCACTGGAGGAATTGCTCCACCGTGAACATTTCCTCGTCGCCGTGCGACCAGCCGAGGCGCGCGAGATAGTTGAGCAGAGCCTCGGGCAAATAACCGTCTTCCTGATATTGCATGACACTCACCGCGCCGTGGCGCTTCGACAGCCGCTCGCCGTCGGTGCCTAGTATCATCGGAACGTGGGCGAATTTCGGCAGCTCGGCTCCGAGTGCCTGGAAAATGTTGACCTGGCGCGGCGTGTTGTTCACGTGATCGTCGCCGCGGATCACATGCGTGATATTCATGTCGAGGTCGTCCACCACGACCCCGAAGTTGTACGTGGGCACGCCGTCCGCGCGCAGCAGCACGAGGTCGTCGAGCTCCGCGTTCGCCACGGTGATCGAACCTTTGACGAGATCGTGGAAACCGACCTCGCCCTCGTCCGGATTGCGGAAACGCACGACGGGCGGTCGGTCTCGCGGCGGAACGAGTCCGGCGGCCTTGGCGCGCTCGGGGCGCCAGCGCCCGTCGTAGCGCGGCTTTTCGCCGCGCGATCGCTGTCGCTCGCGCATCGTGTCGAGCTCTTCCTTCGTCGCCCAGCAGTGATAGGCCCTGCCCCGCGCGATCAACCGCTCGGCGGCCTCCTGGTAGCGCGCGAGGCGTTTCATCTGGAAAAAAGGCTCTTCGTCCCAGTTCAGACTCAGCCAGCGCATCGCGTCGAGGATCGCCTGCACCGAGGATTCGGTCGAGCGCTCGAGATCGGTGTCCTCGATGCGCAGGATGAACTTGCCGCCGTGCTTTCTGGCGTACGCCCAGGAGAAGAGCGCGGTCCGCGCCCCGCCGATATGGAGGTAGCCGGTCGGGCTTGGGGCAAAACGGGTTCGGACCATCGTCGCGTTTCGAATCGGGGCATTGTACGCGATGGGATTACAGCGGGCTCCGCGGCCCGGGCACGGAGAAGATTTGCTACACTTCGCGGCCTCGGGCGGTTAGCTCAGCGGTAGAGCACTCCCCTCACACGGGAGGGGTCGCAGGTTCGATCCCTGCACCGCCCACCACTTCCGCTTCAGGGGCTCCAGGAAAAGGAAAAAGGCCCATCCGATTAGATGGGCCTTTTCCGTTTTGGGAGTCTGGCACTGACCTACTTTCGCGCGGTATACCTCGCACTATCATCGGCGCTGCCCCGTTTCACGGTCCTGTTCGGGATGGGAAGGAGTGGTTCCAGAGCGCTTTGGGCACCAGACATAGCTCGGAGTTTCACCGCTCGCCGCATGGCGGCGATGAAACCAGTTCGTCGAAAGAAGCAGGTTGAGATTGCGTTCAAGCGTGACCTTGGCATTTCGGGTCAAGCCGCACGGGCAATTAGTACCGGTTAGCTGAAAGGATTACTCCTCTTGCACATCCGGCCTATCAACGTGGTGGTCTTCCACGACCCTTCAGGGAGGTTAACCCTCCGGGACGTCTCATCTTGAGGCGAGTTTCCCGCTTAGATGCTTTCAGCGGTTATCTCTTCCGCACATAGCTACCCGGCGATGCCACTGGCGTGACAACCGGTACACCAGAGGTGCGTCCACTCCGGTCCTCTCGTACTAGGAGCAGCCCCCCTCAAACGTCCAACGCCCACGGCAGATAGGGACCAAACTGTCTCACGACGTTTTAAACCCAGCTCACGTACCACTTTAAATGGCGAACAGCCATACCCTTGGGACCGGCTACAGCCCCAGGATGTGATGAGCCGACATCGAGGTGCCAAACTCCCCCGTCGATATGAACTCTTGGGAGGAATCAGCCTGTTATCCCCGGCGTACCTTTTATCCGTTGAGCGATGGCCCTTCCATACAGAACCACCGGATCACTATGACCTGCTTTCGCACCTGCTCGACTTGTCAGTCTCGCAGTTAAGCACGCTTTTGCCATTGCACTATCAGTACGATTTCCGACCGTACCTAGCGTACCTTCGCACTCCTCCGTTACTCTTTGGGAGGAGACCGCCCCAGTCAAACTGCCCACCATGCACTGTCCCCGGCCCGGATTCACGAGCCAAGGTTAGAACCGCAAACAAACCAGGCTGGTATTTCAACGACGGCTCCACCAGAGCTAGCGCCCCGGCTTCAAAGCCTCCCAGCTATTCTACACAGATCGGTTCACAGTCCCATGCAAAGTTACAGTAAAGGTGCACGGGGTCTTTCCGTCTAGCCGCGGGTAGATTGCATCATCACAAACATTTCAACTTCGCTGAGTCTCGGTTGGAGACAGCGTGGCCATCGTTATACCATTCGTGCAGGTCGGAACTTACCCGACAAGGAATTTCGCTACCTTAGGACCGTTATAGTTACGGCCGCCGTTTACCGGGGCTTCGATCAAGAGCTTGCACCCCATCACTTAACCTTCCGGCACCGGGCAGGCATCACACCCTATACGTCCACTTTCGTGTTTGCAGAGTGCTGTGTTTTTAATAAACAGTCGCAGCCACCTATTCTTTGCAACCCCGTTGGGCTCCAGCTGTACGCCTTCACCTACTAGGGGCACACCTTCTTCCGAAGTTACGGTGTCAATTTGCCGAGTTCCTTCAACCGAGTTCTCTCAAGCGCCTGAGAATTTTCATCTCGCCCACCTGTGTCGGATTACGGTACGGTCGTTCCAGACTGGAGCTTAGTGGCTTTTCCTGGGAGCTGGGTATCGGGGCCTTCGCGGAGCAAGCTCCGCTCGTTGTAACGCCTCAGCTAAGCCGCGCGGATTTGCCTACGCAGCACGCCTACACGTTTGAACCGGGACAACCAACACCCGGCGCACCTAACCTTCTCCGTCCCCACATCGCATCTGGAATCGGTACAGGAATATTGACCTGTTTCCCATCGACTACGCATTTCTGCCTCGCCTTAGGGGCCGACTCACCCTGCGCCGATGAACGTTGCGCAGGAAACCTTGGGCTTACGGCGACAGGGCCTTTCACCCTGTTTATCGCTACTCATGTCAGCAGTCGCACTTCCGATACCTCCAGCGTGCCTGACAGCACGCCTTCGCAGGCTTACGGAACGCTCTCCTACCAGACAGATATCCCGAAGGACATCTGAATCCGCAGCTTCGGTGTATGGTTTGAGCCCCGTTACATCTTCCGCGCAGGACGACTCGATCAGTGAGCTATTACGCTTTCTTTAAAGGATGGCTGCTTCTAAGCCAACCTCCTGACTGTTTTAGCCTTCCCACTTCGTTTACCACTTAACCATACTTGGGGACCTTAGCTGGCGGTCTGGGTTGTTTCCCTCTCGTGTCCGGACGTTAGCACCCGGTGCACTGTCTCCCGCGCTGTACTTCTCGGTATTCGGAGTTTGCCATGGTTTGGTAAGGCGCCATGCCCCCCTAGCCATAACAGTGCTCTACCCCCGAGAGTAATACGCGAGGCACTACCTAAATAGTTTTCGGAGAGAACCAGCTATTTGCGGATTTGTTTGGCCTTTCACCCCTACCCACAGCTCATCCACCACTTTTTCAACAGTGGTTGGTTCGGTCCTCCAGCCGGTGTTACCCGACCTTCAACCTGGCCATGAGTAGATCATCCGCTTTCGGGTCTACACCCACCGACTGGATCGCCCTGTTCGGACTCGCTTTCGCTACGCCTCCGCTATGCGCTTAGGCTCGCCAGTGAATGTAAGTCGCTGACCCATTATACAAAAGGTACGCAGTCACCCCTTGCGGGGCTCCCACTTTTTGTATGCATACGGTTTCAGGATCTATTTCACTCCCCTCCCGGGGTTCTTTTCGCCTTTCCCTCACGGTACTGGTTCACTATCGGTCGATCACGAGTATTTAGCCTTGGAGGATGGTCCCCCCGTCTTCAGACAGGATTACACGTGTCCCGCCCTACTTTTCGCAAACTTAGTTCCACCACCTCGTTTTCGCATACGGGGCTATCACCCGCTATGGCCGGACTTTCCAGACCGTTTTGCTAACTCGATGGCTAAAGATTGCTGGCTGTTCCGATTTCGCTCGCCACTACTCTCGGAATCTCGGTTGATTTCTGTTCCTCTCCCTACTGAGATGTTTCAGTTCAGGAGGTTCGCTTCGCTCACCCTATGGATTCAGGTGAGGATGACCCTTGCGGGCCGGGTTTCCCCATTCGGAAATCCCCGGATCAAAGCCTGTTTGCCGGCTCCCCGGGGCTTATCGCAAGCTACTACGTCCTTCGTCGCCTGTGATCGCCAAGGCATCCACCATATGCACTTGTTCGCTTGACCCTATAACCTTGAGGCCTCGCTTGAGAACGAAGCTCGCGGCCATAGGAATTCTCACGCTTGTGCCGGCTCCACCCGACTGAGGCGGAGCCGTTTTGAATGCAATCACAACCCATGCATCGATCTTGGGAGATCGATGCACTTGCTTCTTCCGAATTGTTAAAGAGCGAACAGCCTCTCCGGTCAAAAGACCAGAAGCAAGCTTTGCGGCTTGCTTTTGATCTCTCAAGGTTCTGATTCAGGCGACGGTCTCCTTCTTCATCTGCTGCCTTTTTTCCTTTCAAAGTGGTGGAGGTGAACGGGATCGAACCGATGACCTCCTGCTTGCAAAGCAGGCGCTCTCCCAACTGAGCTACACCCCCGATAAGAAACTGGTGGGTCTGGATGGATTCGAACCATCGACCCCCGCCTTATCAAGACGGTGCTCTAACCAACTGAGCTACAGACCCTGAATCATCATTCAGGATCCAGAACCTAGCTGAATCCTGCTTCGCATGAAACAACCGATAGGTTGTGGACGCTGAAGCAAAGCTTGTCTCTAGAAAGGAGGTGATCCAGCCGCACCTTCCGATACGGCTACCTTGTTACGACTTCACCCCAGTCATGAATCTCACCGTGGTAGGCGCCCTCCTTGCGGTTAGGCTACCTGCTTCTGGTGAAACCCACTCCCATGGTGTGACGGGCGGTGTGTACAAGGCCCGGGAACGTATTCACCGCGACATGCTGATCCGCGATTACTAGCGATTCCGACTTCATGAAGTCGAGTTGCAGACTTCAATCCGGACTACGACGCACTTTCTGGGATTTGCTCCCCCTCGCGGGTTGGCAGCCCTCTGTATGCGCCATTGTATGACGTGTGTAGCCCTACCCATAAGGGCCATGAGGACTTGACGTCGTCCCCACCTTCCTCCGGTTTGTCACCGGCAGTCTCATTAGAGTGCCCAACTGAATGTAGCAACTAATGACAAGGGTTGCGCTCGTTGCGGGACTTAACCCAACATCTCACGACACGAGCTGACGACAGCCATGCAGCACCTGTGTCCAGGTTCCCTTTCGGGCACACCCGACTTTCATCGGGCTTCCTGGCATGTCAAGGGTAGGTAAGGTTTTTCGCGTTGCATCGAATTGAACCACATCATCCACCGCTTGTGCGGGCCCCCGTCAATTCCTTTGAGTTTTAATCTTGCGACCGTACTCCCCAGGCGGGCAACTTCACGCGTTAGCTGCGTTACTAAAGGAGTTCATCCTCCAACAACTAGTTGCCATCGTTTAGGGCGTGGACTACCAGGGTATCTAATCCTGTTTGCTCCCCACGCTTTCGTGTATGAGCGTCAGTGCTAACCCAGGGGGCTGCCTTCGCCATCGGTGTTCCTCCAGATCTCTACGCATTTCACTGCTACACCTGGAATTCCACCCCCCTCTGCCGCACTCTAGCCTCGTAGTTTCCAACGCAGTTCCCAGGTTAAGCCCGGGGATTTCACATCGGACTTGCGAGACCGCCTACGCACGCTTTACGCCCAGTAATTCCGATTAACGCTTGGACCCTACGTATTACCGCGGCTGCTGGCACGTAGTTAGCCGGTCCTTCTTCTTCGGGTACCGTCATCGACGCGGAATATTCGTCCGCGCCATTTCGTCCCCGCCGAAAGAGCTTTACAACCCGAAGGCCTTCTTCACTCACGCGGCATGGCTGGATCAGGCTTTCGCCCATTGTCCAAAATTCCCCACTGCTGCCTCCCGTAGGAGTCTGGGCCGTGTCTCAGTCCCAGTGTGGCTGGTCGTTCTCTCAAACCAGCTACGGATCGTCGCCTTGGTGGGCCGTTACCTCACCAACTAGCTAATCCGGCATCGGCCACTCCTATAGTGTGAGGCCTTGCGGTCCCCCACTTTCATCCGTAGATCGTATGCGGTATTAGCCCCGATTTCTCGGGGTTGTCCCCCGCTACAGGAAATGTTCCGATGTATTGCTCACCCGTTCGCCACTCTACTCGGGGTTGCCCCCTTTCGCGTTCGACTTGCATGTGTAAGGCATGCCGCCAGCGTTCAATCTGAGCCAGGATCAAACTCTTCAATTCAAATCCTGATCAATCGCTATGCGATTGCGCGAGCCCTGCGTTTTACCGCCGAGCCCACTACTCACTCAAAGTCATTGCAAAGGTAAAAAAAACCTTGCTAGACCTGGTGTGAGCTTGGGTTAATGCTTTGCGTGACACCGATGCGCTTGCGCGCAAAGTACCGGTGTCACTGGCTTCACCCAGCGCCCACACCTATCGGCTGTTCAATTGTTAAAGAGCGTTCCCCGGGCGGGGATCCTGCACACCCCAGGAGGGGTTGGTTGCGGGGATAGGATTTGAACCTATGACCTTCGGGTTATGAGCCCGACGAGCTGCCAGACTGCTCCACCCCGCGCCCGGTACAGAAACGGGATTATAGCGGTCGGCGCGAAGTACTGTCAAACCATTTTGCGCCGCAGCAATGCCGTCATCATGTCCTCTCGGTCTCGATGGTTCGGGGCTGCCAGACCATGAGGCGCCTTTCCGCCAGCCCCACCGCCCAATCGAGAAGCAGCGCGAACGCGGAGAGCAACAGGATCCCTGCGACCACGGTATTCATATCGAAGAAGCCCTCCGCCTGATGGATGAGGTAGCCGACGCCTTTTGCCGAGCCCAGATATTCGCCCACCACTGCTCCGACGAACGCAAGCCCCACCGAGTTGTGCAAGCTCGCGAACACCCAGCTCATCGCGCTCGGCACATAAACATGGCGCAGGAGCTGGCGCGGGCTCGCGCCGAGCATGCGCGCATTGGCGAGCACTACCGGGCTGACCTCACGCACGCCCTGGTATACATTGAAAAACACGATAAAGAACACGAGCGTCACCCCCAGGGCCACCTTGGAGGCAATACCGAGACCGAACCATACGAAGAAAATCGGTGCGAGAATCACCCGCGGCATCGCGTTCACGGCCTTGATGTATGGATCGAGGACCGCGGAGGCCGTTGGCGAGAGCGCGAGCCACAGGCCGATCACGACGCCGGACACGGTGCCTATGAGAAATGCGAGCAGCGTTTCGACCAGCGTCACCCAGAGATGCTCGTAGATCTCTCCGGAGGCAAACCACTGCCACAAGCGCGCGAATACCTTTACCGGCTCGCCGAAGAAGAACGCCGCCTGGTTGGCTTCGGTAAAGTAGATCGGCGGCAGCAGAGTCGGGCTCGTCAGCACGTGCCAGATCACGAGGAGCAGGATGAACAGCAGCACCTGGAAGGCGCGCAAGCGCAGCCGGCCGTTGCCCACTCTACTGTCTTTGCTGCTGGGCATAACCTTTTAGCACCTCCTCCTTCATCGCTCGCCAGATTTTCGTGTGAATTTCTATGAAGCGCGACGTCAGGCGGATTTCGGCGACATCGCGCGGGCGCGGCAGGTCGATCGCATAGTCTCCGATCGGATGCGACGCCGGACCCGCGGAAAGCACCACGACCCTGTCGGACAACGAAATCGCCTCCTCGAGGTCGTGCGTGATGAACACCACCGACTTGCGGTCGGCGGACCACAACTCGAGCAACTCGTTCTCCATCAGCTGCCGCGTCTGAACGTCGAGCGCCGAAAACGGCTCGTCCATGAGCAGAATTTGCGGATTCAGTATGAGCATCTGCGCGAGCGCGACGCGCTTGCGCATTCCACCGGAGAGCTGGTGGGGGTAGCGCTTGCCGAATCCGGTGAGGCCAACGCGCTTCAGCCAGGCGTCACCCCGTTCAAGAGCCTCTTCCCGCGCCACGCCGCGAAATTCCAGGCCGGCAACGACGTTCTCTATGGTATTTCGCCAAGGCATGAGCGCCTCGGTCTGGAACATGTAGCCCGCGCGCGTGTTGATCCCGCCGAGCGCGCGTCCGAGTACGGTTACCGTGCCGGTAGAGGGCTTGAGCAACCCGGCAGCGACGTTGAGCAAGGTCGTCTTTCCGCAGCCCGTGGGGCCCACCACCGAAACGAATTCGCCTTCACTGATGACGAGCGTGGTATCGCCGACGGCGGTATAGCGCTCCGAGGGATCGTCTCGCGACAGGAAGGTGCAGCTGACGCGCTCGAGCGCGAGGACGGGAGTCATTCTTTATCTGTACTTCGCGTTCGCCTTCTTCACGAACTCGTTCGTATAGGTGAGCTCGAGTTTGATTTCCTTTGCTTTCACTTCGGGGTTGAAGGTCGGTATGACTTTGAGCGCGGTTCTCGCGCCGGCATCGGAGATGACTCCGTCCGGCGAGATGGCCTCCTTCACCTTGTTGAACGAGAACAGGTACAGCGCCTTGTCGGCGAGCAGATAGGACTCGGGGACCGTACGGAGCACGTCCTGGGGAGAAGCGGACTGGATCCATTTGTCGGCGCGAACGATGGCGTTGGTGAGCGCCTGGACCGTGCCCGGATTCTTTCGAATGAAATCGACCGGCGCATAGAGGCAACCCGCCGGCATCGGCCCGCCCAAGACTTGTTCGGTTCCTCTCAGGGTTCGGGTATCGGCGATGATCTTGACGTCCCCATCCTGCTCGAGCTTGGTCATAACCGGATCGGTATTGGAAACCGCGTCGACTTGACCGCTCTTGAGCGCCGTAATGGCCGTCGCCCCGAGGCCGACGCCTATGACGGAAATATCGGAGGGCTTGAGGCCTCCGGTGGAAATGAAGTGATTGAGGATCATGTGCGTGCTCGAGCCCGGCGCTGAAACGCCGACCTTCAGACCTTTGAGGTCTTTCGGCGATTTGTACTCCTTCGCTTTCGCCGTGACGATTCCGATCGCGATCTGCGGCGCCCGGCCTTGCTGCACGAAGCATTGCAGGTACTGGCCTTTGGGCTGCATGTTGAGCGTGTGCTCGTAGGCTCCCGACACGACATCGGCGCTTCCGCCCACCACTGCCCTCAGCGCCTGCGAGCCCCCGGCAAAGTCGCTGATCGTCAAGTTCAGGCCTTCTTCCTTGAAGTAGCCCAGTTGCTCGGCGATCGTGAGCGGCAGGTAGTACAGCGAGGCTTTTCCCCCGACGGCGACATGCACGTCCTTCTTCTCGATCGCGCCTTGCGCGCCGGCGAACGCAGGCCAGGCGGCGATCAAGACAGCCAGCGCGAAGTTCTCCAGAATATACATTAGCGACCTCCTGTAACTTACTAATTCTAGGTTTAGAACAGGTTCCCCTGGGTGGGGCTGGGACGGCGGAATTTCGTGGTGTCCAGGCGGTTGCGTCCGCCTGCGTTCAAGCCCAGCCGTTTGCAGGCAATCGCGAAGCGCTTGCCGAGCAGTTCCGCGAACTGCCCTTCCCCCTTCATGCGGCTTCCGAAGTGCGGGTCGTTGTCGCGCCCGCCGCGCATGTCGTGG